>JAEEGF010436163.1_pt1 | contig 52220 bp, 15 predicted proteins | sample 9134171 | NCBI WGS metagenome assembly JAEEGF01 (sample SAMN16246542, study PRJNA631951) | gut metagenome | biome: gut microbiome; feature: rumen; material: AP-attached | host: Bos | place: Iran: Karaj | collected 2018-10 | reverse complement strand
TTAAAGAATCTACTACCGGGCTTATAACATCGAGTTTTGCTTCAAACTTTCTATCAGGATATGCTTCAACGGAAAGCAAGGCTCTTTGACCTCTATAAATTTCATTAACATATCTTTCAGGAACATCAACTTTTATTCTTAATACCGACTGATTTACTATTAATGCTACCGGAGTTTGTGTTGTAACATTTTCACCAGGATCAAGATAAACTCTACCGACAACACCGGTTAAAGTAGAAGGAACAACAACAGGTTCATATTTTGCACCTACTTCATCCCTGTCTATTAAAGATACCGTTTGATCTTTTCTTACTCTATCTCCTTCCTTTAACACATTTTTCTGCAATTTACCGTTAATTCTGGGATATAATACCGCTTCTTCCAAAGCTTTTACATTACCTGATGTTATTAATTGATGTTTCAAATCTCTTTTTTGAACTTTTTCCGTTTTAACCACAAAAACATCTTTGGAAACGGTATCTAAAATTGCCGCATTATCCTTTTTAAATGCCACTTGGTAAACAATAAAAACCGCTACCAATAAAATAATTCCCCATACAACAACTGCACCAATTGAGGATGTGTCTTTCTGTTCTTGATTTAAAATTTGATTATTCATAATCTTCTGTCTCCATTCCCACGGCATAATTTAAGTTTGATAAAGCTACATGTGCATCATATACAGCTTGAACATATGTTAAATTCGAATCGTTCAAATCCGATATTGCATCGTTTAACTCTAATTGACTTATTAATCCGTTTCTATATCTCAACATTTTTGAGTTTAAATTTTCTTGTGCTTGTTCCACTACACCTTTCGTAGATTCTATTCTCTTTTTTGCTTCTTCCAAACTAAGCCAAGCTTCTTTTACTTGTATTCTCACATTCTTTTTTAAATTTTCATAGCTTGCTTTTGCATTTTCATAATACATTTCTTTTTGCTTTACTTGAGAACTTACAGAAAATCCTTTAAATATAGGCATAGAAAACTGTAAACCTACATTTGAATCCCAATAATAATGATTTTCATCCGGAAGACCTTCTATTGTAGAACCATTATAACCATAATTTCCATAAGCGGAAAGATTTGGATAATGATCAGCCTTTGCTATCTTATAATTAGCTTCAGCAATATCCGCAGCCAATTTTGATACTATAAGTTCCGGTCTTTGTTCATAAGCCATATTATATAATTGTTGTAAATTTTTAGTTGTAGGAAGAGCCAAATCTTCTTCCGTCCAAGTTAAAAATATCGGTTTTTCCGGATCTTTATTCAATATTTGTCTTAAATGCAAAGTTGCAAGCTCAACATTTTTTTCCGCCTGTAATACTTGCGGAACAATATTATCTACTCTAACCTGTTGAGTTAAAACATCCAAATTGCTGGACAAACCTTGTTTATATCTTGCTTTTGTTTCATCCAAATGCTGATTTGCTATATCCAAATAAGTTTGTTGAACATGAACAAGTGCAGATGCATAAATTATTAAATAACAAAATTGAGTAACCTGTTTGGCAACAGCAGTTTTTGCATCCTTTAATTTATATTCTGCACTTTCCGCCTGCAATCTTCCGGATTCCTTTGTGTTCTTTACTTTACCGCCGGTCCACAAAACCCAGTTTGCTTGCAATTGTGCGGTATATGTATTATTTACGGGTGTAGCTTCCACCATTTTATCTTCTTGAGGATTTAATGTTTTTGCCCTTAATATAGCTCTGTTATAACTTGCATTAAAATCCACATAAGGATAATAAGATGATTTCATTTGATTGTAAACTTCATCGCTTATTTCTTTCATCTTTGTTGCCGAATAAACTTGATAACTGTCTTTCAAGGCCATTTTTACGGCTTCTTTTATTGTTATTTTGGTTCCGCTTTTTTGTTGTATTTCCGCAAATAATTTTGCATTCATGGGATTATTTTTGGAATAGTCGCCCGCAAAAACATTTGCACTAAATACCAGTGTTAAAAACAAACTTAATATTTTTTTCATTTCATCCGTTCCTCTATTCTTCTACATAAAAAATTGCTTTATTTTCAGCAATTTTTATAATCTATTGCTTTCAAAATCGACATTGCTATATCTTTCGGTTCTAAATTTATATCTTTTCTTGGTGCAAACACAATATGATATAAACAAGATTCAAATAAATAGTGAGCAAGATCAACTTTGTTTTGTTCTATATTATTATTTTTTGCTGCCATCTTAAAAAGTTCTTTGGAAAATTTTTCATTTTCTTCTTTCAACGGTTTAAATTTCTTTTCAAGAGCAGGTACTCCCTTAATATAATCTACCATGTGTAAAAAAAAGCCCAACGATTTCTTTAATTTTGCATTAAATGTTTTTTGAAATATATCGGTTAAAATATCTTTTAAAGGCATATTTTGTTCTATATACTGTTTTATTTTTTTATTTTGATCATCCAAAATATATCTTACTATCGTATAACAAATTTCATCTTTATCTTTAAAATAATAATAAAGCGAAGGCTTGGTTATATTACAAGCTTCGGCAATCTCTCTCATAGAAACATCTTTTACGGATTTTTTACCTATTAAATTAAATGTTGTTTTTAATATTTTGGCTCTCATTTTATTCTCTGAAAAACATATATTTTATCTACCGAACGGTAAGTAATATAACATATATTATAAAATTTGTCAAGCAATAAAAAATATAATATATTCTTTTAGAGATATGAATATATGGAAACGATAACGACAAAAGATAAATTATTAACTATAAAGAGGTTTTGCTTTGTTCGACAATCCCGACTATTTCTATTGCCTTATGAGGACAAGCAACTTGACATGCTCCGCAACCTATACAGACCGAGGCATTATATTTTAAAGTTCTGTCCCCGTTAGAATCTTCTTCTATATTTAAAGCCTTAACCGGACATTTAAAAGCACAAATTCCGCAATTTATACATAAATCCCTGTTTATATTTGCAAGTCCTATTCTTGTGTGTTGTTTTTCTTCCAAAGAAATCTTTTTTATTGCTCCGGTAGGACAAGCCGAACTGCAAGCATTACAATCATACTTACAAAAACTTTTAGAATAATCCATATAAATATTAGAGTGATTAAAATCTCTCGGATGAATAACTTTGTTCGGGCATACAGTCACACATAACTGACAACTTGTACATTTAGAAGAAAATCTTGAATAATCAACCGCTCCCGGTGGCAATATTGCTCTTATTTTTTCTTTTAAGAAGTTTTTACTTCTTACAACCGCACTGCCTATACCGGTTGCAACAGCACCCAAGACCAAAACGGAACCTATAACAAAATTCCTTCTGCTTTGACTGAATTTAACAGATTTTTTATTTTGACAAGCCGAAACACCAAAACTTATTGCCTGTTTAGGACAAACAGACATACATTTTAAACATCTTATACAAAGTTCATTATCGATTTTTTTATCTTTTAAATTTATACTGCCTGAAGGACAATTTCTGAAACATGCACCGCATTTTATACATGTATCACTTATTTTAAGTCTGAACCAGCCGTATTTAGCAAACAATCCCAAAACCGTTCCTATAGGACAAATTGCAGTACAAAAAAATCTTCTTTTAAATAAAACCAAAAATATTAATATTATAAAAGGTATCAACGAGATTGTTAATGTCGCAATATTGAATTCATAGTTTTGAGAGTTTGTTATAAAGTTATATATCGGTGTAAAAATGCTTGATGCTATTAAACCGAAATTAGTGTACGGCTCTAAAATTTTGAAACCTATCGCCCAACCGCAAAATAAAGCACCCAAAGTTATTGCAGCTATAGTGTATCTTGTTTTAGCCATATTTTTATAATTTTTACTTTTCTTAAAAGATAAGAATCCGATAAAATTTTGCAGAATTCCTAACGGACAGATTAACGAGCAATAAAATCTTCCGAAGAAAATCGTAAAAATTATAACTGTTAAAACAGATATTAGAATCGTTACGGAAAAACCGGAAACCGAACTTGCAATACCGGGTCCAAACTGTACGGCAAAGAACTTTGCAAAAAAAGAAAATGTTGTTGTAAATGCAAGAAAAGAAATTATTAAAACAATTGCCGACACCAACAATCTTAAATAATATATTATTTTATTCATTTTCAACTCTCTTTAAATTCATAAAAAGTTTTTAAGATATTTTATACAGACATTTTCCTATAAATATATATACACAAACTATAATTTCTATTTAAGCGGATTCCAAATATCGTTGGATTTATTCTTTAAAAGGTCGTTATAATATTTTTTCTTTTTCTGCAAAACTTTCATTTGTTCCTGCAACTCTTTTAAATGTTCTTTTAATTTGTTTTCCTGATTAAAAATTATTTCGGCTCTTTGTTGTATAGTCTTATCGCCTTTCAGGCATAACTCTATATATTTTTTAATATCTTTTATCGATAAATCCGTAGCTCTTAAGCAATGAACAGTTTTAATCCAATTTAAGTCGTTATCTGAAAACAATCTTATGTTACTTTGTGTTCTCGACACGAAAGGTATTAAACCTTCATTATCGTAATATCTTACCGTGTGTTCGGAAATATTCATAATTTCCGCAACTTTTTTTACAGTATATTTAGGTGTTTTGTCCGATGAAGATTCTACTTTATTATTTTTCATAGAAATATAACCTCTTTTTATATTTCTAACAATTCTACAACTTATAGTTGCTCTAATGTCAAGAACTTTTATCTTATAAAACTGGTTACAGGCTTTTGACCGGGTTCAGGATGTGTATTTTGTTTTATACTATTTAAAAGCCATGCCATATTTCTGCCTATATTTTTCATAACATACATACCTTCCAAATCTTTTTCAACATCTTCGGCTTTTGATCCGTGCACCATATTCCAATACTGCGAAGATACAACCGGCATATTGTTTATGGTAAAATATTTGTTTATTACATCTATTGAAGCTGTTGTTCCTGCTCTTCTTGCAGATACAACAGCAGCACCGGGTTTATATGCCAAAAATTTTCCGCCGGCATAAAAAACTCTGTCTAACACAGATAAAAGTCTTCCCGAAGGATGTGCATAATAAACAGGAGAGCCGAAAACAAATCCGTCACAATTTTTAGCTTTTTCAATAATTTCATTTACTATATCATCTTTAAAAACACATTTGTTTCCGTTTTTTGCACATCCGTGACAACCTATACAATCTCTTATCGGTTCGGACCCGAGTTGAATAATTTCGGTTTCTATATTTTCTTTATTTAAAACTGTTTCTATTTCCGTTAATGCTCTAAATGTACATCCGTTTTTATTACAACTTCCGTTAATAAGTAAAACTTTCATTTCCCCTCCGCAATTATTTTTATTTAATATTTTACAAAATTTATTTTTAAAATTTGAAATATGATATAATTACACAAAAATAAAAAAAGGAGAAAGAGCATGAAATTAATTTTGTATATCATTTTAATAATCGCAATAATTGCAGGAGTGTCTTCATTGATACATTTGCATAAAGTTTCAAACAAAAACAAAGCAGAAATGGCTAAATTTTCAAATGAAACGGCTTTAACGGCAAATTTAGGTAAAACTCTCGTAATTTATTATTCTTTATCGGGAAGAACAAAAGATATTGCTTTACAAATACAAAACCTTACAAATGCAGATATTTATGAAATAAAGCCTAAAGAAGAAATAAAGTCCGGACCTGCTTTATATTTAACTTCAAAAAAACAAATTTCTTCCGGAGAATACCCTGAAATCGTGAACGATTTTCCCAACATTGAAGAGTACAATACGATTTTTGTCGGTTCGCCTATATGGTGGTACACTGCAGCTCCGGTGGTACTTGAATTCTTGAAAGAGTTTGATTTTCAAAACAAAAACGTTGTTCCTTTTTCCACACAAGGAAGCAACTACGGAACATTTTTTGAAGATTTTAAAGCAAAAGCTAAAAATGCAAATATTTTGAAAGGTGAAGCTTTCAATAATTTAAGTTCGGAATACGATGAACAAGTTAAAAATAAGATAATCAGTTGGTTAAACGGTTTATCGGAATAGCAAGTAAAAAAAACAGATGAAAAACAAATTCAAGTTAGTATCGAATTTCAAGCCGTCGGGTGAACAACCGATGGCAATAGATAAACTTTACAACAATCTTATAAGCGGTAAGAACTCGCAGGTATTGTTAGGTGTTACCGGTTCGGGTAAAACTTTTGTTATGGCAAACTTAATAGAACGGTTACAAAGACCGGCACTTATAATTTCCCCCAACAAAATTCTTGCCGCACAATTATATTCCGAATTTAAATCTTTTTTCCCCGAAAATGCCGTAGAATATTTTATTTCTTACTACGATTATTATCAACCCGAAGCATATATTCCGGCAACGGATACTTACATTGAAAAAGATTCATCGGTAAACGACCACATAGACAGATTAAGATTAAAAGCCACGACATCTATACTTGAACGAAATGATGTTATAGTTGTTGCTTCCGTATCGAGCATATATAATTTAGGTGCTCCGGACGAATACCAAAATATGTGTGTAAAAATTTCCGTGGGACAAAAAATATCTATAGATAATTTATTAAGGGAACTTATTTCAATACATTACGAAAGAAATGAAATAGATTTTTTCAGAGGGAAATTTAAGGTAAAAGGTGATACGGTAGAAATTTTCCCCGCATATTTGGAAACTGCACTAAAAGTTGAATTTTTCGGTGATGAAATAGAAGAGATAAAAGAATTTGATCCGATATCGGGAAAAATTCTAAACAAAAAAGATGTTTGTTATATATACCCGGCAAAACATTTTGTTACCAGTAACGACAAACTTAAAATCGCAATTAAAAACATTGAAGCGGAACTTAACGAAAGAGTTGCGGTTTTAAAATCGGAAGGAAAACTTCTTGAAGCACAAAGATTATTGCAAAGAACAAAATACGATATGGAAATGTTGCAGGAAACAGGTTTTTGTAACGGAGTAGAAAATTATTCAAGACACCTTTCTTTGAGACCTGCCGGTTCAAGGCCTACAACTTTGATAGATTACTTTTTGTCTAACCCGAAAACCTCCGATTTCTTGTTAATAGCAGACGAATCTCATATTACATTACCGCAAATAAGAGGAATGTATGAAGGTGACAGAAGCAGGAAACAAACACTCGTAAACTTCGGATTCAGATTACCATCCGCACTTGATAACAGACCGTTAAAATTCGATGAATTCGAATCCATAATAAAGCAAAGTGTTATGGTATCCGCAACTCCGGGGAAATATGAACTTGAAAAAGCCAAAAACGATATTGTGGAACTTGTTATAAGACCTACCGGCCTTGTAGATCCGGAAATAATAATAAGACCTATAGACGGACAAATTCAGGATATGATAAAAGAGATAAAAAAAGTTGTTGCAAAAAAACAACGAGTTCTTATAACAACTTTAACCAAAAGAATGTCGGAAGATTTGACCTCATATCTAAAAGATCAAGGTTTCCTTGTGGAATATATGCACTCCGAAATAGAATCTTTGAAAAGAATAGAAATTATAAGAGATTTAAGGTTGGGTAAATTCGATATTCTTGTGGGCATAAATCTTTTAAGGGAAGGTCTTGATTTGCCGGAAGTGACACTTGTTGTAATTTTGGATGCCGACAAAGAAGGCTTTTTAAGATCGGAACAAACTCTTATACAAACTTGCGGCAGAGCAGCAAGAAATGTTGACGGTAAGGTAATTTTTTACGCAGATAAAATTACAGGTTCTATGGATAGAGCTTTAACCGAAATGAGAAGAAGAAGGAGCAAACAACTCGAATACAACAAAATTCATAAAATAACACCTAAAACTATCATTAAAGCAATTGCAAACTTAGAAGAGTTTCAAGAAAAAGTTAAAGATGAAAAGCTTACGGTATTATCTGAAGAAATAGATGAAAAATATATAACGACCAAAAATATCGACAGTATTTTAAAATCATTGGAAAAGCAAATGAAAGAAGCTGCCGACAACTTAGATTTTGAATCCGCAACATTATTTAGAGACAGAATAAGAGAAATAAATTCAATGTACTCAAAAAATTCCGCAACAAAATCTTTTTCGAAAAAGAAGAACAGAAAATTTTGATTACCTAGTAACATTTTTTAAATTTCTTATTTACAAGCAAAAAAGCCATTCGTTTGAAAAATTTAAAAAGCAGTAACGAAATATTATTTTTTTATTCTGGACATGAGATAAATTCCGACAACACCGAATATTATATTCGGAAGCCAAGCGGCAAGCCAAACTGCAACAATTTGGTTTTCCCCCAAACTCATACATACCGCCTGAACACACCAATATATAAACGAAAAAATCAGTGCAAATGTAAAACTTATAATTTTACCGAACTTGTTGCCAAGTCCCAATGCAAACGGAATACCTATCATCATAACTATTATATGAGCAAACACATTTGCAAACCTCGAATGATATTTGATTTGTTCTTTTAAAGTGTTTTCTCCCAACATCTGTTTTTTTCTTATATATTCTTTAAATGTTTTCAAATTCATTTGTTCATATCTTGTATCTTTAACTATTAAATCTTGAGGTTTAACGGTAAACCCGAAAACTTTACTGTCAAAATATTGTTCGTTCCAATTATTTTTATCATCAAAAGTTCTTATTACTCCGTGTTTTAAAAGCCATCCACCGTTAGTGTATTGTCCTTCACCCACAACGATGTTTTTTGTAAGATAATATTTGTCATCATACTCGTCAATAATAATATCTTTCATATATTTTTCTTCTATATTTAGATAACCTATAGACATTCTAGAATTGTTCGGTAAAGTTACAATAATATTTTTATGTTCGTTTCCTATATCATCCATTTCCTTTTTTTTAATCTTTACTTTTCTAACATATTCGGCTTTAACAACAGTATGAGGGATAACAAACTCTCTCATTGAAAAATCAAAAACACCCACACAAAAACCCAATATCATAAAAAGACATATTATTCTCCAAAGGTTTACTCCGGATGCTTTAAGTGCGGTAATTTCGTTTCTTTTGGCAAGTTCTCCCAAAGAAAAAAGGAGTGCAAGCAAAACAGATACGGCAAAAACATCTATCATCCACCACGGCAAATTCAATAAAAGATATTCCGCTATTAAAATAAACGGAGTTTTAAGTTCCATATACATACTCATTTCTCTGAAAAACTCCGAAATCATAACAACAAAACCGAAGGCAAAAGATATAAACACCAACGGCTTTAAAAATTGTTTTGATAAGTATGTATAAATTTTTATCATTTTATTTTTTCAACATTTTCCTAAATAAAATTATACCCACTACAGCTAAAACCAAGTTTGGTAACCACATTATATAACAGGAAGGAACATATCCTTTTTCACCTACGTTCATCGATATAACAAGGAACAAATAATATATAAATATTACTCCCAAACTCATACCGAATCCAATAGCTTTTCCCCCTTTACCGGCCATAATCCCTACCGGTATGGCGATTAAAACAAAAACTATAGGGGCAACTGCAACCGTCCACCTGAGCCAATATTCATTGGTATAAGTATTTCTTTCAAGTTTATCTTCAGAGGTTTCTGCAATTTTTTTTCTGAGTTTTTTTGAATTTAGTTCTCTTAAAGAAATATCCGAAAAATCTATACTCGAACCGAGCGGGATAGTAAACTTGTAAGTTTTAAAATTCATGTGTATCATACAACCCAATTCATTCGGATCGGTTCTTTGCCAATATCCGTCATATAAAGTTAATACGACTATGTTGCGTTCTACACCTATTGTTCCGTAAGAAGCTGCTATTCTCCACGGAATATAATCCGCTTTTCTCTGTTCGTCTTTATTTTCCAGTTTTTCAAATTTATAAATATTTATTCCACTCAAAGTATTTTTTTTAGAATCAACTTCGTGTGCATATATTTTATATTGTCCTATGGAAGTTATTGTTTTTGCATTAAATTTTGCCAATGGTGCTTCCGTAAGAATTTTTTTATATAAAGTTCTAAAATACATATGAGTTGACGGAGATAAATAATGATTGAAATAAACCAAACCTACACTCATCAAAACAACAAAAACTATTATGGGCATAGATAAAGTTTTATATGTTATACCGGTAGCTTTCATTACGGTAATTTCGTTATCTTCGGCAAACCTTCCGTAACTAAGCAAGGCTCCAAACAAAATTGCCATAGGAATGGTAAGAGTTAATATATTTGGGATAATAAGCACAAACAGTTGTGCTATAAGACCGAGACTTACTCCTTTTGAAAGGAACAAATCGACAAGTTGAAATATTTGGTCTAACAACAATATAGCAGAAAATATTATAAGTCCGAAAATAAACGAACCTATAAATTCTTTTAAAATATATCTGTGTAATATTTTTATCATGTTAAACTAACTACAAAAGTCACTGAAGCAAAAAAACTTAATTTAGTTTAATCCCGGAATGTTCATTCCGCCCATTAATTTTTTTGATTCTTCCGCCATAGCTTTTTGAGCTTCTTTTATAGCTTCCTGAATAGCGGAAAACATCATTTTTTCCATATCCTTAACTGATTTTTGATTAAAATCTTCCGGCAAACTTAAACTTACTATTTCATTTTTGGCATTCATGGAAATTTTGATACCTTTATAATCTATATCAACAATTTTTGATTTTAAAACTTTTTCCATTTCTTTAACTTTACTTCTCATTGACATTGCTTCTTTTGCCATCTTAAATAATTCCATAATTCTTCTCCAAACAAATTTTTATAAATTTTAACAATTTAGACTATATTTTTCAAACAACAGTTATAAATATTATGCCGCAGCCAAAAGTTCGTGTGTTTTTCGCAATCCTTCTTTTTCGAAAGACATTCCATCCATCTCAATGGATATATCAGGGATTTCATCTTCAGCTGCAATTGCAGTCTTTGCGGTTTGCTGCTTATCTTGTTGATCTTGTTCAACTTGCCTTTGTTCTGTTGTAGCAGAGAATAACTCTTCTATAAATTTTTCAATCAAATCGCGTTTTTCTTGTTCCATTTTATATTCTTCTTTATTAGAATAATTTATCAATAAACCTTTTAAAACAAGTTTAATTACCTTATCTTTTTTCTTGTTTTTTTCCTTTTCTTTTTCCTTTTTATCTTCATCATTTGATATATTTTTCAATTCTTCTGCTATGTCTTTTATTTCTTTTAATATTTCTTCTATTTCTTCTTTTCCCTTATCGTCAAGTTTCTGTAAAAATTCATTTTTTATTTCTTCTGCATTTTTGTCGTAAAGGAAGCCAAATACATTCTTCAAATCTTCTCTTTCCTTATCATTAAGTATAGTTATTAACGGAAGAACATTTTTTGTGAATATATCAGACGGAATTGCATTTAACCCTTCTTCATTATCTCGAACGGGAATAATATCTTCCTTCAATGTATATGCTATAAGTCTTGTCCATTCTCCCAACGATTTATTAAGTTTTTCCGTGGTTGTATAATAATCCAGATCATAACCGTCAAAATTCATAGTATGAATAGCAAAGTTTTTACCTTGCAAAACTTCACCATTTTCGTTTCCATGCAAGTATTTATTAAATGTAGCTTTAGCCCTTGTTTGTGAAAAAGGATTTTGTATAATAACCACATCTATGTCGTTTTTACCTCTTATAAAATCTTTAAACTCTTCTGTTTCGCAAATATTTTTTATATTTTGTAATGTATTTGAAGCTTCCGTTTCCAAAGACATTGCTCTTATTAAATCAATAATTTCTTTTCTGGTTTTGTTTTCTTGTCTTGCCGATTCCAACATTATCCATTTAATGATAGCTGCTTCGTTTAGTCCGTCTCTTGATACCAACTCAAAAATTTCATTTTTTGACGGGCTTTCATTTAACGCTCTTTTTTCAAACTCTTTTAGAGGATCAATTTCTTTCCGAGTCTTTTTTAATTCTGCTTCCATATTTTCCAATTCTTTTGAGGTAAGTTTATTAAATTCATCTTCACTTAAAGATAACAAATCTCTTACTGTTCTAATGGAAGATCTATCACCATCTTGAACTATTCCTTCTAAAAACGGTTTGTATTCCGGATGATTCTTTATATCTCTTAAAATTTTTAGAATACCGAGAGACCCTCTTATATTTCCGGAAATAAAAATTCTCCCTACTTGTTTATCCCTGTATAATTTGTATGTTTTTATGAATGAATCAATATTCAAATTTCCAAACATGAATGCAATTGTTTTATCGGCGTCTGTTTGTACAAAATCATCTTTTTCCATCAACCCGTATATTTCGTTAAGCATTTGTTCTCTTGTTCTTGAAATATTCGGAGCATATTCTTTTGCCTTATCCATTAATTTTTTTTGACCTTCAAACTTTTCAAATTCTTTGTGAACCTGTTCATAAGTCATACTGGAATTATGAATAAGAATGTGTTCGATAATTTCATGCATAATAAGTTGTTTCAGTATTTCTTGCCTTTCTTCTTTCGACAACTTGGATAATTCTCTTAAAAACGCTTCACTGATATAAAAAGTAGCAATTCCTTCGGAATCAACTTCCGTTGTCGCAAAAGCAAAAATATTTATATTCTCTATCAAATCCAAAGATCTTGAAACTTCCAATTTCTTTTCCGAAAACGTTTTTAACTCTTGTTCAATATCTATTCCATACTCTTCAAACAGGCTTGAAAATTCAGAAAAATCTTCGGATTTAACATCCATAATTATATTTAAATCTTCTTGTGTCAAATAAGGAGTTTCTTTGGATAATTTTTCTTGTTCATCATAGGCGGAGTAACTATCTTTTGAAAAAACTCCCAACAATATTTGTGTCATCAGAACAGGATTCTCATTAAGCAAAGCAGATATACTTTCTTCTGTTTTGGGAGTTGCTTTATATTGTTGTGCAATTTCTTGCGGAGAACGATTAAACAGTTTGTTTGCAAGCTCAGGTATCATGCTAAGAATGGTACTCATTACAATTCTATCATGATACATCATAGTGTTTAGGACTAACTGTTCAACATTATTCCCCAAAGCCATTATAGGCAAAAATTCCTGCGGTCTTACAAAATCCATGGTGATAAATATTTTTTCTTTATTTTCTTTTTTACCTATTTCTCTACTGCTCTTATCGGCGACATATTCAAAATGTATATTTTCAGATTCCAACAAATTTTGAACGGCATCAAATTCATAACCTGTGTAAGGAACATAATATTTTTTATCGTTAATAATAAGATTGTATTTTTTGTTAGGATTTTTTCTTGTGTTAACGGGCTCTATGTTTTCTTTACCAAATTTTTCGGATAGCAATGCCAATATATCCTGCTCACTTATTTTCTTGGATTTCGTTTTTATAAAAATACAAGTTTTGTAATAATTTATTATGTCTCTGTAATTTATAACTCCGTAATCCAATGCTTCAAACAGTTCAAACATGTTTGATAAATTATAATGATTTGCTATCATTACGGATCTTTTTATAAACATGGAAGGTGCGATATTTTTCAATTCTTCATCTTTGTCTGCAAGATTATTCATCACCTCTGATATGATTCTCAATGCCTTAGCTAAAAGTTCTTCGTTCCTTAAAATTTCGTTTCTCGATTTATCATCATGAAATTTTTCTACAATTTCTTTTATTTCTTTCTCGGACAAACCTCCTTTATCTAAAATAGTACCACTATCTCCGTCAAATAATAAGAAAGCCGCAAACTCACTTAAATCGGATTCCTTCGTTATGTTTTCGGAAAAATTTGTACTCTCACTCTTGTCTGTACTTGTTTTAGATAAATATTGCAATTGCGTTCTTATAGGTTTTCTTTTTAATTCTTCATTGGTCATTCTCATTGTTTCAGTTTTGGTTTCGGTCTTTATAACTTTATATACTTTTGCATCTTCAATCTTATCGTCCAAGTCCAAAGGATTTCCGTTTTCGTCGTATACAGCAACCTGTTCTTCATCGGCAAAATATTTGCTGTTTATAAGTTCATATACGGTTGCATCTTTTGCTAAATCCATAACGAAATATCCTCCGTTATATTCAACAAAAAATATTGTTTTGTTATCCAAATTTTTGTCTTCAAAAATTTGTTCTCTGTTTTTTTCTAAATCAGTTGATGGGAAATATTTATCCGGAGTAAACACAACTTGTTTTCTCTCTTCCCCGATATCCTTCACCACAAATTTGAGAGCTATTTCATGAATAAAAGTACCATCGAAAAGTACTAAATTCATTAAAACTTTTATTTTATTTCTTATTTCACTTATTTTTCTTTCCTGTTCTTCCGCTTCTTGTTTTGTGGTTATTTTTTTCTCTTCCAAGGTTTTTAACTCTTGTATTAGTTCCTCTATTTCCGGATAAATTTCAATCTTTCTTCCGGTTTTATATTGATAATGCGGGGCAGAAATTGTTTCCAAATTGTAAAAACCGTAAATTTCTTCTTCATAATCCACTTTCTTGTATAAACATACTTCTACAGGTAACGATTTTTTTAACGCGGAAAATTTTATTCTTGCCTGTTTATTATTATAGTCTCTCTCAAACTTATCAAAGTTACTTCCAAAAGATTCTGAAAAAGCTTTAATCATATCGCCGGTAACATGTTCATCATATTCTTTGTTCTCTACAACAATATGTAATCCTATTAAATCTCTAATTTCTTTACTGAAAATTTCAACAAAAAACAATTCAACCCACTTTTGATTAGTTTCCAAATGTGTTTTTAGTTTTTCTATTTCTCTTAAACCGGAATCATCAAGAAATTTTTCCGGCAAAGAATTAAATGCTTTTTTTATATAATTAACGAGTTCATAGTCGGCAAAAATTTTACTCCTTGTTTCGGAAACCAATCTGTTCACTAAATCTTTTTGTTTGTCATTCAACAAATTATAGTTCTCATCTATATTCTCTAAAATGAATTCTATATCTGCCTTTTTCGTATCTTTAGTTTTGGCGGAATCAAAAATATCTTTAAACAAAGGATCATCGGATGTTAATATAAATTTAACCAAACCTTTTTCCGTTTTTTGTATTGTATGTATAATTTCTCCTTTTCTTCTTTCCGAATTCAACTTTTCATGTATACTGTACAGAGTTTTAGGTCTGAACTTTACCACAAAAGAATCTTTTGAAAGAGCTTGTAGGAGTAAGTTTTCTGCCGCTATTTTAATATCTTCATTAATTTTTTTAAATTCCGTATATTGTATTCCATACAAAGTTTCTATTATATTTAACAAATTTAAATATTCTTGAGGATTTGTAATTTCAAACAAATCGTTTCTAACATATTCGTACATATCGGAATTTCCGAATCTTCTCGATAACGGTAAATATACGGAATGAACTAAAAGTGTGGCACGATTCTTTGCCGCTTCCATTTCTTCTTTGGTAGTATATATTTGCGGATTAGGATATTTTGCCTGAGTTAATTTATGTGCAATCAATGCCAATAAAGTCTCTTCGTTTCCTGCCGTTTTAGCAACAAGGTCCCAATAGTTTTGCAACGATCTTTCTCCTTGCATATCTTCAAAATCTTTAAATTGTTCATCTATCTTTTTTATTGCCTTTAAACTTCTGGTCAAAGAGGGCAAATATTTTTCTAATCCCGGTATATTCAATTTTTCCAAATTTGTTTTTATGTCCTCAACATCCCCCATTTCCAACAGTAAAACTATTGCCTGGGCTTTAATAAATGTTTCATCATTTTGTTTATTCTCAAATTTATTCTTCCATTCTTCCAAATGAGAATATTTATCATATCCTATTCTAAACACCTGAAGATTTGTGGAATTATCATAAACAAATTCTTCTATTACCTTTAAAAAATCTTTACCGTCTTTTACTTCTCTGGTTGCAGTATCGGGCTTTTTCTCTTGCTCTTCTAAATAATCCTTTACAAAATCGTTTATCGTATCAATAGCATTTTTCTTCTCTTGTACGAAATCTGTCCAAATATTGTTGCTTTCGTATCTGCTTGCGGACAAAAATTCCCATGCATTTAAAGCTTCATCCAATCTCTTTTGGTTTGCTTCATCGTTTGAAAAAGCACTATGCTTTATAAACTCCACCTGTTCTTCAAGCGAAACGGGAAGATTATCAAAACTAAAATCTTCACTCCTATCGGATATTCCGGCTATATATTGAAAAATCATTTTATTCAAGATAGTCTCAAAAGACATCAAAGACCATCTTGCCGTAAAAATCTTATCTTTATCTTCGGAATAAACGGAGTAGAAAGACTTTCCTATCCAACCTTTTCCCGTTTTAGAAATCGTGTAATACATTCTGGCAACAAAATCCAAAGTATCGATAGTATCGTCACTGTTTCTTAAAGAATCGATCATAGAAACATGCCTATATTCTTCATACAATTCAACACACTTTTTGTTGTCGGGTTCCAATAATTCATAATTTAAAAACGGAGTGACCTCTCGCTCGTCAACAAATGTATTAATATTTCTTTTATCCAAAGAGGTTGACGAATATTTAAGAACTTGATAGTTCATCAAGCCCAAATCTCTTAATATGGAAGAATACAGCGGTGTAAAATATTGTTCTACGGATTTTGATATTACTCCGTTTTTGACGATAATATCATAATAAATATCAGAATCTTTCGTTGAATTACCTTTGGCAAGAGAACCGCCGATTATTATTGCAAACATCGAATCGTCCATAAGAATTTTGTCCAACTTCAATTCGTCTAAAGCTATGTTCTTTGCACTTATCATTGCTTTTTTTACCGCATTTCTATAATCATTTTCCACTCTTTCCATTGCTTTTATATATTCATCATAGGAATATTCACCGCTCACATATTTTGTTTCATAAAATTTTGTATATTCCTCAAAATGATATTTCGCTCTTTCCATTTTCCCTTTTTCAATATATTTCCTTTTCAAAATCTCTTTCTCTTTCATGAGTCTTATACGTTCGTTTGTTGTACCTTGAGTATCTTCAAACAATTGTTGTAACTCATTTTCTATGAATTTTTCAAATTTAGGATAACTGATTTTCGCATTTTTATATTCGTCGGTAATTTTTGCTATTTTGTTAGTGAAATTTTCGTCAATGAGAGCTTCCGCATTTTCTATTTCTTTTTCGGAAAAATGAAAATATTTGAGTTTTGTTTTTCTGTCTATCAATGAAATATTAAATTTTTTACAGAACTGTTCTATAAGATCTCTATTTGTTTTCTCGTTACCGGTAATATTTTCGTAAATATTGTTGATACCGTTGGCATCTATATAATCATATCCACACATACCGGCATACATTATTAAGTAAGGAATGTTATCTTTCCAATCATTATATTTTACAGTCAACGGTTTTGACAAATCTAAATTAAGTTTTATGTTATACTTTCCCAATAAACCGACTAAGTCCTCTTGAGTTATATCATCTATTGCTTTTTTTTCACCAAGCCCCATAAACAAAATCAATTCTACTATTTCAATATTTTTAACATTTACAATAGTTTCTCCCTTTTCTAAAATCTTAAACATTTCAATTATCAAAATCTTAACAATTTCATTATTTTCTTTCAAAAGTTCTTTTAATATTTCCGTTCCTTGTGAATCTTTTAATAATTGAACCAGCCAATAAAAAATATATTTCTTTATTTTTTCTTCATTTTTTGCATTTGAAAGAATTGTATTTGAGATAACATTCAATAATAATTTATGATCTTTGATAATTTTTTCATATGTCATATCGGTGATAATATTTTCACCTTCAGGTTCTTTAGATAAATCAAAGAACACAAATGGTTGAACTTTAGATACGGCTAATTCTTTCAATTTGTTATAAATTCTACTGTAGGTTCTACTGTTTCTCGAAATGATATCTTCCACGAAAAACACGTTTTTTCCTTTGATTTTGTTTCCCTGCTCTAATGAAAGAGTGTCTTCATCAATTTCATAAATCGGAAAAAATATATCATCTATAAAAACTCTGTTTTGAAAACTGTTACTCCATTTTTCTATATATTTTTGTTTAAGTAACTGTTTAACTAATATCGGTAAGTTCTCAAAATGCATATAGTTGTTTGTGCTTTTATATATAAACACATAATTATCGTTAACAAATTTTACGAATTTTTCAACATCAAAATCATTAGGATTAGTTAAATCGTATTCCTGTTTAAGTTTTTCACAAATTTTATCCGCAATTTCAATTTGTGATTTAGAAATGGTTTCTTCTTCTCCGCTCCTTACCGCTAAAAATCTGGCAATATCCTTATCGGAATAAGAAGAGTTTTCATCCATTGATACCAAAGATATGATTCCCGAATATTCGGAATTTTGTTCATTAACGGAAGATATAATAGCATCCATTTGTTTCAATAAAGACCTTTGAGCTTTAACAGTTTTTTCAGAATAAGAATCGGAATATCCTTGTTCCATCACAAATTTTTTAAAGTCAGAACCTTCCATTATGTATTTATGAAATCCTTCCGAGGTTCTTGGAAATTTTTCACGATGAGAATTATATCTTTGACTTTTTCCGCTTAAAGCTATCTTTTCCAATCTTTCATGTGTTATTAAATCCCGAAAAAATTGTTCCACTTCACCGTCGCTTAAATTCGATAACTTAGAAAAAAGAACATCTGATATAAAAATTTCTTTTACTATATCCGCACCGGTTTTTTCATGTTTACCCCATACGATATAAAAAAGAGAACCGTATTCTTCTACATTTCCGTATTCGTTTTGTTTTGCCCCTATTAATAACGAACTGGAACCTATTTTTATCGGATTTTTTTCAGAACTTATTTCAGGATACTCTTCACCTAAATTTTCATATTGTTCTTTTAATACTTTTTCAAGTACGCTATATTCTCTGCTTAAAACAGCTTCATTGGCAGGCTCCAAATTTATTATTGCTCTCATAACTCTATTTGCAAACTGTGGCAACAAAATATTTCGGTTCATCAACAAGTTTGCAGCAATTTGATTGGCAACAGCTATACTATCTTCTTGCGAAAGGCCATCCATATCACCGGCTTGATCGGAGATAGATAATTTATATTTTATCGTATCAATACCCAACGCCTTTTTTATTAAAGCTTTAATATTTTTTGCTAATGTTGTTGTAAAATTGGTTTTTAAAGATACTTTCCCTTTTTCATAATTTAAAACATAAACTTTATCGTCAACCGTTATCGTTGCAACGCCTTCGGAATCGATATCGAATTTGATTATGTCTCCAACTCCGCACTGTTCGATTACAGTTTGAATTATTTCATTTGTTTCTTTTACACCTCTATTTGTTATATACTCCAATATTTTGTTTAACTCTGAAATAATTGTATCTGCTTTACTGTTAACATCTTCTTCGGTAAACGGTTTTTTTGATATTGCATTTATATCGGCTTCGGCCTGTTTTACAATGCTATCCAAATAATTTTGTTCATAAATCAAATCCGCTTTTTTAACATTCGGAGTTAATGTTATATATGAAATATTTTTTTCTCTCAATAATTCGTTTATACCTTCGGTATGAAAACCTCCGGAAATTATAACCTTAATATTTTTTGCCGTGTCCAAACCGGATAAAATTTTGTCTATACTGTAAAGTTTGCCTCTATAATTATTTTTTTCATTACCGAGATCAGACATTGATACAAGATTATCTACAAAAGTTTTGTTTCTTTCAAAATTCAATTCATTAAAAGATTCGGCAACAACAACATATTTGTTTAAATTAAAAAGATCATCATCTTGTATATATTTTGAATATAAATTAACAAATCCGCTGTTATTTCGTTTGTAATAATCATATTCTTTTGAAGAGATAGCAGCCAACAGAAAACTTTTATATGTTTGAAAAAATAAATTCATGAAAACGACATCTCTGTTTTCAACAGTCATGGCATAAGATAACAAAATATCTTCTACAATCTCTCTTTCTTCTTCTATTAAATCAAGAGGATCTATTAAAGATGAAATTTCCCTCAAATTTATAAGTTTAAATAAGTCGGGATATTTTATAATTTTATCAGCAGAATTTATATTGGCAGATAAATATGCAAATATTACATTTATATCCGATAAATTTTGGGAATCCTGTAAAAGATTAACATAATCCTGATAAGATATATTACTTTTTAAATCGGAAAGAACAGATTGAAGTTGTTTTTTTGCAGCAGTCTGATTTATTTTTTTATTTGCTTTTAAAATATCACAGTATAATTTCGTATTTATGTATTTGAAAGGAGATATTCCTCTTTTATTTAATTCATAAGAAACTTTACTGTAAAATTTCTCAGTTGAAATTTTTTTATTTAAATAAGCATTATATATTTTTAAAAGTTTTCTCTGCCTTTTCGTTAAATATTTATCAAGTGTTTTTATTTTCGAATATTTTTCCGATAACAGATTTTCTATTTCTTTTTTATTTTTTATAAGGAAAGCATAGTTTTGAATATTCCTGTCATAAACACTTTTTTGTTCCGTAGGTTGCAACACTTTGTTTGTCTTGTACCCAAAAAACTCGGCCCCTGAAATTTTATCGTCTTCATAAAGAACGTTCATTAAAGCCGATACCGTTTCCGATTCCATTTTCGAAAAGAATTTATTGTAATCCACGGAAGCACTTGCGCCTTCTAAATATACTTCCATATTTTCATATTTGTTATTTAATTTTTCCAATAATTTGAGTATACTGTCCTGAACTTCTTTGCTGGAGTGCAAATCTTGAATATTAATAACCACAGCAGGACTGTTTTGGCAAAAGTTTGCCGAAGTTATTTTTGCAAAATTATCAAATTCATATTGCGGCAATATGGCATATGAAGCGGAAAAAGCATTTGCCGGTATTGCTGTAATCAACAAAGACAAAGAAATTATTACGGTTAATAATTTTTTTAATTTATTCATTTTTATCTCCATAAAAAAAAGACTGACATAAAATGTCAGTCTTATAATCATATATATAATACTACACCATAAATATCAAATAAAGCCGTAGCCATATATGAATTTAAATTTATTTTGTACTCACTAATGCCACTTGAACAACCATTTTTTTCAAACAGTTTGTATTGATAAAGATAATTTAACCCAAAACTTTTGTTTCCAAAAAACAAGTTATCAGACAACGAGTTTTGTTTAACAAAAAAATTGCTTTGAGCATTACATAAAACTTCACTTAAAGAGAGCATTTGTTTTTTAGTATCTTTATTGTTTGATGTTTGTTCTTGAGATATTGTGCTTGAAAAAATTTTTTGAACCTGTTCAATTGAAAACTCGTCAAAAGAATCAATATCTACGGTTTCCGTTTGAAATGCGAAAACCGAAGCAACAAAGTTAACCACAAAAATAAAACCAATAAACAAAGACATTATCTTTTTCATAAATTTATACATTTACAGGTACATCTAAAACTATATTGTTTTCTCCATCTCTAAGTATAGCCGATTTTATTGAAAACAGCTTGTACTTTTTTATATTTTTAATAACTTCTTTTTCCAACATACTTTTTAATAAAATTTTTATTTCCTTGTTATCTATTTTTCTTGAAGCTGTATAATAAATAACATTATTGTCAATATTTAAAAATTTCAAATCCAATGTTTGTATCAAAGTAGCTAAAAAAGGGTTTGTTCTTGATGCAATGTTTAACTGCGAAATTATAAGTCTTGCAACATATTCCTCTTTCGTTAAATCGTATTTATTATCTACAACTTCTTTCGTAAATTTCGGACCTTCAAATTCCATCAACTGCCTTTCGGAATAATCTTCTCTTGAAATATACTGATGCGAATATAATTTTATATCATCAATATTTTCAAATAGTCTAAGCATCGTTTGGTACTTAGGATCAAAAGCCGATACAACAACAAAATTTATATTTGCGTCCGAACTTAACGGAACTCTAACTATATTTGAAACTATTTTCTGTAAAGTTTCATAAATTTTTGTAATCTTTTCCGTATCATTCGTAACAAGATCTTCAAAGCAAACATCCAAATACAATGTTGAACCAACCTTAAAAACAGAAACATCTTTTTGTGTTTCCTGTTTTATTAAGTTAACGGCATCTTGTTCCAATGTCTCTTTCGGAAATGAAACATTGCAACCCGTCAAAACAAAAATCAATAATAAAGAACAAAAGAAAATTTTTATCATTAGTTTCCAGGCTTTCTTTCTTCCTGTTTATTTTCTGTTTCAGATATTTTATCGTCTTTCGTTTCTTCTTTTATATCGGATTTCTTTCCTTTACCATGTCTTTGAAAAATATCTTCAACTTCCTTAAATGTTAATTCTTCTTTTTTCAACATTTCCTGTGCCATATCTTCAACAATGGCCCAATCATTAGTTAAACATTCATTCACTTTATTTAAACAACTATTCATTATTTCCATCGTTTCCGCATTCAATTCTTCTTTAAGTTTTGATGACATACTATCTTTCGGAATAGCCGAGAAATCACCGACAAAACCTTTTTTCCCCATTCCAAAATTCCATACCATCGCATTTGCTATTGCCATAGCTTTATGAAAATCAGAAGAAACACCGGTTGATGTCGTTCCGTATTTTATTTTTTCGGCTGCATATCCGCCAAGAGCAACTATAATATCTGCAATTAATTCTTCTTTGCTTTGTGTATGTAATTCTTCTTTAGGAGTATGATAAACCAATCCCAAAGCGCCGCCTCTTGATTTTAAAGATGCTTTAAAAATTTCATCCGTAGGATGAAGTAAATATAAAGCAACAGCATGACCTGATTCATGGTATGCCGTCATTTCTTTTTCTTTTGGTGTCATTGTAAGATGTGTTTCCAAACCTAAATTTACTCTGTCCATTGCCAACGACAAATCTTCCATATCAACAAAAGATTTTTTGTTTCTTGTAGAGATGAGAGCCGCCTCTTTCACTATATTTTCTATTTCTGCAGGAGATTTAAATTTGGTATAAGAAGCCAGTTTTCTTACATCAATATCATTTCCTGCTTTAATTTTAGCCAAATAATATTTAAAAATATCTTCTCTCTCTTCAAGAGTAGGTAATGTTATTTGTATTTTTCTATCGAATCTTCCGGGTCTTAAAAGAGCTTTATCCAAAACATTTTCATTGGCATTTGTGGCAGCTATAACAATAACATTTTGCCCTGCGCTTTCAAGGCCGTCCAATTCAACAAGCAATTGATTTTGTGTACTGTTTGTTTCTTCTCCGCCGCCCATATAAGAAAAAGTTCTGCCTCTTCCTATAACATCAATTTCATCTATAAAAACTATACAAGAACCTTCCGTATAAGCAAGCTTTCTGGCTTGCTTAAAAAGTTTTCTTACTCTTGACGCTCCAACACCCACAAAAACTTCAACGAATTCACTTCCGGCTATGGATATAAAAGGCATTTTCGCTTCGGTTGCAATAGCTTTTGCAAGAAGAGTTTTTCCGCATCCCGGAGGTCCCATAAGTAAAATACCTTTTACCAGTTTACCGCCGATTTGTTTTACTCGTGCACTATCCTTTATAATATCTACAACTTCCATAGCTTCTTTTTTCGCCGCTTCGAAACCTATAACATCCGAAAATTTAACATTTACTTTGCTGGTATTTACTTTGTTCTTCTTTAACTTTGAAAAACCACCGCTGAAAAAGAACATATATGCACCTACAAAAACAATAGCTTGTATTGCTCCCATAAGTATATACATCGGGATATATGCAAGCATTGTATTTCTTCCGTAAGAATCCAATCTCATAAGTAAAACGACAAATGCTATTATAAGAGCAATAGTAGCAACAACTATTGACATCTTGCCCCAATGATCCATAAAAAACATTTTTAATTTTCTCATTTATTACTCCGATAATTAAAATTTCACACGTTCTTATATTATAGTATATTTAGAGAATTTTATTAACAAAAACAGGATAGAAGAAAATATTACATTGCAGTATTATGCGGCACTTAAAATTCCTTTAATATTTTTAATATCAACCATGTCAATATTTGTAGCAGATCTAAATTCCATATTTCTTTCCGCATACAAAGGAATTAAATTTATAATATCGTCTATGGCTCTTGTTTTATTTTCCTTATCCCGTTCTGTTTTTATTTCTTGAATAAATGCTTTTTGTGACAATTCAGAGATTTCTTGCAATAAATTAAATTGCAATTGTGCCATAGAAACAGATTCATCCAAAGTTTTATCATTTGCAACATTAAATGTTTTGTCCGATTTATATTTTTCAATTAATGCTTTAGCTAAAGTATCTTCCAATGTTTTATTTTTCAAGCCATAATAAGCTTCATCATTTTTATAGTTTCTCAAATAATTAACAACCAGTGCTCTTTTTAATATTTCTTCCATAAAAACAGTTCTCTGCTCATCATCAGACAACCCAAGATAATACACAGATATCGAATCTGAGCCGTTTAAATATTTTGATAAATCTTTAAATTTATTTTCCGAATCCGTTAAAATTTGTGCAATTTGTTCAATATCAATAACAGGAATTTGATCAAAATCAAAATTGTTTGCCACCTGTCTAACAAAATTAATATTTCTTGTTTTTATGTACTCCTTCAAATTAAGAGAAGAAGTTAAGAAAGTGAATATACCGGAAGATTTTGTTAACTCTTCTTTGAAAGCACTTACTTTTATTATTGATAAACTACCGTCGAAGCCATAAATTTGATTTAAATTTGTCACAAATTTTATGTGATTTTTGTTTTGTGTTAACCCATCAACATATTCATTATTTGCTATATATGAGAAAATGCCGTATTGTCTATATTTATTTAAATTTGCTGTTTCTGCGGTTTCATCAAACACAACTACTATTTCTTTATTCTCTTGTTTCAGTTGTTCAATAATTCTTATAAATTCCTTATCTGCGGCTTCCGAACTACCATATTCCTGTTCTAATAATTCAAGAAAACCTTTTCTTCCGGTAACTTTATCTCCGGTAAAAAATTTATCATTAAACAATATTTTTGCATTTACGCCCAAATCATTATTGTTCATATATAAATTTATTACATCTATAAAATCTTGTGACGAAGAAATATTATCCAATTCATCATCAATATATACAGCAACATTTTGGTTAATCGTAACAGTTTCAACTATCTTATTTCTTAACAAAGAAATTTCTTTTTGTAAATCAACAATATCTCCGGTTCTAACCATATCGGAACCAACAATAATATTGCCTGATTGAGAGTAACTCAGTCCGCTTTCCGGATTATTCATATCTATTTCTATAACATCAACATTTGCCTTTAATGCGGTTTTCTTTCCGTAAATTGTTTCAAACTGTCTTGTTTTTCCGAATTCTTTTACTATAACTTCATAATCTGCCCCGTCCGCAAACAAAATAGTGGCATTGTTATAATTTCCCATCCAACATTTAACATATTTACCATCTTTTGCTTTTACTTTAATAGGAACTGACTTGAAATTAAAATCTTTTGCATTTTTAGGTTTGTCATTTATTACATATATCGGAATAGTTTGTGCTTTATTATCTATTAAAACATTACCTTTATTGGTTAATTTTACATTATCTTTTCCATACAAATTTATAGCTTCGGATAAACCTATGGATTTTAAGAATCTGTAGTCCATAATAACGTGTGTTGAAACATTAGTAGTCAATGCAACTATAAATGAAGCTATTGCCGCCATAACCGGAGACAATAAAGATAAAAACATTCCAAAAGAAAATAAAAACATAATAACAGTAGCAACCACCAATATTTCTGCGCCTTTAGTTTGATAATGTCTAATAACAAAATGGATCGGAGTAAAAAAGGATTTTAGAATCTCACTTTTAATAATTGTTTTTAATGCACCTTTTGTAGAATATGTTCCCTTTGATATCATGTCATTTATTTTTTTGATTGTACTCGGCAGAATTGATGAGGGAACCTCTTCAGCCACATCGATGACCGGGAAAAACGGACTGGCATATGAAGGATCTGCATTCAAAAGACCATATTGTAACATGATAGAAGTGATTGTAGCCGCAAAAGAAGGTGCTCTTGGTATTTTCCAACCGTAATCGGAATAATTCTTTACACCGTTAACATTTGATGCGGGTAACAAGCCGCTATATAATCCCATTTCATTAGCAAACATTTGTGCATCATTTAAAATTAATTGTGCTTGTTCACGATTTCCCATTAAATAATATGCCGTAGCTAACTGCATTGACCACTCAAAAGACCAATTTAATTTACCATCAACAAATTTTTCTTTACTCCATGTATATAAATGATACCCCTTAAACTTTTGATATTCTTCATTTGACAAATTTGCTTGCAATTCTTCATCTGTAACAAAGAAATTTGTTTCTGCTTTTTCTAACAAAGAATTTAAATCTATTTTTGATAACTCTGATGCTTCATATATAGGTTTTTCCACAACAACACCATTTTCTTCTATCTGTATAGAGGGAGCATATTCCTTTATCATAGATAAAACTTGTATTCCCCAAGAATTCGGATCTAAAACCAAAAAGAAATCATTATATCCTCTAACAACACCATTTATTTTATACATATTCTTGTAAAAAGCTCTACAAGCATTAAACAAAAGTGCCGAATTTTCTTTTTTTGTTTGTTTTATCATTTCCAAAATTTGCTCATCGGTAGCAGTTTTAAATTCAACATTTTTAGGTAACACATTTGAAACAATACGTTCGGGTATAACTCCTTTCCATTGATCATCCGGCAACAAATTTTTTAATGTAAAATACGCCATTATATCTAACTGATGTTCAGATGAAGAATATCCTCCGCTTGTAAAATATTTCACGGAACTACCCATATAATATCCTGCACCTTCAACACATTCTCTTGTTACTAAGTATTCATCAACAGTTTTTATCAAATTATCAAATTCCGTACTTCCCGTTACCAGTTTATACTGAACTGCCGCCAACCCAACCCAAACAATTTCTCCCAAGGTTTCATCGGATTCTTTATTTGATTTCCTTATTCTGTACAAAGTCTCCTTTCTGCCGCTTACTCTTTTTATTTCATATTCCTTACAATTATACTGAACAATGTTTCGTAGTATATCCCCGGCTTTTTCTGTGTTTCCCATTTTCAGGAACAATATAGCCGCATTTGCCTGATCAAAAGTATTAATCAAACCTTCAACATAATAAAACTCTTTTCTATCCCATTCATCTTTGTCTTCTTGTGTCATAAAGGACGGTAAATAAGCAAAATATCCCTGATCGGGCCTGGAGGAAAACAAATTTATAATATTTTCTGCTTCTTTGGTATAATCATTTATTTCGATAATTGAAGCCGGTTCTGTTCCATTTGGAACTTTTTCTTGCCCTCGTATATCACAACCGGTTAAGTTAAACATTAAAGCCACCACTATAATCAAAGAAAGAATTCTATCAAATATTCTATTTGATAAAGATTTTTTATTTTTTATATCAACAACAGCCTGCCTGGAAGCAATTGCTTTTTGTACGACTTCCGGCATATATTCATAAACTATGGGTTCTACTCCGTCTAAATTTTGTCCGGAATATTCCGAATTTGCAATTTCCCAAACGGCACCATTACCCAAATACCATTTCAAATACCCTTTATTATTTACCATAAATAAACACACATCTTTACTTATTTGATATATTTGCGGAGCAAAAATACCTGTTCCGTAATTGAACGTTGCTTTCGATACCAAATTTACTACTTCTTTTAAGTCTTCTCCTTCCGTTTGAATTAACAATCCTTCCGCAAAAGATTCCCTGTTTTGTTTTTCAATAATTGAAATCAAATCATCATCGATATTTAAACTATATTTTGAACCGTCTTGAAGAGTAAATTCTAATTTGTTTTCGTCAGTTATTAACGAAACGGTTATATATTGAAAAAATATTTGATTCAGCTGTTGAACCAATAGGTTAATATCCATTCCGTCCAAATTCTTTTTCGGCATCAAGGAATTTATTATAGTTAAAATTTGTTCTTTTTCTCTTGCATTTGATATCAGTCCCAATGCTATCATTTGTTTAACCGACATAACTTGCTGTTGTGCCAAATATTCGTATTGTTCTCTTGAACTTTTCGTTGAATTTGATATGTTGGGTGTAATCGTTATATTTGAAATATTTTTTTCGTTTAAGATTTCGGTTATACCATCCGTGTGATAACCTCCGGCAACAAGAACAACAATATTTTTAGCTTTACCAAGAATGTTATGAAGATTTGAGGATGATATACTTGAAAGGTTGTGAGCAACCGAAGAATTAGTTGACAACTTCATATTCTTAATAAAAATTCGGTTTCTTTCGGTATTTACGGCATAAAATTCGTTTAGAATATTTGAATATTTTTCCAATTTTTCAACATCGTTTTGTATTGAATATTTTGCATATAATTCTTTAAACTTATCTAAACCCAACTTTACATATTTCCACTGATTTTCCGTTAAACTTGCTGTTATATATCCTTTATAAAAATTTTCAAAATCACTAAGATAAGAAATTTCCAACTCCGTATCAGTTTCCGAAAAATAAGTTCTTAACACATCCATCAGTTTTCTTTCTTCTTGAACCAACTGTACAGGATTATATTTTAATGATTTTTCTTTTAGTATAAAATACTGTGCAAGGTTAGGGTACTTCTTTTGCAAATTTATGTTTTGCTTTTCACAAAATTCTTCAGTAAAAATTTTTAGTTTCGTTATATTTGTCAAATTCTGTGTTTCTTTTATAAAAGTTTGATACTGAACATAAGATACAGATTTTTTTATTTCAGTTAAAAGAGATGTTAATTCTTTTTGAACTTTTTTTCCGTCAAATTCTACCCCGATAACGGTTAAATACATATTCAAATTGGGATAATTATTCAAATTTATTTTGTTGTTTCTTGCATATTCCGTTAATTTATAAACCCATTGCTTTTGTTTTATTTTTCCGGCTTCGTATTCCTGCAACAATTTACTGAATTTTTTGTTTTCCGAATTTAAATATTTTGATTTTAAGAAATCTATTTCTCTGCTTATGTTTTCCAAAATTCGTTCTGTTTCTTTTTTCGAATTTAAAATAGTTGATAACCTTTGTATATTTTTATCATAAATTTCTTTATCTTCAACACCTTTTAATAAATTTGTTTTATTATTTATTGCGGAATAATATTCCGTTCCGGTAAGTTTTCCTGATTTTAAAAGTTTTTCTAAAACGTCTTGTTTGTTTTGAGAATTTATATTTGCCAACAAACTTGTATCTATGTTACCGATACCGCCTTCAACATAAACTTTTTCTATATTATATTTTTTCGATATTTCGTCTAAAATTTCCGATATGTTTTTTTGAACCGAATAATCACAATGTAAATCCTGAATATTTACTATAACGGTATCACTGAAATTATCGTTATAAGATATAATTTTACCGTATTTACTTGGGAACAAATAATCAGAATTTGTTTTATCTTTTGATTCAAAATACTGTTGTTGAGATTTTGTTGTTTCCGGGTTAACAGCCGCAAACGAATTGTTGGTGATAATCGTAACAGTAAAACACAAAGAAGTTATTGTTGCACATAATTTTTGCAATACCTGTATATATTTGTTTTTCATGATTATCCTTTATAAGCAAGAATATGGCAAAGCAAAACACTTTGCCATATTCTTTATTTGTTTTGATTATGCAGCTGCCAAGATACCCTTGATTCCGTCTAACGAAACATTCATTGATGAATCCAACAAACCTTTCTCCGGTAATATTGTATCCATTGTAAGTATAAGTTTTATGAGGCCCGTTAATGTTACAGAATCCGCATTTTCTTTGTCTACCGATATCGTCATATCTGATGACTTCCACATACCTAAAATACTCTTTGCAGCTCTTGCATACTTGGAATCTTCTATGTTGTTTAATAATTGAGAAAGGGACCCGGAACCTTCAATCACTATTTCATCTAAATTTTCTCTAATTCTATCCAAACCTTCACCATTAACCATCATTATCAATGCCGCACCAACCAGAATCTTGTAATTCTTTTCCCCAACCTGAACATCACTTGAAATAAATTCTTGTTCTATCGTTGATATCATTGAACCCAATATGTATTCTCTAACTGTCATTGTTAAATCAAAACCATTGGCTTTATTCTTTTCCAACAACTCTTTTATTTTATTTATTGTTTCGTCATTAAATATCTCAGCAAGATCATTTTCTGTCAAGGTCTTGTTACCCATTAAAAGATCTCTTACATTTGCCAAAGATTTACCTTCCCTAAATATTTCATCCAATTCAATATCTCTACCCTGGAGTCTCGGGTTTTCTGCCAACTTATTTTTAATAAAGTCATTTCTTACGAATGCTTTTTTTGCACAAATTGCAACACCATACAATTTAGATAATATTGTCGAATCTATTTTTCTGTTATCTTCTACCTTAACAATCAATTTTGCATTATCTGCTAAAGGTTTAAATTGCTCAAGATTATCAACACAAGTTACGGCATCTACAACCAATTCAACATTAACTTCTTCATCTTGTATAAAGGCAATTATACTATCTCTGTTTTCTGCTAATATTGAACCAGTAAACTCATAAGATATTGTAGGTACAGTTCTAAATTTCATTTTGTTTATATCGTTCATTATATTTTTATAATCTTTTTTCAAATCACTTATTTTATCCGCCTCTTTAACAATAAGTCTTACACCACTTAAACCGGCATCTACAAAAGGTTGTAATTTTCCACTATTAAATTCGCTTATATCAACTTCAACAATAACATCAAAACCATGGTTCTTTATAAATTTAATCGTATTCGCATTATATTCCCCTCTTAATATTATTGCCGTTACACCGGCATTTTTCATTGTGGCAAGTCTTGCCGCAATATCTGTTTTTGATGTTACTTTCAAATATGTTTCCTGTCTTTGAACAGATTTAATACCATTTGCATTAGATGTTCTTAGTAAGCTATCTATTTCAAGTCCTATCTTTTCATCAATTTTCTTTAATTCCTCTCTTATCTTTTCTCTATTTTCTTTTAATTGTTCATTGATATCAGCTATTTTATTAAGGTATGCTTTTTCCGAAACAAATCCATTATCCATTATTTTTAACATTTTGTCTTCTGCAACAGGATCTGAAAGGAATCTATCATTTGACAATAATTCTGCCATTTTCAATAAATATTTTTGCGTTTCTGGATCTAAGCAATCGAATACTGCTCTCGGAGCTTTATTCAAATGGAACTGGATATTTATTGTGTCGGTACCTTCGGATTTTGCCGTTACATTAAACTTAAATACAATGGGCTTACCCTTCTTATCAACAAGTGTCTCTTTACCATTTACCAATCCTACACTGGCAACAACTTTTCCTGCATCATCTAACAATACATATTTTCCTTTTTCATCTTTTTTCAATACACCGTTATTCTTCATTTCTTGAACAAGCCTTTCCGGAACAGATCCTGCAACAACAGCCGCAACTTTAGTATATCCTGCTTCTCTTGCTTCCGTTAAGGTACCAAATTTTATAGAAATTTCGTCACCCAAGTTTTCAAATACCATATTTATTGCCTGTTCCTGAACAGGAGCCGCAGGAGTTACAACCGTACTCTTTGCTGTATCAATCGCTTTTTTTGCTGCTACAAAAGTAGATGTTATATCCTGACCTTCTCTAAAAATTTTAAGATTTCCATCTTCGTCTATTATAACAGACACATTATCCAACACAACTTTACCATTTTCCATAGGGAAATCTTTTAATAATGTCGGTGATATATCCACATGCTTATCGGATTTATTTATCAACTCAACATTTCCTCTAATTATCACATGGTTCGCCGCGATATCTCCTTTAGCAACAAAACTTTCAGCCTCGTTTGTAAAATTAGACCAATAATAATATACTGCCCATAAATATTCCGCACTTAAACCGGTTACACCTAAAACATCAACTTTTCCTTTGAATACCAATTTGTTGTCTTGAACAACAGCACCCAACTTGTATTTTAAAATATCCAATACAAATTTATATGGTGTAAAACCGGCTTCTTCTCTTTGATTAGGATTTGCCATCGCAATCGTTGCCATTTGTTTATTTTCTCCACCCAATACAATATTTAAAAAGTCATTTAATTCCGGAGAAACCTTACGTAACATTTCTATATTCATGTTTCCCCACAAAAATATCTGACCTATGGCCCATTCGAATTTTTGATAACTGCCCTTGTCAGATGTTATTGTAGGAGAGGCAAATAATTGATAAACTTCTTCTTTGCTTAATCCTAAAATATCTTTCAAACCGATAAAAATTAATCCCATCAACACATTGTTAAATTGTATTCCGTTTGTATTAAAAGGTTGCAATCTGATTTCGTCCGAGCCCTTTATATCATATTCATCCATAAGTTTTATTAAATTTTCGAATATCTCAGCATCTTCTCTTTTCCCTTCTTTTTTAGCTTTTTCCGCTTTTTCCGCAAATGCTGCCTTGGATATTTTTTCCAATCCGTACAATTCAAATAATTTTAGAAGAGAATTTTTATCTAACTTGTTTTTATCGGAAACATTTCCTCTTTCAAATAAATAAGCAAACTCATAAACCATATCTTCCGTTATATTTGTATCTGAAATGTTTGCGTTTTTAAATAATTTTTTGAACCAATTTCTCCAAGATAAAAAGTTAACGGCTAATGACATAAACTTTCCGCCTTTAGAATCAACATCTGTTGCAGTAACGGCTGTCATTGTTCCGGCTCCAATTCTTCCAGTAGGTGCAGAATTTAATCCGTCACCATTACCAAAAAACATTTCTCTGCCGTATTCCTTTACCAAATATTCAACTTGCTCTCTTGTTATCTTTGTGATATCAATTTTTTCGTTAGATAATATTTGCTCAATCTGAGGAACTACCGAATTGAACAATGTAAAGAACACCGTTCCATGTCCACCCGGATTTATATTATCAAAATCCACTATAAAACCACCTTTTGGACCTTTTTTCCATGAATAATATCTTTCTTGTAATAATAATCCACCGGCATTTTCATCAGTCTCACCCGGGACAATTGTCAAAGAACCTTCACTAAAAGTGTCCGTTAATTCGCTCTTTAAAGCACTTTTTATTGCAGATAATGTTTCTTTTGCGTATTTTTCAGCATCTGGACCGGGGCCTACTATTTGTATTGACCCTATACCTTCATGGTTACCCATTTCTAACATTTTAATATCCATTATAGTAGCAATAAATTTAAAATCAACTTTTCCGCTTAATTTTTCTATTTCTTGTTCAGTCAAAATCTCTTCATTCTCAAATAACTTATTTATAAGGTTAATAATTTCATCATCGCCGGATTTTTGTGCTTCCTTCATAGCCGCCACAAAACTATCTTTCATTCTTTCGAAAAACGTATCAGAAGCCTTACCTGTTAAATTTGGAACAGATATTTGTTTTGTTCCGGGGGTTTCTTCCAATGTGGTTTCACCGTTACTGTTTATAAATATTTCTTGTTTCAATTTTCCATCTTGATCATAGAAATGCATTGGATTTATTTTAATAAATCCGTTCTTTCTCAATATTTCAAAGTCGTTTGTATTTAAATCTCTACCAAAAATATCATTATTTTGTGCCATTTTTAACAATATACTGATAGCTTTACCATCTCCATTTATTTTTGCATTTTCCAAAGCTGTATTAAAATTATTAAATGCAAAGATAAGAGGTTCTCTACCTTTAACACTTTCGCCTAAGCCACCATTTAAATACATATAGATTATTCTGCTTAGATATTTTGCTTCGTTGTATTGTTGTAAATAATCGTAACTTAACAATGGAGACTCCCCTTCTTTTACGGCATATGGTGTTATATTGCCGTTTTGGAAAGAAGGTTCTTTTTCCCAACCCAATAAACCAAACCCGGCTCTTGTTTGCAATTCAAAAACTGTTAAATCTATCTCTCTGTAGTTATAGTACGAAGTATATATCTTCTCATTTTTATCAATAGAGAAAACAAAATAACCGTGCAAAGCAAATGCTTTCTTTAATTCCAATATCCTTGATATATTTAATTCATCACTATCACTTTCTAATATTTCCACCGCATCCATAGCTTGTTCCAATTTTTTCATTTCGGGAAGATTTGCCAACTCTGTTGCCAAACTTGCCAAAAGTGTATTATTTCCTGCTTTCTTCGCAGCTTCTATATCTTCTTTCAATTTCTTTGCTCTTGCTGAATTATCAAAGGCATCTATAGCAGTTTTTAATGCCAGTATATCACCGTCTGTCTCTGCTTCAATTGTTCTTGTCTCTGTTCCTTCAGCATCAATCGGTTCACGAACAAATTCTGTTTCATTAGTCTCTATATGTGAGTCTCCTTCTCCCCTTATCTCTGTTCCCATAGCATCTAGCGGACCAGGAGCCAATTCTGCTTCATAAGTCTCTACATGTGAGTCTTCTTCTGTTCTTATCTCTGTTCCGCCCTTACCACCTTCATCGGAAGGTCCGGAAGGTTCGGAAGTCTCTTTTTCAGCTGTTGCTCTAAATTTTTTCAAATCAGATAACAAGTCTTTTAAATCCTGTTGAGCTTTTAATTTATTTTCGAATTGTCCTCTCATAGAGCCAAAAACTGTATAAGCTCTACCAAACTCAAAATCCGTACTTATTTGTATAGAAATTTGTTCCAATGCTTCTTCAACAATACTGATTAATTTTTCGCAATTTGCTTGATTTTCTTTATCTTTTTCAGGATTTTCTTCATCTCTGCTAAAATCAAAAATACCCATTTCCTGTAAAGCTTTTACAAACTTAACACCTAATCTTCTATCTTCGGAATATACGGATGTTAATATAGCATAAGACTCATTTAAGTTAGTTGCAAAAATAAAACTCATAATAATAGCAGCTTTTGACAATGCTTTTGTTTTTTCAATTTCTTTTTCTATTTTCAATTTCTTTTCAGAATCTTTTTCTTTTCCTAAATCTTTATTTAAGGATTTTAACTTTTCTTGTCTAATCGCTTCTATTTCTTTTTCTATTTCTGTTTTTAATATAGCCTTTCTACTTTCACTGTTTGTCTTGGAATATTTTTCCAATAAGGAGAGTACGACATATTCGTTGCCAATTACTTTCTCATCTACCAGAGCTTGATAATGATTAATGTAATATTTCGTGGAAAACTTACCTAATACATTCAGTTTTCTTAAACGTTTTACATTCATTAACTTCTTATAGCCGTAAGCCATGGAATAAGACAAATCACTTTCTATTGTCCACTCGGCATCAACAGATTTATATGCGGCAAACAATGTCTCATAACTAATTGATTTATCTTTTTTAACAGCTGTTGCCAATTTAGATATTATTTCTCCGGCCAATTTTGCTTTCGCTTTACCATCTTTTCCATTTAAGACAGTTTTTATTTGGTCAGCAGTATATCCCGAATTTTTGATAAACTCGTTGATACTTTTTAACTCATCATTAGGATTTCTTTCCGTTAAACCTCTATATATTGTTTCAAGGTTTAATTGTTTTTTCAAATTCCTTTTCAATCTGCCTTTGGTTCCATGTTCACAGAAACTAAACCATTTTTCCAATAAACCTACATTTTTAATATCTTTACCTTCATCAAGATTTACCATAAATGATTTATTTGTAAAAAGCATCTTTATATTATCAAAAATAAACAATACAAATATAACCGGTGCAAGTGGTATTGATGCAAGAGTCTTTATAAAGAAACTGATTACTCTTGAACCCTTAACTGTTCCTTTTTGTGTTACTGTTGCTCTGTACGCATTCGGTCCGGTTATGTTTGCAATACCTGCAGCGAAATAGAATATTGTTATTGTAAGGAAAGATATTGCAAAACGACCAAAATTAACAGGGCTCCCTATAGAAACCAAGAATACAAATGTAGCAAGCATAAGGCCTAACCACAAGAATACTTTTGTACCAAATTGAACTTGTTTAGAATATGTTTTTGCATTTCCTTCAACAGAATCTGTTTGAAGATTAAGTCTTTTCTTTGTAGGTGTAAAACCAAATATTTGTCTTATACCTTGTAAGAAACCTTCCATGAACGTACCAAACATACTGTTAAAGTAAGGTAACAATTGACCTATTCTCTTAACAGACAATCCAATTCCCACAATTCCGTCAGTCTGAGAAGATGCAAAAACCACACCACCAAAGTTGATTCCCATCATCAATATTACCGTTACACCTACAGAAGCAATAAACGGCAACAAATGTGCAAATGACGAGAAGAAAATCAACACTGAGAAAGCCGTGAGCATGAACGATACAAAAGGAATATTCAAATAGTGTTGCCACAACATAGAATTTGCAACTTTAACATCATAACCCAAACTGCTATCTCCGAAATTAATATTTCTTGCAGTTCCTTCAGTTATATACAACATAACATTCCATAAATATCTTTGTTCGGTACCACCGGAATATGCTGCAGGTCTTTGCCATAAGAAAGTTCTATATTCCAATCTTTCGGAACTTATAATATTATTGTAACCAACCACAGAACTAAAGTTTCTTAAACCGGAACTTGAGTTCGCAGCAAAAGCATTTTGGTTTCTTGCCTGCAAATTGTATAAAGATCTTTCTATCATAAACATGAAAGAGTCTTCACCGGTATGAATTATCGTACCCGCAAAATGATAATCACCTATACCTTTACCGTAGAATGTTAACAAACCTGACAAAGCTTTTTGTGTAGTATTCATCCAAACATCTTGTGCATATCCGTAAGCAAAAGCGGAAGGAGATGTACTGTCTGCACCCGGAACAAGCATTGTAGGGTTAAGTTGAATATTTCCTCTTCTTCTTCTTTCCATGTATTCGCAAGACATATTTCTATCGTAAATTTCCTGACCATACATAAGTCCTACAAGAGCATCTTGAATACTCATTGTTTGAGCGAACTCTGCAACATTAAATGCCATATTGTTGTTTTTACCGGCAGGAGTCCACTGTTGATCAAGATCATTTACTTTCCATGGAAAATAAATACCGATATTTATTAAATCGTTTGTTTGTTGCATCATTCTTATAAAACCATCACCCAATTCCCAATTATCAGGATCTATATCATATTTTTTTACAAAGTCAGCAAAGTCGGTTATGTGTGTGGCTCTAAAATCGGATATTTCTTTTGCATATTGTGCAAGAGTCTTCCCTTCCCATCCCTCAGGAGGATTCTTTCCTTCATCAAATCCTTCCCACTTCCAAGAATTTATAACATCAATAAATTTCCGTGCAAACGGATCGTCCTTATGAGCATTAAGGTCTTCCAATATCATATTTTTCCCATTCTTAGCATGTTTACCTGTTAAGCCTGTCACATTTATTATTCTTCCCTTTTCGTCAAGTTTGATGAAATTCGTTATTGGACCTTCAAACAATGTAAAGGATTGTTTTGCTCTTACCTTAGAATCAACATAGTCATAGTTGTCTAAGAAATACTTAACTAATTTTACACTATCCTCATTAACAACAATTTTACGATTGTCTTCATTACCTTCAAAAGAAATTAAACCTGAGAATAGTAACTGTTCTGCAGAAATATCTTTATCTTCACCTTTCAATATTTTTTCTATTTTATTAATATCCGAAAGTATAGGCAACATCTTTTCATAATCTTGTTTTGCAACTTTTACTATATCGTAATGTTTGCTTACAAAATCCAAAGCTTCAATATAGTCAAAATCGGCAAATTCGCTTGCATAAGCATAATGTGCCTGCATTATTTGTCTTGCGACATCGAGCATAACCTGACCATCATAAGCCCTTAACTCACCTATTTCATTTTCTATATTGTAGAAGAAGTGGTCGTATAAAACTTGTTTCGCTCTTGAAGAAGAAATGTCAGGCATATCAACAATTGTTCCTTTTCCAATATCCGATAATGAATCTATAAAGTTTAATATTTCTTCAATTTCTTTATAGTAGCCAGAATCTGTTTGTTTTGTATCTTCCAACATTTTCAATATCTGTTCAACTTCAGTCTTACTCTTAGCAAGTGTCGCAGACCAAGCCTCAGGATACTCTTCCGCTATATGACCGGCATAAGTAGTGTTCTTATCCCAAGAACCGACTTTAAATAAGAATTCTATATTCTTTCTATAATCTTCACCCGAACCGGCCATAACATGAACACCTAATGTAGGTTGGGCATCGTACTCATACTGAGGAAGTTTCCTTGCTGCCATATTCTTTATCGTTTCAATAATTTGTTCTCTTGCAACAGAATTCGCGGGATAAGGGAATTTTATTGCTCTTCCTTTGTCATCCTTTTCGCCGTTAAGAGCTTTTATAAATTGTTCTCTCTCTTCCATAGACATTGTTGTACAATGTTCAATGAACCTTATCATTTCATTTTTGCATACTCTTCCATCCGGCAATAATGTTCCATTATGTTCGGCTTTTTCAAATTCACTGAATCTTTTCTTCATAGCATTATTCCAACCGGGTCTTGTATATGATGTTCCTGCAAAAATACCAATCAAACCGCTTAAAGCAACTAATCCTACCAATCCCAATGAAACAGGTAAAACAAACGGGGACAACAAAGAACCTGAAGTTCCGGCAGATAACAAGAACGTAATCAATCCTGTAATTGATAACATTTGAAGCTGATCCATAATGGCTTTTGTTTTTGACATTTTTGTAGTAGCTTCTTTAATTGTTCTTAACTGTGCAAATATTGCAACTCCTGCTTGCCAAATTGATTCAAATGTAAGAGGGGCCAAGAATAAGAAGATGAATCCCGATAGAGAAGTCGTAAGTATTGATGCAGCCCCAAATGCCATAACATTAAATATACCCTGAACGAAGAATCCGCCAAGATATCCGCCCCAATGAATTGCAAAGAACGTTATCATTGAAGACATCATCACTTTAGAGAAACTTTGATCAGTCTTTCCGGCAATATATTTAGGAAGCAATAATGCTTCTACCCATGCAGATAATGCTATATTTGCAGCAAATATTTTTAAGAAAGAAACACTTAAAAAAGGTATAGCTGCAGCAACACCTACAGGATTAAACATTGCCACAGTAAATGTTACGGCTATAGCAACAAGACCTATACGAACAGCCCATTTCAAAGCTTTTTGTTTTGTCGTTGTAATATGGAAATAATCATTCCCCCCAAAGAAAACTTGCAGAGTCTTGGAGAATACGAGTTTATAAGACTGAATTATTGTTCCTACAATGCCTTCTCTTCGCAAATATTCACCCATAACTTTATCTGTTTGGCTCATAGAAATTATCGCATTTTTAGGAATTTCGCTGAAAATATGATTCATAAACGCTTTTTTACCTTCAACTCTAACTTCGCCGGCTTTTACTATATCATCCAAGAGAGATTTTAAATCTGCTACGGTTGCATATTTCCATTTTTTATTTGCACTTGCAAATGTTGCCAACTCCAAACTTGATCTCTCAACAGAAGATGCAGGATCAAATAAATCTTTATACACATCAAAGTATGTTTTATACTTTTCATTGCCGGTTTCCGTATTAAATAATTTTTCAAATTCTTTAGCTCTACCTTTAATAAATGCCAAATCGTTGGCTTTTCTCATTAATTCCGCAAAAAGTTTATTTTTGAATGTACCATCATTTTTTGAATCAAAGAATTTGGATGCATTCTTTGTAAGGTCTTCACCAAACTCAGCCATCATTAATATAGTTATAACATGGTATTGCTCTTCTTGTGCTGCTTCCTTTTCATCTTTATTAACACCTTTTGGTAAAGAAAGATCTACACCCGTTATTTCGCTGTAGAAGTCAACAAGTTTTTCCCAATCCTTACTTCTGTTAGTAGATAAATAGGCTAATTCATTTCTTACTTTTTCATATTTTTCCTGATAAGCTTCAGCTTCATTCAACAAACTTCTAAAGTCTTTATTTTGTACCTTTCCTTTATCGTTCGTTTTAAGAAACTCATCTATATCTTCAATTTCTTTTTCTTCGCAGTATGATATCAATGCTGCCATAACTCCGTATTCGTTATCTCTTCTGTTCGTTTGATTCTTACTTTCAAAGTATAAAGAAAGGGCTTCCCATTGTCTAGAATGATTTTCTTTGAAAGATTCAAACTTTTCAATCGTTGCTTCGGGAACATATGCTACACCTGTTTTCTTAACCGAACCCTCTTTTATTTTTGAATCTTTAAGCATGGCTTCCAACATAATTTTATTAGTGTCTGCTCTTAAAGCTGTACTTATAAACTTCGCAGTACTCATTTTACCAGCTTTATAATCTCTTGCAAATGCATTTCCGATAACTTCTATCGCATTAACTCTACCAGCTACAGCATTCTTTTTAAACTCTTCGCCTAACATTCTGTAAATATTCGGCATTTGATTTCTTAAAACATCAAGTTCAACATCAAATAAATCTATATCAAGTAACTGTAAATATGCAAATAAGTTTTCTGCAGGAGATTCAAATAAAAGTTCATCGAAAGAAGTTTGCAATTTAGCTTTTTTCCTGCCTTTAACAGCTGCATAATAATCCACAGACTTTGCAATAATTCTATAAAAAGCTACCATCTGGGTTATTTTGTCTTGGGTTTGTTTTTGCATCTCAGATACAGGAAGTTTTGCTTCAGCATTTGCTTCAGCTGTTCTCAAAACACTTCTTATTGCATAATATGCAGGAGCATAAACCGTACCAAGTTCACCGAATGAAGCCGCATTTTTACTTTTGTCGCCAGAATTACCTACATCCTTGGTTTCCGGAATATCTATTTTTTCCTTCCCTTCCTTTACCCTTTTTTCGTTAATAGCATTTATAGATTCTGCTACCAAACTAGGATTTTGTGTTACCATGTTCCAAACTATAAGTTCCTTAATATTTGTAAAATCCATAACCGCAAGGGCAGTATTAGGGAAAACATACTCATAATAATCTTTACCATCTTTATCTTTACCATCTTTTAATAGTAATGATACATTCGGATTTTTCGATATTATAGGATCTGCCAAGAATTGGTTAACAAAAATTTCAAGAGACCTTTGTCTTATTTCTTCGGTAATATCCTTGCCTTCTGAATAAATATGTCTCTTACCTTTTAATTCCGAGAAATATTGCGGCATTATTTCTTTAACTTTTTCAAACTGTTTATCAAATACCGCTTTATCCAAAACATGTTTAATGAAATTACTAAATATTGCATTTTCAAACATATCTTTAGTCGGAAAACTTTCTTCTGTTGCCCATTCTTTTAAGTTTTCCACACTAACAACACCATTTTTCAACAATGATTTTAACGCCGTAGATCTCTTTGTCGGTAATAAGCCGTCTAAAGCGGTATAAATTTCTTCATCCGTTACTCCGTCTTTCCGTAATAATTCAAAGAAATCTTTCTCCAATTTATAATTGATTAAAGACATTATTTTTTCGAGTTTGGCTCCGTTTGTTGTATCTAACTCATCTACTCGATCAATAATAGACTCTAAATCATCAACGCTTATAATATCGTTGTTCACCATAAATCTTATTGCAACAACAAACCTGTTATTAATATTTATTTTTTTATTAAGCCTTTTCCTAATTTCATTTTTGAATTCTTTATCAGTTTTTGTTTCTTGAGCAATTTCTGCTATTTCCAATAAGTCATCAATTTCAGGAGCAGTATCTTTTGCCAAAATACCCGGCTCTTTTATATCACTTAATGTAAGTTCTCCAATTTTTATTTTCTTTGCATATTCTAATACTTTCTCTTTACTTTCTTTCGGGAAATATGCAGATAATTGTATTGCAATTTGCTCTTCCGTTAAAGATGTATCTATTTGATTATTAAACAACTGATAAATTGTTGTAAATTCTCTTTCAGTAGCATTTTCGAATAATTTTGCATCAAATAAAGATTCTTCATCACCGCCACCTTTTGCTCCGCTACCGCCTTTTCTCTTCTTCAATGCTTTTTTTGCTTTTCTTAATTTTCTTTTATCTGAAGAGAATATGTTTTCTAATAAATAACCTAATGCTGTAACTGCTGCTACTGCAGCAACAACAAATAACGGATAATTTTGGAAAAAGTAAGTATTTACTGTTGTCTGTATAAATTTATCCGGTGCCTGCAAAGCTATTGCATCACTACTATCCTTTTTGTATTCCAAGAACCTTATTATTCTAAATAATTCCGGATCAATCAGTCCGCTTTCCGGAACTTCAATTTCATACACACTTTGTACAGATTGAATTGTTAAGCCATAATAAGATTCCCCGTCTCTTAACTTCTTTATAAAATCTAATTCTTTCTTAATACCTTCAATTCTCTGTTGAACATAGTCTTCAGTATTGAACATTTGGTCTACTTTTATTATTCTTGCACCGGTATATTCACCATTCTCATATTCTGCTTCCATTATGAACTGATAAAGCATCTCTACCTGTTCATCGGTTAATCTTGCACCTTCCTCATAAACCGGCAAATCAACAGGTCCAACATGCCCATCTGAATAAACATATGAATATACATTCTTTATATCGTTGAGCATTTCCGGTGTCATCGATTTCCACAACTCAACTATTACTGTCATTGTCTGTGCCGCCAAAACAGAATCCTCTGCCCAAACAGACGGAACTTTTTTGTTCCCTATAAGACTGCAACCGTCCGGAACCTTACCATCAACATAACTTGCTATAAATATTTCACCTGTAGTATTATTTCTAAAATAAGCCAATGGGTTACCATACTGATCATAATCTTTTGTATATAGTATGGAAGTCATAAATTGAGCATCACTTGCATCAATCACACCATTTTCAAATAATTTATTGTTTTTCTTTTCATCCGAGAATTTGTTCAAATATGTATTAAAAGTATCTCTTGCAGGTACATAGGTTTGTTGACTAGGTAATGTACCTTTGAATACACCAATAACTTTCTTATATTGATCTGCATTGAATATCGGGTACGGTGTTCCAATCGGCGTTTCATCTTCTGTCTCTGTTTTACCTCCGAAAAATTCCTTTATTGAATCCCAAATTTTTTGGAATAGTTTTCTGTTATCAATTTTTACGGTTTCTATTGTATTCAAGCAATACATACTTGCAAATTCGTTTTCTGTATTAACTTGGTTATCTTCAAGAGTTTGTCTATCTATGGTAAAGAAAGCATAATCATCACTTACATAAACAACCTGATTACCATTTTTATCATACCCGACCAATGTAACAAGACCGGTTTTTGCATTTTTGTTGTACTGCCAAGTTAATCTGTCCAACGGGAATTTTGTAGTGCCGGCAGGTAATTCATTTTTATACATTTCAATCAAGAAATTACTGTATGAATTATCCGCATCCGCTGAATCCCAAGCCTGTTCCAGAGAAGAAATTAAAGAATCATCCACGATTGAAGATAAATCTTGATAGGCCATCAAAGATCCTTTAGCTAAGTTCTTAACAACTTTATATTTTCCGTTATCTAATTTTTTCGCCTCACAAATAACATAAGAAACAACATTTCCTTCAGCATCCAAACTTGATAATGTAAGCAGATAATTATTGTCAGGATCGTCTGCTTGATTTTCGTAAACACCTGATATAGAAGCTACTGATACACTTGCACTTGTTCTTAAAGCTCCATCTTCATCTATAGCTAAACCGTGAGACAACAACCACTGTTCCAAAACAGGATCAGATGCATAATCTTTATTAGGTCTGGAAAAATCATACGGGGCTTCTTGACCGCCACCTATTTTTATTTTCGGAATAAAAGCTCTTCCTTGAGCAAGTAATTGGTCACTTATTTGTCCATCGGAAATTTCACTTATTTGTTGTTCGGATGCCGTTCTCATAACATACGAATATTCACCATATACTCTTATCAAAGGATAATCTGTACCATTTCTTGTAACATAATATTTAGTAACTACAGAAGAATTTTCTTCTTCAAGATTTGTATACATGTTTGTTCTTGCTTCATGTTCAATAGGTCCGTTTTCTTTGTTTATGAATACATACGGCATAAATAATATATCGTCTTCATCCATAAATAACAGATTTTGCGATTCATCCTTTAAAGTGAGAACCGTATCCGCAGAAGCCGTATACATACCAAAATTATCTTTGTATGTAGTTATTTGAGCGGTTAAACTTGCAGTTTCTCCCGGAAGGCCGGAAATCGTAACTTCATATTCGTTTTCCCCTATTTTTTTATACTCTATTGTTACTTCTACAACACTACCATCATCAAATGTAATCTTTTTGGTTTCAGGTTTATCTAAAATTGTACCTACATCTGCATTTCCCAATTCTTTTTCAAGATAAACCAAAGAAGCATCTCCGTCCATTGTCAACAAACTTTTTATAAATCCCTCAGTTGTATCTTTTTTAACACCTATAACATCCAAAGACTCATTTACTTTTTTCTGTAAACTTGAAGGTAAATATCTCATCATATATTCTGATTCGAAATTCGTCCCATCAATTGTTAAATTTTCCAAGAATTCTTCACTAATATTTTGTGAAGCAATTTCTTCCCATTCACCTTTGTCATTTTGTACTACAGGATACCAATTTTTCTGATAAATAATAGTATACGTACCATCTTCTTTTGCTATAATTTTTTGTATGGTATATGCTACTCTTGCATACTGATTTATAGTATGAGAAACACCGTTTTCATCCACATAAGTAACTTTATTATAAATTACAGGCTGGAAGTTTCTGTCAGTTACAGAAGGTTGAATTTTAACAAGCTCCGCATTTAACTCTTCAAGAGACATCGAACCATTTTGATATCGTTCAAATAATCTGTGAACTCTATCTGAAACTTTTGTTAAATCTTCATCTGCGAAAAACTTTATAAATGTAGCTATGAAATTTTCTTTTGCACATTCCTGTTCCGCTTTAGCCATTGATTTTAGATTATATTCAAGAATATTTTCTTTATATTCTAATACTTTGTCTGTATCAAATTTTAATTTACCGGTGGAATCATATATATGGTATCCTAATTGAACAAGGACTTCTTTCGATATTTGTCCATTCTCGTTAAACATTTGTATATCACTGCCGGTAGCTCTCAAATATTGTTCAAACAAATCAACAAATTCCTGATCAACAACCAAATTTCCTTCTGCATCTTCTTTCAAAAGAATACTGGCCATAACACTTACAGAATTTATAATATCTTCTGTCATAACTGTTTTATAAACATCAGCCTTTGCTTGTATCACTTTCCCGTTCTCATCAAAATACTCTTGATATCTCGGTTTTATCTCTCCTTTTTCATCATAAAGGAACTCTTCCGGTTTATAATCAAAATCTACCAACTTTAACAATTCATCTATAAAATGCCCGTTTATTTCGGAAGTTTCAATGATGTTTTTTACAAGAACATTTGTAATATCAAACATGAACTCACTGTCTTTAGTCTCAGTCGGTTCACTAAATAAATATATATCGTCAGAAACACCATCTTTAGTAATAGTAAAATATTGATTTCTGTCATCATCTAATTTCGATTCTACTTGGAATCCTTCTTTCAACAAAGCCTGCCAAGCATCTATTATGTTTCTCAAATCCTCAAAAGTTTTTTTCTTGTTCGCAATTGAGAATCTATCTTCTTTACCGGTATATCTATAAACATACATTTGAGTATGATTATCATCATTCATAGTTACCAAAAATCTGAATATTTTAGGATATACTATATCATTGCCGACGAAATACCCTCTTGATTTATCCAAGTAAGAAGCATTCTCTACTTTCTCAACATTATCAAGTCCCGCAAGTAAATCAACCAAATCGGTTCTATACCAATCGATTGTTTCGTTAAGAGCATCTTTCTGTGCATCCGACAATATAGTGGATTTTTCAACTATACCGGCAGCCTCATTAACTTCGTCCAAAGTAGTGGCATTATCCAATCTTTCATTAAGTGTATCAAAATATTTTTCATTTATACTGGCAATAACATCTGCTTCATTAGATAAATTCAAACCTTTTATATTGGTTACCAATTCATTAATACTATCATCATCATAGAAGAGTCCGCCTAATGCTCTCGCAACCCATGTTTCTTGAGTATCCGAAGCAACAACTTTAACATTCGCAAGCATTTTATCAATCACTTCATCGGTCAAAATTTGTTCTGAAGGAATACCAAAAAGCTCTTCAAATTGTTTACGAACTTCATTTCTAAGATTTTGGTTTACAGTTTCTTTTAAATTATTTCTTTCTATATACTCATTTATTCTTGTGACATACTTATCAGGAGATTCTAATTCTCCGTTTTCCCTATTAACTTTAGGATAATCACCGGCTTCTCTCATTTTACGCATAGCTTCTTTTGTAACAATAGCATCATATTTTGATACTTTCTTTCTTACATAACTTCCATTTGAGATATCCAAAGCAAAAGCTCTTGCTTCGATAGCATCTAACAATTCCTTCAACATTTCAGGAGTTATTATTGTTATACCTAAATCTGTGTTTTTACTATTTTTGGTTGCTGTATCAAAAATATCTTTACTTATTTTACCAATTTTAAATATATCTGTTTCTTTATTCATCTTTGAAACATATATTTCTTTCAATTTATCTTGTGCGGCAGTTATTAGAGTTGCCTTTGTTTTATCGTCCAAATCAGAATCGTTTATATCTCTTACTCTTCCATATATATTGTCAAAAGTTGTTGAGATTTCTATTTCTTGTAAAAATGCTTTTTCCAATAAAGAACTCTTATCGGTTACTGACGAAGAGTTTATATTCTTTATTATATTTTTTAACTGATCCATCGTAGTTGCAATTGATATTTCTCTTTCATAAGCTTGTTCCAATAAAGCTGACTTTTGAGAATCTGTTAACATAGTTGAATCGGTATTATTTATATGTGTTATTACTTTATCTATATCTTGTATAGAATCTAACAAACTTATTCGTTTATCATAAGCCAAATTTAACAATTCCTGTTTTTGACCTTCATCTAAATCTGTAGAACTCTTAACATTGTCTATTAAGTTTGTAATCGTATCTTTATTCGAAAAAGTAATCAATTTTGTTAACAATTCTGTTTGTTGATCTTTATCCATTTCGGAAAGAACAGCAAAAACATCTTTATAGTCTTTAGCTTTTGAGAAATAGTTTTTAACAGCTCTTGCTGACCATGTGTCAATATCATCCGACTTTTGGTATTCTTCAGAACCAATAATTTTATTTACCAAAGATCCGATAAGATCTCCTTTCAAGAAATCTATACCTAAAAATTTATTGAGTGCATCAACAATAGCATTAAACATTTTCTGTGTTACAGATTCCTGGAATTCTTTGTCTGTAGCTTTAGAATTAACTCTACCCAAATAAGAATCTTTATCGGATGTCTTCCCTGTTTTTTCTAATTCAAATTTCCCGTCAGTTATGGTATATTGTCTATATCCAACTTCCTTTATTGCTTCTTGTGTTCTTACCGCATTAGCACTTACAGGTTGTCTTACACTGCTTCCTGCATACAAATCTATATCCATTGCTTTCTGTTGAACAAATCCTAATAACTGATTCATTTGTTCTTCTGTCAAATTACCTGCTACATAGTAATCATATATTGTTTGACCTACAGCTTCTAATTCTGTTAAAGCATCTTCTGTTGCCTTCTTCGCATTAACTGCAGTATTTATTTTTATATTATTTAATGTCTTTACAACGGTATCTATTGTTTCAATGTTTTTAATAACAGCCGCCCCGATATTTCCATTTCTTGCTATTGTAAAAATATTATTTGAACCGCCATTAAGCTTAGATTGAAGTTCTTCCATACCAAACTTCAACCATGCTGTTGCAGCCAATGATCTATCAGCAAAAACAGAATAATTTTCGTAATCTCTGATCTTTCCGTCATCCGTATCTGTTGTGTATTTTACATACACATTACCATCTTCTACGACAACCAAGCCGGACTTAATTGCAGATTGTAAAACTCTGTTTGCGTCTTCTTCTCTTCCGGCTGAAACCAATGCTGCATAAGCTTGCATTGTAAATTCGCCACTCACTACACCGTTATACATATTTGAAAAAGCAAATGTACCATCAACTTTCTGATAAGACATCATCGTATTTAACAATCCATCTAAAAAGTTTTCGCCAAAAATGGAATCGATATTAACACCATCTAAATTCATATCTTTTATCGAGGATAACATCATATATCCCCAAGTATATGTATCTAAAGCCTGATTACTGTTGTTCAATCCCTGTTTTAATCTTCCATTCTGTTCTACCAAGTTTGTTTTAATGTAGAGCAACACTTTATTCAATGAAGCAGTATCACCTTTTAACGCATAGTACATTGCCGCATCTAACATATGTTCTGTAGAAACCCAGTGATGTTGATTTGCTTCGAATATCATTCCTTCAAATCCGAGAGTTCCGTTTCTATCTATCGATACTTTCGACAAATAGCTATCAACATCACTCAATATTGAATCAATAGCTGCATTTGCTCTTGCATTTGCATCATCGCTACCAAAATCAATTCCTGAAATTCTGCAATACATAGCAAAAATTCCCGCCCACAATGCTTCACCGGTCTTTATATAATTTTCATCCTCTATACCTTGTTCATTTTTTCTGTCGGACAATCTTAAATTTTCTGAAGCTACTTTTTCCAACAAAGTCAAAACTTCTCCGGAAGATTTACTGTCACCTCTAAGAACTGCTTCCTGCAAAATTTCAACTCCCATTAAAGAATTATCATAAAGTTGGGTGGTTTCACCATTCTTTTTCGGATCCAAGAAAGAGAAATAAGGATAAAGAGTATCTGTGCCTGTCGCAAAAGAAGCCATTGAGGTAGCTAAATTTCCGACTCCTAAAGAATTGTATATCTGCTCTGCTTCCGTTATATCAATTGTTTCTTCAAAAAGTTTATCTCCTTTAGAACTGTAAACAACCTTAGTATATACCTGTTTTGTAACATCTTCACATTTTACTACACTTCTCAAAGCTCCGTTTTCGTCATAATTTTCAACTGTATAACTTATAAGAGAACCTTCTTCAGATGAAGAATTTATAGTTATTTTATTAGCCATATTGGTATGCAAATCTGTAATAACTTTGGTATATGTATATAAAATAGTATCTCCTTGTTTTTCAGCTTTACCCGTAATTTCAACTGAATAATCTTCGTCAGAAATAGTATTGGAAAAATGGGTCTCTGCAGGTAAACTTTCCGGTTCTTTTTCTGCAACAGCAAACGAAGGAAGCGGCACGGATGGATTTTGAGTTGCAATAGCAACATATATTCCGCCAAGTAAAGCTCCTGCAGCAAAGCCGCCTATCAAAGCACCGACAGAAAAAGCACCGGCAGACAATGACACAATTACGGTAAGAATTGCCGCAACTGCAATAGCAGCAGCTACTATTGTTCCTACCTCAACATTATCGTTCCAGAACTGTTGGAATGAAGACAATTGCTCTGTTTTTGTTTCTGTAGTATCAGTAGTGTTAAATTGTCCAGTTAACTCACTAACAACATCATTAAACAGCTCTTCTTCTAAAGAGAAAAAGTCATTTGCTTTATATAAATCTTCATCATATTTTCTAAAATCAAAACTATACTTATATGAATATTGTTCTCCCGGTCTTAAAACATCTGTTGCTTTAAATCTTGTTCCCGATACAGGTACCATACCTTGCACCTGTTCTCTCTGTCCCTGTATTTCTTCTGCACTTGGTGCACCGGGGTAATAATCTCCATAGTGAGGATTTAACAATAAATTCCAATATGCTTCAAAAGCATCTATATTAAAAGTATAATTGCTATCTTCATCAAACGGATATACAACTTTTGTTATTCCATCTCTTGTAACCGTAAATGAACCATCATCATTAACAATTACTTCAAAGTTATGTCCCAACAAATCAGTATAAGCTTTATAATAGTTACCAAAATCTTTTTCGCTGAAAGTATATTTATTATCTTTACCTTTGTCTGTTGGCCAAACTTTTAATCTTCCTATAATATTTCCTTGTGAATCTCTTACTAATACAGAATATGAACCATCTTTGTTATGCTTTATATTGTCTTTACCATATTTTTTATTTAAAGCATCTACTACACTGAAAGTTTGTTCAATATCGGCAACACTAAACGGATTCCCTTTTTTATCAAATATCGAAACTTCTACTGTTGTTCCGCCTTTTGTTATCGTTATTTTACCGTTGTCATATGATACATTTCCTTTTCCGTAATCTTTTTCTAATTGTGCGTATGTATCGAATATTGCCTTGATATCTGCTACACTGGTTGCTTCTCCGTTCTTTTTAAATATCGGAAGTTCTAATTTCGATCCATCTTTCTTTATTGTTATTTTTCCACTGTCATATGATACATTTCCTTTTCCGTAATCTTTTTCTAATTTTGCGTATGTATCAAATATTGTCTTGATATCTGCTGCACTGGTTGCTTCTCCGTCCTCTTTAAATATCGGAAGTTCTAATGTTGAGCCGTCTTTTGTTATTGTTATTTTTCCATCATCGTATGATACATTCCCTTTTCCATAAGTTTTTTCTAAGCTTGCATATGTATTAAATACTGTCTCAATATCTTCTGCACTGGTTGCTTTTCCGTTTTCTTTAAATATCGGAAGTTCCAATGTTGTATTTCCTTTCGTTATTGTTACTTTTCCATCATCGTATGATACATTCCCTTTTCCATAAGTTTTTTCTAAGTTTGCATATGTATTAAATACTGTCTCAATATCTTCTACACTGGTTGCTTTTCCATCTGCTTTAAATATCGGAAGCTCCAATGTCGTTTTTCCTTTCGTTATTGTTACTTTTCCATTATCGTATGATACATTTCCTTTTCCGTAATCTTTTTCCAATTGTGCGTATGTATCAAATACTGTCTCAATATCTTCTACACTGGTTGCTTCTCCATCCGATTTAAATATCGGAAGCTCCAATGTCGTTTTTCCTTTCGTTATTGTTACTTTTCCATTATCATACGATACATTTCCTTTTCCGTAATCTTTTTCTAATTTTGCATATGTATCGAATACTACCTCAATATCAAATACACTGGTTACTTCACCATCCGCTTTAAATATCGGAAGTTCTAATGTTGTACCATCTTTTGTTATTGTCATTTTCCCGCTATCGTATGATACATTTCCTTTTCCGTAATCTTTTTCTAATTGTGCATACGTATCAAATACAGACTTAATATCTGCTGCACTGGTTGCTTCTCCATCTGCTTTAAATATCGGAAGTTCTAATGTTGAGCCGTCTTTCGTTATTGTTATTTTTCCGCTATCGTATGATACATTTCCTTTTCCGTAATCTTTTTCCAATTGTGCATATGTATCAAATACTGTCTCAATATTAGATACACTGGTTGCTTCTCCATCTGCTTTAAATATCGGAAGTTCTAATGTAGTATCTCCTTTTGTTATTGTTATTTTTCCATTATCATACGATACATTTCCTTTTCCGTAATCTTTTTCCAACTGAGAATATGTATTAAATATTGTCTTAATATCGGATACACTGGTTGCTTCTCCGTCTGCTTTAAATATCGGAAGTTCAAGTGTAGTATCTCCTTGTTTTATTGTTATTTTTCCGTCATCGTATGATACATTTCCGTAATCTTGTTTTAATTGTGAATATGTATCAAATATTGTCTTGATATCTGCTGTACTGGTTGCTTCTCCGTTCTCTTTAAATATCGGAAGTTCAAGTGTCGCATCTCCTTTCGTTATTGTTATCTTTCCGTTATCGTATGATACATTCCCGTAATCTTGTTTTAATTGTGAATATGTATTAAATATTGTCTTAATATCAGATACACTGGTTGCTTTTCCGTCTGCTTTAAATATCGGAAGTTCTAATGTCGTATCTCCTTGTTTTATTGTTATTTTTCCGTCATCGTATGATACATTTCCGTAATCTTGTTTTAATTGTGAATATGTATCAAATATTGCCTTAATATCAGATACACTGGTTGCTTCTCCGTCTGCTTTAAATATCGGAAGTTCAAGTGTCGTATCTCCTTCCTTTATTGTTATTTTTCCGTCATCATATGATATATTCCCGTAATCTTGTTTTAATTGTGAATATGTATCAAATATTGTCCTAATATCTTCTACACTGGTTGCTTCTCCATCTGCTTTAAATATCGGAAGCTCTAATGTGTCGTTTCCTTGTGTTATTGTTATCTTTCCGTTATCGTATGATACATTCCCGTAATCTTGTTTTAATTGTGAATATGTATTAAATATTGTTTTAATATCAGATACACTTGTTGCTTCCCCG
>JAEEGF010745055.1_pt1 | contig 52327 bp, 43 predicted proteins | sample 9134171 | NCBI WGS metagenome assembly JAEEGF01 (sample SAMN16246542, study PRJNA631951) | gut metagenome | biome: gut microbiome; feature: rumen; material: AP-attached | host: Bos | place: Iran: Karaj | collected 2018-10 | reverse complement strand
TCACCTTACTTTCTTTGAGATGATGGGTAGCTGGAGCCTTGGAGATTACTTCAAAGAGGATCGTTGCAAGTGGAGCTACGAGCTTCTTACCGAGGTTTTCGGATTTGATGCCGACCATCTTGCAGCTACTGTATTTGCAGGTGACGAGAACGCTCCCAGAGATGAAGAGGGTGCTCAGTACCGTATCGCTTCAGGATTTAAGAAAGAGAACGTTTATTACCTTCCTGCTGAGGACAACTGGTGGGGACTTGAGTACGGACCTTGCGGACCTGACTCAGAGATGTTCTTCATAGATGAGACTAAAGCTCCCTGTGGACCCGACTGTAAGCCCGGATGCCACTGCGGCAGATATACCGAGGTTGGTAATGACGTATTCATGCAGTATGAAAAGCATCATGACGGCAGCCTTACTCCTCTTAAGCAGAAGAATGTTGATACCGGATGGGGACTTGAGAGAAACTTTGCATTCCTTAACGGTATTGATGATGTATATAAGACAGAGCTTTTTGCTCCCGTTATCGCTAAGATTGAAGAGTATTCAGGATTTAAGTATGATGCTGATGACAAGAATTCACGTTCAATGCGTATCGTTGCCGATCACTTAAGAACAAGCGTAATGCTCATCGGTGACGAGGCTAAGCTCCTTCCCGACAACAGCGGTGCAGGATACATCTTAAGACGTCTTATCCGTCGTGCGGTTCGTCACGGCAGAAGCCTTGGACTTAACGCAGAACAGCTTATTTCTGTAGCAAGTATTTATATTGATGATATTTACAGCGAGGGATATCCCCTTCTTGTAAAGAATAAGGATTATATCCTCGGAGAGCTCAAGAAGGAGATCAACCGTTTCGAGAGCACTCTTGAGAACGGTATGAAGGAGTTCAGAAAGATCCTTGATACCAAGAAGAATTCAGGTGCTAAGCAGGTTGAGGGTAAGGAAGCATTTTATCTCTACGATACTTTCGGATTCCCTTACGAGCTTACTCTTGAGATGGCTGAAGAAGAAGGCCTTACTGTTGATGAAGATGGCTTCAAGAAAGCTATGGAGCAGCAGAAGGAACTTGCAAGAAGCAATCAGAATTTCTCCGGCCGTATGAACATGAGCACTTCAGTTTTTGAGAAGCTTGATGCATCTGTTGTAAGTGAGTTCATCGGTTATGATCGTCTTGTAAGCGAGGACAGTGTTCTTGCTATGGCAGATGAGAATGCTCTTGTAGATGAGCTTAAAGCAGGGGCTGAAGGAACTATCATTGTTGCAAAGACTCCTTTCTATGCTACCATGGGTGGTCAGAAGGGTGATGTTGGTGTTATCGAGACCGCAAACGGAAAGTTCGAAGTAGTAGATACTGTTAAGCTCCCCGGCGGACGCATCGGTCACATCGGTAAAGTTGTAAGCGGATCAGTAAAGACCGGTGACAAGGCAACTCTTAAGGTTTGCAGTGTTAACCGTGCAAAGACCTGCAGAAACCACTCAGCAACCCACCTTCTCCAGAGCGCTTTAAGAGAGGTCCTCGGAGATCATGTTGAGCAGGCAGGTTCATATCAGGATCCCGACAGAACAAGATTTGACTTCTCACACGGTCAGGCACTTACCCTTGATGAGATCAAGAAGGTAGAGCAGATCGTTAATGAGAAGATTGCTGAGAATTTAACTGTTTCAACCGAAGTTATGAGCATCGATGATGCAAAGAAGAGCGGTGCTACCGCACTCTTCGGTGAGAAATACGGCGAGTCCGTTCGCGTTGTTTCCATGGGAGATTTCTCAAAGGAACTCTGCGGTGGTACCCATGTTTCTTCAACCGGTGAGATCATGAGCTTCAAGATCCTTTCAGAGAGCGGTGTTGCAGCCGGAACAAGAAGAATCGAAGCTATTACCGGAACTAACGTACTTGAGTACTTTAACAGCGTTGAGACCAAGCTTGAAGATGCAGCTAAGCTTGTAAAAGCTACTCCCGCAACTCTTCTTGACAGACTTGAGAAGATGAATGCAGAGCTTAAGGAACTTAAGAGCGAGAACGAATCTCTTAAGTCTAAGGCTGCTAAGGAAGCTCTCGGCGATGTAATGGATAAAGTTTGTGAAGTTAAGGGCGTTAAGCTTCTTGCTACCGATGTTGCAGGAGTTGATATGAACGGTCTTAGAGACCTCGGCGACCAGCTTAAGGCCAAGATCGGTGAAGGCGTTGTAGTACTTCTTTCAGAGACTGACGGTAAGGTCAATATGGTTGCCATGGCTACTGACGGTGCAGTCTCAAAGGGAGCACATGCAGGTAACCTTATTAAGGGAATCGCAGCACTTGTAGGCGGTGGCGGCGGTGGACGTCCCAATATGGCACAGGCCGGCGGTAAGAATCCTGCAGGTATACCTGCCGCAGTTGCAGAGGCAGCAAAAGTTCTTGAAGGACAGCTTTAATAAATAGGGGATAACAAGAAAACGGAGGGTATTAAATGGAGTACAGAATTCTTTACAATCGTAAGGCAAACAATGGAAGAGGTTATGAAGAATCCTTGAAAATAAAAGAGATCTTAACCGATCATGAGCTGGTATTTCAGGATGCCACCGATATTGAAGATTTAGATGCGTACATGAACAGTCTTCCCGCAGAGACAAAAGTTGTTCTCTGCGGAGGAGACGGGACTCTTAACTACTATATCAATCATGTCAGTGAAGAGACACTTAAGAGGCCCTTGGATTATTTTGCGGCAGGAACAGGAAATGACTTTTTAAGAGATCTTGAGGTTGACCGCGAGAATATCCTTCAGGATGTTCAGAAGTACTTTGTAAATCTTCCTACAGTAACCATTAACGGTAAGACTTCCAAGTTTATCAACGGAATCGGATACGGAATCGATGGTTATTGCTGCGAGGTCGGTGATCAGCAGAAGGAGAAATCCAATAAGCCTGTTAATTACACCGGAATTGCTATTAAGGGGATTCTGTTCCACTTCAAGCCTGTAACCGCATCCGTTACGGTTGATGATAAGAAATTTATCGCCAATAAGACCTGGCTTGTTCCCACTATGAAGGGTAGATTCTACGGAGGCGGTATGATGGCCTGCCCCAAGCAGGACAGAAACGACCCCGAGAAGAAAGTTTCAGTCATGACCTACAAGACCGGATCTGCCTTAAAGGCTCTTATTGTTTTCCCTAATATTTTCAAGGGAGAGCATGTTAAGAATGAGAAGGTTGTATCCATCTATTCAGGCAATAAAGTAAAGGTTGCATTTGACAGACCCTGCGCTCTGCAGATCGACGGCGAGACCGTTCTTAACGTGTCTGAGTACGAGGTCAATACTTGATGAAAATACACCTATTTGATATAATTTTATCAAATGTGTTTAAATTAGAAAGGTTTAGGATTTATTATGTCAGGACATTCAAAATTTGCTAATATCAAGCATAAAAAAGAGAAGAATGATGCTGCAAAAGGAAAGATCTTTACCATCATCGGTCGTGAGATCGCAGTTGCAGTTAAAGAGGGTGGTCCCGATCCCTCAAACAACTTTAAGCTTGCTACCGTTATAGCTAAGGCAAAGGCAAACAATATGCCCAACGATACCATTGAAAGAGGTATCAAGAAGGCTGCCGGCGAAGGAAGCGGAGTTAATTACGAGTATGTTACTTACGAAGGATACGGACCTAACGGTATCGCTATTATTGTAGATGCTCTTACCGATAACAAGAATCGTACCGCTGCAAACGTTAGAAGCGCATTTACAAAGGGAAACGGAAGTGTTGGTACTCAGGGATGCGTATCCTACATGTTTGATAAAAAGGGTCAGATCATCATCGATAAAGAAGAGTGTGACATGGAAGAGGATGACCTTATGATGCTCGCTCTTGATTCCGGTGCTGATGACTTTGCTGCAGAAGATGACAGCTACGAAGTTCTTACAGCTCCCGATGAGGCAGTATTTGAGGAAGTAAGAAAAGCACTTGAGGCTGCAAAGGTTCCCATGCTCAGCGCAGAGATCACCATGATCCCTCAGAACTACGTTACCCTTACCGATGAGGATGCCGTCAAGAGTCTTCAGAGAACTCTGGATCTCCTTGATGACGATGATGATGTACAGGCTGTATATCACAACTGGGACGAGTAATATTTAAGGTTTCAGCACCATTCTCATATTTTTTGGGCATGGTGCTCGCTTTGTGTTTATAAGTAATAAAATTTTTGGTATTTTGGAGGGGTTATGGACAGGTTAGGCATTGTAGTACCTTGTTATAACGAAGAGGAAGTATTCCCTATTTCAGCTCCCGCGCTTCGCGGAGTTCTTGATGATCTTGTTGCAAAGGGAAAGATTTCCAAAGACAGCTTCGTCATGTTCGTAAATGACGGAAGTAAAGACAGAACATGGGAGCTTATTGAAGAAGAACACGAGAAGTTCCCCACTCAGGTTTTCGGAGTTAAACTTGCAGGTAATGTGGGACATCAGTATGCCCTTACAGCTGGACTTATCACCGCAAAAGACTTTTGTGATGTTACTGTTTCAATCGATGCAGATCTTCAGGACGATGTCAATGTTATCGAAGAGATGATCGACAAGTATCATGAGGGCTGCGATATTGTTTACGGTGTTAGAAGCAGCCGTAAGACCGATTCATTCTTTAAGCGTACTACCGCTCAGGGCTTTTACAAGCTCATGTCCGGTATGGGTGTTAAGACAGTATATAACCATGCTGATTTCCGATTAATGTCACAGCGTGCGGTTCAGGCTTTTTCCGAGTATAAGGAGACCAACCTCTTTATCAGAGGTATTATTCCACTTCTTGGGTACAAGACTGATTGTGTTTATTATGAGAGACTTGAGAGAGCTGCAGGAGAATCAAAGTATCCCCTTAAGAAGATGCTTGCCCTTGCTTTTAACGGTATTTCATCCTTCAGTATTAAGCCTATCAATATGATCCTCGGAATGGGTGTGGCAATGCTCGTTATTGCATTGGGTGTTGCTATTTATTCACTGGTGCAGTTCTTTAGAGGACAAGTTGAACCCGGATGGACATCACTCATGCTTTCCATTTGGTTTATCGGCGGCATCCAGCTTATTTCATTAGGACTTGTCGGACAGTACATAGGAAAGGTATATACTGAGGTTAAACAGAGACCTCGCTATAACATTGAAAAGGTACTTTCAGATGATAGTAAAGAAGACTAATTTCAGCAATTTAATCTGGGTTTTGTACAGCGTTATGGCGCTTGCTTTTGGTGCCGTTGTTTTCTCAAATATCGCCGGATCATTTTACCTGGATGCAGGATTTGGACTTCTATTTGTACTTGCTTTATTTGTACTTTGCGTAGCTTTCGAGATCATCGGAACCAGGGAGCGTAAAGATGATGAGGTTGTTAAAGCATCACCAATGGTTCTTCTTACCGAAAAGCAGCCGAGCAGAGTTTTTAACACTGTATGCTATTTGCTTTTTGGACTTTCGGTTATTCTCGGAAGCTTTCTGAGATTAAGAAATATTTTCTTTTATGGATTTGAAAACAGCGATGGAAGCAGACTGATCCTAGGTACTGTTATTTGTATTTTACTTTCCGTTGCAATGTTTTTTGGGATCAAAAAGTCAATTGGTAACATACCTGCCGTTTTTGCATCGGTATTTATCATGATCAGTCCATATATATCCAATGAGGATCTCTTAGGGGGAGAAGAAGTAATATCTCTTGTTCTTATGGTCTTGACCTATTTATTTATCAATGAGATCTTTCCCTCTGAAGATGTTAAAGTTCCTCAATCCCTTTTTGCGGGATTGTTTATGGGAGCCTCGATAGCTACGGATAAAAGCGGAGCAGCATTTCTTTTGGTACTTCCCATGTTCTTTATTCCCGGAAGAGAAATTAAAGCGGGAAACAGTAAATATGAGATCAAGGAGTCATATCAGATAAGCTTCAGGATCGTTAATATGTTTATCTGGATCTTTTCCGGTCTTGTGGGATTTGCCGCTACCGTATTCTTATATTCAATGATAGCTAAAGTAGGCTATCTTGATATGGTGACTACCACGGTGCAGAATTTCGGCATCATGGAGACCAGGATCTCCGTTACAAGAAATATCGATCTTGTATCCGGTGGTATCATCGGAGCATTTCTTATACTTGGAATTCCTGCCGGATTTCTTCAAAAGTATAAAGATCCCGGTGTTTGCACTTTATTGATCCTTCTTGGTAATGCTATTTTGAATATGCTTGGTTTTTCACATATTCAATATGGCAAAGGAATATTTGCTTTTATTCTTCTTGCTGCTCTTGCCGGAGCAAGTATTGAGAATCTTTTGTTTAGAACTGAACCGACGGTTATACCTGAACAAGAAGAACCTGAGCAGGAAGAGCTTATACAAGAAGAACCTGAGCAGGAAGAGCTTACACAAGAAGAACCGGAGCAGGGAAAAATTCAGGATACTAATGAATCTGAAAATATTAATAAACCTGTAGATCTTGGAGTAATAACCGGATTCACGGTTCCTTTGGAAAATCCCCTCCCCATACCGGAACGAAAAGAGCGCAAAGCTTTGGATTATGACTACGAAGTTCCGGATGATGCAGATTACGATATATAGAATGTGAGGCATTAGTTTTTATGGCTTCATCAGCTAATAACAGAAAAAGAACACAGGGTTCACAGGGAAGAAGCGGTGCATCAAGACCCCGCAGAGAAACACCTGTTGAAGAAGCCCTTCGTGAGGAAAAAGAAAGAGAGATGAAAGTTGAGATCGGTACTATTGCTTTTATCGCTCTTATGGTGTTCTTATTTCTTTGTAATTTTCATATAATCGGCAAAGTTGGCGATGCTATCAGCGGATTCATGTTTGGCGTTTTCGGGCTTTTAGCCTATGTAACGCCTGTTTTTGCTGCAGTTGCACTTTTGTTTTACCGTGCTAATAACGGTAACAGATCTGCCATGAGAAAATTCTGGACTGTTATAGGTTTGTATTTTCTTGTGGGTATTATTTGTGACATGGCTCAAAAGACAGCTGTGGGCATGGAAAAGTACAACTTTGGAGAGCTCTATAAGCTTGGAAGTAAAGGAAGATGCGGCGGAGGACTTGTTTCCGGAAGCATTGCTTACCTCATTAAACATTTTCTTGGAAATGTAGGTCTTGTGCTTTTACTTATCCTTGGAATAATCATATGCTTAATTCTCTTAACTGAGAAATCCTTCATCAACATGATTTACTCTAAGGGCGCTGAATTCACTGAAAAGGGAAAGCAGTGGAATGAAGAGAGAAAAGAAAGGCGCGAGCTTGAGAGACAGGAAAGAGCTCTTATTGAAGATAAGAGAGCTCAGTCCGGCGCGATTGCTATGCCCGGTGAGACTCCTGAAAAAGCTCTCAATGTCAGAGATAAATTAAGACAGACAGATGCACAGGCTCCTCTTTTTGAGGAAGGCACTTATGTTGATATGCCTGTTCTTCCTGCAGCACCTGAACTCAATACCGGATACAAACCTAATATTAGGGAATCCATGAAGTCAAAGTTACAGGCTTCCATGGAAAAGCATGCCGAAGACAGAAAACTTCATCAGGAAGCTAGGGAGAATGAGTCTATTTTACAGGTTGCACCTCCCGAAAGCATTCCCGGTGCTGTATTCGGCAATCAAAAGGTTCAGGACATCCATGAAGTTACTTATATGGATGCTGATGTTAATTATCCTCAGAATAATGACAATGGTTATTACTCTGATCAGTATGATCCCAATTACGATCAAAACTATTCTGATGACAACGGTTATTCAGATGGCTACTATGAGGATAACGGTGAGCAGTATCCCGAGCAGCTTTCCGAAGAAGAGCAGATCAGAAGACTCAAAATTCAGAACGGCGAGACCATTGTTGATATGTATGGTCGTCCTGTTTTCAATTTTGAAAAACAGCCCATCAGATCCTCTCATAATGTGGAAGTTACCGATGAATTCGGTTCTATGGACGGAAGTAATGATGCCGGCCAGGTAGATTACTACAATGACGACGAGAATATTCTCTCTAATAATGACGATGATATTCTCTCAACATATGAAAGAAGCACCAGAGAAGCGCAGGAGCGTGAGCGATTAAAGGCTGAAAGAGAAGCCGCTGCAAGAGCTGCTGCTCTTAGAGAATCCGTTCATAACAATCCTGTTAATGTTGATACTTACGAGCAGACAAAGCTTGATATTGAAGCTGCTTATGTTGAGCCTACTCCTTCATTCTCAAGGAAAAAAGCACCGGCCTTGGACAGAAGTGAATTGACTTCTTATGACAGGCCTAAGGCTTCTCTTAGGGATGAAACCGCACAGGCTCCCGCACCTAAGCCTGCTCCTGCATATTCCAACAGACCTTACAGATTTCCTCCCATCAGTCTTCTCAATCCGGGAAGCAGAAGCGGAAGAAAGAATTCTTATGAGCTTGAAGAGACAAAGAAGAACCTTCAGAACACCCTTCATAATTTCGGTGTAAATGTAGAAATAACCGAGGCTGTTCAGGGTCCTTCCGTAACAAGGTATGAGATGACTCTCGAACCCGGAACAAAGGTTTCAAAGATCCTTGGACTTGCTGATGACATTAAGCTCAGTCTTGCAAGTGCTGATATAAGGATCGAGGCCCCCATTCCCGGAAAGTCTGCCGTCGGCATTGAAGTTCCCAATAAGGAAACATCAATGGTTACCTTAAGAGAGCTTTTTGAAAGCAGAGACTTTAAAGAAGCGGGCTCAACCTTAAGTTTTGCAGTTGGTAAAAACATCGGTGGTGATGTTATCGTGACGGATATCGGAAAGATGCCTCACGTACTTATCGCAGGCGCTACCGGTTCTGGTAAATCGGTATGTATCAATACCCTTATCATGAGCCTTATATATAAAGCCACTCCCGAGGAAGTTCAGATGATCATGATCGATCCCAAGGTAGTAGAACTTTCCGTGTATAACGGAATTCCTCACCTTATGCTTCCTGTTGTAACCGATCCCAAGAAGGCTTCAGCAGCTCTTGCTTGGGGTGTTAAGGAGATGGAAGACAGATACAAGAAGTTTGCCGATCTTGGTGTAAGAGACCTTAAGGGATACAACGATAAGGTTTCAGCCATGAGTGAAAACGAACTTAATGAAGCTCAGCTTGGCGGAATAAGCCACTTCAAACTTCCCAAGATTGTTATCATCATCGACGAGCTTGCGGATCTTATGATGGTTTGCGGAAAAGAAGTGGAGGAAGCTATCTGCCGTTTGGCACAGCTTGCTAGAGCCTGTGGTATTCACTTGGTTGTTGCAACTCAAAGACCTTCTGTTGATGTCATTACCGGTCTTATCAAAGCTAACATGCCCAGCCGTATGGCGTTTGCAGTGTCCAGTGGTGTTGACTCAAGAACTATTCTTGACTCGGTGGGTGCTGAGAAGCTTCTTGGAAAAGGAGACATGCTTTTCTATCCCCAGGGTAAACCTAAGCCCGAGCGTGTACAGGGTGCATTTGTTTCCGACGAGGAAGTATCCAAAGTTGTTGATTTCTTAAAGGATCAGAGACTTAGGAATGATTTTGCCGAAAGAGTCGGTGTCAATATTGATTCTCTTGAAAGCTCATCAGATTCAAAGGATGGCGGTTCAAGATCTTCTTCATCGGATGACGGTGACGGAAGAGATGAACTTTTTGCGGAAGCAGGAAGATGCATCATCAACAGTGGTAAGTGTTCCATCGGTTATCTTCAGCGTATGTTAAAGATAGGATTTAACAGAGCTGCAAGGATCATGGATTCCCTTTCCGAAGAAGGTGTTGTAGGACCTGAATCCGGAACAAAGGCAAGAGAGATACTTATGACGATCGAGGAATTTGAAGCATTCTTAGATTCGTAAACGAGCCATAGAATACCTTTATCAATGAGACTCGCGCAGATTTGAAAAATGTTACTGATTCTATAAAGAATTGGATATATGGGAGGATGTATGAAATCTGATATCGAAATTGCACAGGAAGCTACATTAAGCAAAATTACCGAAGTAGCGGAGTCTATCGGTGTTTCCGAGGATGATCTTGAACTCTACGGAAAATACAAAGCAAAGTTTACCGAAGAGTTTTTAAGAAAGATCGACAGTAACAAAGAAGGAAAGCTCATTCTTGTTACTGCTATCAATCCTACTCCTGCAGGAGAAGGAAAGACCACCACTACAGTTGGTCTCGGACAGGCATTCGGAAAACTTGGTAAGAAAGCAATCATTGCTTTAAGAGAGCCCTCACTCGGTCCCTGCTTTGGTATTAAGGGAGGTGCAGCCGGCGGCGGATATGCCCAGGTTGTTCCCATGGAAGAATTAAACCTTCACTTTACAGGTGATTTCCATGCCATTACTTCTGCAAATAATCTTCTCGCAGCTCTTCTTGATAATCATATCCAGCAGGGTAACGAGCTTGGCATCGATACCAGAAATATTGTTTGGAAGCGCTGTCTTGATATGAATGACAGAAGCCTTAGAAATATCGTTGTAGGTCTTGGCGCAAAGACCGACGGATTTGTAAGAGAAGATCATTTCGTCATCACAGTTGCCAGCGAGATCATGGCTATACTTTGTCTTTCAAAGGATCTTAACGATCTTAAGGAAAGACTTGCAAAGATTGTAGTCGCATATGATTTTTCAGGAAAACCCGTAACCGCCGGTGATATTAAGGCAGTTGGAGCAATGGCAGCCCTTTTAAAGGATGCTCTTAAGCCCAATCTCATCCAGACACTTGAGCATACTCCCGCTCTTGTACATGGCGGACCTTTTGCAAATATCGCACATGGTTGTAATTCTGTAAGAGCTACAAAGGCAGCTCTTAAGATGGCTGATTACTGCATTACCGAAGCAGGCTTCGGTGCAGATCTCGGAGCTGAAAAATTCTTTGATATCAAGTGCAGACAGACAGGACTTAAGCCCGATGCAGTTGTTCTTGTGGCCACCATCAGAGCTCTTAAGTATAACGGCGGAGTTGCTAAAGATAAGCTTAACGAGGAAAATCTTGATGCATTAAAAGCAGGTATCGTTAACCTTGAAAAGCATATCGAGAACCTTCAGAAATATGGTGTTCCCGTTGTTGTTACTTTAAATGCTTTTGTTACAGATACAGATGCTGAGACCTCATTTGTTGAGAAGTTCTGTAAGGACAGAGGATGTGAGTTTGCTCTTTCCAAGGTTTGGGAAAAGGGCGGTGAAGGTGGTATCGACCTTGCCAAGAAGGTACTTGAGACACTTGAAACAAAGAAGAGCGATTTCAAACTTCTTTATCCCGATGAGATGCCTCTTAAGGAAAAGGTTGAGACAATTGCTAAAGAGATTTATGGTGCAGCAAGCGTAAGTTTTGCACCCGCTGCATTAAAGCAACTTGCCAAGATCACAGAAATGGGATTTGGAAACCTTCCCGTTTGTATGGCAAAGAATCAGTATTCACTTTCAGACGATCCTACAAAGCTTGGCAGACCCGAAGGCTTTGAGATGTCTGTAAGAGAAGTATATGTATCTGCCGGCGCCGGATTTGTAGTAGTTCTTACCGGTGCGGTAGTTACCATGCCCGGTCTTTCAAAGGCACCTGCTGCTTACGGAATCGACGTAACAGAGGACGGAAAGATCACAGGTTTATTCTAATATTTAAGGAGCAAAAATGGCTAAGCTTATTGACGGAAAATTAATATCATCACAGATAAAAGATGAAGTTAAAGAAGAGGTTTTAAAGCTTAAGGAAAGCGGAGTAACAGTTTCCTTAGCTGTTATTCAGGTAGGCGCCGATCCCGCATCAAGCGTTTATGTAAGAAACAAGAAAAAAGCCTGCGAGTATTGCGGAATTGAATCTCTCTCATACGAGCTTCCCGAGGAAACGACGGAGGAAGAGCTTTTAGATCTTATAAGAGAGCTTAATAAAAGGTCAGACTGCAACGGAATCCTTGTTCAGCTCCCTCTTCCGAAGCATATAAACGAGGAGAGGATACTTGATGAGATATCACCTTTAAAGGATGTTGACGGATTCCATCCTGTAAACGTTGGTTGCTTATCCATTGGCAAGCCCGGATTTGTTTCATGTACACCGGCAGGTGTAATTGAGCTTATCAAGAGAAGCGGTTATGACATCAGTGGTAAAGAATGTGTTGTTATCGGAAGAAGCAATATCGTCGGCAAACCAATGGCTATGCTCCTTTTAAAGGAAAACGGAACGGTTACCGTTACCCATTCAAAGACAGCCGATCTTAAGGCTGTTACAAAGAGAGCGGATATCCTCGTTGTAGCTATCGGTAAGCCTAAGATGATCGATGCTTCTTACGTAAAAGACGGAGCTGTTGTTATTGACGTCGGGATCCACAGAGACGCTGATAACAAGCTCTGCGGAGATGTAGATTTTGATAGCGTAGAGCCTATTGCAGAGGCTATTACACCTGTGCCCGGCGGTGTTGGTCCCATGACCATAGCCATGCTCATGAAAAACTGCCTACATTCTGTTGAACTTCAGAAGTAGTTATGATCTAGATGTTTTATGGAGATTTAATATGAAATGTCCTTTGTGTAATGCAGAAATAAAGGAAGGCTCACTTTATTGTGAAGTGTGCGGAGAAGATATTCATATTGTTCCCGATTTCGACCCGGTTATTGAAGGCACCCATGCAACTATCGGCAACATTGCCCAGGATATCTTTGTTAATAAAGATAATAACGAGAATAAAGACAATAAAGAGAATAAAGATAACTCTGATGAGAAATCCGGTGAAGGATCCTCTGAGAATAAGGATAATGCTGATAAACATACTGTGACTTCAGATACGAAGAAACTTTCCGGTCATTCGGTTGGTGCTGTTACAGAGAAATTGCTCAGCATGCCCAAATCTGTAAACTATTCTTTGATCGGTGCAGCATTTGCCATTATTCTTGCTGTTACTGTTTTGGCATTTATTTTCTTTACTTCGGAAAATTATAAGCTTAGTAAAGCAGATCAGGCATATGCTCACGGTGAGTACAATAAAGCATCGTTCTTGTACTACGAACTTCTTCAGAAGGATTATACCAACAGCGATCTTCAGGAGAAGTATGCCAATTCACTTTATGCCAATGGTGATATAGAGAATTATGTTTCTGTTCTTCTTCAGATCTACGACAATCCCAATGCAAGGGGAAATCAGAGATCTGAAGCATTAAAGCAGCTTATTGCATATTACGATGAACAGGGTGATTTTGATAATATTCAGAAATTGATCCTGTCTTCAGGTGATCAGAATCTTATCAATGAATATCAGATGTATTTTGTAAATGCACCTATCATTGAGACTGCAGAAGGCGTTTATCAACTTCCTCAGCTTCTTATAATTAATGCTGATGAAGGTGACAAGATCTTCTACAATATCTTTTGTACAAAAGATAATTTTACAACTGTTGTAGCTGAGAATCAGGAGTACACCGGATCCATTCTTTTGGATGAAGGAGTTTACGACATCACTGCATATTGCCTGAATGAAAAAGGGGTTAAGAGTACCGAGGCTCATGCGACCATAGAGATAAAGGTCCAGCCTCCTCATCAGCCCGAGGTATTCCCTTTCAGCGGAGAGTATTATGAACCTCAGAATATTGAGATCATGAACTATACTGAAGGAACACTTACTTACTACTATACAACCGATGGTTCGGATCCCACATCAGCATCAACAAAGTATGAAGGTCCTATCATCATGTTACCCGGAGTTTCATGGTATAAGTTTATTTGTATTGATGAGAGGGGAGTATCTTCCGAGATCGTTGAAGTTAAATATAACTTTAATATAGAATACTCTTTGACCACTACCCAGGCCCATGACAGAGTCCTTGATTACATGTTTGAAAAAGGATTTACTGCAGCTCCCGACGGTCAGCTCAAAGAAGGAGGAATGGTGGATATGAAGCTTACAGCCATTATTTCCGAGACAAAGGGAGACGAAGTTTCATACAAGTATGTATTTGATGAATACATCTTTAATGAACACGGTAAACTTACTCAACTTGATAACAGCTATACTGTTGATGTAAATACCGGAGAAGTTGAAAAAATAAAGAACTAAGGAACTATCGCTTTTGCCAACACAATACTATTACTCAAAAGCGTAAGATAGGAGGAGCTATGTTTAAGATTATCAAAAAGAAGGTGCTCAACCCCACTATTTTCCTTATGGAAGTAGAAGCACCCAGAGTAGCTAAACGCTGCTTGCCCGGACAATTTGTTATTGTTCGTACAGACGACGAAGGTGAGAGAATTCCCCTTACCATTTGTGACTATGATTCTGAAAAAGGAACCGTTACCATCGTTTTCCAGATTGTAGGCGGAGCTACTGAGTTCATGTCAAAGCTTGAAGAAGGCGATTCATTCAGAGATTTTGTAGGACCTCTCGGATGCCCTTCAGAACTTCTTTCACTTCCTATTGATGAACTCAAGCAGAAGAAGATAATTTTCATAGCCGGAGGTGTTGGTACTGCACCTGTATATCCTCAGGTTAAATGGATGCATGAGCACGGCATTGATGTTGATGTTATCGTTGGATGCAAGACCAAAGATCTTCTTATCCTCGAGGATGAGATGAAGGCAGTTGCCGGAAATCTTTATATCACTACCGATGACGGATCATACGGAAGAAGCGGTATGGTTACCCAGACTCTTAAAGATCTTTATGCAGAAGGCAAGACCTATGATCAGTGCGTATGTATCGGTCCCATGATCATGATGAAGTTTGCTGTTATGCTCACTAAAGAGCTTAATCTTCCTACCATCGTATCTCTTAACCCCATCATGGTAGACGGTACCGGAATGTGCGGAGCATGCCGTGTAACCGTTGGTGATGAAGTTAAATTCGCATGTGTAGACGGTCCTGAGTTCGACGGATTCAAAGTAAACTTTGATGAAGCTATGAGACGTCAGACCCTTTACAAGACCGAAGAGGGAAGAGCTTACCTTGCTGAAAAAGAAGGAAGCACTCATCACGGCGGATGCGGTCAGTGCAGCTAAAACAGATCAAGCATAATTCGAGGAGATATAAAAATGGACGTAATGAAGAAAGTTCCTGTTAAAGAGCAGGATGCCAAAGAGAGAGCTCACAATTTTGAAGAGGTTTGTCTCGGATATACTTTAGAAGAAGCACAGGCAGAAGCTTCAAGATGCCTTAACTGCAAAAATGCAATGTGTATTAAGGGATGCCCTGTTTCCATCAATATTCCCGCTTTTATCGAGCAGGTTAAGCTTGGAGATATTGAGAAGGCATATGAGATCCTCAGCGAGAGCACTGCACTTCCCGCAGTATGCGGACGTGTTTGCCCTCAGGAGACCCAGTGTGAAGGAAAGTGCATCAGAGGAATCAAGGGTGAGGCCGTTTCCATCGGTAAGCTTGAGAGATTCGTTGCTGACTGGGCCTCAGAACATGGAATTAAGCCTAAGAAGGCTGCAGCAAGCAATGGTAAGAAGGTTGCAGTTATCGGATCAGGCCCTTCAGGTCTTACCTGTGCAGGCGATCTTGCAAAGATGGGATATGATGTAACCGTATTTGAGGCTCTTCATGAGGCCGGCGGTGTACTTGTTTACGGTATTCCCGAATTCCGTCTTCCCAAGACCAAGGTCGTTGCTAAAGAGATCGAGAATGTTAAGTCACTCGGTGTTAAGATCGAGACCGACGTTGTAGTTGGTAAGAGTGTTACTATTGACGAACTTATCAATGAAGAAGGCTTTGAGGCTGTATTTATCGGATCAGGAGCAGGACTTCCCAAGTTCATGGGAATTCCCGGAGAGAACTCAAACGGAGTATTTTCAGCTAACGAGTATCTTACAAGAAGCAACCTTATGAAGGCATTTGATGAAAATTCAAATACTCCTATCATGAATAGCAAGAAGGTTGCAGTCGTTGGTGGCGGTAACGTTGCTATGGACGCAGCAAGAACAGCATTAAGACTTGGCGCTGAGGTTCATATCGTATACAGAAGAAGCGAAGAAGAACTTCCTGCAAGAGTTGAAGAAGTTCATCACGCAAAGGAAGAGGGTATCATTTTTGATCTTCTTACCAATCCCACCGAAATCATTGCTGATGAGAAGGGCTGGGTAACCGGTATGAAGTGTATCCGTATGGAACTTGGAGAGCCCGATGCATCAGGACGTCGTCGCCCTGTAGAGGTTCCCGGATCTGAGTTCGTTATCGATGTTGATACCGTTATCATGTCTCTCGGAACTTCACCCAACCCTCTTATTTCTTCAACTACTGAGGGACTTGAAGTAAACAAATATAAATGTATCGTTGCCAGCGAAGAGAACGGTGCAACCAGCAAAGCAGGCGTTTATGCCGGCGGTGATGCCGTTACCGGTGCTGCAACCGTTATCCTTGCAATGGGAGCAGGTAAAGCAGCCGCTAAGGGCATTGATGAATACTTAAGCAAATAATTGGAGCAGTCAATGCGTGTCACTGTTATCGCAGTCGGAAAAATTAAGGAAAAGTTCTTTAGGGATGCCATTGATGAATATTCAAAAAGGCTATCGAGATATGTAAAACTCGAGGTCATAGCCGTTGATGATGAAATGACTCCCGATGGTGCCTCTGAGACGCTTATGCAGGAGATCCTTCTTAAAGAAGGAAAGCGTATCCTGTCAAAAGTTAAAGAAGATGATGTAGTCTGCACCCTTGAGATAAAGGGTAAAAAACTTACTTCTGAGGGTCTGGCAGATTGGATCGAGAAACAGGGAACCTACGGAAAGAGCAGTATCTGTTTTATCATAGGAGGTTCTCTTGGACTTCATGAAAGCGTTACAAAGAGAGCGGATATGCACCTTAGTTTTTCCGACATGACTTTCCCTCATCAATTGATGAGAGTGGTCCTTTTGGAACAGATCTACAGAAGTTACAGGATCATTAATCACGAACCATATCATAAATAATATGACTAAAAAAGAACTGGCGCTTGAAGCTATCAGGCTTTTAAAAATAGAGTATCCGGATTCCGGCTGCTCCCTTATATACGAAGAACCCTGGAAATTGCTTGTAAGCGTCAGGCTTGCGGCGCAGTGTACTGATGCAAGGGTCAATATCATTACGGAAAAGCTCTATGAAAAGTATCCAACCATGGAATCTATTGCAGATGCCGGCGCTGATAAAATAGAGGAGATCGTTAAGCCATGTGGTTTGGGGAAATCCAAGGCTAAGGATATTGTAGCATGCATGAAGATGCTGATAGAAGAATATGACGGCAAGGTCCCGGATACAATGGAGGAACTTTTGAAACTTCCCGGTGTTGGAAGAAAGAGCGCAAACCTTGTATTAGGGGATATTTACGGAAAGCCTGCAATAGTTACGGACACTCACTGCATCAGGCTTTGCAACCGTATCGGACTTGTTAAAGGGATCACTGAACCGGGTAAGGTTGAAAAAGAACTGTGGAAGATCATTCCTCCGGAAGAAGGAAATGCATTTTGCCATCGGTTAGTGGACCACGGTCGTGAAATCTGTACCGCAAGGACAAAACCTTATTGCGATAAGTGTTGTTTAAAAAGTATCTGCAAACAAGTAGGTGTATAGGTCGTTTGACCAAGGAGAAGGCTTATGAGAATGTATGATATTATCATGAAAAAGAGAAACGGTGGGGAACTCTCAAAAGAAGAGATTCGTTTCTTTATTGATGGGTATACTAAGGGCGAGATCCCTGATTATCAGGTTTCAAGCCTTATGATGGCTATATATTTTCAGAAAATGACTGCCGCTGAAACACTTGAGCTTACTTTGGCTATGGCTGACAGCGGTGATAAACTGGATCTTTCTGCCATAAACGGTGTCAAGGTTGACAAGCATTCAACCGGTGGTGTGGGAGACAAGACATCTCTTACATTAACACCAATGGTTGCTGCATGCGGCGTTCCCGTTGCAAAAATGAGCGGAAGAGGTCTCGGACATACCGGAGGAACCATCGACAAACTCGAGAGCTTTCCCGGTTTTTCAACAGGTATCAGTAATGATACATTTATCAAAAATGTAAATTCCATCGGAATTGCCATTATGGGTCAGACCGCAGATTTAGCTCCTGCGGACAAAAAGCTTTATGCTTTGAGGGACGTAACGGCAACCGTTGATAATATGAGCCTTATTGCAAGTTCCATTATGAGTAAGAAACTTGCTGCCGGCGCAGATGCCATCGTTCTTGATGTAAAAACAGGTAGCGGCGCATTTATGAAGACCGAGGAGGATTCTTTCGCTCTTGCAAAAGAGATGGTAACCATCGGAAAGAACGCCGGAAGAAAGATGAAAGCTGTTATCTCTAATATGGATCAGCCTCTCGGAAATGCAGTTGGTAATGCAATAGAGGTAAGAGAAGCAATTGAGACTCTTCAGGGTAAAGGACCTGAGGATTTCACAGAACTTTGCTATACACTTGGCTCTCAGATGCTTGTCCTTGGTGGCAAAGCGACGGATGAAAAAGAGGCGCGAGCAAAGCTTGAAGAAGCAGTTAAGAGCGGTAAAGCCCTTGAAAAACTGGCTCAGTTCGTAAAGGCTCAGGGCGGTGATGATTCATATGTATATCATCCGGAAAAACTAAAACTTGCTCCTATTGAGAAAGATATCTTAGCTTCAACCGATGGTTATATAGAACACATTGATTGTGATGAGATTGGAATCTGCTCTTTGATGCTGGGCGGAGGAAGAGAGACTAAAGAAAGCGAGATAGACCTTTCAGTCGGACTTCTTTTAAAGAAAAAAGTGGGCGACAAGGTTAGCAAAGGCGAGCCTATCGCTACTATTTATGCGTCGGATGAAGCAAAAGTTTTACCTGTAACCGAGAGATTTTTAAAAGCTTATCATTTCACGGATAAAGAAGTAGAAAAACAGACATTAATTAAAGGAATCATTTAATCGGGGGATTTTGCCTTTTTATGAACGAAGTATCACAGCAGATCCAGTTAGACAACGACAGCCTTCGTCAGATCTTCGGAACCAATGACAGCTTTATTAAAAAGCTGGAAAAGGATTTTAAAGTAGATGTTATCGACAGGAACGGAGCTGTTACTGTCAGGGGAGAAGGAAAGAATGTTAAGGGCGCCGTGTCAGTCCTTACACAGCTTAATCTTTACACTATGCACGGAAATGATATTGAGGAACAGAACGTGGATTACGCAATCAGCATGGAAAAAGAAAATTCTTCATCAATGCTTGAAGAATTGGACAAAGATATTATATGTCATACCATTAATGGTAAGCCTATTAAAGCTAAGACCGTTGGACAGAAGAAGTATGTGGATGCCATTAAGAATTCAATGGTAACCTTTGGTTTGGGCCCTGCGGGAACAGGTAAGACCTATCTTGCTATGGCAATGGCTATTACGGCATTTAAGAATGAAGAAGTTTCAAGGATCATCCTTACAAGACCTGCCATTGAAGCGGGAGAAAAACTGGGATTCCTTCCCGGAGATCTTCAGAGTAAAGTGGATCCCTATTTAAGACCTCTTTATGATGCTCTTTATCAGATCATGGGCGCAGAAAGTTTTATGCGTAATATGGAAAAGGGCCTTATCGAGGTTGCTCCTCTTGCTTATATGAGAGGTCGTACACTTGATTCATCTTTTATTATCTTGGATGAAGCTCAGAACACCACACCTGCTCAGATGAAGATGTTTTTAACCCGTATCGGTTTCGGCTCAAAAGTTGTTGTTACCGGTGATGCCACCCAGATCGACCTTCCTCACGGAACAAAGTCCGGTCTTGATATTGCCCAGAAAGTTCTCGGTAATGTTGAAGGAATTTCCTTCTGCAAGCTTACTAATAAAGACGTTGTAAGACATCCTCTTGTTCAAAAGATTGTAGAAGCTTACGATAAATTTGAAAATAAAGAAAAGTCTCATGGAAGAAAATAAGGAAAAAAAGGTTAAAAAAGAGAATAATTCAGCCCTTTGGTTTGTTCCGGAAATAGTGTCAATGGTTATAGTCCTTGTCTATATTTTTGGTCTATTCTACTTTTATGACATGCTTATTTCCGCTGCTGTCGAAAGAGCAGCATTTTCTGTTATCATGATCGCTGTTTTGGGATTTGCCGTTCGTAAGCAGTTCCCGATCATGAAGCTTAATATGGAACTTTCCGTTAAGAATCTGGGAAGATTCTGGTGGGTATTTATAGTAGGTCTTGTGGCTTCTTTGTTATCCGTATTCATTCCTTCGGCAGCTTGGCCTTTCACAGGATTTTTTGTAGTACTTGCCGTTTTCTCTAACAGCTTTTTGGGAATGCTTGGAGGAACCACGCTCCTTATCATCGCAGCCGTTACAACAGGTAGCAAAGCAGGTATCGTTATCCTTTATCTTATCTGCGGTGGAGTCGGCATAGCTGCATTCTTCCCCATTAAGGACGAGATAAAGATCTGGAGACCACTTCTTGTTACCCTTTTATCTCTCTTTACCTGCGAGACTACGGGAATAATCCTTACATCCACCAATCAGATCGCACCGGAGCAGTTTTTGCTTCCGGGATTAAACATAATCATTACAGGAATCATCATATTCCTTGGATTAAGACTTTATGCACTTAAGGTAAAGTATCCTTACAGGGATCGTTATCAGCTCTTGAATGATACGGAATATTATCTTCTTGCTCAGACAAGAGAAGATGATAAAAAGACTTATAAGCATGTTATCCATACCTCATATTTTACCGAGCGTATTGCAACAAGACTGGGACTTAATGTTGAGGCTATGAAGTGTGCCGGATACTATTACAGATTCTGTCCCGCTGCTTACGAGGAAAGAGAGGAGTTCTTCGAGAAAGAGCATTTCCCCGGAGAGGTTTGCGAGATTCTTACGGAGTATTCGGATTTTATTGCAAAGAGGACCAAGAACAGGTTAAAGAGCCGTGAATGTGCCGTGCTTTTGTATTCACACACCATCATTCATGCAGTAATCGCGCTATATGAAAAGAACCCTGATACCGATATCACAAGCCAGATCGATAAGCTTGTTGATGCAACCTTTTCAAGATATGAGAAGGCAGGAATTTTTGCATACAGTAACCTAACTTACAATGATGTAACAACCATGATGAAAATCTTTAAGGAAGAGAAGCTTTATTATGAACTTTTACGTTGATAATGAAACAGAATATGAATTCCCTTTTGATACCGATGAACTGGTTAAACAGGTTTGCTCCAAGGTACTTGAAAGAGAGAATTGCCCATTTGAAAATATTGCTGTTAACGTTCTTATAACCGACAATGAAGGTATAAAGGGCTATAACAGTGAATTCAGAAATATAGATAAAGAAACCGATGTGCTTTCTTTCCCTAACTTAGAGTTTGACGAACCCGGAGATTATTACATTCCGGAGGGAGAAGAAGCAGATTATATGGATCCCGAGACCGGAGATATCGTTCTCGGTGATATTATTTTATCAAAAGATCGTATTTTATCACAGGCTGAGGAATACGGTCACAGCATTAAAAGAGAGTTTGCATTTTTGGTAGCTCACAGTATGCTTCATTTATCCGGATACGATCATATGACGGAAGAGGAAGCTGCAGTCATGGAACAGCGCCAGAGAGAGGCTCTTGATGAATTAGGTATTACCAGAGATTAGTTACGGGTGTTTTATATGAACGACGCACTTATTGATAAAAACAGATTGGAAGGACTTGCCGTTATAGTATTTTTATCCGGCTGCCTTACATTCAGATTTCGCATAGGCGACATAGGTATGGGATATCTGCTCACCTGCTTCATGATGTATGAGGCTATGTGGGTCTTTTTTGGTGATAAGATATCCGAAGTCGTAGGAAGATTATTAAGAAGCAAGTATTCAAAGAATAAGTTTAAATCAGCAAAACTTGTTATGAAGTATTCGGCTTCCATGAACTATTTTACTGCTTTTGTTATTTCTTTGGTCATCGGATTTGTGGGATCATACATTCTTCTAAATGTTTTCAAGATAAGCCATGCTTATTATCTTATCTGGCTTTTCGCAGTGCTTTTTGTACTTCGCCTTATCAATGAAAACATTGCGGCATATCTTTGCAGTCGTAAGAATTCCATGACTGCTGTAGGCGCGGTTTCGGTTATCAGATTTATTCTTTTTGCAGCATTTGGAAATATCAGTATTACTATTCTTGCAGATTATGGAGAGAAGGTATCAAAGCTTTTAAAGCAGGATGATTTTTCTGCTGTATATTCATGTATCGGAATTTGTCTCTCAGCAATTCTTTCCGAGATCCTTGTCATGATACTTCTTCTTGTATTAAAGCTTGTTGCGAAGCAGAGTGGCAATGACTATGAAGAAGATTTTGTAGCAAGAAGAGATAATACCGGAAATGTATTTCTTCTCGTTTGGAAAAGAAGGATCCTTGATGCAATCGGTGGATTATTTGTTATTTTCCCCTTTGTAGCAGGAGTATTTCTTATTTATCATCATATTGGAAATGCCATGGTGGGAGCTGAGAAGATCGGCCTCTTTGGTGTAACCGTTTTGATACCTGCTCTTATATTTGTATCCTTTGGTTACATTATGCTTTTACCTTTGACATTGGAAATTACTTCCGATTATCGCAAGGATAAGATGAGATATGCTCAGAATGCTTTCCAGACTGGATTTCATTTATGCTTTATTTATGGAGCTTTTGGGTGCATGTACTTAATTGCTGAAAGCAGTATCATTGCCACACTTTTTGAGGGAGAAGCTAAAGAACTTGCTTCTAAGCTTTTGGTCTATGGTGGATTTTCAACGCTTTTTATGCTGGCATCCCTTTTCATGTTAAGACTTCTTGTGATGAATGGATTGACCATCCTGACATACTTTGTACAGATCCCTGCAGATGTGGTATTTGTTCTTATCATGTTTTTCTCAATGAAGAAGGCAAGCGATGTGACTATTGCTTTTTCATTGGCGCTTATGATCCAGTTCATCATCAAATTCATCGGATACCTGCTTCTTGCAGTCGTTAAGATGGAGATGAATATTGATCCAATAAGCAATGTTCTTGTACCTGTTCTTGTAGCAGCTGTAGTGTGCGTTTTAAATGTTTTGATATCAAAGGTTGTATCTCCTCATCTCGGTAATATTTTTACGCTGCTAATATCATTTGTTGAGATGGTGATCCTTTATCTCATCATACTTCTTCTTAGCAGGAACTTTAAGGAAACCGAACTTAATTACCTGCCTGCAAGCAAGTTTGTTATGTCGCTTGGACAAACATTACATGTTTTATAAACCTATCGGAGTAGAATAAATTGAAAATCGCAGTTATAGGCGGCGGTGCCGCCGGTTTAACGGCTGCTATCAGTGCAGCAAGGAAAAATGCACATGTAACTGTCTTTGAGAAGAATGACAGAGTAGGAAAGAAAATACTCATGACCGGTAACGGTAAATGTAATCTTTCCAATACGAACCTATCACCTGAGTTTTACTATTCAGGTGACAGGTCTTTTGTTTTATCTGCACTTGAGAGATTTGGGCTTAATGAAACAGTTCAATTCTTCAACAGCTTAGGACTTCTCCTTACAGAGAAGAGAGGAGGGATTTATCCTCACAGTGAGCAGGCTTCAGCTGTTCTTGACGCTCTCAGATTTGAGGCAGCTTCTTTAGGCGTAAGTTTTATGCTTAACTGTAATGTTAAAGAAGTAGAGCCCTCAGAAAAAGACAAAGGATTTGATGTTGTTTATGACTTAACCGATGGTGAGAAGCGTAAAAAAGATCAGTCCATGCATTTTGATAAGGTCATCGTTACTACAGGAGGAAAAGCAGCCCCCAAGACAGGTTCTGATGGAGCCGGTTACAGGATCGCCGGAGAACTTGGTTTAAAGATGACCAAACTATATCCTGCTCTTTGCGGAGTAAAATGTGACGGAGATTTTTGGAAGAGTATTTCAGGCGTAAGAGCCCAGGCTTCGCTATTGATCGAGTGTGAGGAATCGGGTGAAGGCTTCTCATACGGCGAACTTCAGATAACTGATTACGGAATATCCGGTATCCCTGTTTTCCAGATCAGCCGTATTATTGCAGAGATGCTTGAAAAAGGCAAAGTAACCGTTGATATAGACTTTTTCCCCGATGTTGATGAAGGCGTTATATTTAACGAGTTCATGACAAGGGTAATGTTTTTAAGCGGAAGGAATTATGAGCAGTTTCTTGGTGGATTCATCAACAAAAAACTTGCTCTTTGTGTATTAAAAAAGCTTGGTATAAAACCTTCCGAAACCATTTCTGACGACAAGGCCCTTATCGGTAAACTGGTCAATGCTCTTAAGCATTTCAGAGTAACGGTTAACGGCGTTAATTCCTACGATCAATCTCAGACTACAGCAGGAGGAATCCTATTATCAGAGATCACCGGTGATTTTGAATCAAAGACTTACCCCGGTCTTTATTTTGCGGGAGAAGTTCTTGATGCTGACGGTGTCTGCGGTGGATATAACCTTCAGTGGGCATGGACCGGAGGCTTTATAGCGGGGGAGGCGGCATCTACATGTTAAAACTTTCCCAGATAAAAATAAGTGCTGAAATTTCTGATAATGATATCGAGAACGCACTTAAAAAGAAGATCGTTAAGACATTAAACATACAGGGAAATGTCAGTGATCTTAAGATCTTAAAAAGAAGCATTGATGCAAGAAAAAAGCCTCAGATCTTTTATTCTTATACTGTGGCATTTTCTGTGAATAATGAAAAATCTGTCTTTGAAAAAAATTCAAAGAAGAAGGATATTGCAAATAATCTAAGTCTTTATAAGGAACTTAATTATGAATTCCCTTATAAGGCAAATGGTGACAATGGTTATAGGCCTGTCATTATCGGAAGCGGACCCTGTGGTCTTTTTTGTGCATATAACCTAGCAAAAGCAGGATTTAAACCCATTGTTTTTGAAAGAGGTAAGTCCGTAGATGAAAGGTCAAAGGATGTAGAGAAATTCTGGGAAACCGGAATACTTGATCCTTCTTCCAATGTACAATTCGGTGAAGGGGGAGCAGGCACTTTTTCAGACGGTAAATTAAATACACTCATTAAGGATCCTTTTGGATTAAACAAATACGTGCTTGAAACTTTTGTTGATCATGGAGCACCGGAAAAGATCCTTTATGACGCAAAGCCCCACATCGGTACCGATATTCTCAAGACTGTTGTAAAGTCTATACGCGAAGAGATCATAAGTCTTGGCGGGGAAGTAAGATTTAACAGTCTTGTTTCAGAAGTCTTAATTGATAACGGTAGAGTAAATGGCGTTGTTGTTAACGGTGAACGATTTGATAGCGATCATGTTGTATTAGCCATTGGCCATTCAGCAAGAGATACCTTTAAAGTACTATATGACAGCGGAATATCCATGGAACAGAAACCTTTTTCCGTGGGCTTTAGAGTCATCCATCCCCAGGCTCTTATAAATCTTTCACAGTATGGTACCGAAGAGAGCAAAAATCTCGGAGCTGCAGATTATAAGCTTACAGCCAAGACAGACAACGGCCGCGGCGTATTTTCATTTTGCATGTGCCCGGGAGGATATGTTGTAAATGCTTCTTCCGAAGAAGGTATGACTGCTGTTAACGGCATGAGCTACAGTAAGCGTGACGGAAAGTGCGCAAACAGCGCTATCATCTTTACCGTTGATCCATCCGATTATCCATCGGATCATCCGCTTGCGGGAGTTGAATTCCAGAGAAATTTTGAGAAGAAAGCATTTGAACTGGGAAATGGAGCCGTACCTATTCAGAAATACGGTGACTTTAAAAAAGATAATCCATACTCGAAGGAACACGATTTATCAGATGAGGTAAGAAATACATTTAAGGATTTTGCCCCCGGTATTAAAGGACACTACGAATATGCGGATCTTCGCAGTATTTATACCAAGGACATGAATGAATCCTTTGTTCAGGGAATGGAGCACTTTGATAAGATCATCCCCGGATTTGCTTATGATGAGGCTATTTTAGCCGGTGTTGAGAGCAGGACATCTTCTCCCGTAAGAATAAACAGAGATGAAGATTTTCAGAGTAATATGAAAGGTCTTTACCCCTGCGGCGAAGGAGCGGGTTATGCGGGAGGCATTACTTCTGCGGCTATGGACGGCATAAAAGTAGCTGAGCATGTTGCGAAAAACATCCTCGGGTTGTAAACTTATGATTATCTGAAATTCTATAATATATAAGGTGACAGACATGAACGAGACATTAAGAGAGAGAATTAAAGACAAAAAGAGAATAGTAGTTAAGATCGGATCATCTTCATTACAGCATGCTGAAACAGGAGATTTTGATTATATCCGTATTGAAAAGCTGATAAGAGAGCTCTGTGATATCAGAAATCAGGGTAAGGAAGTTGTCCTTGTTACCAGTGGTGCTGTTGCCGCAGGTAAGAAGGCTGTACATATCAGTGAGATCAAGGGATCCAAAGTACCTCTTACCACCGCCGAAAAACAGGCCTGTGCAGCCATCGGCCAGGGTAAACTGATGATGGTATATGAGAAGTTTTTCAGTGAATACAACCAGATCATTGCCCAGGTACTTATGACAAGAAATACTGTTGTTAATGATCTTAACAGATATAATGCAACAAATACTTTCCAGGAACTCTTTAAGATGGGAGTTATTCCTATCGTTAATGAGAACGATACCGTATCTACCTACGAGATCGAGTTTGGTGATAATGATACTCTTAGTGCATGTGTTGCTTCAATAATCGGAGCGGATCTTCTTATCCTTCTTTCCGATATTGACGGACTTTATACCGATGATCCCAGAACTTGCAAGGATGCTAAGTTTATCGAGGTCGTTGAGACCCTTGATGATGAGCATATGAACATGGGCAAGGAATCCACCGGAAGCAATGTGGGTACCGGAGGAATGGGTACAAAGCTTATTGCAGGGCAGATCGCAACAAGAACCGGCTGCGATATGATCATCTGTAACAGCAAGGATATCGGTATCCTTCACCGCATCATGGATGGAGAAAATGAGGGAACCCTTTTCTTATCACATGTTGATGAGAACTTTAAACTTCCCGAATATGTAGAGAGCCTTCACAGAAAATAGGTATTTTATGGAGCAATGGGCTAATCTTAAAAAGGAAAAGTCTTTATTAAGAAAAGAGATCATTAAAAAAAGAGATGAAATACCTGAGACCGAAAGAATTAGGGCAAGCGAAAGAATGCTTGAATTTTTCAAGAGATTGGATGTTTTGGATAATAAGACCCGGGTTCTTTCATTTGCTTCTTTTGGAAGTGAGATCGATACAGACTCCATTAACCGATATTTGCTTGATAAAGGTATTAGGGTGTTTTTACCCAAAATAGAGAATAAAGATATGGTTTTCTACGAGATAAGTTCGTTAGAAGACCTTGAAATCGGATTTAAGGGAATAAGAGAGCCGAAAGAAGGCTGCAAACCATATATATACAGCGATTCAGAAGTTGAAAACACCTTGATGATCATGCCGGGTGTGGCTTTTGATAAAGAAGGCTACAGATTGGGATATGGTGGTGGCTTTTATGACAGATTTCTTGCAGAAAGATGCGGTTTACATAAATCTTGCATAGCGATTGGCTATAAAATGCAGGAAATAGTCCATATTCCAAGAAATGAATTTGATATTAAACCTACCCGTATACTACTGTTTTAAAGGCTTTTATAAGGGAGAGACTTATGTACGATTTAGATACTATCGGAAAAAATGCCGTTAAGGCTAAATATGAGGCAGGACTTTTATCCACCGAAAAGAAGAACGAAGTCCTTTTGGCTTGTGCAGATGACCTTGTAAAGTTGTCGGACAAGCTTTTGAGTGCCAATGAAGAAGATCTTAGATCTGCTAAAGATAACGGTATCTCCGAAGGCATGCAGGATAGGCTTAGGCTTACAAAAGAGCGTATTGAAGCCATGAGCGAAGGCCTCAGACAGGTTGCGGAACTTGAAGATCCTATTGGTGAGATCATGGATGAGTTCGAACGTCCCAACGGACTTAAGCTTAAGAAAGTAAGAGTTCCCATGGGTGTTATCGGTATTATCTTTGAATCAAGACCTAATGTTACCGCAGATGCATTTGCTCTTACTTTTAAATCCGGTAATGCAGTTATCCTTAAGGGTGGTAAGGAAGCTATTCACTCCAATATCGCTATCGTTGAAGTGTTAAGAGGGGCTCTTTTAAGATGCGGAGTTAACCCTGATGTGCTTCAGCTTATCGAAGATATCAGCAGGGAAACCACTACTCGTTTCATGCAGCTTAATGAATATGTGGATGTTCTCATTCCCAGAGGCGGAGCGGGACTTATCAAGGCTGTTGTTGAGAATTCACGAATTCCCGTTATTGAAACAGGTACCGGTAACTGCCATATCTATATTGATAAAGACGCAGACCTTGACAAGTCGGTTAAAATACTGTTTAATGCTAAGACGCAGAGAATAAGTGTCTGCAATGCGGCGGAAAGCCTTCTTATCCATAAGGATGTGGCTGAGAAGTTCCTTCCTGCTTTAAAGAAAGCCCTTGATGAAAAGAATGTTGAACTCAGAGGTGATAAAGAGACCAGGGATATCCTTGGAGACTGCGTTGTTCCCGCTACCGAGGAAGATTACGGAAAAGAGTATCTTGATTACATTCTTTCCGTTAAGACTGTCGAAAGCGTAGATGAAGCAATCGCTCATATTAACAAATACAATACCCATCACTCAGAATGCATTGTTACCGAGAATATGGAAACTGCTGAGCGCTTCTTAAACGGCGTTGATGCGGCTTGTGTATATGTAAATGCTTCAACGAGATTTACAGATGGATTTGAATTTGGATTCGGAGCCGAGATCGGTATCAGTACCCAGAAGCTTCATGCAAGAGGACCTATGGGACTTAAGGAACTTACTTCCTATAAGTACAAGATCTACGGTAACGGACAAGTTCGCGGTTAAATTTGTTACTTGGCGTTAATTCGCTTATATAAATAATAATCTTTAAGGAGACTATATAATGGAGAAAATCAGAACAAGATATGCACCCAGCCCCACAGGCAGAATGCATGTTGGAAACTTAAGATCAGCTTTGTACGAGTTTTTGGTAGCAAAGCATGAGAACGGCGTATTTATGCTTCGTATCGAGGATACGGATCAGGAGAGATTCGTTGAAGGCGCTGTTGATATCATTTACAGAACCATGGAGAAGACCGGACTTAAGCATGACGAAGGTCCCGATAAGGACGGCGGATACGGCCCCTATGTTCAGTCAGAGCGTATGAAGACCGGTATCTATATGAAGTACGCAAAGGAGCTTATCGAGAAGGGCGAGGCTTATTACTGCTTCTGCGATAAGGAGAGACTTGAGTCCCTTAGAACCCAGGTAACTGAGGACGAGGATGGAGAAGGTAAGACCATTACTGTATATGACAAGCACTGCCTTGGACTTTCAAAGGAAGAGATAGAGGCTAATCTTGCTGCAGGAAAGCCCTTCGTTATCAGACAGAATATCCCTAACGAGGGAACCACCACCTTCCATGACGAGCTTTACGGAGATATCACTGTTGAGAACTCCGAGCTTGACGACATGATCCTTATTAAATCCGATGGTTATCCTACATACAACTTTGCAAACGTTGTAGACGACCACACAATGAACATCACTCACGTTGTAAGAGGTAATGAGTATCTTTCTTCATCACCTAAGTATGTTCGTCTTTATGATGCATTTGGATGGAAGGTTCCCGTATATATCCACCTTCCTCTTATTACCGATGAGAATCACAAGAAGCTTTCAAAGAGAAGCGGACATTCTTCATTTGAGGATCTTCTTGATCAGGGATTTGTTACTGAGGCTATCGTTAACTACATCGCACTTCTTGGATGGAGCCCTGAGGATAACAGAGAGATCTTCACTCTTGATGAGCTTATCAAGGAATTTGATTATCACAGGATCAGCAAGAGCCCTGCAGTATTTGATATCGTTAAACTTCGTTGGATGAACGGCGAGTACTTAAAGGCTATGGATGAGGATAAGTTCTATGAGATGGCTAAGCCTTATCTCGACAAGTCTCTTCCTGCTGATTATGATGAGGCAAAGCGTCGCAAGGTTGCGAGCATGGTTAAGACCAGAATCGAGGTATTCCCTGATATTGACGGTCATGTAGATTTCCTTCGTGAGCTTCCCGATTATGATATCGAGATGTACACCCACAAGAAGATGAAGACCAATGCCGAGACTTCACTTGAGGTCCTCAAGGATGTGCTTCCTATTCTTGAAGCAACAGACGACTATACAAATGATGCGCTTTATCAGACACTCCTTAAATACGTTGAGGAGAAGGGCTATAAGAACGGATATGTTATGTGGCCCATCAGAACCGCAGTTTCCGGTAAGCAGATGACCCCTGCCGGAGCTACCGAGATCATGGAACTTCTGGGAAAGGAAGAGTCCATCAGACGTATTAAGAAAGGTATTGAGAAGTTAAGTTAATTGAACTGTTTACAGGGTTTAAATGCTTCTCAAGAAAAAGCAGTAAAAACTATATCCGAGGCCTGCCTATTATTGGCAGGCCCCGGTTCAGGTAAAACCCATACCATTACTTCACGGATAAGATATCTTGTTCATGAAATGGGCGTCCCGCCTGAAAGAATTTTGGTCATCACATTTACCAAAGAAGCAGCCGTATCCATGGAGAAGAGGTTCCTTAATTCCGAATCTTCGGAAGGCACCTTGGGAGTATGCTTTGGTACATTTCATTCTTTTTTTTATTCTATTCTTCGGCTTAGTGCCGGATATGATTCAGGAAAACTTCTAAGCGATCCTGTGAAAACAGATCTGATCAAAAAGATCATTTCAAAAATTCTTCAAAGAACACCTTCAATCAGAAAATTAAATAGTTTGGATCAAAATTACGACGCAGGTGAATATGCATCTGAGTTTATTAAAGCTATGTCTTTTTATAAGAATTCAGGGGATGAAAAGTCAGTTTTAAAGAACTGTTCGAGCTTTATGAAAAAGCATTTTTGCGAGATCTTAGATTCTTATGAAAACATAAGGCAAAGAAAAAAGCTTTTGGATTTTGATGACATGATATTTGAATGTAATAGGGTCTTAAAGTCAGATAAAGAAATAAGGAATCAGTGGATAGAAAGATTCGATCATATCCTTGTTGATGAATATCAGGATATAAATCCTTTTCAATTTGAGACCTTGGAACTTTTAATTAGAGATGACAATGGTTATATAGTGACAAATGTTTTTGCAGTAGGGGATGACGACCAGTCAATATACGGTTTTAGAGGTTCTGAGCCTAAATTGATGAAGAGATTTGTTAAGGAGTATGATTCTGAAGTCATTAGGCTTGATATTAATTACAGAAGCGGAAGCGAGATCATTTCCTTTGCTGAAAAGGTTATTGAAGGAAACAAAGACAGATTTTCCAAAAAGCAGACACCTTTTATATCGGGAAAAATAGGAAAGGTTGCGATAAAGCAGTTTAAAGAGCAGCAAAATGAATATGAGTATTTAAGTAGATTGATCCAGGACAGAAAAGTAACTAAAGGCGTTCTGTTTAGGACTAATCTTGCCATGCAATCCTTTGCTTCTTTTCTTACGGGAAAGGGCATTTCTTATACTATAAAAGAGAAGAGCAGGTGTGTTTATGATCATCCGGTTGCCGAGGATGTGCTGTCTTATCTTGCGGTTATTGAAGATCCTAAATGTGACGGTCTTTATAAGATCATCAATAAGCCTGTAAGGTATATAAGCCGCGAAGCTCTTTATCCTGATGGGATTAGAAGCGCTATCAGGTATTACAAACTTCATAGTGACCGGTATAAGGTTAAGGATAGGTTGCGAGATCTGGAGACTCTGTACGCTGACCTTAATTTTCTTCAAGATAAAATGCTATATTTACAGGTTAAGTATATTCGGTCAAAGATTGGGCTAGAAAAGCATTATAGCTCTGAACTTAAGAGGGATCATATTCTGGAAGAATATATGGCGGTTCTTGATTTTATGGAAAAGGAATCAAGGAAGTTTGATTCTTTACAGGAATGGCTTGCGTTTATCGAAGTATACCGAGAAGAATTCGCAGAAAAGCAGAAGAAGGTTAAGGATATTGATCCCTATTTACCCCAGATTATGACTGTTCACGCCTCAAAGGGGCTTGAATTTGACAATGTCTATATCCCTTCCGTAAACGAAGGAAACTTCCCCCACGGAAGAATGCCGGATAACAAGACCATAGAAGAGGAACGTCGAATCTTTTACGTCGCCATAACCCGCGCCAAGGAAAACCTATACCTCAGCTACTCCTCCGAAACACCACCTTCCCGCTTTGTCCACCGGGGACGGGGTTAAGGAGACATTTTTGACCACCGGGGACGGGTGAGTGGACAAAAAAACAGCCCACGATCTATTTCGTGGGCTGCGTAGGTTTTATTCTTCGTCGTCATCAAAGTCGAGAGCATCAAGATATTCATCAAATGCATCTGCAACTTTCTCGTACTCGTCTTCGTCGTCGATGTAGATAAGCTCAGGCTCATCATCGGGATTTTCGGGATTCTCAGAGTATCCGTAGATCCAGACTTCATCCTCGGGGAAGCGACCGTTTGTATTGGTAGGAAGAACTACGATATAGTCCTTGTCCTCTACAGTAAGAATTGTAACAACATCACAGGTAACTTCGGTATCGTCGTCAAGAGTGATGGTTACGGTCATATCCTCATCGGGAGTATCGAATTTGTTAGCCATATATTTCCTCCATTTGAAACAAAATTCATCAGTTACCTGTTAGTATAACTTCTTGTTTATCTTTTAGCAATAAGTTATAATCTATTCTATGAGCAAAAATATTTCTTTATCAACTACAGATATCTTTAGGCTTTATCCTTGCAAGGTAATTTGCACTCCGGAAGGATGTAGATTTACTGTTAACAGTGGCAATTTCCCTAAAAATAGTAAATTAGGCGTTGCAGTATATGATAAAACCAATGGTTCGCTTGCGTTTAAGCATATGTTTACCGAAAACGAGCGCATTGGCAACGTTTATTCTGCAATTATTTCCGACTTTGATCCTAATTCCCACAGTTATTCCTATATATGCAATGATAAATATTATACCGACGAAAGAGCAGAAGGCTTTACAGATAAGCTTTCCTTTGGAGATTTCGATCCTTCAAAGGCTTTAAAAGCATGCGTTATTCCGGAATTTGACTGGAAAGATGACAAGAAGCCCACTGTTTCTTATGAAGATATGTTCTTATACCTTCTTCATGTACGTGGATTTACTATGGATCCTTCATCTGGAGTTAAGCATAAAGGTACTTTTAAGGGACTTTCTGAGAAGAAGGACTATCTGAAGAAGCTTGGCGTTACATCTATTGAACTTCAGCCGGCTTACGAATTCAATGAAAATGACAAAAAGACAGGAAGATATAACTACTGGGGCTACTGCCAAGGCCTTTATTACACACCAAAAAGCGCTTATTCTGAAAGCACAGATGCTGCGACTGAATTTGCCAACATGGTAAATGCTTTCCACAAGGATGGTATGGAGATCATCATGCAGATGTATTTCCCTGAGGATTTTCCTAAGAGGGAGATTCCTTTCATTCTTGAATACTGGGCAGTTAAGTACCATATCGACGGATTCCATGTCCTTGGAAGTAATATTCCAATGGATATCATAGATGACAGTCCTATTTTGTCAGATGTAAAGATCTTTACTGATAACCTTTGGGGGGTAAATATGCCCCAGACGGATTATTATGATTCAAAGCCTGTTACAAAGCGATACGGACTCTTCAGAGATGAGTATATGTACGCATTAAGGCGCTTTATCAAAGGTGATTCCGGCGTTCTTGCTGATGTGGTTTCAAAGCTTAGGAACAATCCCAAGGATTATGCTGTTATCAATTACCTCGATAGCTATAATACATTTACCCTTGCCGATTGCTTCGCTTATGATCACAAGCATAACGAGAATAACGGCGAGGATAACCGCGACGGTTGCGATTACAATTGCACCTGGAACTGTGGAGAAGAAGGCCCTACCAATAAACCAAAGGTTAATGCCCTCAGAAGAAAGCAGATGAAGAATGCTTTGATCCTTTTATTCCTGAGCAGCGGCGTTCCCATGATCTTTATGGGCGATGAGATGGGCAATACTCAGATGGGCAACAATAATGCATATTGCCATGACGATGAAGTAACTCATCTTGATTGGAAGGGACTTAAGAGAAAGAACAGCAATTTTGATTTTATCTCAGCCCTTGCAAAGATCAGGAGAGAACATACTTTTTATCATGATGAAAAGGAAATGAGCATGGTTGACCTTGAGGGATGCGGATTCCCTGAACTTTCTTATCATGGAGAAAGCGCTTGGATGACATCTCTTGATAGTTATAAGAACAGTATCGGTATCATGGTCAGCGAGAAAGGTGTTCTTTATTACTTTGCTATCAACATGCATTGGGAGAAGGCAGTTTTATCTCTTCCCAGAGCGCCTAAGGGATGCGAGTGGAGCATTGTTAATTCAACTGATGATGTAGAAATTTCTAAGGATGACAAGATCACACTTACAGAGAGAACCATAGCTCTTGTTGTAAGCAAGACAAAAGAAGTTAAAGAAGAAAAATCTAAGTAGAACAGGATGTAACCAATGGGTAAGTTTTGGGGCCATTTGACTACAATTACAAAACACAGATGGGCGGTTAGAAAAGGCTGTTTCAAAATTGGCCTTTATTGGCAGGGATTAACCCATGACCTTTCGAAATACAGCCCCAGTGAATTCTGGGTTGGCGTAAAGTATTTCCAGGGAGACAGAAGTCCAAACAATGCAGAACGTGAAGACAAAGGTTATTCATCTGCATGGCTTCACCACAAAGGCAGGAACAAACACCATTATGAATATTGGATCGATTATAACTCACACGGATCCGGAGGCAAGGACGACATAATGGTTCCTGCACCTATGCCGGATAAGTATATCGCTGAGATGATCATGGACCGTATTGCTGCCAGTAAGGTTTACCGCGGCAAAGATTACAAGGATTCAGATCCTCTTGATTACTATTGGAAGGGCACACAGAACGCGCCTTTACATGATTACACCAGAGAAAAACTTCTCAAATATCTCGAAATGCTGGCAGATAAAGGCGAGAAGATAACATTTGCCGAGATTAAAAGAGAACTGGTGAAGAAGAAAAAACAATAGGTCTTTTTGGCAACCGCTGGTTGTTCCTATGGAGCGGCAAGCGGTTGTAAGTGTTTATAAAGGTGATAAACATGGAGATTCAGTATAAACGACTTACAGAAGCGTACTTAGACACATTTATTCAAATGAGAATCAATCAGCTCAGAGAAGAAGGTGCTACCGAGGATTTTGATCTTGTTCCCGCACTTAAGGATTATTATGGTCGTCATATGGCAGACGGTACCTTTGTTTCATGGATTGCATTTGATGGAGACAAGATAATTGGAACAAGCGGTATGTCTTTTGTTGAGAAGCCGCCATATTTTGGATGTCCCAGTGGAAGAATAGGACTTCTTTCAAGTATGTTTACTGATCCTAATTATCGCCGTAAGGGAATAGCTATGAATCTTCTTTCGAGAGTAGTTGAAGAAGCTAAGAACTACGGATGTGGCACCGTACATATTACGGCTTCTGATATGGGAGTAAAGCTTTATACGGCATTTGGATTTAAACACAACGGAAACTTTATGGCTTATAAGCTTTAATACGTATTAAAGGTATACTTATGGGATTGTTTGACTTTTTCAAAAAGAATAATACTTATGTTCCGGAATATAAGTTTGATCCTGATAAGGAGAAGCCTGTTATTCGTGCGTCTATATGTAATGGAGAGCAGGTTGCAGGATTCAAGAACAAAGAGACAGGCGAATTCCATGAGATAATGCTCATCAGAAATTCGGAAGAACTTGAAGGTTTCAAAAGAGCATATAACCTGGATCATGTTGATAAAGAATATTGAATGAGAGATTTTGAAATGAAAAAAGAAGATAAAACAAATGTAATGAGGGTTCTTGATGGGAAGAAGATTTCCTATGAGAGCCATGCATATGAGCAGGATCAGAGCCTTACAGGTGAAGATATAGCAAGGATACTTGGTGAGGATCCCGAGAAAGTATTCAAGACATTGGTTACTCAGGGTAAGAGCGGAGCATATTATGTTTTTGTTGTTCCTGTTAAAGAGGAACTTGATCTTAAAAAGGCTGCAAAAGCCTCCGGTGAAAAGGCAATCAGCATGATCAAGCAGAAAGAACTGCTGCCACTTACGGGATATATCCATGGAGGCTGTTCACCTATCGGTATGAAGAAACAATTCCCGACTTTTATCCATGAGACTGCCATCGGTTATGATAAGATATTTGTCAGTGCAGGCAAAGTTGGATTTCAGATTGAACTTGCACCAAGTGATCTTTTGAGTGTGGTGAATTGTAAGATCGCAGATATTATTATCTGAAATGGCCACTTGACCCCGTCCCCGGGGGACAAAAATGACCACTAAACCCCGTCCCCGGGGAACAAAGAAGGCTGCCATTGGCAGCCTTAAATTATTTATAGAATTCTTTAATTTTATCAAGTCTTGAACTCATGTTGGAGATCATAAGGTCGAGAACAGTTATGGCGCACATGCTTTCCATTACGACAACGGCTCTGGGAACGATGATGGGATCGTGGCGTCCTTTTATTTGAACGGAGATCTCTTCGCCGGATTTGTTGACTGTTTCCTGCTGCCTGAAGATTGAAGGAGTGGGTTTAACATGGGCTCTGACAAGAATCTCTGAACCATCGGATATTCCGCCAAGGATTCCGCCGCTGTGGTTAGTCTTTTTGATTACCTCACCGTTTTCTATTCCAAAAGCATCATTGTTCTCGCTTCCAACAGAAGTGCTTACCTTAATTCCGTCACCAATCTCAACTGCTTTAACAGCTCCGATGCTCATAACAGCTCCTGCTAAGGAAGCATCAAGCTTATTAAATACAGGTTCACCGATTCCGGCGGGAACGCCATTTATCCTGCATTCCATAACACCGCCTACGGAGTCGCATTCTTCGCGTTTCCCGGTTATGAATTCAATAGCTTTATCGTTTGCACCCTTATCGGGCATCGCAGTGGGAAGGGAGAGAACTGCTTCGCGGCTGTAATTGCTAAGATCAGCCTCAATCTCACCGATTGACTTGGTATAAGCTTCTACAGTTATTCCCATTTCTCCAAGGATCTTTGAGCAGATGGCTCCGGCAATGACTCTGCCGATGGTTTCGCGACCCGATGAACGTCCTCCGCCTCTGTAATCCCTGAATCCATATTTCTGATCAAATGTATAATCCGCATGTCCGGGTCTGTAGTAGGACGCAATCTCGCTGTAGTCAGCAGAATGCTGGGATGTATTTCTTACAAGACAGGAGATAGGAGTACCCGTGGTTTTTCCTTCAAATACTCCGGAAAGGATCTCGACTTTGTCATCCTCTTTGCGGGGAGTTGTGACTGAGCTTGTTCCGGGTTTTCTTCTGTCTAGGAATTTCTGGATATCTTCCTCGCTTAAAGAAAGGCCTGCGGGAATGCCGTCAATGACTGCTCCGAGAGCAGGTCCGTGAGATTCGCCCCATGTGCTGATTTTGATGTTGTTACCTAAAACAGAGCCTGACATGATCCTTCTCCTTAAATGTAGATTATTCTTATTTCATATTAAATAATACATGCCATTTTTTCAAGGTTTATCTTTGTTTACATTTTCTCTTTTTATCTATTTACAAATGTGGTATTATGCTTCTGTATGAAATAGTCTGTGAAAAGGATGTGAATAATATGGCAGAAGATAAATATATTGCTTACGTTTCTTCATACACAATGGGCGACAGACACGGAATACGTATCTATGATGTCGACATGAAAGAGGGAAGATTCTACGAGAAAGATAAAGTTGAGATCACAAACTCCTCATATCTGTGTGAATCTCACAACAGAAAATATCTCTATTCAATTACCGACACTGGTGTTGAATCTTTTAAAATCTGCAAAGACGGACGCCTTGAGTTCATTAACTGGTGTTCCATCAATGGTATGAGAGGCTGCTACGTATCAACCGACTATACCGATAAATTCCTTTTTGTTGCGGGTTATCATGACGGAAAGCTTACTGTGCTTTCTCTTAATGATGACGGCTCAATCGATAAGATTACCGACGAAATTTATCACAAGGGCATGGGAAGTGCTGCAAACCGTAACTTCCGTCCCCATATTAACTGTGCGAGAATGACTCATGACAACAGATACCTTCTTGTTGCTGATCAGGGTATGGACCATGTTAATGTTTACGGCCTTGATACTTTAAACGGAAAGGTTCATCTTGTTGATATCATTCGTTCAGAGCTTGAGTCTGCTCCCAGACATATCAAGATCTCTAAGGACGGACATTTCATTTACATCCTTCATGAGCAGAAATGTTATATCGATGTTTATGAGTATGAGTTTAAAAATGAGCTTCCTTTCTTTAACAAGATCCAGACTCAGTCAATCGTTCCATGGGAATCAGGCACAAACGCAGTCAGCGCGTTTAGTTTCTCAGAGGATTACAAATATCTTCTTACTTCAATTGCAGGAGACAACTCTGTTGCAGTTTACAACGTAGATGAGAAGACCGGTAAGCTTAAGCAGAACTTCATTCTTCCTATTGCGGGAGAATATCCTAAGGATGCTGAGATCTTCCCCGGAAATAAGTTTCTTGTATCTCTTAACCATGAGACCGATACAATGACTTTCTTTAAGGTTGATCTTAAAGCCCACACCCTTATCATGAATGGAAAACCTCTTTCCGTTCATACACCTAACTGTATCTTATTCCATAAGCTTTAATTAGATTGGATTTTTATGTATTACACGAAACAGGAAAAAACAAGGCAGAAGCTTAGAAACTTTGCCCGCAAAAATTTCATATGCAGGATCATCAGCGCTCCTGTCAGATGCTTTTTCGTGGCGGGCTGTCTTTTTGGCAATCTCCTTGGAAACAACGGAAAGAAGATAGGAGTTTCATTCATCAGTCTTCTTTTGTTCCCTGTTTTCAGCAGTTTTTCTTTTGGAACTGAGGCTCCGGAAGAGGAACAGGACTGGGCCATTGATTTTGAAGCACTCGACGAGAGCGTGTTTATAGCAGACAATGCTGTTATTAATGCCGGAGATATCGCAGAGCAGGAGCAGGGTCAGGATCAGGAAGAGATAATGCTGGAAGTTGAGATAAACGAATCCGGCGATGTTTCATCAGAAGACCTTTATCATGCGGATGAGCTCAGCGAGTTCCTTGATGAGATCAGTGAAGAAGAATCGGTCCAGACCGAAAAGATCGAATTTGAAGATTATGAAAATTTTGAATTTGATCCTAACGACTGGAGACTGATCCTTATCAATAAGTCACATTTTATTCCCGATGACTATGAAGTTCCTCTCGGAACAATTTACGGAGTTCATCAGTGTGATGAAAGGATCATCCCCGATCTTGTTGATATGTTTAAGGCTGCAAAGGCTGATGGCGTAAATCTTTCTGTAAGAAGCCCTTATCGTACATCACAGCTTCAGGTCCTTCTTTATAACAATAAGATCACTAAGTTCATGGACGCCGGTATGAGCTACCTTGAGGCGTATAAGCTTGCAGGTCAGGCTGTTACCATTCCCGGTGCAAGTGAACATGAAGCCGGTCTTTCACTTGATATTGTTAGTGATACATATACTTCGCTTACCGAAGGCTTTGGTGATACCGCTGCAGGTAAGTGGCTTGCGGAGAATGCTCATTATTATGGATTTATTTTGAGATATCCCGCGGAGAAAGAGTACATTACCACCATCGAATACGAGCCCTGGCATTTTAGATACGTAGGTGTTGAGGCTGCTACCGTGATGTACAATGAAAACCTTACCCTAGAAGAATTTTGGGAGATTTATCTTGAGCAATAATTATAAGTTATTAAAAACGGAGGGGCGTGCTAAACGTGCCGAGTTCACAACAGTTCACGGCACTGTTCAGACCCCTCTTTTTATGAATGTTGGAACGGTTGGAGCCATTAAGGGCGCCGTATCTACAGAAGATCTTGAAAATATCGGATGTCAGGTGGAACTGTCAAACACCTATCATTTACACGTTCGCCCCGGCGATAAGCTTATCAAAGATTTTGGTGGTCTTCATAAGTTCATGGTCTGGGACAAACCTATCCTTACCGATTCCGGTGGATTTCAGGTTTTCTCATTGGCAGGTCTTAGAAAAATTAAAGAAGAGGGCGTTACTTTCCATTCTCATGTAGACGGAAGGATCATTTTCATGGGCCCTGAAGAGAGCATGCAGATTCAGTCAAACCTTGGATCTACTATTGCTATGGCATTTGATGAGTGCCCTCCTTCAAAGGCAGAGAAGTCCTATGTTCAGCCTTCTGTAGACAGAACAACCAGATGGCTTGAGCGCTGCAAAAAGGAAATGGACAGGTTAAACAGCCTTGAAGATACTATAAATAAAGATCAGATGCTCTTTGGTATCAACCAGGGTGCAGTGTTCCCCGATATTCGTATTGAGCATGCAAAGAGGATCTCTGAATTTGATCTTCCCGGTTATGCTGTTGGTGGATTAGCCGTTGGTGAGACTCATGAAGAGATGTACCACATACTTGAAGAGGTTGTTCCTTATCTTCCTCAGAACAAGCCTACTTACCTTATGGGCGTTGGTACACCTGCAAATATTCTTGAAGGCGTTGATAGAGGAATTGATTTCTTCGACTGCGTTTATCCTGCGAGAAACGGTCGTCACGGACACGTTTATACCAAGTTCGGAAAGATCAACATCAAGAATGCTAAATATGCAAACGATGACAGACCTATTGAAGAAGGATGTCAGTGCCCCGCATGTAAGAGATATTCAAGAGCATATATAAGACATCTTCATGTTGCCGGTGAAATGCTTGGACTTAGACTTTGTGTTCTTCATAATCTTTACTACTACAACCACCTTATGGAAGATATCAGGAACGCACTTGACGAGGGCAGGTTCGCAGAGTTTAAGAAGAATGCTTTGGCTCAGATGGAAGCGGGAGCAGATTGATTTTAATATTTTCTTTACTTTCTTTAACTTGTTTATGAAAAAAGTCTAAAATGCTTGATACACGTTTGTTTTTTGTGTATGATAATACAAGTGTGAAAAAAATAAATAAGTCACTTAGTGACTATGCTTGGAGGATTCTATGAATTATTTGGTTCTTTTAACCGAAAGTGCTGAAGCAGTTTCCGAGGAAGCTCAGGCTAAAGGCGGCAGTTGGCTCAGCATGGTAGGTATGATCGCTATCTACGGCGTTATCATCTTTGCAATGTGGTTCTTCTTTATGAGACCTCAGAAAAAAGAGCAGAAGCGCGTTAAGGAAATGCTTGATGCGATGGATGTAGGCGATTGCGTTTTAACAACTTCCGGTTTCTACGGCATTATTATTGACATCTCAGATGACACTGTCATTGTTGAGTTCGGTAACAATAGAAACTGTCGTATTCCCATGGACAAAAGTGCCATCAGCAGAGTTGAGAAAGCTGATCAGGGATCCGGATCTGAATCATAATAAATCAGACTTTTCGGGACAGTTTCGACTGTCCCCTTTTTTTACCTAAAATTATCTTTGGAGGTGCTATATGATTTTAAACATTACGTGTATTCCCGGTGACGGAATCGGTCCCGAAATCGTGACCCAGGCAAAAAAGGTGCTTGAAAAGGTTGCTTCTAAGTACGGACATGAAATGAGATTTACGGATATTCTAATGGGAGGTGCCTCCATTGATGCATGTGGTGAACCTTTAACAGATGAAGCTATTGCCACTGCAAAGGCTGCTGATGCGGTACTTATGGGATCTATCGGAGGTAATACATCAACTTCACCCTGGTATAAACTTCCACCCGAAAAAAGACCTGAGGCGGGACTTTTAAAGATCAGAAAAGCTCTTAATCTTTTTGCTAACCTTAGACCTGCTTATCTTTACGAAGAACTTGCCGCTGCTTGTCCTTTGAAAGAAGAAATCAGTAAAGCCGGATTTGATATGCTTATCATGAGAGAACTAACCGGTGGTTTGTATTTCGGAGAGAGAAAAACAGTAGAAGAAAACGGTGAACTTAAAGCAATCGATACTCTGACCTATTCAGAATCCGAGATCAGAAGGATTGCCATCAAGGGATTTGAGATAGCTCGTAAGAGAAGAAAGAAAGTAACTTCTGTTGATAAGGCAAATGTACTTGATTCTTCAAGACTTTGGAGAAAAGTTGTAAATGAAGTTGCCGAGAACTATCCCGATGTAACCGTTGAGCATATGCTTGTTGATAACTGTGCTATGCAGCTTGTTAAAGATCCTGCTCAGTTTGATGTTATCCTTACCGAGAACATGTTCGGCGACATCCTTTCCGATGAAGCAAGCATGGTAACCGGATCCATAGGAATGCTTTCAAGCGCAAGCCTTAACGATTCAAAGTTTGGACTTTATGAGCCCAGCCATGGATCGGCTCCCGATATTGCGGGACAGGATATTGCAAATCCTATTGCAACTGTACTTAGCGCAGCAATGATGCTTCGTTACAGCTTCGATCTTGATAAGGAAGCTGATGCTATTGAAAATGCAGTTCGTCAGGTACTTAAGGACGGCTATAGGACCGGAGATATTTATTCAGCAGGTACTACCAAGGTTGGTTGCAACGAGATGGGCGATCTTTTATGTGAGAGAATATAAGGAGATAGATATATGAGAAGTGATAATGTTAAAGCAGGTGTAGAACATGCACCCCACAGATCTTTATTCAATGCTTTAGGATTTACAGAAGAAGAAATGAAGAAGCCTATGATCGGTATCGTTAGTTCATATAACGAGATCGTTCCCGGTCATATGAATCTTGATAAGATAGTAAATGCCGTTAAGCTTGGCGTTGCCGAAGCAGGCGGTGTTCCCGTAGTATTCCCCGCCATCGCTGTTTGTGACGGTATTGCTATGGGACATGTGGGAATGAAGTACTCATTGGTTACAAGAGATCTCATTGCCGATTCAACAGAGTGTATGGCTCTTGCTCATCAGTTTGACGGACTTGTAATGGTTCCCAACTGTGACAAGAATGTACCCGGACTTTTAATGGCTGCTGCCAGAATCAATGTTCCTACTGTTTTTGTTTCAGGTGGTCCCATGCTTGCAGGCCATGTTAAGGGACAGAAGAGAAGCCTTTCTTCAATGTTTGAAGCAGTTGGCGCACATGCTGCAGGAACCATGACAGAAGAAGATGTTTGTGAGTTTGAGAGAAAGGTTTGCCCTACCTGCGGTTCATGCTCAGGTATGTATACCGCAAACTCTATGAACTGCTTAACCGAGGCTCTCGGAATGGGACTTAGAGGAAACGGTACAATTCCTGCTGTATATTCCGAAAGGATCAAGCTTGCTAAGCATGCCGGTATGAAAGTAATGGAGATGCTCGAGAAGAACATCCGCCCCAGAGACATCATGACTAAGGATGCTATTTTAAATGCCCTTACCGTTGATATGGCTCTCGGATGCTCAACCAACTCAATGCTTCACTTACCTGCCATTGCTCACGAGATTGGATTTGATTTTGATATAGCATTCGCAAATGAAATAAGCGAAAAGACTCCTAACCTTTGTCACCTTGCTCCTGCAGGTCCTACATACATGGAAGACCTTAATGAAGCAGGCGGTGTATATGCAGTAATGAACGAACTTGCTGAACTTGGACTTCTTCACCTTGACTGCATGACCGTTACCGGTAAAACCGTTGGTGAGAACATTAAAGGCGTTAAGAACCTTGATCCTGAGGTAATTAGACCTCTTGATAATCCTTATTCAAAGACTGGCGGACTTGCTGTCCTTAAAGGAAACCTTGCACCTGACGGATCCGTTGTTAAGAGATCCGCAGTTGTTCCTGAGATGATGGTTCATGAAGGCCCCGCAAGAGTATTTGATTCTGAGGAAGATGCTATCGCAGCTATCAAGGGCGGCAAGATCGTAGCAGGAGATGTTGTGGTTATCCGCTATGAAGGACCTAAGGGTGGCCCCGGAATGAGAGAAATGCTCAATCCTACCAGCGCTATTGCAGGTATGGGGCTTGGCTCATCTGTAGCCCTTATAACAGACGGTAGATTCTCCGGCGCATCAAGAGGAGCATCCATCGGACACGTATCCCCTGAAGCAGCCGTTGGTGGCCCTATCGCTCTCGTCCACGAAGGCGACATCATCTCAATCAACATCCCCGAGATGAAACTCGACATCAAAGTATCCGACGAAGAACTCGCCAAACGTCGCGCCGAGTGGCAGCCCATTAACAAGGGAGAGGTAACCGGATATCTTGCACGTTATCGTGAGTTAGTAACTTCCGGAAATCGTGGTGCTGTTCTTGAGTTACCTAGAAAATAATCTGAGAGGTTTATGATATGCAATTAAATGGTTCAGAAATCGTAATCGAATGTTTAAAGGAGCAGGGCGTCGACACCGTCTTCGGTTACCCCGGAGGAAGCATCCTTAACATCTACGACGCATTATACAAACACAGCAACGAGATCCGTCACATCCTTACCAGCCACGAGCAGGGCGCTGCCCATGCTGCCGATGGTTATGCAAGAGCTACAGGCAAGGTGGGCGTTTGCATGGCAACATCAGGACCCGGTGCAACAAACCTTGTTACCGGTATTGCAACCGCATATATGGATTCCGTTCCCGTTGTAGCTATTACAGCTAACGTTAACCTTCCCGCACTTGGAAAGGATTCATTCCAGGAGGTTGATATTGCCGGCGTTGTTATGCCTATTACAAAGCACAGCTTCATCGTTAAGAACATTAACGACCTTGCTGATACACTTCGTAAGGCATTTAAGATCGCTACATCAGACAGACCCGGTCCTGTCCTTGTAGATATCACCAAGGACGTTACCGCAGCAGTAACAGAGTTTGAGCCTGTTCCTGTTGTTAAAGAGAAAGAGCGCGTTAAGAAATATACCCGGAAAGAGCTTGAAGAAGTAGCTGAGCTTCTTTGCAAAGCACACAAGCCCTATATCTATCTCGGAGGCGGAGCAATTATTTCTGAGGCTTCAGAAGAAGTTAAAGAACTTTCAGAACTCCTTGACTGCCCTGTATGCGATACCCTTATGGGTAAGGGCGCTTACGACGGAAAATCAGACAGATATACCGGCATGATAGGTATGCATGGAACCAAGACTTCAAACCTTGGTGTTTCTGAGTGCGACCTTTTGATCGCTCTTGGAGCAAGATTCTCAGACAGAGTTATCGGTAATCCCAAGAGATTTGCAGAGAATGCAAAGATCGTGCACATTGATATCGATGCTGCTGAGGTAAACAAGAACATCAGAGTTGATGCGTGCCTTATCGGAGATCTTAAGGCAACCCTTCAGGATCTTAATAAGCTTATCACCAAGCAGTCACATCCCGATTGGATGGCAAAGATCGCTATGCTTAAGGCTAAGTATCCTCTTAAGTATGATGGATCAAAGCTTTCATGCCCATATGTTATCGAACAGCTTTACAAGGTAACCGACGGCAATGCTGTTATTACAACCGATGTAGGACAGCACCAGATGTGGGCAGCTCAGTACTATAACTACACCAAACCTAGAACATTCCTTTCATCCGGCGGTCTCGGAACCATGGGTTACGGACTTGGAGCTGTTATCGGTGCACAGGTTGGCCGTCCCGATGATGTCTGCGTAAATATCGCAGGTGACGGATGCTTCAGAATGAACATGAACGAGCTTGCTACCGCTTCAAGATACAATATTCCTATCGTTGAAGTTGTGATCAACAACTCAGTTCTCGGTATGGTGCGTCAGTGGCAGACTCTTTTCTATGGAAAGCGTTATTCACAGACTGTGCTTAACGATGCTGTAGATTATTGCAAGGTGGCTGAAGCTCTCGGATGTGCTGCGTTTAAGATCACAAAGCCTGAAGAAGTAGAAGAGACTTTAAGAAAGGCTATTGAATTAAGAAAGCCTGTACTTGTTGAGTGCGTAATTCCAGAGGATGATAAGGTATTTCCTATGGTTCCCGCAGGTGCACCTATCAGCGAAGTATTCGACGGCGACGACCTTGCCAAGAGAGAAAATTAATAATTATGACTAAATTTACAAAATTCTGTATATTTATTCATTAATTTTGTAATTAAATACCTTGATTTTTTATTATAGAAAAGTTATTATATTTTAAACCTATAGAACTTTAAAGTATTAAAGTGATTGTATCCAAGTATGTAATATGTAATTTTGTCCGTGAGGACTAAAATATTTGCAAGGAGGATATTTGAAAATGTCCAGAGTTTTTAACTTTTCAGCAGGACCCGCAATGCTTCCCGAGGAGGTATTAAAGGAGGCTGCAGCCGAGATGCTCGATTACCAGGGCAGCGGTCAGTCGGTAATGGAGATGAGCCACAGATCAAAGGTTTATGATTCCATTATCAAGGAAGCAGAAGCAGATCTCAGAGAGCTTATGAACATCCCTGATAACTACAAGGTACTTTTCCTTCAGGGTGGAGCTTCGCTTTTCTTCGCACAGGTTCCCATGAACCTTATGAAGAATAAGAAGGCCGGTTATATTATCACCGGACAGTGGGCTAAGAAAGCTTTCCAGGAAGCTAAGATTTACGGTGAGGCAGTAGAGCTTGCTTCATCAGCAGACAAGACATTTTCATATATTCCAGATTGTTCAGATCTTCCTATCACCGATGATATGGATTACGTTTACATCTGCGAGAACAACACTATTTATGGAACCAAGTACAAGACTCTTCCCGATACCAAGGGAAAGATCCTTGTTGCCGATGTTTCATCATGTTTCCTTTCAGAGCCTGTTGATGTAAGCAAGTATGGCGTTATCTATGGTGGCGTTCAGAAGAACGTTGGACCTGCAGGATGCGTTATCGCTATCATCAGAGAGGATCTTATCTCTGACGATGTCCTTCCCGGAACACCTACCATGATGAAGTGGAAGACTCAGGCTGATAATGATTCCTTATACAATACACCTCCCTGCTACACCATTTATATTTGCGGAAAGGTGTTCAAGTGGCTCAAGAAGATGGGCGGACTTGAGGCTATGAAGAAACATAATGAAGAGAAGGCTAAGATCCTTTATGACTTCCTTGATCAGAGTAAGATGTTCAAGGGAACCGTTGAGCCTGCTTCACGTTCACTTATGAACGTTCCTTTTGTTACAGGAAACGAAGAACTTGATGCAAAGTTTGTTAAAGAAGCAACTGCTGCAGGATTCGTTAATCTCAAGGGCCACAGAACCGTTGGTGGTATGAGAGCAAGTATCTACAATGCAATGCCTATTGAGGGTGTGAAGAAACTTGTTGAGTTCATGGATAAGTTCGAAAAGGAGAATTCATAATGTTTAAGATCAATTGCCTTAATCCTATCGCACAGGTTGGATTATCTAATCTTACTTCTAATTACACCGTAACCGATAAGTTTGAAGAGGCAGATGGCGTACTTGTAAGAAGTGCGGCAATGCATGATCTTGAACTTTCAGATAACCTTCTTGCAGTAGCAAGAGCAGGTGCCGGAGTAAACAATATTCCTCTTGATAAGTGTGCTGAAAAGGGAATCGTTGTATTTAATACTCCCGGAGCAAATGCTAACGGTGTTAAGGAACTTGTTATCGCAGGTATGTTTCTCGCAGCAAGAGATGTTGTAGGCGGAATCGAGTGGGCAAAGGATAACTCTTCCGATGAGAACATTGCAAAGACTGCAGAGAAGGAAAAGAAGAATTTTGCAGGTACCGAGATCTCAGGCAAGAAGCTTGGCGTTATCGGTCTTGGAGCAATCGGTGTTAAGGTTGCAAATACCGCTATCAGCCTTGGCATGGGAGTATACGGATATGATCCTTATCTTTCGGTAAATGCTGCATGGAGCTTAAAGAGAGAAGTAAAGCATGTTGAGAAGGTGGAAGATATCTACGCAAACTGCGATTACATCACCATCCATGTTCCTCTTCTTGATTCAACAAAGGGAATGATCAACCGCGAGGCAATCTCAATGATGAAGAAGGGTGTTGTAGTTCTTAACTACGCAAGAGACCTTCTTGTTGATGAAGCTGATATGCTTGAGGCTCTTAAGAATGGTCAGGTTAAACGCTATGTATCTGACTTCCCCAACACCACCACTGCAGGAAAAGAGGGAGTTATCCTTACTCCTCATCTCGGAGCTTCAACAGAAGAGTCCGAAGACAACTGTGCAGTTATGGCTGTCCAGGAGATTATGGATTACCTTGAGAACGGTAATATCAAGAATTCCGTTAACTATCCTGCAATTGACATGGGAGTTTGTGTAAAGGAAGGAAGAGTTGCAGTATTCCACAAGAATATCGCAAACATGATCACTCAGTTTACCGGAGTATTCGGTAAGCATGGCATCAATATCTCCGACATGGTAAACAAGTCAAAAGGAGAGTACGCTGTAACAATGTTCGACATTGAGAGCGCTGCTTCCGAAGAAGTCATCAAAGAAATGGCGGCTGTCGACGGAGTCTTCCGCGTCAGAGTTATTAAATAAGCAATATAAAACCACGGTATTAATGCCGTGGTTTTTTTGATGCTGTAATATACATGACGAAAAAACTAACATCACTTAGTTAATTATCTGTAGAGAAGAGGCGGATTTGAATCGTCGCCTTCGTTGAGATCTTTGAGAGCCTCACGCATCTTATTGTCGGATGCAACGGACGCCTCACTTGCAAGGTCCATATATTCGATGAAAACGTCGGTCAAATCGCGGCCCTGCTCCTTTGCGATTTCTTCCATAACTGGTTTAAGCGCATCAAGCTGAACGGAAACTCTTGTCTTCTGAGGGTCAATATCTCCCAGAACTTCCTCTGCGTATTTATTTATTCTCTCAAGCATTTTCTTCTGATCGTCTGTCATAATAACCTCCGGAAACTGATTTAAATATATTGTTTGAATTATTCCAACAATTTTTCTTCAAATTTAGAAACTATTTTACCATATTTTTAAACTTTATGGTAAAATAAATATATCTAGTGATTTTTTAAATGAAGATATCTATATGTTGAAGGAGTCCTTATGAATAAAAAGCTCTACAAGCTCATGAACTGGGCAGATATCGAAGAAATCATATATTCCGAGTGCGATCACCCTCAGGATCTCTTGGGGCCGCACAAACACGGAAGCAATACTCTTGTTCAGGCATATTTCCCCGGCGCTGAAGCGGTAAGCATAAAATGGGTTGCGGCAAACGGTTCTTCTCAGATAACTCCTATGGAAGTTGCTGACGAGGACGGTTATTTTGCCGTTCTTTTGCCGGAGAAAAACGTTAATAACTATGTTTATAAAGTAACCTACGAAGGAAAGGGCATTTTTAATGAGAATGCTTTTCTTGGTGATCCCTACAGACATTCAAGGATCATAAAGGCTGCAGATATTGATAAATTCAAGTCCGGAAAGCTTTTAAACGCCCAGGATGTTTTCGGAGCTCATATCATGGAGCATGAAGGTGAAGTGGGATGTCACTTTGCAGTTTGGGCTCCCAATGCAATGAGGGTCAGCGTTGTAGGAGAATTCAACAACTGGGACGGAAGAGTATATCAGATGAAACGTCTTGAAAACGGCGTATTCGAGCTCTTTATCCCCGGCGAACTTGATAATAAAAAATTCCAGTACGAGATCAAACTTAAAGGCGATAAGATCTTAAAAAAGAATGATCCCTATTCAGAGATGATAACCGATGGTGTTTCTGTTGTCTCTGATAATGTTTCCTTTAAGTGGACCGATAAAGCCTTTATGTCTAAAAAGAAAGCCGGTAAGGAGATGCTTATTTATGAAGTATCCTACGACCGTTTTTCTTCAAGCATAAAGCAGCTTAAAAAGGAGATCGCAGATCTTCTTACTGCTGTTAAGGATAAGGGATATACCTGCGTTCTTATGACTCCCGGTTCTTTGTTTGATGTTAAGGAGAGAATCAGTTCCAATTTCTTTGAGGAAAATCCTAATATCGGACATAAGAATAATCTCAAAATGATCGTAGATGCGCTTCACAGTGCTGAGATAGGCGTTATTTTCAAATGGTCACCTTCAGGATTTGGAAGGGATCTAAGCAGCCTTGAAGGATTTGACGGAACCTGTCTCTTTGAGCACCGGGATCCTCGTCAGGGTCTTTCAGCGGATGGAAAGAGATGCCTTTTCCAGTATGGCAGACCTGAAGTTATTAGCTTCTTGTTATCCAATGGTTTGTATTGGGTAAAAGAATTCCATGCAGATGGAATCTGTATTTCCAAAGTAGCACAGATGCTTTATCTCGACTACGGAAAGCAGGCCGGAGGTTGGATCCCGAATATTTATGGCAATAACGAGAATCTTGAAGCTATCGCTTTTCTGAAGGAGTATATCAAAGCAACCAAAGCTGTTAAGGCAAATGCTGTTGTTATGGCAGAAGACAGCTCAACTCACGGCGGAATGACTGTTTCACAGGATTCCAACGGTATCGGCTTTGACTATAAATGGAATGAAGGATTTATCGGGGAATACTTTGATTATATTTCCCATGATCCCATCGAAAGAGGCGGACTTCACGACAGGCTTACGGATGAACTTGTATATTCGTATGCCGAGAAATTCATCCTTCCTTTGACTGATGAGCTCCTTGTAAAGAACGGAGGCCTTCTTGATCTCTTCCCCGGAAGCGAGGATCAGAGATACAGAAGCCTTAGACTTTCAATTGCGTATTCATATATGCATCCCGGATATAAGCTTATTTCAGAGGGCTTTGACAGTGCGGCAGACAAGATCTGCGCAGCACTTAACAAGCTGTATAAAAATGAGCCGGCATTATCTATGACAAACGAAGATCCCGAGAGTTTTGAATGGCTCAGCAATCTTAACCGTCAGGGCTGCTATGTTTCATTTGTGAGAAAAACCAATGACCCAGAGGATATGCTTATCTGTGTTGCTAACTTTGCAGGTATCGAGCAGAGTATTGTTTCCGGAGTTCCTTATGAAGGAAAGTATAAGGAGATTCTTAATACAGACAGCAAGGAATTTGGCGGAAGCGGAGTCATTAACCAGCAGATAAAGAGAGCCATTGACAATCAGGCTGACGGAAGGGCTCAGTCCATAACCGTTAAGGTTGCACCTTTGTCATTATCAGTACTCAAGTTTATTCCTTATACCGAGACTGAACTTGCAAAAGTCATCGAAGAAAGAATTAGGAGAAATACTCCCATTAAGAAGAGTTCAAAAACTTCTTCAAAGACTAAGAAGTAGTGGGTTTATGATCCTGCCGGATCACAAATATTTATATCTTAGAATTATTATGTACGAGGCACGAAATGCACTTTATTTTACTTACAGAATCGGATACTGCCGCTAATGCAGCAAATAATGTTACAAACACCGTTAATGCTGTTGATTTTATAAAAGCCAATACTTTTAAGAAGTATTTTGAAGAGCTTATGCCCAAGGCTTTAAACATGGGTATAAGAATGGTCATAGCAATCGTTCTGTTTATTGTTGGACTTCAGCTTATCAAGCTTATTCGCAAGGTTGTTAAGAAAGCCATGAGTAAGGCTAAAGCGGATGTTGGTGTTAAGCAGTTTGTCGATTCATTTATCAATGCGGCACTTTTTGTGCTACTTATTCTGATGATCGCCATTGAGTGCGGAATTGACGCCGCCAGCATCGTTGCCATTATCGGTTCAGCCGGCGTGGCTATTTCCCTTGCTGTTCAGGGCAGTTTATCCAATCTTGTGGGCGGTATCCTTATCCTCCTTTTAAAGCCTTTCAATGTTGGTGATTACATTGAAGATGCAGGAAGCGGAAAGCAGGGAACCGTTACTCAGATTAAGATTTTCCACACAACCCTTCGCACCTTTGACAATCAGATCATTATTCTTCCCAACGGAAATCTTGCTAACAATGTTATAACCAATGTCACTAAAGAAGCCGAGAGAAGACTTGATATTTCTGTCGGCATCTCATATAACTCCGACATTGATAAAGCCAAAGACGTTTTGAGAGATATGCTCAAAGAGGACGTAGCTGTTCTTAAGGATAAGGAATTTGATGTATTTGTTGAGTCCCTTGGAGAGAGCAGCGTTAATCTTGATATCCGTTTTTGGGTTAAGAAAGAAGACTACTGGACAGCTAAGTTCCGCATCACCGAAAACACCAAGAAAACTCTGGATAAAAATGGGGTTACAATTCCCTTTCCACAGCTTGATGTACACCTTGATAAATAAAGCCCAAAGATTAATGAAAGCGGTTGCATTTTTCAGCTCTTACATATATAATTACAAGAGTTTGATGCTGAAATAGCTCAGTCGGTAGAGCACTTCACTCGTAATGAAGGGGTCTAGGGTTCGAGTTCCTTTTTCTGCTTTGATTTATTCGAAGATGCGGGAGTGAACTTGCACAACCAACA
>JAEEGF012354708.1_pt1 | contig 52336 bp, 29 predicted proteins | sample 9134171 | NCBI WGS metagenome assembly JAEEGF01 (sample SAMN16246542, study PRJNA631951) | gut metagenome | biome: gut microbiome; feature: rumen; material: AP-attached | host: Bos | place: Iran: Karaj | collected 2018-10 | reverse complement strand
GACGAAGGCACCTTCTACACCATTGGCGGAAACATGCGCACCTACGGCAGCATCTGGCCCGACCGCACCGTGCAGCCTGAGATGAAGCAGATGAAATGGACCACGCAACCCATAAGCATCCGTCTGCGCGATGCGGAGACCGGCGAGGTGGAGGTGACCAACCGCCTCTTCTTCACCGACCTTTCGCAATACGCTTCTCACTGGGCCTTGATGGCTGACGACCAGGTTGTGGAAGAGGGTGACATCCAGTTCTCCACCGCCCCGCAGCAGTGCCAGGTGGTCAGAATACCGTATCACAAGCCGGCCATCGTGCCGGGAAAGGAATACCGTGTCACCATCACCTCTGCACTGAAGACAGACGAAATATGGGCGAAAGCCGGCCATGAGGTGGCTTGGGACCAACTGGAACTCTCGTCATGGAATATCCCTGCACCGGCTCCCCAACTATCCGCAAAGAACATCACTACACAGGAAGACGAGAAGCAAATAAGGATTTCTGGCAACGGATTCTGTTATGTCATCAGCAAAGAGACAGGCAACCTCGAGCAGATTGATGTCGAAGGCAAGTCCGTGCTCAAGTCACCCCTCACCTTCAACCTCTGGCGTGCTCCGCTTGCCAATGAGTTTGACTCCTGGGATGCCTTCCGTGTCAATGGCGGTTATGCTGAAGGTTATGGCAACATGGTGTCCACCCTGTTCTATTCGAAGGGGGTGAACCAGTTGCGCATCCAGCCCTCGGAAGTGCGCCTGACACGCAATGACCACGAAACCACCGTTACCGTCAGTCAACTTGTACAAGTCGGAGCCTCGTCTTACGGAGCCCTCGACCTGTATATACAGGGACTGCAGTTGGCTGGATTCACCCTCGACTTCACCTACAGTTTCTACGATGACGGGACGGTGCGGATTCTCAATCACCTGAGTCCGCAGGGCCGTCTGCCAGAGATTCTACCGCGCATCGGCTTCACCATCTCCGTTGCCAATGAGTTTGACCGCATCACATGGTACGGCCGAGGACCAGAGGAGAACTATCCCGACCGCAAGACAGGTTATCAGGTAGGCGTCTGGACCAAGACGGTAGCCGATATGTATGAGCCATATCTCCTGCCTCAGGACCATGCTCTGCGAACCGACAACCGATATGTCCAACTATTGGACAAGGATGGCAGCGGTGTAGAGATATCCATGAATGAGTTCTTCAACTTCAATGCCTATCAGTTCACCACCGACAACCTCACCAAGAGTCAGTTCACCTATCAGTTGCAGCCTCAGCCAGACCGCTATACGTTCAATCTCGACTACAATACGACCGGCGTTGGTTGCACCTGTGTCTATGTACTCGATGAATACAGGGTCAAGCCTGCCGCTTACGACAGGGTAATAACTATCAAACCGAAGAAATCCTCTTCAGTTCGTTAGGGATATCACCCCATCCAGTAAGAGGATGTTCTAAGAAAGCGCAGCGACTACCTCTATCTCGACCAAAGCCCCTTTGGGCAATGTCTTTACAGCAACAGCGGAACGGGCAGGATAAGGCTCGGTGAAAAATTCTGCATAGACACTGTTCATGTCGGCAAAGTCATTCATGTCGGCGAGGAATACGGTGGTTTTTACCACATTTCCCATCTCCAGGCCTGCCTCTTCCAAGACTGCTTTCACATTCTTCAGGGATTGGCGGGTCTGTTCCTTGATACCTCCCTCAACAAAGACACCTGTTGCAGGGTCAATGGGTATCTGGCCGGAAGTGTAGAGCAGATTTCCCACCTGGATGGCCTGATTATACGGTCCGATGGCAGCGGGTGCCTTTTTGGTGCTTATTACTTTCATATTGCTATGGTTTTATAAAATTTGACAAATTCATCCAATGGCTCATTATGGCAAGAACCTTGTTATTCTCCAATGATAGTGATAACCAGTTTTCTTGTTCCGCCATAATTCCTGTACTCACAAAAATAGATTCCCTGCCAGGTACCCATATTCAAGCGGCCGTTTGTTATGGGGATGGTCAGGCTCACTCCGCTCAGTGTTGACTTCGCATGAGCAGGCATGTCATCAGCACCTTCGAGTGTATGTTCGTATTCAGGACGGTTTTCCGGCACCAGTCGGTTGAAAATGGTTTCCATGTCCACCCGAACATCTGGATCTGCATTCTCATTGATGCTCAGTCCACAACTGGTGTGTTTGCAAAATATGTTCACGATGCCCTTCTGGGGCAATTGAGGCAATTGACGGAGAATCTCACTTGTTACCAGATGAAAGCCCCGAGACTTGGGTTTGAGGGATATCTCTATTTGCTGAATCATATCACTATTCATTTATTTTTTCTCCTTTGCCTTCCTTGCAAATTCAAACAGAGACAGAGGAAGATGACAATAGCCTGTGGGAGTCTTGTCAAGATAGTCCTGATGGTACTCTTCCGCTGTATAGAAGTTCTCCAAAGGCCTTTTTTCTACCACCAAAGGCTGGTCATACTTTTTCTGCTCCTCCGCATAAATCTTCTCGATAACGGGCAAATCTTCGGCATTGGTATAATAAATGCCCGTGCGGTATCGTGTGCCCTCGTCATGCCCCTGCTTGTTGAGGCTTGTCGGGTCGATGGCCTTGAAAAACATCTGCAAGAGAAATCCCAGGCTGACCACTTCAGGATTGAACCTCACATGTACCGTCTCAGCATATCCTGTTGTGTCGGTATAGACCTCCTTATAGGTTGGATTCGGAGTATGTCCGTTGGCAAAGCCCACTTCCGTTTCCAGCACACCTTCAATCTGTTTGAAGAAATGCTCTGTTCCCCAGAAACACCCACCGGCAAGATAGATATCTTTTCTTGGTTCCTTCGGTTGCTGTCCGTCAGAGTCCGAGCGGTTGGCTTTTATCTCGAGGATGCCGTCCACCTCATGCTCAACGAAAGGTCCTGCCTTACATTCCAGGAGCACGCTGGGTTCCAAACATTCCACACCATGCCAAACATTCTTGGGGATATCAACACCATACCGGCCATCTGCCGGACATAAAACACAGGATTCCACCACTTCGCCATCATCATTGTAGGTGGAAACCCTGACCTTGCCTTTCAGCACCACAAAGGTCTCGTCCTTGGTCGGATGATGATGCACGGGGATGGATGTGCCGGGCATCAACGCATTGAGGAAGCGGTGGCACTTGTCATCGAGACTTTGATGGAAATTATAGTTCATCCTCAGTCGTGGGGAGTTCTTGGCCTCTTCCACTACTCCGCTGATCAATTGGTCATCTATTATCTTCATTATCCGTCTATTTGATCAAATATTTCCTCCAGTTCACCCGTCTCAGAGTCAATAATGAAACCTCTCACCACAATGTCGTTGGGAACGAGAGGATGTGTCTTGATGGTCTCCACTGTCTTGCGGACGGATTCGGGTGTGTCCTTGAATCCCTCGAGCCAATGATTGAGGTCGATGCCACATTTGCGGATGGTGTCAAGGGTTTCGTCCGCCACTCCACGCGCCACCATTTCATGGTGGAAATGGTCGAAACTCATGTGGCAGGCTCCGCATTGAGAGTGAGCCACCACCATGATTTCCTCCACACCTAACTCATAGATGGCGACAATAAGGCTTCGCATGGCCGAATCGAAGGCAGAGATCACCAGCCCTCCCGCATTCTTGATAATCTTGGCATCACCGTTCTTCAGACCAAGAGCGGCAGGGAGCAACTCTGTCAGTCTGGTGTCCATGCAGGAAAGCACCGCCCGCCTTTTGTCAGGATATTTGCTGGTCAGATACTTCTCGTAGCCCTTCTCTACTACGAAAGTTTTGTTGTAGGTTAAAATCTGGTCTATCATAATTATATCTTTTGATTATAGGAATTCAGGTTTCTCATTCGCTCAACTTTCAAGATTCTCTTATCAGCCACTTTCTCAACCATTCAAAGTGGATATATTAAAATATTCTGCAATACGATGCCAGGATCCAGCATATAGATTCTGAGATGCTGTGGTCCCGAAAGTGAAGTGGGAATCTGAATGCTGCGGGCAGCATAGCCACGCAATACGTTCCATCTCCATTCTGCAGTGAAGTCTCCCGCATGGATGGAGAACACTTGTGGCGTTCCATTGCCCAATTGCACGGCATAACGTGCATCACGCCCCTCATAGACATGCAGGGTGGGCAACGTGCGGATCTCTATCTTGCTGTCGCCTTTTTGGATATCAAGGTCATATTCCACGTACGGTGCTGATTCGACATCATAAGACGGCGTATCGAACGGTTGGACGAGAACACCATCATGGAAGCCAAGTCCGATTATTTTTTCGATATGTCCTTCCTTGCTGTCCCCACTTCTCTTATATTCAGATGCAGCAATATTCAGGCGAGGCTCTGCCTCTAAGGGAGGCCATAGGCCAAGGAAGATGCGATCGATCCGTGCATCAGGTTTCAGGTCTGTTATCGACAGATGGTTGATGCCTTTCTTCAGATGAAGGGTACCCACCTGGCTCCACATCGGTCCGACATAAGGGGCGTGCCAGACATTGTTAATGGGTGTGGCAGAAGCATAGAATGAGGCGTTGTCAGTTGTAATGCGGCAAAACACATTGTCCTCGGGAGCCTTTGAGAAATTTCGGATGGGTGAGAGCGCCTCTATCCAGATAGGGATGTCGGTCTCATTCCCGCTTTCAATAACAACGCCATTGGAGGATAGCGCTTCAGCAACACTGAGGAAATGAGGCTGTTGGGAATGTGCTGTCTGAGAGAGTAAACTTGGCGTTGCTATGGGTGGATCAATCTTCTCAGAGCGGAACCAATGATAGGGTTGCCAGTTGAAGAATTCACGCCATTTCCCTTGTTGTATGTCTTCATTGTAGTGGCGTGTCCACTCATTGAGTTGGTTGAAAACCTGTTTTACACGGTTTGCGTCAGCCATGGCGCCAAGGCTGTCGAGCCGAGTGGCACACACCATGCTGCGGCGGGCCAGCAACTGATATTCGTTGAGCATCGCTGCCCCACGGATGGGATAACTGACCAGTTCGAAATAGGCATTCTGCAAATCTGCGGGTATACGGTTGGCCAGCAGTTCGGCCTCCGTCTCAAGACTCCTTGCCTCTCGGAGCCGTTGTGCCACCTGCTGCTCCGTGTAATTGACAAACCAGACGTGGGCATCTTTGCCACCAGCCTGCAACCGATAGTAGCGTGCCATCAGGTCGGCAATATCCTGTGCCACTGTAGGTCCGAAAGTTTTTTCAGCCCAATATCGGATATAATGATGTGCTTGAGTGGGTTGCCATTTGTTGATGTCCCAAGCCAAATCCATCACAAAGGAGATTTCCTTCTCGGCAGGCTTGATGTCACCCACGTTAAATACCCATATTTTCCGAGCGCCATAGGTATAGGCTTTTGTCAGTTCCGTGGAGAGGAAAGCGGGCGACAACGGACTGAGCCAAATCCAACTGGCAGGGTCGCCATGATACGACAAATGATAGTAGATGCCTGCCCCACCCTTTCGCTGCTGCTCCTGTGGATTCGAGAGGTTACGGCAGTAACCATGTTTGTCGTCCGACCATAGCATGGTGACATCATCGGGAACTTGCAACCCATTGTGATAGGCCTCGAGCACCTCTTCGTAAGTACAGAGCACCTGTGGAATCTCCTTCAAAGGTTTCTTGAGGTTGCGCCGCAGCATATCGCGCTGATCATCAATGGCCTGCTGCATCAGTTTTACCCGTTCTTCGGTGCTGTTGGCGCCTTCCATGGGATAGTCGTGGATACCACGCAGACCGAGGGTATAGGTATTTTCGTATCTGCCGTTGGTTTTGACGCGAATCTCCCAATAGTCCTGCATCGTCTTGCGGTTGGTGATGTAGTTGAAGTCACCCAAGCCCTTTTTACCTTCTGCTTTGGCCCGCTCATTCACCGCCTTCCACTCCCCTTCGTTGTTGCGCAACATCTGCTCGCAATGCGACGTACCCATCACGATGGCATATTTGTCGGCTAAGCGGGCATTTTCGGGGTCATCGTTGAAGGCCTTGGTACCAGGGTGCATGGCTGGCCATAGATAGTTAGCCTTCAGCCGCAACAACAATTCAAAAACTTTCTGATAGGTCTTTGGCCCCACCTTTCCTGTCTCTTTGTCATAAGTCTGCTCAGCCCACCGTGCCCAACCGCCGAATCGCTCATCGTTGATGAAAATGCCGCGGTACTGCACTGATGGTTCACCTTGCTGGAAGGTTCCGGGCTCTACATAGAGTGTTGGATGACGGGCGGGTGTGACATCGGCCCACCAATACCAGGGAGAGACCCCCATGGCCTCGCTCAGCGAGGTCAGTCCGAAAGCCGTGCCACGCCTGTCGCTGCCTATGATCACCAGCAGCGGAATATGATATTTGGGGTGTTCTGTCGTAGTGATGATGAACGACTCCCACTTGCCACGGATGCCGCTGACATCGATTTTCTGACTCTTCACCACCTGGTCAATGATACGGCTTTTGCCCAAGGTACCCGCCAAGACGGCAGAACTTCTCGGCAGCGTATGACAAGTTACGGGTCGCCGACCTGTAATCCGTTCCATATCGTCTGCCAGCATATCAGCAGCAATTCCCACAACAGGATCATCACGGGAATCCGTACAGACTGCCGCCAGTCCATCAGCAGTTGCCAACGGGAAATAGCCAGCCGATGGATTCTCTTTCACATCGGGGAAGTTTGCAGCGGAAATGGCCAGTACCATCATCAGTCCGCCATAGAGAATGGCCAATCTTTTCATGCAGGTCATCTTATAGGGTGGTTATCTCGATATGAGGTTGTTGGCCACGTGCATCCTCACTTCTCCATGTGACAGTGACCGTCTTCTGTTCACCCGGCATCAGCGTCAGGTAGTTGTCGCTGTAGACGACTGGGAGAATCTGTTCGTCATCCGCTCCCTTCAGGTTCAGCCGCAGGAAGACTGCGGGTGTCTTTCCACTATTCCTAATGGTCACGCTGGCTTTCTCGCCCTTGATTGTCACTTGTTGTTGCAACTGGGGTTTGGGCAGTGTCATCAAAGCACGGTAGTTGTTGTCGTTGCGTCCCATGATATAGAGATTCTCAGACAAAAGTCCGTTCTTGTCGCTCAGTTGCAAACGCAGGAAATAGACATCCGCCGTGACACCCGGCGTCAATACAGACAGTTTCTGCCAAGCCAGGGTGCTGTCTTCAGAACTGCTGACCTGTGCCTTCTGCTGACGTACACGTTTTCCATTGAGGTCGAAAATGGTGGCAGTGACATTGATTTTCGTTCGGTTGCCGGCAGAATGGTTAACTATCTCGATGCTGTCTGTGAGAGCATTGTATTGGATATGGAGCGGCTCGCAGGCTTTCTTCGCCCCGAAGTAGGCGGCTGTAGGCTCAAAATAGTAATCATAGGTCTGCCATACCATCGATGGCCAACAGGGATGGCTCATCCAAAGCAGCAGGCCGGCACGGCTCTTGCTCGTTGACTCAAACATGCCACGGTAGCCGTTGTAATCGATGAGTTGCGCCCCACGGCTGAACTCCTCCGCACTCTTTGCCTCACCCAAACCTTCCATGACAAGTCGGTTGAACTCCGACGAACGCTGCGCTCCTTGCAATGTGAAGTCATGCTGTCCCCATTGGCGCGACTGCGGCCAGAGGGCATCAGGACTGAACGTGCGGCGCAGACTCTCGATATTCATCACGTTGGGCATACCACGCTCAGAGTGTATCTTGCCGCTCTGTTTCCCGAAATACTCTTTCATGGTCAAGGCACGATAGGGACCGCCACCGCTGACACCCTCGGAAGAAGAGTGCGAGATATACTCCATGCCCGGCGCCAGTTGATGGACATACTCACGCAGTTTGCGGTCGATGGCCTCCGGCGGAAATCCCTCGTTGCGGCCGCAATAGAGTCCGATGCTGGCATGTGAGCGCATGCGACGGGTGTAGTCATAGGCGTTGCCGAGGAAAAGGGCATTGTCGTATGGATCAGGACCGTCAGCAGGGTTGGCCAACCAGAAGTCCTGCCAAATCATGATGCCGTGGCGGTCGCAGGCCTCATAGAAGGCTTCGTCGCCAATCTGCCCCACCCAGTTGCGGATCATCGTGAAGTTCATGTCACGGTGATAACCCACGGCGATGTCATATTCACGGGAACGATAGAGCAAGTTGTGTTCGTCGAAGCCCCAGTTGCCACCGAGCGGAATGAAGCGGCGCCCATTCACATAAATACGTAGGGAGTCCTTGGCATCGACATACTTCATCTCTCTGAGTCCTGCCTGATAACTGATGGAAGTGGATGCCGAGGTTTCGGGTGTGAAAGTGAAACCGGCATCGTAGAGGTAAGGCTCGCCATAACCATTGGGCCACCACAGCCGGAAGTTGCTGCCCGTCAACTGCGGGAACTGCTCCGGGGTGAAAGTCATTTCCTGCTCTGCATGGGCTGGCAAGGTGAGTGTCTTTTCAAAACGCACATCACCAATGTAGCCACTCAGCATACCTTTGACGGCTTTGCTGTCGTTGTTCCGGACAAAGACGGAAGGATGCAGGGACACTGTCTTTTGGTCTTCCGAAAGAATTGTCCGGACATAGGGGTCACTGACGATAACCATCCCCGTAGAAGTAAGGTAAACCTCATTCCAGATACCCGCCTCACGGCCTCGGACAGTCGTAATCCAGTCCCATCCCACGGAAGCATGGAACGTAGGGTTGTCTGCCCCAAGGATACCACCATTGTATTGTGTCGTATTCTCGTCTTTTTCCTTGATGGCCGCAAAGTGGTCGTTGCAGATGATTTCCACAGCGAGGACATTCCTGCCTTTGCGAAGCAAACCCGTCACATTGAACAGTCCTCTCATAAAAGCCCCCTCTACGCGTCCCAGGTACTGTCCGTTCAGAAAGACATTTGCCTTCCAGTTGATGCCATCGAAATGGAGCCATTGTTGTCCGTCTGCCAATTCGGAAACATTGAACTCGTTACGATACCAAAAATCGGAACGGAAGAACGATTCTGAAATCTGGTCGACGTTGTCTGCATAGTTGGGGTCTGGCACGGCGCCAATATTCATATATGATGCCAGCACCGTTCCGGGAACGGTAGCCGGTATCCAGTTGCGGCTATCGAATCTATCTGTTGCTATCTGTTCTCCTTTGGCTGTAACTTCCGAGGCACGCTGCAACTGCCAGTTACCGCCACTCAGAATATGGCGGCCATCACGCTCCCCCGCCTCAGCGTGTGGTGTATATACGATCTGCTGCCTTGAGAGCACCTCCATCTCACGCAGGGCATAATATCCGCACTTATTGGGTTCCTGCATCAGCAACCGAACATATCTGGCATAGCACTGAAGGGCAACTGTAGAGGACGTGGCATCAAGTTCAGCCATCTTTTTCCATGTCTTGGCATCGTCAGACACTTGTATCTGTCCCTTCCGGGGTGCCTGATGCCAATGAAGCCGAACCTGCTCGACAGGCAGACTTTTTCCAAGGTCGGTATACAACCACTGTTCACCACCGCCATCGCTGACCCACATACTGCAAAACTGCTGTGAGGGCAACACATCCACGTCGTTGTTGTCGCCATCCATGAACTGCAGTTCACGGATATCCCAGTGGGCGGCGCCATCCATATGGAGGACGATGCGGAAATGCTGCGTATGAACAGGCGCAGCCAACGGAATCACCTCATTCAACACCCGCGCTGGCAGATAGTCTTCTGCTTCCTGCTTATTGGGGTCTGAATGCAGTTTGTAGTGAAGTGGTGTGCCGGGCAGTCCGTCACCCTTCCATTCGCCGATGGTCTGCCACGACGCACCATCTTCCGATGTCTGGCAACACAGAGTGTAGCCTTTTGTCGCCACCTTGTCATCGTATGCTACCATTCCACGCAGACAGACTTTCCGCACCGCCGTGCACAGAGGCCTGTTCCAGTCGTATTGCAGCCACGTATGGCTACCCATCAGAATATTGTGAGAATAAGGGCCGCCGTCAATGGTCCATTCAGCCTCTCTTCGGGGCAGTTTGCCAGCAGGCGCAGACACTTGCAACAAGGCAGGCGACTGGTCGTCGCAGATGCCATCTGTCACCAAATGTGCTGTATGGTTGTAATCATAAGTGGTGGATGCCCATGCCGCCCTGTGAAGCGCCACATTTGACAATGTTCCACCTTCTCTCCAACCCACACTTGGTGCGAAGTACTCACTGGGAGCACCCGGATACTGTCCGATACCCCGAGTATAGTCTCCATCATTGAGGACGGTTCCAGCCAACAGTCCGGCTAGTAACAACAGGTTAGTCATATTCTTTCTTTAGTAAAGATTATCAAAAACAAATCACGTCATCCCATCACCACATCAAGCACCATCATCAGGACGAAACCTACGGCAAAACCGATGGTGCTGAGATTGCTATGTCTGCCACCAGACGCTTCGGGTATCAGTTCCTCAATCACCACATAGAGCATGGCACCAGCAGCGAAGGCCAACATATAGGGCAACACAGGCATCAGCAGAGAAGCCAACAGCAAGACAGCAACTGCCCCCAAAGGCTCCACCACTCCACTCAACGACCCAATCAGAAATGATCTCCAGCGACTATTGCCCGCAGCCCGCATCGGCATGGAAATGATGGCACCTTCCGGTACGTTCTGAATGGCAATACCCACAGAGACTGCTACCGCACCTGCCAATGAGATATGAGCCGCTCCATTCTCTGCTCCTGCAAAGACCACACCCACAGCCATTCCCTCAGGCAGGTTGTGGATGGTGACAGCCAAGACAAGCATGGCCGTACGCGAGAGATGCGACCTCATTCCTTCCGGTTTGTCTGTACCTATATGCAAGTGAGGCGTCAGTTCGTCTATCAGCAGCAGGAAACCCATACCCAGCAGGAACCCAACAGCGGCTGGGAATACCGACCAGGCTCCTTTGGCCTGTTCCATCTCCATGGCAGGGATCAACAAAGACCATACCGATGCTGCCACCATCACCCCGGATGCAAAACCAAGGAGTGACTTCTGCAGTCGCACAGACATATCTTCCTTCATCAAAAAGACAAAGGCAGACCCCAGCATCGTACCCAAGAAGGGAATCAGCAAACCTATCGCAACAGCATTGACCAAACCGTCTGAATTCATATCCATTTTTCAAAATGTGTTATTTACCCAAGGAAAAACAGGCTGACGCCAAGAACCGAGATGATGGCACCGAGCACGGAACGCCATGTGATTTTCTGATGAAACAGCCAGTATGAGGGCAGAATGATGATGATGGGCGTCAGTGCCATCAGTGTTGAGGCAATACCCGCATTGGTGTACTGTACAGCCATCAGCGAGAACCCCACTCCCACAAAAGGTCCGAAGATGGTGGTGGCCGCAGCAACGGTCATACCCTTTCGGTCGTGCATGGCATCACGCAGTGGTTGCAAACCATCACGGAAAAACAGCAGCAGACCGAAGCCAATGATTCCGGCGATGCAACGCTGGAAGTTGGCACTGAAGGGAACGAGCCACTCCGGCATAGTTGCCGTGTCATAATGGTCCATGCCTATCTTACTCAGCACCAAGCCGATACCTTGGCAAAGGGCTGCACAGACGGCAAAGATAACACCATTGAGTGGCAGTTTCAGAGACACCTTGTGGTGCTCTCCACGACCCAGAACCGATATGCCGATACCTATCAGCGTGACAAGCATGGCGACGATACTCATGGGTGTCATCTGCTGTCCCAGGGTGATCCATGCCATCAGGGCTGCTGCCAGCGGGGCGAGTGTCATGAACAGTTGGCCATAGCGTGAGCCGATGATGATATAACACTGGAAAAGGCAGAAATCACCGATGACATACCCCACCACACCCGAAAGCAGCATCCACCCGCAGGCTTCCATCGACCCAACTGGCGGCAGCGGGGTGCCCGCCACTATCCAGAAAAGCACCATGGAAAACAAGAGTGCCATTCCCATGCGGAGCACGTTCAGCGTCAGGTTTCCCAATCGTTTGCTGCCAAATTCGCTCAGCAAAGCGGTTGCAGTCCATGAAAAAGCAACGCCGATGGATATCAGTTCTCCCAAATAAGCCACAGTCTCAGACAGTTATTTTATTTTTTCCATGCATTTACCACTTCTCCAACATACATGCTGTGGATTCCTGCGGGGAAGTGGGCATACATGTTTTTGGGAGCATCACTCTTGAAACCTTGCGGGTCGAAGGGAGCAGCATACATGATCTTGCACTCTATCACCATCGTTGCCTCCGTGTAATAGGGTGTCCCATTGGCGGTATAGGCTGTATGCAGTCCAAGAGCCTCGGCCTTGTCGCCATCCCTTCCACTTTTGGTTCCCATATAGTTCAGCACCTTGCTGTCCTTGACATCAAAAGACATCACGGTGAAATACTCGGAATTGTCCATGAACTCTTTGGTGTAGCGTTTCTCCGCCACATAGACGGTGAGGGCCGTCCTACTCCATAAAGTACCGATGCCTCCCCAGCCAATTGTCATGGCATTGCTTTTTTGTCTGTTTCCTGCACAGAGCAGTTGAGCATCACGGAACCATTGGAAACCATTGTCCTCAAAGGCTTCCACCACGTTGAACTTCTTAAAACCGTTGGCTTCGACGCCATCCGTCTGAGCACTCATTTTTCCTGGAACGACGAACAGCAGGACAGCCACGATGGCTGTAACAAAAAAACTTTTCTTCATCATCTTCATAGTCAAAAATTTTTTCTTTTCTTGGAACAGAGGTCGGAAATATGCTTGCATCTGCTCTGCCAAATTGTAATCAAAATCAACAAATATGTTAAATAACTGTGCAAATTTAATCATTCTGCTGCGAAATCAGTAACTTTGTCGTGAAAATATGGAAATAATCAGAGCAACCAAGACAGCGGAACAGGCAGGAGCATATTACGTCCGCATCCAGGCAATGGCAAGGAAGCACCAGATTCCGCTTCATGTGGAGTTTGATGAGCATGACACACCAGCCACCAAGTATATCGTAATAGTGGACAACTACCTGCCCGTGGCCACCTGCCGTCTGTATGGCATTGACGACAGCCATGTCATGCTGGGGCGAATCGTGGTGCTCCCCGAGTACCGTGGCCAGGGAATCGGAACGTTGGTTGTCGGCGAAGCAGAAAAATGGGCCACAGAACTGGGTTTCAAGACCGCTGTAGTAGAGAGCCGTGACAACAAGATTCACTTCTATGAGACGATGGGCTATGTGGCCGACTACTCCGCGAAAATAGTCGGAGAGACGTTCACTTGCTACAGAATGGAGAAAAAACTATAAGACACATCATTATCAAATAACGCACAAATATGTTTGAACACATATCAGAATTTACAACTTGGCCGATACTCACAGGAATCATCATTGGCTACATAGCCAACCGCATTATGAGCGGTGAGGGCAAAGGATGTTGCATGAATCTCTTCATTGGCATCTTAGGCAGTTATGTAGGCACCTTCATCAGTCATTTGCTGAACATAGAGTTGCTCGGAAAGGGCTATCTCGCCCATTTATTTTTCTGCGTCATTGGATCGATAACGGTATTGTGGATTTGGAAGAAACTGTTTGATTAGTCCTTCACATCCCGATTCCCAATGCTCATCTCACCCACAAACTACAGGCAAATATCTTCGAATTTCATCAGATAAGTGTCGTATTGTGTCTCGAAGGGATGGTATGGCAATGGAATTGTCTGGGGATTGTCAAAGAGGGATTGAAGCAATTCCGGCATCTTTCCCGCATCTGTGCGGTAGAGATAGAAGTCACCGCTGGCAGTACCCACATCCTTGGCTACAACAGGGAAAGCGGTACGCGCAAATTTTGGTCCTTGTCCTGAGACAGCCACGTTATATGTAAGCACGATGCCACGGTCGGTCTGCTCGAAACTGACATTGCTGTTGTTGCATACGAGCAACAATCCGTTGCCTTCTTGATCAGTCAGCAAGGCAGCATCCACCCCCCTGCGGTTGCCTTCAAAATAGAGATCGCCTTGTTGCATGGACCAGAATCCATACCGACCGGCGCGATACCGTCCGGGATAGGTAGGCATCATCCCCTGCCCTATCCACTGCACACGGTCTATCTGCTGGTCGAGAAGAAAAGCGACACCCAGTTCGGAAAGAAAGGTATCGGTGGTATCCGGTGTCAGAGAGAAGACAACATGCGTGGCATTGCCTTCTTTCTCTGTTCTGATATCCGTCATGATGCTTCCTGCATTCCGGCCGTCTGACGACAGAGGCAGCAAGTATTTCTCCATGCGTTTGTCGCCTACTTTCAGTTTCTCAGCCATTGTAGCCTTTCTTCCAGCCCTGACCATCATCCTGCCCTGCACTTTCGTCATCGGATCGGCAGTCTGCTCAGTCAGTCCGGCAATCAGTCTGCCTGTCATGTCCGTCGGGTTGATGGGAATGGACTGACGGTTGAAGATACGCCCTTGCGCATCGCTGATCTCAACATTGAGCAGACATATCTTACGGGTATCAAGCACAGAGGGGATGCTGAACGGGTAAGCCACTGTATGATGGGGCTGACAGTCTGGTGAAAAAGCGCCACGTGTGATGGTATCGCGGTCTTGTGATATTGCCCAGCAGAAGGTGATGTTGTCCTTCAGGTTGAGAAAATCAAACCGATTGCGGATGTGCAGGCTGACGGTTGTCTGCTTCCCGTCAAGAATAAGAATGCTGTCGGTAATGGCAGCCTGGGCATAGTTATGTTGCAACTCGTAGTAGTTAGGCAATGGTGTCCGATCGGCATAGAGCAGTCCGTCGGTGCCTTTGTTGCCAAACATCTCGAACCCTTCTGTCTTTGACGTGTACACTTTCTCCTCATAGCCATACCTCTCACCACTTACATCCGACTTCTCATCTCTGAACGGCATCCCCTGATCAACCCACTCCCATACCGAGCCGCCTGCCAACCATGGGGTACGCTCGATGATCTCCCATTGACGGTCATGGTCTTCAAATGAGATGCCCAATGTGTGCAGGTATTCCGTAAAGATGACAGGACGATCGGCACGCTGGTAAAAGTCGGTCAGTTGACCTGTCGTGGGATAGTGAGGTGTATAGATGTCGGCCACCGCAGGGAAGTCATAGTTGAATCGGCGGAAGTAACTGCCCACCTGCGGATAACAGATGGGGCGTGTCGGGTCAAGTTCACTCTTCACATATTCGCCCAGTCTGATGCAGATGTCGGTCAGCGGATTCTCATTTCCGAGACTCCATATCAGCACTGAAGGATGGTTTTTATCGCGGCGAATGGTGGCCTGTGCCCGTCTCTGCAAGACAGGATAGAAGTCTTCTCTGCTCAGATTCTTGTCACCATAGCCGAAAGGCACCTCGTCGATGACGTAGAAGCCCAGTGAGTCTGCCAGTTCATAGAAACGGGGCTCGCGGGGATAGTGTGAGGTGCGGATATAGTTCACCGAGGCCTCCTTCATCAGACGCATGTCTTTCAGGGTCAGTTCATCACTGATCACCTTGATCGTCTTTGGGTCGGTGGCATGTGAGGTAACTCCACGGAACTTGATGGGCTGACCGTTCAATTTGATCACCTTGCCGTCGATGGTCAGTTCACGGAAGCCAAATTTGTGCTCAAATGTCTGCAGGGTCTTGTTTTTCTGAATCAGTCTCGTGCGCAGGGTATAAAGATAGGGCGTCTCTGCCGACCACAGATGCGGGTGTTCCACCTTGGTGTTTCCCACGACCTTTCCCTGTGCGTCAAGAATCTCATGCACCACCGAGGTTCGCTTGTTGGCATTCGCAATCTTCGTGTCAACACTCACCTCGCCTGTGTTTTTAGTCGTGATGGTGAGGTCGGAGAGATGGGTCTCTGGCACAGCCATCAGCGTCACATCCCGAAAAATGCCGTTAGGTGTCCAGTCATCATTATAGTCAAAATCGCTGCACGAAAACTGTGAAATGACACGCATCGCCAGTTCCTGTTCTCCCCACCCCGTGTTCCTTGCCTTGGATGGGTGGGGAACAAGGCAGTCGGTGATGTCAAACAAAGCCGTGTTGTAGCCAGAAAACCATGAGCCAGCCTTTTTGCCATTGACCCACAGGACATAGCCGTAGAGAACGCCATCGAAGCGCAGTACTATTCGCATTCCCTTCCATTCGGCAGGAACGGAGAAGGTTGTGCGGTAATACCCTGTCAGAGGGTCGGGACTGTCGTATTTGGGCCGACAGAAACCATAGGCCTCCCAACAGCCCGGTACAGGAATCCTCCCCCATGTGCTGTCCTCTGCAGGCACAGGACAGTAATTTTTATTCAATTCATTCTCTTCGCTGATGGTGATGCCCTCCTCCACTTTCAGGCTCCACTCACCATTGAGTGATTTCTTCATCGCAGGATCGGTCACCGGCAGGATTCCTTGAAAAGCATCCTGTGCAGCCACACCACCAAACGGCAAAAGGCAAACAATAAAGAACAGACTCAGCAGACGCACGATCTTCATAACCAATCTTCAATTTTCAATTTTCAATCTTCAATCTTTATATATTTCAGGTCGATTTTCGTATATTTTCGCTCTTTTTGGTTGTTCCAATGCTCAAACAGACCGAGCGGTGCTGTCAGCGGCTTTCCGTCTTGTTTATAAACCGTTCCGCTGGGAGTATTGGGAATGCTGGCAGCCTCGCGCAAGTACTCATCACAATAGTTGAGACTGCCAAACTCCGACCATTCGCCGATGATGATGTCCATGGCAACGGCATCGCATGCCAGTTCGTCCTGTGAGACAATCAGGGAACATGCCCAGTCGCCATTGAAGGGTTCCTTCATCCATTTGGGGTTGGGTGCCCCGTTGACATCGCGTGAGCCATAAGTGCCATCTATCAGATAGAACAACGCTTTCTGCCCCATGTCCTTATGAGCGATCCAGTCCACGAAAGTCTTGTAGCCTGGTTTCCCATGTCGTTTGTCCTGACTGACGTTATTGTGCGCATTCTGGCGCCAGAGCAGGTTGATGTCCGTCGCACCATACCAGTTCTTGGCTGTCAGCGTCACTCCGGGACCAGAGTGTGTTTTCAGGAGGGCAGAATTGATGAGATAGTCTGCATCGACGATACATTTGGCCAATCCCCGTGCCATCTTGCCATTGTCGGTGCTGTAAACAATCTGCTCAGGATAATACTCGCACTTCTCGCGTCCGTCACCGCCGATATTGTCTATCATGCGTACTTGCGGGAACTCCCTTCTCACCTTAAAAAATATAGAGTCGGTGATGGCGCGGCTGGGTTCGCAGAGCACGATGTCCTGTTGCCGCACCCCCGCATCGCGCACCATTGAGCGCACCAGTGCGAGAGTGATGCAAGGCGACGAGTTCAATTCGATGGTGTCGTGGTGCGTGATGGCATTGTTCATATTCAGTTTCACGGCAATCATCTCGCCCCGTTTATAGCCTCGGTTGCCCCGTCCGTGCGTCTTGTTGAAATGTTTGAACAAAGATTTCCATGCCTTTTGGGGAGTTGTCTCACCCGTCATTTGCATCACCGCCTCAGGTATCATCCTATCCGCCTTTGCCTGGTCGTTCCAGCGGTCCTCTACCCAAAGGCCGGTCTTGCCGTCCCACTTCACTACCCCCGGCGCATGGATCCACGCCACACGTCCCGGATGGATGCCACGCCCTATGCCTATAGGTTGATTGGGGCCAACAAACAGTTTGGGGGCCTGTGCGTTGTATTCACCAAAAAACAATCTGTCGCGGTTCACTGCCTCATTGAGCAACTGGATGGTGGTCGAAGGTCCGAGGTCGGGATTTTTCCAAGCACGGAGTTGCCACACCACTTTGCCATCCTTGTCTATCTCAACAGCCTGCACAGGTGCATTGGCGGTGTCCATCGGTTCTTTGTTCCATTCGTTGTACCAGTTGTTCACGATATGGTGGCCATTGCTCAGCCGGACTGTCTTCTGAGGTTGTGTCACGCCAAGCCCTGTGGTGTTCAGTTGCCATACGGTCTGTCCCTGGCGGTTGATTTCCTGAATCAGTCCTTTTCGCCCAGTGATGAGCAGGTTGCCGGTCTTGGACATTTCCTGTACCGACCAAGGCAGGAAACCGTTCCAGCGGTCTACCTCTTTTCCGTCACAGGTGTATTCATGGACACACCCCAGAGCCATGTTGGCAATGAGGTAGGTACCTCGGTTTGACAGCCTCGCATTGCGGAATTGTCCATGTACCGATCCCTTTTCCGATATGGGTAGTTCAAACTCCCGCACGATCCGTTTTGAGGGAATCTCCATCACCACCGCTTTTGCCGGTTTCCCATTCTGTACAAACACCACGTGAGTCCGTCCGATGGGCTGAGCGGTATGGATCTCTGTCCCCTCAGGTGCGACGTAATGCCATATTGTCTGTCCGTCAGCATCTACCTCTGCCACCCCATACTGATGTGCCACGAGGATGTGCCCGTCGGTCATCAGCACGGCATCGCTGATTTCACCACGGCCTAATTGGTCTTTGTAACTCCAACTGACCTGTCCGTCTTTTACGATGAACATCCTTCGCTGCTTGCTCTGGCCAGCGTAGAAAAAATTGTGTCGGGCGAGGCTCTGGTCCAAAGGATCCTGGGCCAGACTGCCATTCACGCTCATCATCAAAACAGCCAACAGTCCAACCATTCTTTGCCACCTGTGGCAGCCCAGTAGATTAATTTTCATCATGTTTTATTATTATAATTTGGTTCAAAGATACGAAATTCTCTCCACAAAAATTTACATGATCGTCATTTTTTAAATAAAGGCCACATCTCACGATGTAGCCTATCTTAACCTAATCTTTATCACTGCATATTTATTCCAACTATTCTTTAACTTGCTGATTTATTAGGTTTAAAGGTACTGATTTGGTTTTCTTCATTACTATTTACCTTACTAACAAACAAAATGTGGATCTTTGCAAATACTATGTTTAGTTTTCATGGTGCAAAGTTAAGGAGATACGAGGAAAACCTACCGACGGAAAATCGTCAATGAACATACACAATTCGGTAATTTCCAGAAAAAAGCCAAAAGAGGATGAAAATATTTCATTTTTTTACGTAATTTTGAGGCATACAAACTATATCAGAAGAAAATGAAGAGAATCTATTCTATGATCGCAGCCTTCCTGCTGTCTGTCTGCGGCACAGTAAGCGCACAACAAATCAACGACAACAACACGCCGCTCCATCTGATGAAGCCCGCCTACCGGGTTGGCTATGGCATCCCAAAGGAAGCGGAGGTGAAACAGACTTTGGACCGTCTGCTGCACTACATAGACCAGCAGACCCCAACTGTGCTTATTGACAAACGCACCGGCAAGGAAATCACCCGTCCTTCAGACATTGACGAACATACCTATTTCAAGCAAGGAGGATTCCGTCTGACCAGTTACGAGTGGGGCGTCACCTATTCAGCCGCCCTTGCAGCCTATGAGGCGACTGGCGATCCAGCCTACCGTGACTATACCATCAGCCGCCACAAATTTCTGAGTTCAGCAGCAGCCTCTTTCAGCCAGATATACAAAAAGCACAAGAATATTGACACCAATGTGCGCCGGGTGATAGACCCACATGCCCTCGACGATGCCGGTGCTGTGTGCACCTCCATGATCAAAGCGCAACTGGCGGATGGCAATTTGCCCTTACGTCCGCTCATCAACAACTATATCGACTATATTATAAATAAGGAGTATCGGCTTTCCGATGGCACTTTCGCCCGCCTTCGTCCTCAGAAGAACACAGTCTGGCTCGATGACATGTTCATGGGAATTCCGGCCTTGGCCTATATGGGGCGGCTTACGGGCGACAACAAGTACTACGATGAGGCTGCCAAACAGGTGGTCCAATTCGCCAGCAGGATGTTTGTTCCGGAACGCAACCTCTTCCGTCATGGCTGGGTAGAATCCATGCAGCCCCATCCCGCTTTTTTCTGGGGACGTGCCAACGGCTGGGCCATCCTCACCCTTTGCGAGGTACTTGATGTGCTTCCCGAAAATCATCCGCAACGCCAGCAGATACTCGACCTGCTTTGCCGCCATGCCCAAGGACTGGCATCCCTTCAGCACCAAGACGGTTTTTGGCACCAGTTGCTTGACCGTTCCGACACCTATCTGGAAACATCCGCCACAGCCATTTTCACCTATTGTCTGGCCCATGGGGTCAACAAGGGTTGGCTTGATGCCAAGGTTTATGGCCCAGTGGCCCTGCTCGGTTGGCACGCGGTGGCATCGGCCGTCAATGCACAGGGGCAAGTGGAGGGAGTCTGTGTAGGCACCGGCATGGGTTTCGATGCAGCCTTCTATGCCTACCGCCCCGTTCATCAGATGGCTGCCCACGGCTATGGCGTGACGCTCTGGGCAGGAGCCGAAATCATCCGTTTGCTACGGCATCAGCACCCCAAGACCAACGACAGCGCCGTTCAGTTCTACGAGGAAGAGGTGCCAACCGATCAGCCCATCTTCAACTACGACGGACAAATACGTTTCTAACATCTCCATTACCCTTCATCACATAACTACTAAAATGAATCACAGAAACAGATTATTAAGCCTGATGCTGGCATCCGCGTGCACGCTGGCACTCCATGCTCAGATGGGAACCCGCTTTCCCTCAGAACGAAAAGTCATCAATGACCCTAAGACCGGAGTAGAACTGGTATTCCTGACGAGCAAAAGCGGAACCGGCGACTCCAAGATCTATCAGACTCACAACCAGTGGACAGCAGACGGCAAATGGGTCATTTTCCGCTCCGACCGTGTGCAAGGAGAAGCGATGGCGGTGAATGAGGAGACAGGTGATATTGTGCAAGTCACAGAAGGCGGTTTCACAGGCATGCTTTGCGTGGCGCGCAAGTCGATGAACCTCTACCACATGCGCGTTGCAGAAGATAAAAAAGGAAAGCGTATCGGAATGGAAGTGGTCGAGGTGAACCTGGAACGCCTTTTTGCAGACTCAGAATCAGGCAAACTCAAAGGCAAGAAAGCCTACGAGCGCATCTGCGGCATCATTCCAGCCGAGATGTGCAGCGAAGGAGACATGGCCTTGGACGGCAGCGAGACTTTCGCCTATTTCCGTCTTGACAAGGAATATGCCCGTGGCATGTCAATCGCAGAGCCGATATCCCCCAACTTTGGTCCGCGCAACATGGGTGCCGGCCCTGGAGGTATCGGCAAGATAGACCTTACTACGGGTAAGTCTGAGCCTGTAGCAGCGGTCCACTTCAAGGTGGGGCACATACAAGGCAACCCCTGGCATCCCGGAGAGGTCATCTTTTGTTGGGAAACAGGAGGGAAAGCCCCTCAACGCACATGGATGGTCAATGCCGACGGAACCAACCTGCGCCCCATCTACCGCGAGACGGAGCACGACTGGGTGACCCACGAGGCTGTCATCAGCGAAGACGAACTGGTCATCGCCATCATCGGACACAGACCCATCAAAAACTCACCCAACACCTCCGAAGGAGCGGAAGCGAGAATCGCCGGACTTGAGTCGTTTGCCATGTCAGACAGTTGGGGACCTTCTGGAACGAAAGAGTATCCCACGGGCATCGCCGTAGTCAACATTCGTACCCGTGAACTGACGATGGAAGGACAGGTGCCCGGCGACAACTTCTGGCACGTGGCAGGCTCACAGGACGGACATTGGGTGGCCGGCGATGACTTTGCCCGCGAATTGTGGCTCATCGACCGTCATACGGGAGAGCGGATTCTGCTCACCGCAGGCCACAAGACCACAGCCCGTGATCATGTGCATCCTACATTCAAGCCCGACGGCACAGAAATAGAGATTCAGTCAGCCATGCTTTCTGACGACGGACGTTCGATGAACATCTGTATCGTGCGTTTACCGCAACATCTTATTGACCGATACCAAAAATAGAAGCGACCATTCACTTTCACACATGACACCCAAACTGGGCGATTCAAGATACAATCATGGCTATGAACAAGTTCCTCATCATCTTCCTGCTAACTTCAGGTTCCTTATGGGCACAGCCTTATTCCCACAAACAGATTGACGTCTCAAACGGGCTGTCAAACAACTTGGTGCTCAGTCTGGCGACGGACAATGAGGGCTATGTCTGGGCAGGGACAGAAGCAGGACTGAACCGCATCGGTGCCGGCATCTGCACAAAGTTCCATAAGCCACAGGGATGGCAACACGGTGCCAGAGGCAACAGCGACAAGGTGATGTCGCTTTATTACGACAAATCGAGCGGAACACTTTTCGTAGGAACAGAGAGCGGACTGGACATCGTGAACAGCCAAACAGGCTTTTATATGCAAAACACCATTGGCGACAGCCTGTTGAACTATGGCGTACAAGATATCACAACAGACCATCATGGAGGGGTATGGCTGTTTTACGACAATGGAAAGGTACAGCACGTTGTCTGTGCGAATCTGAAGGTATCTACCTTGCCTGTGAAATGTAAAAAAGGTAACCGAAGCGGACTTGACGACGGTGAGGGACACCTTTACATAGGACATGGCAAGGGAGGTATGAGCATCGTGGACAGCCGGACGGGTGAGACAGCCGGGACATACGTTTGCGAACAAGGCAACGAGAAGAGTATTCCCGGCAACAATGTGAGGAAAATCTATCAGGACAGCCACCGTCGGATATGGGTGGGCACAGACCACGGACTGGCCTTGTTCGACCCATCAAAGGGCATTTTTAGGGAAATAAGACACAAAGACAATCCCTATGACGACAACGTGTATGACATCCAGGAAATGTCAGACGGGCGCCTATGGGTGGCCTGCGATGTGGGCGGCATCAGTATGGTCGACTGCCAGCAGATGGCATATACAGAACAAACAAGCATCGTATTGACATCGCTCAACTCACGCTGTCTGTTGGAAGACAAGTATGGAAACATCTGGGTTGGCAACCATAGCACAGGCATTGACTTCCTTTCCAACAAGGAACCGCTGGTGCGCCAATTGCCTTATAGGAACACGCAGGGCCAACTGCAGGCAGTATATGCCATCACCAACGACAGACAGGGACGGCTATGGGTGAACGGAGAGGATGAACTCAGCCTATGGCAGGGAGAGACGCTGATAGATTCATGGCGCATCCAAGGTCTGAGAAACCGTGCCCACTCATACGCCAGAAGCATGATGGTGGACAAAGCCGGACAAGTGTGGATGGGCATGGAGGACGAAGGCGTCATCCGTTTTGACCCTCAGAACAAGCGATTCGAGCACATTGACATAGGCTACGACGCTCCAGACATACATAGTTTCTATGAAGACACCGACGGAAGCATCTGGATAGGAAGCGAGTTTGGCGTCTGCGTGTACAGGAATGGCATCATCAGCCATGAAGAGCAGATCGACCAACTCACCCGCAAAGCCCCCGTCAGCAGTTTTGTCAGACTCGGAGGAAAAATGTTGATGGCCACGCAAGGCAACGGTGTGGTTATACTCGACAGCAAGACGGGTGAGAGCAGGCAACTGCACATGGCTGACGGACTACCGACAGAGAACATCAACCAGGCGCTGGCTGACGGGAAAGGCGGGGTCTGGCTGGCTACCAACAGAGGTGTTGTCTTTCTTCCAGTGATGAAAAATGGGGAAAAACCTGTATGCTATGACAGCAGGCAAGGACTTGCCGATGGTCAGGTTCAAGCCTTAGCCCTCGACAATCATGGGAGGCTCTGGATCAGCACTTTTACACATCTTTCCTGCCTTGACAACAACGAGAAAAGACAATTCCACCACTTCAACGGTGATGGTCACCTGCCCATCGGCGGCTTTGTCGCCGGTTCTGTCGCCCAGATGGACGGTGGCACGATTGCCTTTGGTTCGTCCAATGGTGTATGCTACGTCAGTCCCGACTTAAACGCCGCCGGACGCGAAGCCGCCCTACCAAAGATTGCCATCTGCAATATCTATCAGCCTACCGCCAAAGGCACTGAGACCATCGGCCTGCTGCCTGGCAAGGAAGGAAAGATCAAACTGAACTACCAGCAAAACACGCTTCAGATAGTGGCAACGGTGGACAACTACGCACAACTGGGATTTGTCGACATGACCTACATGATGAAGGGGTTGGAGAACAAATGGTATGACCTGAATGACGATATGAAGGTTGTATTCCGAAGCCTTCCACCTGGCCATTACACGTTTATCCTAAAAGCCAAGTTGAAAAGCCAGAACTGGGATGCGGGGCAGGAGACGCTGCTCCACGTCATCATAGCGCCCCCCTTCTGGCGTTCCTGGTGGGCGTGGATGATTTATGCTTTGTTGGCTGTTGGCGCAATATGGCATTTCTTCCGAGGCTACCGACGGCATCTGGCTCTGCAAAACTCGCTGGAACTGACTAGGCGAGAGAATCTGCAAAAACAGGAACTGAACGAGGAACGCCTGAGATTTTTCACCAACATCACCCATGAGTTGCGCACTCCCCTTACACTCATCCTGGGTCCGTTGGAGGACCTTGCCGCAGACGGCAGTCTGGCAGCGGCCAGCAGGAGGAAAGTGGAGATGATCAATAAAAGTGCCGTACGGCTGCGCGATCTGATCAACCAGATCCTGGAATTCCGCAAGACCGAGACCCAAAACCGCCGTCTGACAGTCGCACGGGGCGACATCGGTCAGTTTGTCAGAGAAATCGTCCTCAACTACAGGGAGTTGAACCGCAATCCACAAGTGGACATCAATTATCACCAAAAAGACATTCTTCCTCAGGTGTATTTTGACTCAGAGGTCATCTCTACCATTCTCAACAACTTGCTCTCCAATGCCGTCAAGTACACCGAGCAAGGGAGCATCGATGTCACCGCAGAGGCCAAGGAAAACAACCGGATACTCATTCATGTGGCCGACACGGGCTATGGAATAGCCTCCGATGCCCTCCCCCACATCTTCGACCGTTACTACCAAGCCAAGGGAAGCCATCAGGCATCTGGCACAGGAATAGGACTGGCTCTTGTCAAATCGCTTTCCGACTTGCACGAAGCACCAATAACGGTTCAAAGCGAGGAGGGACATGGCTGTCTGTTCACGATTTCTCTTTCGGCAACCAACACCTACCCCCATGCGTTGCACAAGGAGGACAGCCAAGAAGAAAGAAAAGAGGGAAAAGAAAAGACGCAACAGGGAGATGACGAGGACCCAACTCCCTTATTGCTGGTTGTGGAAGACAATGAAGACATCCGGCAATACGTTGTCGACTCCCTGTGTGATGACTACCGGATTCTCCAGGCCAAAAACGGAGTGGAAGGGGCTGCCCTCGCCGCAGAGCATCTGCCAGACCTGATCGTCAGTGATATCATGATGCCTCAAATGAACGGCATCCAACTGACCAGGCAACTCAAGGACAACATACAGACCAGCCACATTCCCATCATATTGCTGACAGCAAAAGATACTGACGAAGACAAGGAAGAAGGATATGAAAGCGGTGCTGATTCCTATCTGACAAAGCCGTTCACCGCCAAACTTCTGTCCAGCCGCATCCGAAATCTGCTTGCCAACAGAAGAAGGCTTGCTGAATTGCTGAGTTCCGGCTGCGTAGAGAGCATCTCCTCCAAGTCCACTTCGCCATCCCATTCACTCAGCCGCCTCGACCGTGAGTTTATGGAACGGCTGAACCAGACGATCGAGGAGCATATCATGCAGACAGACATCGACATGGCTTTCCTCACCGACAAGATGGCGATGAGCCACAGCACATTCTACCGCAAGGTGAAAGCCCTGACAGGTCTGACGGCCAAGGAGTATGTGCGCAAAAAACGCCTGCGCCACTGCTACCAACTGCTCGAAAGCGGTGATTACAATGTGGCTGAGGCCGCCATGATGACTGGTTTCAATCAGATGGCACATTTCCGTGAAGTATTCAAAAAGGAGTTTGGCATCCTCCCATCTGAACTTACAAAGAAAACAAATACCAAAAGAACATGAGAAATCCTGAAAGAATGAACAGAATGGCTATTGTGATCATGCTGCTGACTTTCTGTCTGCAAATGACAGGCACGGAAATCACTCAGACAGAACACCTTACCTTCTATTATCCGAATTTTAAGTCCATTGATCTGTGCTTGGGGAAAATGCCTGACACAACGGACGCCAAGGTAGAGTTCTGCTGTGAGGCCGCATTCACCGGCCAACTTCTGCCATCCTTCAAACACTCAAATGTCGCGGACAACCATGTGAGCGGCGGGAAATGGTATCAGGGCTACAACTGCAGGGCGAACACAGGGGCATTTGTCTGGTTTCACGACAGGTGGGAATTCATGGAGAAAAAGCGATTTCTCACGGAGAAGCCAACCTGTCAGATGGCATTTTGCCAGTATCTGCTCATCCACCATGGCAAGCAGACTCCGATGTGGGAGAAGTTGCGCAAGAACAGGACACGCTACAGGGCATTATGTGAAAAAGACGGCCGTCTGTGCTTGGTGGAGTCAAGGAAAGTCATCACCTTGGAATTCTTCATCAAATGTCTGACGGAGAGCAAAATCACCAATGCCATTTACCTTGACATGGGTGCCGGATGGAATTACGCGTGGTACAGGGATGCCAAGGGGAACACACACGAGTTGTTCCCCGAAAGCAAAAAAGCCTCCGACTATCGGTTTCGCACGAACTGGGTCACGTTCTATCGGTAACGTGACCCGTTCATTGTCAATGGTGACGGATTCTGACGATGTTCAGTGAGTAAGGAGGCACGTCAAGCAGTATGCTGTTCCCCTCGGGTGACAGCAGTTGCTCCACAGGATGAATGTGGGTGGGTGCCTGGAGTGTGTTCTCTTCCATGCCGTCATTGGCAGCCAGTCTCACCACTCGGGCACCGTCTGGAGTGAAATTCTTCAGATTCAGGTTGGCAGTGGTTGCTATTTCACTTGTATTTGCCAACTTTACAATGAGTTCGCCTGTCTTTTCGTCGATGGTGGCAGATGAGAATACACCTTTCGTATCGTCATGTTTCAACACAGTGTCGAAGATCAGTCTGTCATCCAGCCACGCCTTCACGCTGTCGCCAGCCACCTGCAGGGTGATGTCATACCAGCGGCCCTTCTCCACACGTCCCCGTTTTTCAACGGTCTGCAGTTTGCCTCCATTGCTGATTTGCTCGATGGCATGCTGGGTGTTGCCCCATCCGCCGAAGTTCAGCCAGCAGTAGTTCTTCTCATCGACATAGTTGAAGATGATGAGAAATCCCTCGGCACCTTCATCCTTGCGTGCGCGGAATTTGCAGGTGTAATGGTCACTGCTGATGATGTCCTTCTCCATGCAGATAGTGGCCTCCTTCCGGCTCGTCTGTTGCAGGATATTGCCATCCTTCTTCCAGTCTCCATTGACATACTCAACATCCTTGCTTGTCTCGAACGAGGCTTGAGTGCCCCACGTGCCGAATCCCACACGACTCTGTTTGGGGGTCAGTTGTTTGCGCACATTTCCCTCATAGGGGTTGGTCTGACTGACTTTCACCACCTGGGTTCCGATGTGCTGGGGCATGAGTTGCTGGACATAGTAGGACGGCGTTCCCATGACTTGGCTGCTGCTGAAGCGTATCATGTCAGGACGCCAGCGGGCGTCGTTCTCATTGACGAAAATGGGCGCATACGATGCCAGTGCCACCACGTCGGAATTGTTCTCCATACCCATCATATATACCGCCTCACCCAAGGCGGCATTCATATTGCCCAGATTGCCGAAGCCATTGGTCACGGCATATTCCCCCACATAGATTTTCGGACCGCGGCGGTCGTAACTGTCGTATTTGTGGAAAGCACCTGCAAACCAGCCGGGTGTGCGGTAGTAGTGCTCATCAAGCAGGTCCACGGGCAGCGTGGAGTTCCACTTGGGATTGTCGTCACCCCATGCCACCACATTGCCGATGATTTTCATTTCAGGGTATTTGGCACGGATGGCTTTATAGAACTGCTCATAACGGTCGTAGTAGTGGTCACTCTGCTGGCGCGGGTCGGGCTGGTTGTTTTCGTTGCCCACTTCCAGATATTCCAGTCCGAAAGGCTCCGGGTGTCCGTTCTTGGCACGCATGGCGCCATATTTCGACGTGACAGGTCCGTTGGCATATTCGATGGCGTTCAAGCACTCGTCAATCCAGGGTTGGATGCTGTCGTAGGGTGTCATGCCGCCATGCCACAACCCCACATTCACCACGAAGAGTGGTTTGGCACCCAAGTCCTCTGCCAACTGCAAGTACTCGTGATAGCCCAGTCCGTCGGTGGTGCGGTAGCCCCAGTTTACATTCCAATGCCCCTCTCGCGCCTCTATCGGTCCGATGGTGCGCTCCCATCGGAAGGCATTGTCAGGACTCTCCTGTCCCTCCACAAAACAGCCACCGGGGAAGCGCATGAACTTCGGGTGCATCTGCCACAGCATATTGGCCAAGTCGGGACGCATACCGTTCTCACGGTTCTTGAACGTGGGCGGGAAGAGACTCACCATGTCGAGTTGGATCTGCCCCACACCATCGAAAACGAAGGCAAACTGAGCCTGCGGGTCGTTGTCACTGACAGTGAGTGTTGTCTCATACTTCGTCCATCCTTTGGCTTTAGCAGGGAAACCGCTGACAGCACTTTCGGCATAAACCTGAGCGCCGTCTTTCGAGCAGAGTGTGGCCTTCACCGTACCCTTATACTTCAGGGCTTTGGCCCAGAAAGACAGGCGGTAGGTGCGGCCCTGCACTGCATTGATGCCCCAATAGCCCTCGTTCACCAAGCAGACGGGGATGGAGGACGAAGCCTTGATGTCGAGTTCCAGCGCATTATGCTGCACGGCATTGAGCAGAGGCGTCTTTTTCGAGGACTGTATGAGCCGTGCCGTGAGTTGCGACGGAGCGGCAGCATACGTTGACCAGCCTTGCATATCAGCAGGGGCGCCATAGCGTGGTCCGTCCTCAAACGAGCGGTTGCGAATCAACTCCGCATAGAGGCCGCCATCGGCAGCGTGGTTGATGTCTTCATAGAAGATACCATAGAGCATGGGACTTACCTTCGGCCCACGTTGCTGGGCATCGATGTCAAGAATCACTTGCGCCTGAACTGCTGCTGAAAAAACAGCAAAACCGGCAATGAGAAGAATGTTTTTGTAGGACATGATTACAGTGTAATTTGCTTTGACTTGTTTTGATAGGTTGCTTTTCGAGGGTTCATAGAACTTGATTTTGCAAATATACAAAGAAAAAATAAAATGACCACTGAAAAACGGATAATTTTGTGTTACCTTTGCATGGTGCCCACAAAAAGGAAATGAGGCACCAACCGGACAGAAGATGGACATCAATCATTACTTTATCGAACAGGGAAAGGGATTTCCGCTGATTCTGATTCATGGGAACGGTGAGGACAGCACCTACTTTGCACACCAGATGGAACCTTTCGCCCATCATTTCAGGGTCATCGCCATCGACACCCGCGGTCATGGGAAAACACCTCGTGGCGAAACCCCTTTCACCATCCGTCAGTTTGCAAAGGACTTGCTGGACTTTATGGACCAGCATCATATGGTGAAAGCCCATATCCTCGGCTTTTCCGATGGTGGGAATATCGCCATGGTATTTGCCCTGGCACACCCGGAGCGGGTGGGAAAACTGATTCTGAACGGAGCCAACCTATATGCTTCCGGTGTGAAGGGAAGCATACAGTTTCCCATAGAAATAGGCTATAGGATTGCCCGCCTATTTGCCCCTTTTAGTCCCAAAGCCAAGAAAAACGCCGAAATGCTGGGACTGATGGTCAATGACCCCAACGTGAAGCCGGAGGAACTGTCACAGATAAAATGCCCAACGCTGGTTATTGCCGGCGATAAGGACATGATCAAAGAGAAGCATACCCGCCTGATCGCCAGGAGCATTCCCGGTGCGGAACTCTCCATCCTTCCCGGCGACCACTTTTTGGCAAACAAGAGGCCGGAAGCCTTCAACGAAGCGGTGTTGCGGTTCTTACTTTGACAGAACCACAGAAATACTGAGAGTCAGAGACTTATCTCAGCCGTCCGACATATTTCACATCTACGGCATCTCCTTTGAGCACGTCGGCAAATTGCTGTGGGCGGATGGTGACAGGTCCGAGCATGAACTCCGGGATGTTGTAACTGCGCATGAACTGCCTGTGATAGTCGGGGTCGGCACTGGGCAACTCAAAAGGTTTGCTGCCATGCCCGTTGGCATCGAAATGGGCGATGAATGGCCGGGTGAACGACCCATCATCGCGACGGCTGCTAAAGATGACCCAACGGCCGTTGCTCGACCAGGAATGATAACTCTCCGTGTCGGGTGAGTTCCACTCATCCACCTTACGCACCTCCCCACTCTTCAGGTCCATCATCCACAAATCGGCATCATGATGCCAGATATGGAAATAGCCGAACTGTGCACTGGAGAAAAGCAGGTATTTTCCGTCGGGCGAGATGCGTGGCAAGACGGCACTTTGTCCGACAGCGGCAGCGTCGAAGACCAGTTCCCTCGGGCCGAACGCCATGGTCTGAGGGTCAAAACTTTTCTTATAGAGATTGTATTTGAGTGTTCTATATTTCGAGATCTCACCCTTCTGATCAGATGCCACCGAATCGGGATCTATGTAATGACCGCTGCTATAATAGAGAGTCTTGCCGTCAGGAGCCCAACAGGGGAACACCTCAAACTCTGTCGTGTCATTCTCCAGATTCGTCACCAGATTATTCTCCACATCGTAGGCGATGATGTCACTCGCCATATCATATACCTCCACCTTGTTGGAATCTACGGTATGGAATTTCTGATGGGTCTTGTCTGTGGCATATACAATCAGGTTGAGCCATGGGTGCCAGGCCGGATAGACACCGGCAGAAAGAATGGAGTCGTTCTTCATGTTCACCTTTTTCATCTTGCCATCGTAAGCCACCAGGGTGCCGCCACGGAACTGACGGGCGTGGAACTGCATGCGCTGGGGATTGTAGTTCTGGTAATGGTGGCAGTTGATGCACTGTCCGTCTTTCTCATAACCACAAAGGAAGTTGTCGTAGATGACACTCTCGTCATAATTCTCGAGACAACGCTGGTTGATGGTCAGTGTCTCATACGCAATGAAAGAAGGTGAAATCAGTCGGTAACTGATATAAGGGTCGATGGAATCGGGCGACACATACAGGTTGAAGGGCTTGTAACGAGTCCATTTGCCATCTTTGCTCATATACACATCCACTGTGATGGCCCCACCCTTCGCCTTGGCGGTCATCTCCTGCCATTCATCCAACTCAGGCTGCATCTGTCCGCCGCATACAATCACTTGGTCGCCCACGGTATAACTTGCCACCATATCATCAGCAGGTTGGTCGGCCTCAAATGTCAGTGGCGCGATATTCACCGGAATGGTCACATTCACATAGTCGGGATATATGGCCGGAAGTGCTGACGACTGGGTATACTCGGTAGGTATGGACACCTTCCCACACGCCATCAGCGAGACAATGCCCAGAACGGCCATCCAAAATCTCATTGTTTTCATCACTCTAATATTGTGGTAAGTCTGACATCAGATAATAATCATAGAAATAGGTGTTGCCATAGATAGGATACAACGCCTTCCTCGCCTCTCTTATATCCCTTCCGTCATATTGGGAGAGCATGCGTGCGAATCGGTCATATCCATCTACCACGACCTGATCGAAAGGCATCTTGTCGATGTTGGGGTTGCGTTCCTCGGTGGCAAACGTATAGGCGGCCTGCTGATAATACAAAGGCGGTTTGCTATCGGGATGCAGACGGGCATAAGTAGTGAACTGATACCAGAAAAGTTCTGGTACTTTCTGCCACATGGCTGCCAGGAGACACTGCTCCTGAAAGACAGGATCGTCTTTATAGACGCTTTGGGCGAGGTGCTTCATCAGGTATTCCTCAACAAATCCATTGTCGGAACCCAGTATGTTGACATAGTGTAGCATGTGGGTGATGGGCCCCATTTCCGGATCTTTGGCTATCTGGTCGGGGTGGTTGAGCAGATTCTCAGCCCATACCGCCCAATCACGGTAGAAGGTGGTCTTCTTCAGGATGTTGATGTATTTCTTTGCCAAAGGCTTGTCACCGTCAAGGATGGCGCAACGGGCGAGATTCTTGAAATACTCTGTACGCCATTCATATTCCACACCCATCTCCGTCGTCAACCTGGTACAGTCGTTCAACTTACCATATTGATAATATATCATCATGCCGATGACCTGCATCATACGCACACCAAAGGGTGCATTGCTGGCTTTGGAACCGTTTTTGAAATTATACATCTCCGTACTCTGACGCCCCAAACGGAACAGAGCCAGGTTTTTCATCATCACGATGGCACGTGTTGGCTCATCCTCTTGGGCGGCAGCCTCTTTGACCACTCCCTCCCAGTCGAGACGTTCGATGCAATGCTGCATGCTCAGTTCACGATGGAAATTGGAATCCTTATACCAGAAAAGCACCACGCCAACAACCAGCAACGCCAGAATGCAGATGTTCCACCCATATGTCGTTGCCCAGCGATACCATTTTCTGTCGGCGAGTGGCTTCCTTTCGGCTTTGCCATGTTTGTTCTTTTTCTGCTGCTTCCGTTTTTCCCTGCTCAAAGATTGGGGGGCGCTGATCTCCTCTGTCTTTTGCATATCGGTGTCGGCAACCTTCATCCGCGACCATGGGATGCATGCCATGACGACAAAAAACAGCAACAGCAAATAATAAGGAATATAATACTGATGATGATCTTCCCTGATATAATAGAGCGGAAGTTCCGTGAAATAGATATTGGTGAGGTTGGTCTCATAATAGACATAACGGTAACACAGCAAGGGAACTGCCACCACGCTGACCAACGCCACCAAACTGTTGATCATGGCTGTGCCCTTTGGACAGAGACGCCAGGACCAAATTGCCATCAACAGCACTGCAGCCAACCCATAGATGCCCATCAGGGGATATCCTGCCACGGCTACAACCACCAGGAACACTGTACGCAAAGCCCAACGGGCAGGCAGACTGCGGAAGCACCACAGCAAAGCCACCACCGCCGTGCATCCGATGGTGGACACAAAGAAATGCCCTCGCAACTTGAGCATATACACCCAGTAGCCCATGTCGACAATGGTCAGCAACAGGAGTGCTACGGGTATCAGCATCAGCACCGCCCACTTGTCAGGCACCTGGAAGGTGCGCTTGGCCAATGTCATCAACAGCAGCCACCACGCACAGAGCAGGAGCACACCCACCACGGGATGATAGAGGAACTGTGTGAAAAACGTACCGATATAGGTAAGCAACCCTCCGGATACCACCATCTGCTGTTTGAAATACAGCGAGGTGTTGAGGAACAGATTCATCTCCTGCACTTTCCAGAGCAGGTCATTCTCATACACCAGCAAAGCACAGGCAATGGCGACCAGTGCCAGAAGCCACACTGCAATGAATGATCGTTTTTTCATAACTGCTGAAGCAAATATTTGGATTCACTGATAGAACATGCAAAAATACAAAAAAATTGATAAACACAGAGATACAGAGAGACAAAGTTTAATAAGAATAAAAAATTCGTGCGTCACAATTCTCATTGTTCTGCCGGATTTGCAATCCGGCAGTATCAAGTATAAGGATTTGCAATCCGCTAAAATCGTTGTAAACTGTGACTGATGAATTATTTAAACGGATTGCAAATCCTTATATTCCACTCAGTCGGATTGCAAATCCGACTGAACCTGCCTAAACCTGCAAATCCGTCTGAACCCAAAAATCCAACCAAACCTGCGATACAGAGAGACAAAGTTTAATTTGAGATAAAAAATTCGTGCGTCACAATTCCGACAAAGTCGGAAAGTGACGCACGATGAAATGATACACTCTCAATGAAGAGAGTTCAGTTTTTCTTACTTAACAACAGTCTTTTTGCCATTGTTGATCACGATGCCCTTGTATTCCTTGGACACACGCTGGCCAGCGAGGTTGTAGGTAACGGTAGAAGTAGCCTTCTCATTAACCACGTTCTTGATTCCAGCGGGATCAACGAACATCTCAGGACTTCCACCAAGAACCTTCACGTAGAAGTTCTCAGAACCTGTCTGGTTGATCAGAGACTCTGTGCCATCATCGAGTTTCCATACCACATCCTTGATCTCATAGGTGTTGGCATCCTTAATTTCTGACAAGTTGAATGCGATGGACTGCAAGTTCTTCAAGAAGCCGCCATCAGCCATTTCTCCGTTGCACTCACTAGGAACAACAAATGTTGTCTCGAAGTCCTGCCATTCCTCAGTGAAGTTCACATCACCGATAGCAGCCCAGTGAATATAGTTGCCTGGCATCTCGTGGCTCTGAGTGGAAGCCTTTGCAGGGATAGCGCTCTTGTACTTGAATTGGACGATGGTAGATTCACCAGCCTCAAGAGGACGGTTGGAAACAATCCAGAACTGGTTGTCCCATGCCTGACCTGTACCACCTTCTTGCTCAGCATTGGTGAAGTCTCTCTCAAGTGCATTGATAGTCACAACAGTTGGGTTCGGATTGATCTCGATAGGAGCAGTGTCTTTTTCACCTTCAACCTTCACGAAGTTGATCTGCTTGCCCTCAACGTCAACAGAGATGGTCCATACACCAGCAGCGGGAAGTTTGATCTTGGCATTGGACGACTCAGTATAGTTTGGCCATGCTTCAGGATCGTTCACGATAGCGGCATCAGGTTTGATGGTGTTGCTCTTGAAAGATCTGTCATTACCACGGACCGTCGAGATCATGACCTCGTTGACCCAAGTATCCTGCTTGCCTTTTGTACCCACTGTAGCCACCATTAGATCTTCGTCCTGAACGAATTCAATGGCTTCGTCGAAGTTGTACTCAATACCAGTAACAGTGTTGGAACTTGCAACAAAGAGACCTTCGTCAAGTTTCATGACTGACACAGAGAGATCATCGAAGTAGAAATCAACAGCGTTCTTGTTCTGCGGGTTCAGGTTGAATGCGATAGACCAAGCGTCAGTTGCTGCATCAGGAACGGTGAAGATACCGTCAAAGTCCTGCCACTCTGTGGTGAAGTTGACATCACCGACAGCCTGCCAGTGTACGTAGTCTGACGGGTTCTGATGATGGAACTGGGTGTTGGTGGTTGCGGCCTCAGAAGCCTTGTAGCGGAAGTGAAGTTTGAACTGATTGCCCACCTTGAAGACCTTTGGATTCGGAGCCTGGATCCAGAACTGGTTGTCCCATGCGGAAGGATCACCCTCAGTGTCAGCGACCTTGCCATGAACGACGAATACACGGTTGCCATCAACCTCTTCGATTGTTGCGGGGAATGGATCCCAGCCACCGTCATCATTCATATTCACGTTCTTCTCCTTGCCCCAGGCACAAATCTTAAAGTTGTTTTCCTGGTCATTCCATCTTGTGTTGGGGTCAGCCCAATCCTGGCTGGCATCACCATTCTCAAGTTGCTCCAGCCACTCTACCGGGCGCTCTTCCTTACCTTCGTGGGTAATCTTCAGATAAGCGATGTCCCAAGAACCGACCCAGTCACCACACTGCATGAGGATATTGCCGTCATTATTTGTGGCTACGTAATCAACAGTGCCTTCCACCCAATCAGTTGTGATGGCGAATTGTCCATAAGGAGTCTGACCAAAGCCAAGCATGGAGACATTTCCCTCATGGTCACCCTTAATCTTGAAATGAAGGGTATAGGTAACGTCGGGTTCTGCATTCACGCCACCGATGGGGAAGAACTGGCAGTCCCATGAAGGATCTGTTGCTTCCGTGCTTTCGAAGTGGAGGCAGCCATCTTTGATGGAGAGACGGGCAAATGCCGATTCACTGCCGCGCCAACTTGCGAACGGTACTTCAGAAATGTCTGAGTACTTAGAGAAGTCGACTTCTGCATCGACGATCTCCTTCGCACTTGCTCCCAAGAAGCATGTCAAGAGAGCAAAAAGAGTAAAGAATTTCTTCATAAATAAATAATTTGTTAGATTAATAATAAAGAAATAAAAAGAAAATATAATTAAGTGATTTGTATTGCTTTTGAAAGATAATTGCCAGGAAAATCAGAATGAATCTTTTTATTCACTGGCAATTATCTGTCAGTTGAGATTCTTACTTGCCACTCAGTGCATCACAGAATGCCTTGTAGGTAGCAGTGCGCACCCAGTCCTTGCTCTTGCTGTCGACAGCCCAGAGTCCTACAGGATCGTTCGTATCAGCCAGGTTGCCCTTGCAGAGACCTGCCTGCTTGTCATTCGGAATCTTGTTCATGTAACTCTTGATGACATAGCCATAGTAGTCGGCAAGTTGCTGACGCTGAGCATCCGTGATATCCTTTGCTGCCACACTGGCTCCCGAAGCATTCTGGTACTTGATGTCGAAGTTGGAGAGACGTATCAATTTGCCTGTGGAAGCGAGATTCGTCAAAAGATTGTCAAGAGATGCCTTGTTGGCTTCCTGTTTGGCCGGATCCTCACTGTAAGTAAGATTCAACTTGGCATTGATACCATCAATCTTGGCTCCGTTAGCATCCCAGATCTTCACCCAGTAGTTGAGACTTTCCATCTTCTTGTTGTCCTCAAGCCCCGACTCACTGATAAAGAACTTCAGCAAAGCAGGGTCACCGTCATACTTTTCGTAAGCAGCCTTTGCCACCCTTGATACAGCCGGAGCATAATTCTCGCTTCCGAGAACATCTTGCCAGTAGATGCTGGTCGTGGAGTGCTTCAGGTCGTAATAACCATTCTCGAGAATGGCCTTGTCGTCGATGGCCTCGTCGATAAGGTCGAAGGCATTGATACGTCCGGCGTTGATCTTCATCAGACCGTCACACCATGTGTTGATGGCATAATTGATGGTGTCTGTTTTTTCCTGCGCTGTCTGTTGGCGGTGGTTGTCAGGATAGTAACCCACCTCTACCTTCTGGATATAGATGACAGCAGAACGGGAGTTCTCGATTCTCAGGTAACCCTCAGTCTCATCAGGTGCACTCTGGGCTTCCACTACAACCTTATTCCATTTGCCAGCCTTGAAAGTCCACCTTCCGTTAGGACCGGTTCCTGTGATCTTATTGCCAGAGAAGGTGATATCATAAGAAGCATCCTTGTCGGCCATCGCCCAGAAGGTGATGGTGTATTTGGCGTTCGGATCCACTTCGAAGCCCTCAATGATTCGGACATTGGATGCGGTACTGATTTTCAGCGCATTCTCTCCGTCGTATTTCACGATGGAAGCAGAACCCTTATCCACTGTACCATCAAATGTCGTCATGGTGGTATAGTCAACCGACTTTCCCTCCACGTAGTCAACCTGAACCTCAATGGGGGCGGTGAGCATGTTCAGCCAACCATCAGCCTGATTGGCATTGGCGAAGATAGGACTGCCAAACACCTCGCCACCTATCTCATCCATATGAGTGAGGAGATCCATCATATCGAGGAAGTTCATCACTCCCTTGGAGTTGATGATGGTTCCAGACATCAGGGAAGTGCCAAAAGAGACATTGTCGAAGTTGGTGACCGCTGCGGCATGGGCCAGTTCCTGCTTGTTGAAATCAGCAATCTTGAGCGTGGCACCTATCGACATGTTGGGATAGGTGTTCCTGTCGATATATGACTTGACGGGCGCCAAGTCCTTATATGGCTCAGAGAAAGCGGGGTCGGGCTGAGCGGTGAAATCATCTGTCACGTTATAGTCAGCGCAGGAAGCGATGAATGCTCCGGCAGCCAACATCAAGAGACCGTTTCTTAAAAATGTATTCATATCTTAGCCTCCTATTATTATTTAACGTATTTTGGTGAGAAGAATTCTTTCTTGTTGGATTCACGAGTCTGAACAACGAGGGTATCGTTGGTCGTCACCTGCACATCGTTCTCAAGAACCCAGTCCACTTCTTTGCCGCCAACCAACTTCTTACCGATGACTCTACCTTTCTTGAAGGTCACGTTGTAGGACAGGCGGAGAATATCACGCGAAACGGGTTTTCCGTTCATATTACCCCACTGGTAGTCTTTGTATTCAGGCTTGTCCGTTCCTTTGACGATAAACTCACCGGAACCGGAGGAAGGCACTTCCTCATCGTCGCTGGTAATTGTACAGTTGTTGCCATTGAATGTGAGGACAAGCTTGCAGCTCTGGGAAGGTCTGGCATCTCCGGAAGCATCCTTACCGATATTGATGGATACCGGGAAGATGGCCTGTGACATGTTCTTGGTGTCAATACCGCAAACCTCATCGTTTTGGTTCACAGGATTCTCCTTGTAATGCTCCACATCGGTGTTGACGAGAGAGAAATCCTTTCTGACAACGGTATTGGTAACACCTTTTTCCGTCACATTATCCACGCCACGGCGGATATATTTTCCCTGCCATGGGTTCATATACTTCACACAGTAAAGCACATAGTCCTTGGGCAAAACCTCCCAGTCCTCTGAATTCGTGCGCGAAGGAGAGAGACCTTCACGTGGCTTACCGGTAAGAATATGGTCAATGCCTTTGGCGTTTTTCATCACCAGCGGAATGACATAGGTATTGGCAATGGCTTTCGGATCGTTGAAGAAAGCATCGGTGAACTGCACTTCCACATATCCTCTGGGGTCACCATTGTAAGGAATGACATTGGACAGAAGTTGATAGTAGGATGTTGGCATGGGGAGCACGGGAGCGGAGGGATTTCCGCCCTCATCCACAAACCAGAGGTTGTCGCAAAGGGTCTCATCGACAGCGATATCTATAAATGCATTACGGCCGCCGTATGCGCCACCCATGGTTGACCAAATCTGGCATTTGTGTGCATTGTCGAGCGTGTTGTCGTAGATATCGTTGCCCAAAATGAGTGTACGTACCGGGAACTGATAAGCGAAGTAAGCAGTTGTACCTCCCTCATAATCCGGGAATTCTTTGTCTGCATTATAGCAAGACACATAGGTGAGAGAGAGGGCACCCAAGGCTACTCCGTATATATACTTTTTAAGTTTCATAATTCTTATGAGTTACTTTTATAAAACCTTCTATTTTTTATCTTCAATTTTCAACAGTATCACCATCCCTTGTTTTGCTTGAGATTGCTCCATTTAAGAATCTCACTCTTTGGAATGGGGCCGTACCACTGATAAGAACTGTCGTATTTGCGCTCCTCTACGTCAATGATGGTATAGGTGAGTTCACCTGTTTCCTCATTGCGGTCGATCTTCATACCTTTGACAGTTTCATTCAGCGGCAACATCCAGCGGCGGAGATCCCAGAAACGCTTGTTCTCAAAGCAAAGTTCCAGACGACGCTCGTTGCGGATCAGACTGGTCATCTTGGCCTGGTCGCTTGCACACTCCTCAACATAGGTATCACCTTCTGGGAGAGGACGGCCAAACTCATCTGTACCGAGTCCTGCACGCTCACGGATAGCCTTGATCACATCGTAAGCAGTGAAGCCTATTCCCATCGGATCAGCCTTGGGTCCCCAGGCATCGTTGGCAGCCTCGGCGTATGCCAAGAAGATCTCAGTATAGCGGATACGCGGATAGATGTGCTGCTGCTCAATGAGTGAACTTGACAGCGGGCTGACATCGTCACGGAGAAGTTTCTTCAGGTAATAGCCTGTACGTGTAGAGGTTCCGCCATAGTTGATGTTGTCGTCATACTCGGGCACACCTTTGTCGTTCACTTTTGGATAAGTACCTGTTATGATTTCAGTTTTTCTGAACGTGGTACCGTTATAGAGAACGTCGTCTGTCAGACGCGGGTCACGGTTGGCATATGGATTTTTCGGATCATAACCTGAATTGGGTTCTGTGATAGGACGTCCACTGCGCATGGGGAAAGCATCGACGAGATTCTGGGAAGGATTCACGCGACCGCTTCCATAAAGTGTCGGCGGGAAGTTCTCCCTTTCCTGAGTTGCATCCTTGCTGCGGTCTGCGCGCCAGAGGATTTCAGGCATCTCAGCAGCACTTGGCTCAAGTTTGGTCTTGTTCTTGTACCAAGTGTGACCTGTCATATCAAATCCTTCCATACCACCGATTCGCTTGAGTACAGCAGCACAGAGAGTGGCAGCCTCAGCCGAGGTCACACCGCTCTGTTCGCGGAAGGCTGGACTTGCTGCGAGCAGCGCTGTCTGTGCCTTGATAGCCTCAGCAATCCTTCCTGACATCAGGTTTTTTGCCTTAACACCAAACACGAGGTTATAACCGGAATAGTTCGCACCAAAAGACTTATACTTGACAGGAATGTCATCATCACTGCTGATGTCCTCATAATCGATAGGGAGAAGACTCATGGCGAGGTCACAGTCTGCATAGATCTGCTTGACACAGTCAGCAAATGTTGCGCGTGCCTGATTGAAGTTGGAACTACCGTCTTCTGGTTCGGTGTTCAAAGGCACTCCGTAGAGTACTCCATCGTCGGCATAGCCTCCATGAGCCTGCAGCAAATAGTAATTGAAGAGAGCGCGAAGGCCATAGGCCTCACCTTTCAGACGGTCAACGAACATCATCTGCTTGGAAACAGCACTGGGAGCCCACTTCACTTGTTCTACGATGGAAAGGAAGAGGTTGACATACTGGATGCCATCCTTGCAGTTATCCCATTGAGACATCGGATTGTTGTCAGAAGCCCAGGTGCCGGTAGCCATATTCAGATAATTGCTGGAGGTCAAGTTGGTGACTGCATCATCAGTAGCAATATCCGTCTGCGTGGTCGTCATATATGGAAGACGTTCGTAGCCGTATATCAGCAGACCATGAGCATACCTCGACTCTTCGGTCATGTCCTCTGCTTGTCGGTTGTTTTCATCTGCCGGCTCAAACATATCGTTGCATGAGCATAAAGCGAGGATGCCGATGAGATACAATATAAAGTTTCTTGTCTTCATTGTTTTCAATTTTCAATTATCAATCTTCAATCTACTATTAAAGGGTTACCTTCACACCGACATTATAGAAACGGGTCTGTGGAGCATAACCTACGCTTGTCTCCATCAACTTGCGCTCCTTGGAGAAGGTAAAGAGGTCATTTCCGTTCACATATACAGAGAGAGCCTTTACCCACTTTCCGTCAAAAATTTCCTCGGGGAAATCGTAGGTAAGTTGCACCTTGCGGAGGTTGAAACGGTCGGTTTTGTACAGCCAGAAGGTAGAATTAGCAGCGTTATTGGCTGAACTCAGTGTCGTCAGACGGGGATGAGTGGCGATAGATGCTGTCTCCGGAGTCCAACGGCCACGTGCATTGACAGAATACTTGGCGTCTCCGCTCATGAAGAAATAACCGCCGTTTTTCATTCCATATGCACCGAACTGACCATTGCCCAACGCAAAGAGTGTGAAATTCTTATACTTGAGAGTAATGTTCAAGCCGACATTCCATGGAGAGCCGATGTTGGAAGTGGTTGTGGGATTGCCGTCAACCAAATAGGTAACGTTGCCCGACTTGCCAAGAACTACCAAGTCATTTTTGTCAATTCTTCCATCACCGTTCACATCCTCATATTTCAGGTCACCGGGTTGAATGGTACCACCGATAGCAGGATTGGGGAGATCTTTTTTCAAAGTGTACTTAGTTTTGCCATCGGATGTTGTGGACACATCAAAGTCATTAACAGTGTAGAAACCAAGGCATTTGTAACCCCAGAGAGCATCAAGGTTCTGACCCTCGGTGTATTTATGCTCTGCTATGGGATCTATTAATTCATCGAAGCCTTTCCATTTGGTGGTGAGATAGGTGCCCACCAAGCCAACTTGGGCATGAACATTACCCAACTGTTTTTTAAATGTTACGCTGAAATCTATACCCTTGCGGTTTTGAATGTCGTTGTTGATGGCTGGTTTGAAGGTACTTCCCTGAATACCACCAGACAAATATGATGGGAAAAAAGAGGGATTCTTGATAATATAACCAGACATATCCGTGTTGAAGAAAGTAAGGTCTGTGGAAATCAACTTATTGAAGAACGAACCACGAAGACTTACAGAATACTCCTTGCGATGAACGTAGTCGAGCGAAGGATTGGAACCCATGGTGGAGAAAGTACGGTTGGTCGTTGTTCCTTCATTCCAAGCAAAAGGACTCTGGTTATTGGTCCACTGAGATGCATAGATATAGAATTCTCTGTCACCCATATAGACATCGATATCCTCATTGAGGTTGCTGTAAGATGCGCTGAGCATCAGGTCGTCAACGAAACTTCCCTTCAAGAAATTCTCCTTGGCGAGGTTCCAACCGATAGTGAAAGACGGCGAGATGGCTTCACGGTGACCTTTGGGAAGGCGTGCGGAATGCACTCCAGTCAATGATACCTCAGCGAAATAACGATCCATGAAGTCGTAACCAGCCAGAAGTCCTATGTTGGCATTGGCATAACGGTGGTATGTGCCACTGGCTGTGGTGGTGTACATATTGGCCAGCAGCATACCTGTTACATGGTGCTTTCCGGCAAAGATGTGGTCGTAGTCGAAATGGCCGTTCCAACTGATGGTCTGACGGTAAGCAGTGCTGGAAGTTCTCATGTGTCCTCTCACAATCTCGTCATTCTGCTGAGTGATACCCACGATAATGTCCTGTGAGTTATAATTACTCCAAGTGGGGATGAACACAGCGTATTCGTTGTCATACGAAAGGCTGTATCTGGCGGCATAGTCAATAGAGAACAAGGTCTTGAAAGACAGGCCTTTCACAAACTTGTCCATGTCATAGATAATGCCTGCATCGAACTGGAACTGACGGCTGATCTGCTTTGTCCTTCCACCGAAATAGCAATCTGCTATGGCATTGGTCTGGGTAGCTTTTGTTCCGCCGGGGAAATATTTGCCGTCGAGCAGGTTGAGAGACTTGCCCAGGATGGCGAGAGCCTTGGAAGCATTGGGGTCAACCATCTCAAGCGGAATCAATGGGGCTGCGTTTTCCGGGAAGTTAGGACGCATGGTAGCAGCCTCACCCCAGAAATCACCCTTGTTGACATTGGCATTATAGAAGGTGGCGCTTGCGTTGGCAAAACCCTTGATGAGTTTGTTGACAACCAAGTCCACATTACCACGGACGCTGAAGCGGTCGGTGTAGTTATCCTTTCCCAAACCGAAGTTGAGTAAGTCTTCGTTGCGATAGTAATTGATATTCGTGTAGAAGTGAGCACGCTCATTACCACCCTGAATCTCCAACGTACCCTCAGAACGGTTGTAAATCTTGCGGATATACTCGTCTGAATAGTAGTTGACGTTGGGGTAACGGTAAGGATTCAATCCAGAGGCATGATTGTAGATATCTTGCTGGGTATACCTTGGGTCGAGGCCGTCGTTGACACGGGCTTCGTTGTAGAGGGTCATATACTCTGCAGAACCAAGATACTCTGGAAATTCCTTAGCCACGTGGAAACCCGTATTGGCATTGGCTACAATCTGAAGGCCGTCCACCTTGCCACGCTTGGTGGTGATGAGGATAGCACCCTTGGCACCCTTTGAGCCATACAGGGCTACAGCCGGAGCGCTCTTGAGGAAGGTGATCTGCTCAATCTCAGAAGGAAGCACATTGTTGGACGGACGCTTCACACCGTCGATGATGACCAGCGGAAGGTTGCTGTTATCGTTGGTGTCAAGGCGGTCATTGTCCATGCCCCAAAGGTTGTTGCCATTCCATCCGCCAACGAGCGCATACATATCCTCAAGGCTGCTCATCGTATAGTCCTTCTTCTGCAGTTCTTCCATGTTGACGTATGAAATGCCTCCGAGTAGATGGTCAGGATCTTTATCGCGGAATGCAACATGGACTTTCTTTTTTGCCACGATGGAATCAGCCTCGTCAGTGACCTGAGCATTGACTGTCATCGGCGAAACAGCAAACATGGCAAAGAGAAGTATGTTTGTTTTGATATTCTTCATAATCTTCAATCTTCAATATTCAATATTCAGTATTCAATCTCCTACCATCCCGGATTCTGTGCAAATCCTTCATAAAGATAAATATCCTTGTCAGGCAGTGGGAACCAGTAGTGCTTGGCTTCCAAACGACGGGTAATGAGATCCTGCTTGCGGAAGTTGCCCACCTTAGCGTCCTTGGGATCATGGCTCTTGAACCAGTCGGCTGTTTCCAGACGCTCGAATTCATGAGAGTATTTCACAGTGTAAGGAGGCTCTGTCAGGAGCAACCAACGCTGGAGGTCGCACCAGCGGAAGCCTTCGAAGGAAAGTTCCACAGCCCTTTCACGGCGAATTTCATCAATGAAGTGCTCCCTGGTATCACGGAGATTGGCGGGAACATGCTCCATGGGATAATCGCCGGAGTTGACGCGGTCGCGGAGGGCATTGATGGCATCCAAAGCGGACAGTGTCATACAATATACTGGCCTTTCACTCAGTTCGCTGACGCTATTGGCGATAGCAGCCCTTGCCTCAGCATACATCAGATAGACGTCAGCAAGACGCATATATGGGAGATAACTTTGGAATGCATAGTCCCAGTCATACCATCTGTCACCTTCATTGCACTGGTGAGGGATGAGTTTCTGGATGAAATAGCCCGTGCTGCTCGCATTGTCGATAGCACGCATGGCACCTCCTGTGTAAAGGTCACAATACTCAAGTTTCTTCTGATTGGCATCCAAGGCGTCTGTACTGAGCACATAGTGGAAACCATCGAAAATGATATCATGATAGAAGCGTGGGTCACGGTTCTTATAGGGATGCTCTGGATCCCAACCCGATGCGGGGTTCAGCACATATTCACCATTCTGGACAAGATAGATGGGTTGACCGTTGGCCATTCCGTACTGGTCGATGAGGTTGGCTGTTGGGTGGTGAATGATGTTGTCATGAGCCACCAGACCGGCCACCTTCGGACCGAAAATCTTGGCACAGTTCCAGTTGGCTGAGTTGGCTCCGGGATAAACGCCACGGAAGATGGCCTCCGTAGAACCCGGCATCTGCCAGTTCTGCTTGACTGTATAGAAGATATCAGAGTAGTTGGTCTCTGCATTCTCATCCCGCTCGTGGTCGTAGATATTGGAATACTTGTACTCTGCAAGATGATACTTCACGGTGCCTCTGTTTACCATATCAAGGGCCCTGCCCAATGTCTCGGCTGCCTTCCGACAGTATTCCACATCATAATCGTAGGTCTTGCCGTTGGAACTGGCACCCAAAAGTTGTGGGACGCCACCGTTTTTGGTCTTCTCGAACTCTTTCATGAGCGGAGAACCAGCCCAAAGATAGCACTTGCCAAGATAGCAGAGTGCCATGAACTTGTTGACACGCAGGTCGTTCTTTCCAGAAGTCTGCATACCTGCAAGTGTCTCGTCCCAATCCAAAGGAAGGAGGTCGTATGCCCTTTCGAAATCCTCTGCGCAGCGGTCTGCACATTCCTGGAAAGAAAGGCGTGGGAGTTCCGGAATATTGGAAGCCTCAAAACTCTGGTCAATGTATGGAAGGCCACCGAAATAGCACATCAACTCGAAATGCCACCAGGCACGGAAGAAATACATCTGTCCGAGCAAGAGGTCGCGCTCTTCGTCTGAGCCAACGAGCGACTTGATGTTCTCAATACCCATATTACACTTACGGATGCAGTACCAGGAGTTTCTCCAAAGAGAACTTCTGTCACCATTCAGCCAGCACTGTGAGTTGGTCCACCAGTTACGGTAGTTACCAAGGTCCACCTGGTGATCCATGTGCGCATATCCTTCCGGGTTGTGGACAGCGTCATCACCAAAATTCCAGGCGGTACAATAGTTGATTTTCTGCTTGTCAGGAATCCTGTTATAGATTTCCTCAATATATCCCTGGAAGTTGCGGTAGTTCTTGAAAGCCTCATCCTCAGCCACAATAGACTCCGGATCCTTATCGAGCCACTCAGTGCAAGAAGTCAAAGGAGCAACACCAGCCAAGAAGAGCAGTGAACCACCCAAAAGGTTTTTGATGTTATTATAATATTTCATAATAGATATACGCGATTAAAGGTAAAGCTTAAATCCGAAGTTATAACGTCTGACGGTAGGGTAAGCACCGCCGCCGCCGCTAAAGGTCATTGGATTACCATTTACAATAGTACCTGTCGTGTTACTCTCACGGTCATCAGGCATCTTAGTGATGAGGAAGAGGTTGTTGGCATTCAGATAAAGTTTCAGGCTTGTGAAACCGAGAGCCTTGATCCAGCCCTTTGTCCATGTGTAAGCGACTTCCACGTTCTTGAGTCGGAAATAGGAGCCGTCGAAGAGATACTGCGTACCATCGTTGTAGGCCACCTGTGTGGTGAATCGGGGAACGACTACCTCACCGGTTCCGTCAACTGGGTTCCACCAAGTACCATTGTCGTATACTGTAAGAAGTTTATTGTTGAAAGAAGGAAGGCCCACGTCACGAGTGACACCTGTCACACCATACATCTGAGCAAACATGCTAAAACCTTTCCACTCCCAACCAATAGTGGCATTGTAAGTATGCTCCGGGTTTCCGGTGTATCCGTAAGGAGCCTGGTCGTTGGTCTCGTCGACGACACCGTCACCATTGAAGTCAACGATGTAATGGTCACCGATGAGCACTGACTCGTCACTGGTCTGACGCTCGGGCACACTGTAAAGTTCATCATAGGTGCCGATATAGCCGTTGTCGATGAAGGAAGCATACTGTCCCTGGGAATAGCCCTGTGCCTTGCGGTAACTTGGAATCAATTCGGGGTCATCCTTCAGTTTGATCACATTGTGTGCATAGGTATAGTTGGCATTGGCCCAGAAACGCATGCCATTCTTCAACACCTTGTTGAAACGTACCTCAAACTCGAAACCTGTGTTCTTGATCTTACCCTTGTTGATATCAGGAGTAACCAAAGCACCATAATATGAAGGCACCGAGCGGTTGGCACCAGAGATAAAGATGTCATAACGGTCATCGCGGAACCAGTCGAAACTACCTGCGAACATACCGCCAAGGATAGCGTAGTCGAAACCGAGGTTCTTCTTGCGGACGGTTGCCCAACGAAGGTTAGGCATGGCAATACCCGACTCCTGATATCCTGTGAACGGGCTGTTGGAACCATCGAGTGCCATTGGGTAAGGACCGATGACTGACCACTCAGTCATATAGCCAAAGCGTTTACCTGCGCTGTCATCACCAATCTCACCGAGAGATCCACGGATCTTGAACATGTCGATGATTCTCTTGTCCTTCAACTTCTTCATAAATTTCTCTTCTGAGAGCATCCATCCAAGAGCACCTGAACAGAAGAATGCGAAGCGGTTGTCGGGAGAGAACCTCTGTGAACCGTTGTAGGCACCGTTGAACTCAGCAAAATACTTGCTCATCAAGTCGTATGTGGTACGGAACACCCAGTCCTCACGACGATTCTCAAGGTCGGCATTGCCAGCGTTGATACGACGCTTCCAGTTACCCATCAATGACACATTGTGCACACCGAAATCACGACTCCAGAAGAGTTGCAGCGACATTTCCGTCGCACGGCTGGTATAGCTGACATCTCCCGGTTCGGTTGTCCAATCGCGGCTCTCATAGAAATCGAAACCTGTTTTGGGATCAATTTCATCTGCCCAGAGCATCTGTCCCACCTCAGGGAGCATATATGCTTTCTTGGTGGTGTGAAGGTCAGAAATACCACGGCTGCCCTCATTGAACTGGTTGTCCCAAGAAATCGTACCGCGAGCGATAAGGCCCTTGGTGATAAAATCGAGATTCTGCTCGAGGGAGAAGTCGGTGAACACACGCGTGATGGTGCTCATCTCATAACCTGAGGTTGCCACACTTGCAGGAGAGTTCTCGATAGTGGAAACCAGCGGATAGTAACCCCAGGATCCATCAGAGAACTGTACGGGGAAGAGGTTGGGCGCCATACCGTAGGCACCAGCCCACTTCTGCTGCTGGAAGAACTCGCCGTTGTTGCCATAATAGTAACGCGGAGTCTTCTGCTGAGCATTTGAACCAGCCAGGTTGACCCTGAACTGCGTGGTCTTCGTGATCTGGAAGTCAAGATTTGAACGTACATTCAAACGGTTGTAGGTATAACCGCCTTCATATCCCTGACGGTTGTCCCAAATCTTAGTCATATCACCTTCGTTCTGGAAGTCAAATGCCACAAAATACTTCACGAACTTGGTACCACCTGATAAGTTAAGGTTCGTATTATAAGATAAGGTGTAATCCTTGAACATCTCTTCCTGCCAGTCAGTATTGGCATAGCGCTCAGCCTGGCTGTAGTCACCAAGGTAGGTGCCGTCGGCAGCATAGTTGGGCTTCACGGTATGGTCCTGGTTGCGGAAATTGTTGATGAAGGTCTGCGGACGATAGTATGCCCAGGATGCTGCTCCACCGATGGCCAACTCATGCTCGATGGCCTGGTTGCGGAACATATAACTGTCGTATGAGTCATATTTGCGGGGAAGTTTTGAGACGGCTTTCAATGTAGCATTGAAACCGACATCAATTCTTGCCTTGCCCTCCTGGCCACGCTTGGTTGTGATAAGAATCACACCGTTGGCACCCTCGACACCGTAGACGGCGGTAGCAGATGCATCCTTCAACACAGAGATGGTTGCAACAGATGTGATGTCAACGGACTTGATCTCACGCTTGACACCATCGACGAGGATAAGAGGCTGGGCATCCTGATTCCAAGCAGCAGCACCACGGATGTAGATTCGCGGGTCCTCCTCGCCAGGCTGACCTGTTGAGGCGATGGTCGCGATACCGGGAAGGTTACCAGTGAGGGCTGCGCCGACACTGCCTATACCTGCCGCTCTTTCAAGTACTTCACCTGTAGTCTGCGTGATGGCTCCGACCACAGAGGCTTTTTTCTGCTGGCCGTAACCCACGACGACTACTTCTTCCAACTGGTTGTCATCAGAGAGCGTCACCTTGATGTTTCGCTGCTTGTCGACTTTGATTTCCTTCGTGGTCATACCCACATAGGAAATCACCAGCACCGACTGCTCCGAGGGCACCTTCAATTCGAAGTTACCGTCGATGTCAGTCACCGTTCCCAGAGAAGGCTGTCCTTTAACAACTACCGTGGCACCGATCAAAGGCTCCGTGGTATCGTCAGTGACTGTACCCCTAACTGTGATCCCGTTCTGTGCATACAGCGCCGTGCTGAATGCGAACAACATCAGAATTGCGGGAATGGTCTGTCGAATCAATTGCTTTAAATTGTTAGATTTTGACAGATTTTGACTCATAGTTCTTTTGTTATGTTAATAATAAGTTTTAATACTTCTGATTCTATAAGGTGCAAAATTAACATAAAAGCACCCATAATTCACATTGAATATGTTTCATAAAGTTTAGATTTTGTAACATGCCTTAATTAAATTAGTATAAAAGAAACATTTGACAACACTTATAGCCTGCTCTATTTCTATTATATATAAGGTGTAAGACATTTTCATTCGGCTCGTGATTTGAGGCATCTATAGGGAAAATCCTATACGGTATAGGAATTATCCTATTTCATAATAGAGAAAAACTCCTTATCTTTGCATGCAAAAACAAAAGACAGGCAACAAGTGTCAAATCATATGACTATGAAGATAAAAATCCTGATGTTGATGTCGGTGATGCTTTTCATCATGACCGGCGTGGCTGCTCAGCCATCCATGGACAAGCAACGTTATCGGATAGACTATGTGGAAGAATCGCACCTGCTCCGAAAAGGCAATATGGTGACGGTGCTGACTGTCAAGTTTGAGTGGCCTATCCGACTCAGTGACTACCCCACCACAGCGTTACAAACGACACTCAGCCGGTTGTTTTTCGGTAAAAGTGATCAACATGTGGAAGAGGGAATGGCTCATTTTCTCAAAGACCTAGGCAAGGAGATCCAACAAATGCCTGACGAGACAGGTCTGGAGAAGAGGTATATCAATCTGAAATTGTTCGCTATGGGTTGGGAGAAGGACAAATATATCTCTTTACTGACATCAAGGACCTACAGAAAAGGAGACAACACCACGCCCGACTCTATTTGCAATGAACTGCTCACCTACGACATTGTGGCTGACAATGTGCTGCGGATGGAAGATATCATCAAAAAGTATTGGCGCACCACGAGGGACCCTCGCAACTCCCTGGCACAGAGCATTATGCAAAACATCTCCCACGATAAAACATACAATTTGGGGGTGATGGACTATTATGATTATATGGATGCACTCCCTGATGAGGCCTGCCTCATGCCTGAAGGGGTATTATTCACCGTTCCTGGAAAAAAGGACACAGATGGATTGTTTGCCTTATCCCTTGTTCCTGATAAGATGATGATTCCTGTTCTGAAGCCATCGGCCCAAAAAACTCTCACGGGTGAGAACGAGAGACGGAAGGATCCTCCCCCCACGTCTATTCCCATGATCAACGACAGTATTCCGAAGGATTCCTTGTACATATACGATTATACATCCACCATGCCGGAATACAATGGTAAAACAAGAGATATGATGGCATTCCTCTACCGGCAGATCGATTATCCGCAGTATGAAAAGATGCAGGGCATTCAGGGCAAAGTGGTGGTGTCGTTTGTCGTGGAGCGTGATGGTTCTGTGACGTCCCCCTCGGTCATCTCCCCTGTCTCCCCAGGAATTGACCGTCAGGCTGTCAAGGCAATCATGGCCATGCCCAAATGGAAACCGGGAATAAACAATGGAGTACCTGTCAGGGTAAGGATGAGAATTCCTATCACGTTCAAATTACAGGAAGGAGAGATTACGGTCGAACTCTCAGAATAATCTTTCGCAAACTTAACTTCTTTAACCACATCACTTTTTAACCATTTTCTAGTTGCGGAAATAAAAAAATGAACAAGAAAACCCTCTTCCCTACCCTTCTCGTCATCTTTACGCTGGCATGGCCAACTCTACTTGCACAACCAATAGAAGAAACGGCATATATCAGTCACCATCATCAGAATGACTCAACCCCTACAAGGGAAGAGATGGTCAGGGATTCGGTGATACAAGCAGAAGCGGAGAAAAGGCGCGACTCGCTGATCATGCTACATTCCGATATGATCGACCAACAAGTGATTCCTGCAGACACGTCGGTGAGGACAGGGGTGCTGAAGAATGGGCTGACATATTATGTGCGCCATTGCACAGACCCTGAGAAAAAGGCCAATTTCAGTTTGTTGGTTAAAGGGGGTTCGTTCATAGAGAAGGAAAACGAGCGTGGCTTGGCCCACTTTGTCGAACACATGCAGTTCAAGGGGACGAAACACTTCCCCGGACATGAGGTGATAGGCTTCATGCAACGCAACGGTATCCCCTTCGGGCACGACAGCAATGCCTTTACGGGTTACGCTACAGTGAGGTATTTCCTCAACTCCATACCCACCGGCGATGAACTGCAGATGGATTCCTGTTTGCTCCTCTTGCGCGACTGGGCTGGCGATGCCACCATCAACGACCAAGACGTGGAAAGCGAGCGCAACGTCATTGTGGAGGAATGGAGAAGCAGAAACACGGTATCGATTGCACAACAATTCATCAACGATTTGCTCAACAACTCTTTCTACACGAAGCGATGGCCTATCGGTGACCTGGACATTGTAAAAAAATGCCCTCCCAAACTCATCCGCGACTTCTACAAACACTGGTATCAGCCACAAAATGAAGCCATTGTTGTAATAGGTGACTTCGATGCCGACGAAATGGTGGGAAAGATAAAGAAAATGTTTGGCACGATGAAACGTGGCAAGCATATCGTTCCCGAGCCACCTGCCATCCCCGATGTTGAGACTCCTCAGGTTCATGTGTATCAAGAGCCACAACTTCCATTTCATGCCAGTTCTGTCATTATCAGACTGCCAAAAGAAGAGAATGTGTTGAAGAATCAAGTGGGAGACCTGAGGGCGGAACACATTCTTGACAAAACAAGGATGTTGATGGATGATCAACTCAAAACCCTCAAGAGCAATGATATTTTGATGCCTAAAGCCTACAACCTCAATCCGACAGACATCAAGGATGCCAAGTTCATCGTCTATGAGATGAGTTCCTCACCCGACAAATGGGCCTCGACGCTGGAAACATTGCTGAAAAAGGTAGAAGTCATCCGCCGCAAGGGGTTTGCAGATTTCAAGAGAAATCCACATGACCAAGTCAGTCCAGACTACAACGAGGACTTCTCTGCCATCCTGTTTCCTGACACGGTATTCAGCCCATTCGTATCCAAAAGGAACAATGACTGGACAGATCGGTTGGTCAATTGTTTTTTCAACGGAAACGCCATCAATGACTATAGTTGTGAAAGTGCCTCAAAAAGTCATGTTGCCAACACCACGACAAAGGAACAACTCAACAAAGTGTTCAGGGATATGACCGATGGACGCAACATGCTGGTAGCCACCATGTTTCCCAAAGATGCAACCCTGCCTAAAGAGGAAGAGGTCATGGAAATCATCCATCGGGTGAGGAACATGAAAGATGAGGAACTCGCGGATGTGGCAGTGGAAGGAGGCAAGAAACTGGATAAA
>JAEEGF010383275.1_pt1 | contig 52367 bp, 43 predicted proteins | sample 9134171 | NCBI WGS metagenome assembly JAEEGF01 (sample SAMN16246542, study PRJNA631951) | gut metagenome | biome: gut microbiome; feature: rumen; material: AP-attached | host: Bos | place: Iran: Karaj | collected 2018-10 | reverse complement strand
TAGTCGGTGGCCGCCTGTGCCGCCAGCGTTGCCAGCAGCACAATGGCGATTAGAGATAATAGTTTTTTCATGTTGATAATGGTTGCCTCCTGAGTCCCCCGAATTCGGCCTTTAGTTTTATTTATGGAAAAGCGCAGGGACTCTGTCTGCCTGTTCACCTTTACTGAGGCATCGCCAAACGCCCTTGCACTGCGAACAGTCATCCCCCACGCTTGGCCTTAGGGTCAAGCCCTCTCCCGAGGTTAGGGGGATGGCGTGCCACGCAACCAGCGACGGAGCGTTATCGACTGCCTATGACCTGTGGAAAAAATTGGCGAAATTTCTGTAAGAGGTCAAAAACAAAACGCTTTCGTCTTGTAAATAGTATGTCTTGCTCGGCAATGGGACATGCCCACCACTTCACACCGCAAAGATAGCAAAAAAAAGCTATAATCCAAAAAATAAGAGCATTTTTATGCTCGCATGCTTTAGGCATTAGGCGTTAGGAAGCGGATGCCGCCATCAACCCTTAACCTGCGAGCATAAGCGAGCATAATTACCCTGCGGGGCTAACGCTAATTTCACTAATAACGCGAATTACACGAATAAAAATTTAAAATTCGCCGCCTGCGAGCAACGCAAGCATAAAAGCGGATGCCTCATTAACCATTAACCATTATCCTTTAACCTGCTCGCTAGCGAGCAATAAAAAATAGCGCCTTAGCGTGGGGGCAAGGAAGCGGATGCCCCTTTAACCATTAACCCTTAACCTCTAACCTGCTCGCAAAGCGAGCATTTCAGCGTGAGACCAAGGGGTGCTTTTGGGCGATTGTGATGCGCTTGCCGCGAATAATCGGGGTAGAATTAGGCCATTTCAGCAAAAAACACTATCTTTGCAAGTTAAAACAACCATTTCTAGTTTTTATAATGGAATTCAGGACGACAGTAAAGACCGGTGAGAACCGCAGCTGGCTGCACCACAGCGACAACGTGGTGCTGCTGGGGTCGTGCTTCAGCGAGAGCATCGGCTCCCGAATGCAGGGAGCTTTCATTCATGCCACGATTAATCCCTTTGGCACGCTTTACAACCCCATGAGCATTGCCCGCGGGGTGGATCGCCTTATAGCCAACGAGCCCATTGCCGGCAAGGACCTGTTCATGCAGGGCGGGGTGTGGAACAGCTATGATTTCCACAGCCGTCACTCGCTGCCCGACAAACAGGTGACCATCGACCACATGAGCAAGTGCATCGAAGAAGGCCACAAGGCTTTGAAAGAAGCACAATTACTTACTGTAACGCTGGGAACCTCGCTGATTTATCGCCTGAAAGCCACTGGTGAGGTGGTTGCCAACTGCCACAAGGTGCCACAACATGAATTTGACCGCAAGATGGCATCAGTGAACGACATGGCCCAGGTGCTTGACGCCATGCTGGCAAAATTGCACGAGTTCAACCCTGAGTTGCACATCATCATGACCGTGAGCCCGATACGCCACATTGCCGACGGGCTGGACACCAATTCGCTAAGCAAAGCGGCTTTGAGGATTGCGATTCATGAAGCCATCTCACAACACCGCGACTACTGCGACTATTTCCCGGCCTATGAAATCATGCTGGATGACCTGCGCGACTACCGTTTCTACGGCAGCGACATGGTCCATCCCAGTGATGTGGCGGTGGAATACATCTGGCAAGTGTTCCAGGGGGCCTACCTGGATGACCGCAGTGCTCTGGCAGTGGCACGCTGCGAGCGTGTGCACAAGCGCATCCAGCACCGTCCCATGAGTGCCAACCGCGAAACCGTGCAGCGTTTCAACAATGACACTGCGAGCGTGGTGCGCAACCTCATCAAGGAATATCCTTATCTATCTGAAAATCACGAACTTCAAAAAGTACTTGACAAATCATGAACTACTCCATCACCGAAATATGCAACGTCCTGGAAGTGACCGGCGGAAGAATCATTGACGAGGATGCTATCGTGAGCCAGCTGCTCACCGATTCCCGTTCTCTCACGGCTCCCGAGGAGACCATCTTCTTTGCCTTGCGCACCGAGGCCGGCGACGGTCACAACTTCATTCCCGACCTCTATGAGAAGGGGGTGCGCAACTATGTGGTGGCCAGTGACTACTATCCGTTGCCCGAGTGCTCAGGTGCCAACTACATCGCCGTTGAGTCACCGCTCGACGCACTGCAGGCGTTGGCGACCTATCATCGCAGGCGTTTCCGCGAGTTGCCCATCATCGGCATTACGGGAAGCCGCGGCAAGACAACGGTGAAGGAGTGGCTCTACCAGTTGCTCAAGGATGACTACCGCATTGTGCGCTCGCCGCGCAGCTACAACTCACAGATTGGTGTGCCGCTGTCTCTGTGGGACATCGACAACAACACCGACCTGGCTATCATCGAGGCCGGCATCTCGACGACCGGCGAGATGGACAACCTGCAGGCGATGATCCGTCCCACCGTGGGCATCATCACCAACCTGGGCAGCGACCACAACGACGGCTTTGCGTCGATGGAGCAGAAGGCCCAGGAAAAGGCCAAAATCCTGAACAATTGCGAGTGCATCGTCTATTGTGCCGACGACCCGCTGGTGACGCACACCATCGCCCCCCTCGTCGAGAGCGATGTGGCCATTGCCATGTCGTGGTCGCGCAACCACTGCCCCGCTCCCCTTCAAATCGACGGCAGCGAGAGCAGCTTGAACACCACCACACTGCACTACACCTACGATGACGTGCAAGACACTGTGACAATTCCCTTCACGGCCGACCGCGACCTGGATAACGCCATCACCTGCCTGGCGGTGCTGCTGCATCTGGGGCTGGACCATGCCAACATTGCCGAGCGCATGGCGGCACTGACGCCTGTGGGCACCCGCCTGAACGTCATCGAGGGCGTGAACAACTGCACCATCATCGTTGACAGCTACACGAGCGACTATAACTCGCTGACCCCGGCGCTCAATTTCATGACACGGCGTGCCGGCAACCTGCCGTGCACCGTGGTGCTGAGCGACCTGAGCACCGAGAGTTTCAGCAAAGATGAGCTGTACATCCGCGTGTGCGACCTGTTGAAGACCAAACGCGTGAACCGCCTCATCGGCATCGGCAAAGACATGTGCCGCTACCGCGACTGCTTTGCCGAGCTGCCGCAGTCCCATTTCTATAACGACACCCAGGATTTCATCAACGATTTTGCCAAGGGTGACTTTGACGATGAAACCATCCTCATCAAGGGTGACCCGAGTTTCGGTTTCAGCCAGATCATCAATCTGCTGGAAGCCAAGCAACACATCACCGTCATGGAAGTGGACCTGAACGCCCTGGCCCACAACTTCAAATTCTTCAAGTCACTCATCAAACCCAGCACCAAGACGATAGGCATGGTTAAGGCAAGCGGCTATGGTGCAGGAAGTTATGAGATTGCAAAGACATTGCAGGATTGCGGTTGCGACTATCTGGCCGTTGCCGTTCAGGACGAAGGTGTTGACCTGCGCAAGGCCAGCATCACCATGCCCATTATCGTGCTGAACCCCAACGGCGTTAACTACAAGGCCATGTTCCAGCACCGCCTGGAACCCGAGCTCTACAACCTCGACATGGCGCAAGCCCTGATCAAGGAAGGACGGAAATATGGCGTACACGGCTTCCCCGTACACATCAAGATTGACAGTGGCATGCACCGCCTGGGCTTCACACTCGAACAGCTGCCCGAACTCATCGCGCTGCTCAAGAGCCAGGATGTCATCGTTCCCGCATCGGTATTCACCCACCTGAGCGTTGCCGACGAGACCGACCAGGATGCCTACACCCAGGCCCAGTTTGATTATTTTGACAAGTGCAGCGAGCAGGTGCAACAGTCCTTTGACCACCCCATCATGCGGCACGCCCTCAACACGAGCGGCATTGTGAGGTTCCCCGAGCGCCAGTATGACATGGTGCGCATCGGCATTGGCCTGTACGGCATCCGCACCTTGTTTGACGGCAGCGAGGACACACTCAAGCCTGTTTCGGCATTACGCTCTATCATCATCAGCATCAAGGAGTGGCCTGCTGGGACCACCGTGGGCTATGGACGATGCGGCAAACTGGAACGCGACAGCGTCATTGCGACAGTCAACATCGGTTATGCCGACGGCTTTGACCGCCACTTTGGCAACGGTCATGTGAGCATGTGGGTGAACGGAAAAATGTGTCCCACCGTGGGCAACGTGTGCATGGATGCTGTGATGATCGATGTGACCGATGTTCCGTGCCAAGTCGGGGATACCGTCGAGATATTTGGCGAGCATGTTCCTGTGGAGCAGTTGAGCGAGGCTCGCAAGACGATTCCCTATGAGATTCTCACCAGCATTTCGCCCCGCGTCAAACGCGTATATTATCGAGAATGACAATGAGAAAACCATTGAACGACATATTGCTGCTGATGGCTATGGTGCTGTGCTGCACAGGGATATCCCGTGCACAGGACATCCTGGCCAACGGCATCTATTATAACATCATCAGCGACACCCAAGTGGCTGTTGCTCCAGCCTATTGGGATGGCGCAAACCACTATGAGGGAAGCATTATCCTGCCCGAGCGGGTGTATTGCGATGGCGTGAACTATGATGTCTCAGCCATCGCGCCCCGTGCGTTCTGGCAGTCGGGAGTGACCGAGGTGCAGATTCCCAACAGCGTCACCGTCATTGGCGAAGCAGCCTTTGCCGACGCCGAGGAACTTGCCAACATCACCCTCCCCCTGAAGCTGACTGCCGTAAGCCGTTATATGCTTGCCGGCACCGCGGTCACCAATATAGTGCTGCCCGAAGGAGTAACCGACATTGGCGCCGGAGCCTTTGAGGATTGCTCCCAACTGCACACCATGTTCCTGCCTGCCACGTTGCAACGCATCGGGAGCAGGGCCTTTGGCTACTGCAACAACCTGAGTGAGATTTACAGCGACGCGTCCAACCCACCCCTGACGATGGATGACAACACCTTTGACGGCTGTGGCACCATCCATGTGATGCTGCCCGATGCCGGCACTACACGCCGTTATCAGAACGACGGCATCTGGGGCGACGACGAGCAATTCTCGCTCTGGGTTGACGAGGGACTTGCCGTGATGCCGATGATGCAGCAAGAGGACGTGAACCAGAGCTGGACCGCCTTGAAACTGGGAGGCAATCTTGCCTACAAGATTTATGGTCCCGATGGCTATCTGACTGCCCTCACCGCCGCCGACCGCTACTACTTGCCCACCACAGCCCAAAGCAGCGAATTTATCGCAGTGCCCACCACCTTGATGTATGACGAAGAGGACCTGCAACTGGTCGCTGACGCCCAGTCAACCGCCATCGAGGAGATCGATGAGTCTGAGCCCGAGAACAAGCTCACGATTGTAGGGCTTGACCGCGCCATCTGTGTCGAGGGCAACATACAAGGTTTGCGCACCAGCATCTGTGATGTGTATGGCATGCTGTGGTATGACCGCATTTCAAGCACTAACTGGATTAACCTGCCCGGGCCGAGAATGTATATCGTGCGTGTGGGCGATGTGACGCGCAAAGTATTCTTGAACTGATATGGCCAATAGCGAAGATATCGATATCAGATACATGCGTATGGCGCTTGACGAGGCCCACAAGGCCCTGGATCGCGACGAGGTGCCTATCGGGGCCGTTATCGTGTGCAAGGGGCGCGTCATCGGGCGCGGGCACAACCTGACCGAGACGCTCACCGACGTCACCGCCCATGCCGAGATGCAGGCCATTACTGCTGCGGCAGCGACATTGGGCGGCAAGTACCTGACTGACTGCACCTTGTATGTCACCGTCGAGCCTTGCCTGATGTGTGCCGGGGCGCTGGCATGGAGCCAGATAGCGCGCATCGTGTATGGCGCCAGTGACGACAAGCGTGGCTACCACACCTGGTGTGACTCGCCGTTCCATCCCAAGACGGTGGTCACCAGCGGTGTCCTTGCTGACGAGTGCAGCAAACTGATGACCGATTTTTTCAAGAAAAAACGACCGCTTAAAACCAAGGAGCAATGAGCAAAAAGTTTCTGAAACCGCTTTTGTTAGCTGCCATGATGCTGATGGCAACGACGGCATGTGCCCACCCGTCAACCAAGAACGAGGCACCGAAACCAGCAACCGTTGAGAAAAGCGTTTGCCAAGCCGACACTGTCGAGGTGATGAGTCAGGCAATGGGCCGCAACATCAAGAACGTGGTCATCAAGCCCACAGAGTACGCCAACGCCGACTTGCAGGAGAAGCAGTATCCCGTGCTCTATCTGCTGCATGGCGCTTTTGGATGCTACAGCGACTGGAGCGAGAAAGCCAACCTTGATTCCCTTGCCAACTGCTACCATGTCATCATCGTGTGTCCTGACGGGCAAGACAGCTGGTACTTTGACTCGCCCATTGATCCCAAGATGCAGTTCGAGACCTATGTGAGCAAGGAACTGGTGGAATATATTGACAGCCATTACCGTACCCTTGCCAATCGCTACATGCGCGCCATCACGGGCTTGAGCATGGGTGGTCACGGCGCCTTGTTCCTGGCCTTCCGTCATCCTGACGTGTTCTGGTCTTGCGGCAGCATGAGCGGCAACATGGACATCACAAAATTTCCCGACAAATGGCATATCAAGGACCGCTTGGGCGAGTATGCCGACAACGAGCAGCGCTGGCGCGACCACGCCGTGTGCAACCTCGTTGACCAGGTTAAGGCCTGTACCCTGCAACCTGCCCAGAATATCATCATTGACGACGGCTTGAACGACATCTTTATCAAGAACAATATCGCCATGCACGAGCAACTGGTCGAGAAAGGCATCGACCACGACTTCACCGTGCGCCCCGGCCGCCACAGTTGGGACTACTGGGTGAACTCTCTGGACTACCACATGATGTTCTTTGACAAGGCCTTTGAACGCGGCGCTGAGCTCATGAAACAATAACCCTCACCATAACACTAATCACGATGATTCAACACAAACCAAAAATACTCATTATCTACACCGGCGGCACCATCGGCATGATCGAGAATCCCGAGACGCATGCCCTGCAGCCGTTTGACTTCTCTCACCTGATGGAAAATGTGCCCAAGGTGAAGAAATTGGATTATGACATCGACAATATCCAGTTCGACCCGCCCATCGACAGCAGCAACATGGACCCGTCGCACTGGCGCGACATCGCACTGGCCATCGAGGAACACTATGACCTGTATGACGGTTTTGTGGTGCTGCATGGCACCGACACAATGGCTTTCACCGCCTCGGCCTTGAGTTTCATGCTCGATAACCTGTGCAAACCCGTCATCATCACGGGCTCACAGTTGCCCATCGGCGAGGTGCGGACCGACGGTGAGGAGAACCTTATCACTGCCCTGCAGGTTGCTGCAGCCACCAATAGTGAAGGTTCACCGCGCGTTCAAGAGGTTGCAATCCTGTTTGAGAACTACCTGTGGCGCGGAAACCGTGCCACCAAGATGAGTGCCGACAACTTCAACGCCTTCAAGAGCTTCAATTATCCTGAACTAGCCGAAATCGGGCTCGATATTGAGTATAACACCAACAGCCTGAGGAAAATGTCTCCTCGCCCGTTGCGGGTGTGCACCGACATGGACACCAATGTCATGTTCCTTGAGCTCAACCCAGGCATGACCAAGCAAACGCTTGACTACCTGCTGCACACGCCCGGCATCAAGGGCATTGTACTCAAGACCTATGGTGCAGGGAACACCCCAAGCTATCCCTGGTTCATCGAAAGCATCCGCGAGGCGGTGGATCGCGGTGTGGTCATTGTCAACGTGACACAATGTGTGAACGGCGGCGTGAACTGTTCACTCTATGAGACGGGCAAGGCGCTGCTCGATGCCGGAGTCCTCAGCGGCTATGACATCACCAGCGAGGCAGCCATCACCAAGCTGATGTTCCTCTTCGGCATGAAGTACTCCCCCAGCATGGTCAAGAAATACATGGCCAGCGACCAGTGTGGCGAGGTCACCATCCCTAAGCAACATCAATCTTACAAATAGCGGCATTTAATTAATCAAACGACTTTCATTAGATATTATGACAGATTCTACAAGAAAAGTGATCAAGTTAGCCCAAGACTATGTGATGATTACCTTGGGCTTGTTCACCTATGCCTTTGGTTTCACCGCCTTCATCCTGCCCGAGAAAATCGTGATCGGCAGTGTGACAGGTCTATCATCTCTTATCCACTTCTGGCTGGGATGGAACGTGGCTCTCACCTACTATGCCATCAACATCATCCTGCTGTGCATCGCCTTCCGCAGTGTGGGTAAGCAGTTTGTGTTAAGGACGATTATCGGAGCCTCCATTGCCACCCTCTTCATTGGTGTGTTGCAGCCCATGTTCCCTGAGCCCATCGTGCAGCAGCAGACGTTCATGAACGTCATTCTGGGTGCCGTGCTTTGCGGACTGGGACTGGGCGTCGTGTTCACCCACGGCGGCAGCACCGGCGGCACCGACATCATTGCCGCCATGGTTGCCAAACACAGCACCATCTCCTTTGGACGCACGATGATGTACTGTGACGTGCTCATCATCTGCTCGTCCTACCTGTTGTTCCACTCGATCGACAAAATTGTGTATGGTCTCATTTACATGGTCATCTACTCGGTGGCTGCCGACCGTGTCATCAACAACACGCGCCAGAGTGTCCAGTTCATGATTATCAGCAAGAAGTGGCAGGAGATTTCAGAAAACATCATCAAGGTAGCCCATCGAGGCTGTACCGTGCTCGACGGAACGGGCTGGTACACCAAGACTCCAGTCAAGATTGTCATGGTCATGTGCCGCAAGCATGAAAGCGTGAACATCTTCCGCATCATCAAGGATACCGACCGCGAGGCCATCATCACCCAAAGCAACGTGAACGGTGTTTACGGCTTTGGATTTGATGAATTGAAAGTGCGCGGAAAAGCCAAGAAACTGGCTAGTAGTGAGACGGTTACAGAAAATAACACTCCTAGTTAAACACAAAATTTCAATTTTTAGTTAAAATCTATAATTTTATAAAAAACTATAATTTTATGGGCGCAAATTGTTTTTTTGCGTCCATTTTTTGTATAATTTAAAAATATACCATAAATTTGCCCAACTCTTCACACAAAATCGACATTAACCACTAATAACGTTAACACTTAAAGCATGAGAAAAACCCTTTTTCTAGCAGCACTATTGATTGCTGCAACATCACTTGCCGCGCCTGTATCACCTGAGAAGGCGTTACATGCAGCAAAAGAGTTCTTGAGCCAACACCACATCGGAGTCACCTTGAAATCCCAGCCGGTCAACCTCTCAAAGCGACTGATGGGTTCACAGTCACAACCCGATTATTACGTTTTTAATACCGATGCCAACAGGGGATTTGTCATCGTGTCGGCCGACAGCCGCACGACCAGCATCCTGGGTTATGCCGACAACGGTAGTTTTGACCCCGCCAACGTGCCCGTCAACATGCAAAAATGGCTGGAGGGCTATAGCGAGCAGATTGACATGCTCGATGCACTGGGCATTGAGGGTGAAGAATTCAGCGCACCCCGCCCCACGCGCAACAGCATCTCGCCCATGATTACCACCCACTGGGACCAGGCTGACCCCTACTGGAACCGTTGTCCAGAATTCATGGACATCACCGAGGAAGGCGACACCGTGGGCGAACTGGCCTATACCGGATGTGTTGCCACGGCAATGGCGCAAGTCATGAACTTCTACAAGCACCCGATGGCATGTACACAGACCATTCCTTCCTATGAGGTCCTTTTTTATATGAATGAGGAATACGGTATCTTTGACACCGACCCATTGATGCCCATGTATTTTGACTGGGACAACATGAAGGACAGATATACCGGTGCCGAAACCGAGGCCGAGAAGGATGCTGTGGCATGGCTCATGCTGTATGCCGGCTGTGCCGCACACATGCAGTATGGCCTGAACGCCTCGAGCACCAGCGACCCCTACATTCCCACCGCATTGAACGAATACTTCAACTATGACGCCAAATTGGTTTACCGCAGCGACTATGAGCAGACCGACTGGGAAGAGATGATCTACCAGGAACTGGCCGCCGGACGTCCCATGATTTATAACGGCCGCGCCGGTTCAGGCGGCGGACACTCGTTTGTTTGCGATGGCTATGCCTACGGTGACTACTTCCACATCAACTGGGGATGGGGAGGCATCGGTGACGGCTACTTCGTCCTGTCTGTACTCAACCCCTATGCCGGCGGCGTGGGAGCGGCACACAGCATGGAAGGCTACAACATCGACCAGACCGCCATCATCGGCATCATGCCGGGCTACAGCGGCGTGCCCGAAGAGGTAGACCACCGCTTGACCGTCTGGAACATGTACTATACCGGAACCCGCACGTTTGAGCGCAGCGATGACGGCAACTTCAAGCTCAACAAGAACCGTCGCATCAAGGTTACTGCCGAGGACCACATCGATGACGGCACCAAGTACCTGCGCGGCATCGCGCTGTATGACAGCGACAACAACTTCGTTGATATTATCGCCCAGACCTATTACGGCACCAGCTACCTGTCCATCACCGACAGCTGGCCCGAGGCCCAAAGTTCTATTACCTATCCGTTCGGAAAAGGTATCACCAGCGGCACCTACAAGATTGTGCCCGTGAGTTCAATTCCCGGCAGCAATGTTTGGGATCCCATGATTGAAAGCGACCGTTACTACAGTGAGCTCACCTTTAACGGCAATTGGGTCACCATTACCGACCATCCTATCATCACCCTGGAGTCTACCAATTTTGAATTCACCGGTGGCGAAAAAGTCGGCACCGCCGAGCAGTGCCATGTGACCGTTAAGAACAACGGTACAGACCGTTACAGCGGCAGGCTTTTCCTTTATGTTGGCAACGAGCCCATTGACGAATATGGTGAATATACCACAGTCATCGAAGCCGAAATTCCTGCTGGCGGCACCAAGGTGGTTACCTTCAACTTCACACCGAAGAACCCCGGCACCAAGAGCGCCTACCTGTCAACCTATGACAACACCTGGTCGCCCGCTATTCCCGGAACCGGCAGCGTGACCATCGCCGACAACTCGATGGTGCCCATGAACCTCACTGTTGACATCAACGCCCTGGGTGCCGATGAGGACATGAACGTGTATGACAGCTTCATCCGCTTCAAGGTCGATGTGACCAACCATGCCGAGGGTGACTACACCCGCTACCTGCTGGCTCCCATCTTCATCGTTGACGAGAACGGCCACGGCACGATGATCAGCTACCAGAATGTGTCGGTCAACATCCCCGCTGGAGCAACGCAGACGTTCTACTTCGACTACGACAACCTGGCCTTCGGTTCCCGCTATGCGCTCAACATCTTCGGCCGCAACGAGAAAGACACGACTGTGAACCTCGTGCCCCCCGGTGGCAGCAAGATCTACACCATCAACCGCGGCTTGGTAACATGGACCAGCAACGGTATCCGCAGAGGCCACAACATGAGCGGTGACGTCACGATTCCCGAAGACGCCGTAGCCGTCAGCTTCGAAGACATCAACGTAACGTCGGTGACACCTAACAGCAACCCCAACACATTGTATTATATAGCTGTTGACGAGAGAACCATCCCCACAGGACTTGAAGGCAAGAACGTCATCAAGAACAACGTGGCTCAGGGCGACATCGTTCTCAAGCACGGTTATGACTTCTTTGCACCATTCCGTTTCAATGCCCAGAACATCAGCTACGAGCGCAAGTTCAACAAGGGCCGCCATGCCGGCCAGGAAGGCGGCTGGAGCACCATGGTGCTGCCGTTTGCAGCAACAACAGTGACGGCCGACGGCGATGCCATCGACTGGATGCACAGCCGTGACGACGCCAAGGGCCTTTGGGTGTGCAACTATAACATGGAAGAGGACAGCAACGATGACGCCAACCTGCTGGCAGAGTATGCCGGCGCCAACCTGCAAGCCAACGTGCCCTATTTCGTGGCTCCCTATGACGGCGCCAACGGTACCGACATGCGCGGCAAGACCTTCGTCTTCAGCGCCAATAACGTGACTGTTAAGCCTAATCCCAGCGCCATCACCAGCGGCACCTATCACATGCTCGTCGGCGAATATGTACAGAAGGACATCGAAGATGCCTACTTCCTGAACGCCGCCGGCAGCCACTTTGTGAAATCAGCAAGCAGCACGGTAAATGCGTTTGAGGCCTACGCCGACAATGTGGTTGCCAGCAATGCGACACAACTGATGATTGTCCTCGACGAGAATCCTGAAGAGGGTTCCAGCAGCATGCGCGGTGATGTTAACATGGACGGCAGCGTCAGCATTGCCGATGTGTCGGCCCTGGTTGACTACCTGTTGACCAAAGACGCTTCAAGCATCGACCTGCAAGCCGCCGACTGCGACCTGAACGAAGAAATCTCCATTTCCGATGTCAGCAGACTCATCGATTACCTGCTCTCCAAGGCTTGGTAAAGCCGACGAGTAACCCATAACTGTAAAAAGAGGCCAATAACGGCCTCTTTTTTTATTAGAATGCAGTCGGCACGGTTTTTGCTTCATTTAAAGGCATGTTTATCTACACCTATACCGAAGCAGAAGGAACCGAATCGCGACGCGTCGCATCCGAGATTGACCTGTTAATGAAACCCGCCTTTGGAGACCGCCCATCGGCCAATGGCCATCAAGCAACTGGTCCCCGGTTGTGCGCACGCATGCTGCAGGAATATGAAGCAGCACGCAATGAACTGGTAAACGGAATCATCACCGAGGAGATGGTGCAACTGGTCGATCAGGGAAACTATGGCATGGGCTTGAATGTGAAAGCCCCATGTGGACTGACATTATGTCATGCCGTCCAAGGTTCCACCGTCCAAGCGCACATCGACATCGAGGAACAGCACTACCACCAGCAGTGGAACGGTGCTCCCATGGAAGTCATTGACCGCAGTCACATCATTGAGTCGTCACAGGTGTTCCTGGACCATGCCGCCCAATGGAAAGAAGAACTCACCGCTGCTTTCAAGGCCGACAGCAAAGGGGTGAAAATGCGCAACATGACGCTCAACAACATCGATGCCTACCTGAAACGATACTTTGACGGGACTGGCATCTCCTACTTTATCGACAAGCGGCATGCCGATGGCTACAAGACGCGGCTACTGGTGTACATGAACCGCTACAAGACGCTGGACCTGCCCATTCCGCACGACGATTTCATCAACCACCTCGATTTGGTCAAGCCCCACATGCAGGAGTTTGCCTATATGGCACGCGACGGACGTTTCACCGTGCGCGGCGAGGTGCGCGACGACTGGCAGCAGGCGCCACAGCCTGCACTCGAGCACGAGGACACCCCGCAGCCCCAATCCCGCCACGGCATCAAGAAGTGGCTTCACAGGCTGTTGAACAACGACAGCAAGCCCGTCGAGAAACCCAAGTCGGCATTGCAGCAGCAGATCGATGACTACTTCCAGGGCAAGAAGTTCCAATACCACCTTACCGAGGACCAAGAGGAAGAGCGGCGCGAATTGCACATCCGCCTCACACCCGGCAAGGCCATGATCATTGACCTCAACTTGGACAGCGACCCCATGGCCCGGATTAGCCACGACATGGCCTACATTCCCCGCCTGGCAGAACTTGCCAAACTGTTTCCTTACCGTCTGACCGGCCCACGCAAGAAGGTTGATTGGATAACGGCTTCTAGGGAATAGAAATCACCCTCCTCCCCCTCTAGAAAATCCAGATAGTCTAGAACATCTAGCCCAGCGGATGACAACAAGAAACAAAGGACTAAGGACTAAGGACTAAGGACTAAGGACTAAAAACTAAGGACTACAAACCAAGGACTAACGACTAAAAACTACAATAATGGCTATCACCATCAACACAGGCGACCTCAAGACGATTCTCGAGACCACGCCATCGACACAAAACATCCTGCTCGTGGGAAAACACGGCATTGGCAAGAGTGAAATCATCACCCGTCATTTTGAGGACCAAGGCATTCCCGTTATCGCCCTGTTCCTGGGACAAATGAGCGACCCAGGCGACCTCATCGGCCTGCCCAACAAGGACGAAGCAACCGGCAAGACCGAGTTTATGCCACCCTACTGGTTCCCCATGGACGACAAGCCCGTGGTGCTTTTCCTTGACGAGATGAACCGTGCACGCCCCGAGATTCTGCAATCGGTCATGGACCTGTCCCTGAACCGCAAGTTGGCAGGACGTTCGTTGCCCCCCGGCAGCCGTGTCATCGCTGCCGTGAACGACGGCGAGGAATACCAGTTGACCGACCTTGACCCGGCACTGGTGTCACGTTTCAACGTCTATTTCTTCAGCCCCACCGTGGGCGAGTGGCTCTTCTGGGCCAAGCAGCACGATGTGGACCAGCGTGTCATCAACTTCATTGAGGAACATCCCGACGAGTTGGAGAAGAACGTGGACATCAACAAGGGCACCTTTGACAAGACGCCCGACCGCCGTGCTTGGGTGCGCGTCTCGGGGCTGCTCAAGTCGTGCAGCATCAATTCTGACACCGACATGAACCGCCTGGCCAAAATGATCACGGGTGTCATCGGTGCCCGCTCGGCATCAATGTTCATCCAGTCACTCAACCAGTCTCGCATGCTCACGGCCCGAGAGGTTCTAACCGACTTTGGCGCCTGCCAGAACGACCTGATGACCTACACCATGCCGCAGATCGCCATCATCAACGAGGGCATTTACCAGGTGTTGGAACTGGGTGTTGACAAGAAAGCGGCCGATGTGGTGGGACGCAACCTGGTGCGCTACATCCAGTGGATGCTGAGCAACGGGCGCCAGGAGGCCATCGCCCACTTTGCCTCGTTCTTTGAGAATGCCACCTACCCCAACGCCAATGCCTTCATCATGATGGATTGCCGCGAGGCGCTGCAGTTGATTAACCAGATGATCAACGACCTATGACCGTCGGCGAGCGCATAAAGGCCCTTTCACAGGACTGGTTCCTCACCGAGCCGCTCCTGTTTGCCGTGCTGTGCACCCACGCCCTCAAGCGCAACGACAACATGGGGTGTGACATGCGCTGCGGCAAGGGACTCATCGAGTATAACCCCGACCGGCTGGAGCACTTCGACGACAACCAACTGGCACTCAGGCTCAAAGCCGAGGTGTTGCGCATCATTCTCAAGCATCCCTACCAACGCCAGCCCTATAATCCACGGCGCGACGTGATGCGCCTGTCAAGTGACCTCACCTTGTGTGATAACCTCGAGGGGATGGACACTGTGGGCCTGGAACCGCCAAGCATCTTCAACATCCCGCGTGACCAGGCTTTTGAGCAGTACTACTCGCTCATGGCAGGGCAGGTGATGCAGCTCGAGATGGATGCCGACGGCGAAGGTATCCCCATCGACTCAAACATGCCCGGTAGCGGGCAAGGCAGTGAACTGACCGACAGCCTGCTGGATGCCGATGCTGGAGCCTCGCTGTGGGAGGAAGACGAGCTCATGAGCGAGAAAGTCAACCACGAGATCGAGACCGCCCAGCGGTGCAACCAGTGGGGCTCGCTCAGCGGCGACCTGCGCACCCTCATCGAGAGCACCCTGGTGAGCAAGCAAAACTTCCGCGCCATCCTCAGCCAGTTCCGTGCGAGCATCCTGAGCACCAAGCGCCACTTGACTCGCATGCGTCCCAACCGCCGCTACGGCTTTGACGCGATGGGCAGCCAGTATGCCTACAGCACGCGCCTGCTGGTCGCTGTTGACGTCAGTGGCAGCGTCCCCGACGACGACATCCGCAAATTTCTTGCTGTTATCAACCGCTTCTTCAAACAGGGCATCGAGCAGATTGAAGTCATTGAGTTTGACAGCAAAATCACTACCGAAAAACCCATGCTGCTCAAGCAGGCGACCAACAACATCCGTGTTACCGGGCGAGGAGGCACAGACTTTCAACCGGCCATAGACTTCTACTACGAGCACGAGGAGTATGACGGGCTGGTGTTCCTCACCGACGGCTATGCAGCCAAACCCGCTCTGCCCGACGACAAGCGCCACAAGCCCCTGGCCTGGATATTGACCACCAACGGCGGCAACGAGGAGAATCTCAAGCCCTTTGGCCCTGTCGTGAAGATTGCGGGACTGTAGTTTTCATTTTTTAGAGCTATTTGGGACCTTTGGGGCTTTTAGGGGCCTTAAGGGCTCTAATGCCTGACGCCTAAAGGCAAATAAATGTGAAAACTTTGCCTCTTTTTTTGCTCTGTCCGAAACTTGCAGTAATTTTGCCTTAATTTGGCACGAAATGTGTAATAATAAAACTGCAACTATTAGAAAGAGAGCATGAATCTATTAAATATCAGACGATTAGTCACCCTGCTGCTAGGAGTTACCTTCTTGGCATGCTTGACTGCGTGTGGCGGCCACGGCCAGCTGGACAAAGCCGTAAAATCGGCCCTGGTAAGGGGCGACACGACGCGTGCGGCCTATGATTCGATTTGCGCGATTGTTGCCGGCAATCCCGGGAAATACAGCGACCTAGTCACTGCCGAGGGCAAAGTGGACCACAAAAAAATGTATGAATTCATCGAGGGCATCGCTTCACACCTGCGTCCGCCCATGCACTGGGACACGCGCCCCTATGGCGGCGTTGACGACCTCTCGCTGACGATATATTTTGAACGCAGCGGCTCGATGGTCCCTTATGACCAACGCGGCGGAGGCGGCCAGTTGAAAAAAGCGGTTAATGACATCATCAACCACTTCCCTGCGGGCTGCAAGGTGGACATCAACATCGTGAACGACGGCATCTACCCCTACCAGCACACGGTTGACGAGTTCCTGAAGGATCGCGACATATACCAAAGTACATCAGGCATCGGTGATGCCAGCTACACCGACTTCCAACTGATTTTCAACAAGATACTTGAGGCCCAGCGCCCCGGCAACGTGAGTGTGCTGGTGAGCGACCTCATCTATTCGCCCAAAGACACCCATGGCGTCAGCCTGGACAAAATCTTCAACGAGGAAAATAGCCTTGCCACCCGCGTGTTTGCCAAGTACAAGGGCAAGAGCGTAGTGGTTCAGCAGTTCCTGGGCGACTACAGCGGCAACTACTATCCCTATAACGGCCAGCCGTTTAACTACAGCGGCAAGCGCCCCTTCTACCTGGTTATTATCGCCGACAACGAGGTGATGGACCAGCTGGCTCAGGACAAGCGCTACAGCGGCGTGCTTGATGCACCAAGTGTCAGGAACAGCTACCGCTTCAATCAGGGCACAAGCGAGGTACCTTGCCGCGTGCTTCCCGAGTGGAAGGACAATGCGGGCCGTTTCCGCGTGAAGCATGGCGACGGCCTCGTGCTTGCCAAGTGTCAGGGAGACCGCGAAACCGGCAAATTATGCTTCTCGATGGCTGCTGACCTGAGTGGCCTGATGGCTAACGACGCGTTGCTGACCAATACCGAGAACTATGACGTGAAGAGCATCGACGGCTACACCTTGACGGTGCAGCCCATCGAGCCAGGCATGATGACGGCCAATAACAAGGAGTACCTGGAAGGGATGACGCACATCCTCACCTTGACGGGCGACCTTAAGAGTCCCCGCGACGAGGTGAAAATCTCGCTGCGCAACGAACTACCCGAGTGGGTGCGCCAGTCGTCATGCATGAGTGACACCAGCACTGGCGGCTCGTTTGCCACGACCACGCTGGGACTTGACCAGTTGCTGGGCGGCATGTTCAGCGCCATGAAGGGCGGCAACTCCTTCTTTGACATCACCATCGAGCTGCAACGATAAAAAGCCCGTTTCGCTTAATCATTTAACTCGCATCAAAAACTTAAAACAAGAATATGAAACATCTGACATATCTGATTATCGGCATTGCACTAACCGTGCTGTTCTTTATCCTGAGTTGTACCGACGGTTTCAACATCTGGGAACAGATGTTCTTCAACCAGGGTTACAACGACAAGATGTACAGTCTGGACATGTATCCCGTGATTGCCGCCATCACCATCATTGTTGCTTGGGGCGGTGCAGCCATCTACTACTTTGCCATCAATTCGGTGAAATTTGACCGCTGGTATCACTGGCTGGCGGTGCTCGGTGTAGTGGCAGTTCTGGCTCCTGTGATTTGTTACATCTATAACGACACCGTGTTTGCCAACAATGGCTTGATGTATGTGGGCGAGTCCATTCAATTTGAGATGCAGACGGTGCTGTTTGCAGCACTGCTCTATATCGTCGCATCCTACTCGATGCGCTGGTGGAGCAGCAACTGCCGCCACACACCTCTTCCACAATAATTTATCAAAAACTTGAAACAAGGGACTAGAAACTAGAAACTACATATGAGACTTTTCTTATTTGCTATTGGTGGAACCGGTTCAAGGGTATTGAAGTCCCTGCTGATGTTATCGGCATCTGGTGCAAGGCCGCTTGACGAGAACGGCAAGCCATTGAAGGATCTTGAAATCGTTCCTGTCATCATCGACCCGCACAAGGCCAATGAAGACCTGAAACGCACCGAGTCCTACCTGAACGATTACCGCGAAATCAGGCAAAAGCTCTATGGCAACGATCCCAATGCCGACGGTTTCTTTGCCAACCGCATCGTCACCCTGCGCGAAATCATGAGCAACACGAGCGTGACGCTGGGCGACACGTTCATCTTTAACCTGGGTGCTGTGGAAAACAGCAAGTTCCGTGAGTTCATCGGCTTTGACACGATGAACGAGGCCAACCAGGCATTGACTTCTCTGCTGTTTGCCAACTACCAGTTGGAGAACAAGATGAACATCGGTTTTGTGGGCAGCCCCAACATCGGCAGCGTGGCGCTGAACGAAATCAAGGACAGCAACGAGTTCAAGGCTTTCAGCAATATCTTCCGTCAGGGAGACCGCATCTTTTTCATCAGCTCTATCTTTGGCGGCACCGGCGCCGCAGGCTTCCCCATCATGGTAAAGAACATCCGCCAGGCAGCCAACCTCGAAGGCATTGAGAACCGCGATGCATTGAGCCGAGCGCCCATCGGCGGGCTGACGGTGCTCCCCTACTTCACCCTGGAGGGCAATAAGCATGACCAGCGCATCGCAACCAGCGACTTCATCGTCAAGACGCAGAGTGCGCTCTACTATTACAAGAATACCCTCACAGGAGCCAACGACAGCAATGTGAACAGCATCTACTATCTAGGTGATCAGGTGAGGTCAAAACCCTACCTGTATGATCCGGGAGAACACGGCCAGCGCAACAATGCCCACCTGGTTGAACTGATCGGGGCTCTGGCGCCGCTGGACTTCCTCGGCATGCCCGAAAGCAAGCTCAGCGATGCCGACGGCTACCCGCTGCCCACGACAGCCTATGAGTATGCACTCGCCAGTGACGAACTAAGTGTCAACTTCCTGACGCTGGGCCGCCGCACACGCCAGCTCATTTATGAGCCCCTGAGCAAGTTCCATCTGCTGTTCCTGTTCTTGACCACAGGTTTCAAGAACATCATCGGCCAAGGCTTTACCGAAGATGCTCCAAAGATCAAGAGCGACTTCCTGGCCTCGCAGTTCTACCGCACACTTGTGGACCACTTCATGGAGGGCTATGCACAATGGCTCACCGAGATGAACGATAACATGCGCAGCGTGGCGCTGTTCAAGCCTGGCGAGATTGACATGTCACATGCCATCGAAGGCGTGAACGTGCGCAAACGCATGCTCGGCCACTACAAGGTGGACAATGACGTGCTCAAGAGCGAGATGAACCGCCTGAGCAAAAATAATCCAAGCTACAGCGACCGCTCAGTGGAATTCAAGTTGCTGGACCTGTTCAACAAGGCAGCCCACAACGTGTTTGTCGAGCGTTACGAGAACATCAACTAGTTAACAACTCTCTAGAATATCTAGACCATCTAGAATGTCTAGAAACAGAAGAATATGAGCGAGATACTATCCTATAATAACACCACGAGCAAGAACGGAGAAGAGGACTGGATTGCGCATGCCCCCTACAGCGACGACGACATCGCCCGCATCAAGGACCCCGATGGCGGCTTGAGCGAGAATCCGCGCACCGCCATTCCCAGCCCACTGGCGCAACTCGACCTGGTCAAGAACGCTTTCAAGCAGTTGGCCAATGAGCACCTGCGCGGCGCTCGCATGAACGAGCGCCTGGTATCCAATGCGCTGGATGTGGCACAACTGTTCTTTGACTACGAGAACCACAAGGACTACCTGCGCATCATCCGCTGGAACCGCGAGGAATGCCTGGAGCAGTTGAAGTCCAATCCACAGCATCGCCTCTTTGGCGAGACGCTGGATCTGTTCCTGCGCAGCGACAAGGTCTATAACTTTGACCTGCTGAAGGACTGGTACATCATCATGTGGGACCGCAAGGTGCTGGGCGGAACGTCTCCGGCCTCGGTCGTGATGGCGGCTCCCGCCGTTGGTGTCATCGACGACATCAAGGTGGAGCAGGGAGTGAGCCTGTTCAGCGAGACACGACATCTGTGGCAGCGTGACGAGGACTTCGTCTTCTACATGTACCTGCTGATGAACGCCTACCCGACCCTGAGGGTGCACTGCGGTGAGGTATATGCCTACATGCAGAAGAATTTGGAGCCGTTGCGCAAGAACCGTCCCGAACTCTACCGCCGCTTGACGACAGTCATTCCCAATCTTGACGCCCTTGACGAAAGCCGTGCCAGCACAGTGCTGGAACAACTGGAGCACAACTATGATCCGTTTGGTGGCGGCATCGACGTGAGTGTGCTTGGAGCCCGCTTCTATCACAAGCGCAGCCTTGACATCCAATCGGCCGCCAGCGAGAGCGACTTTGTCATCGCTCCCACCCTGCCTCAAGACAAGAAAGAACTGCCCCTGGTTCTAGTCAACGGCTTTAACGGCAGCGTTGAGCACTTCCGTTACATCGACAAGGAATGGGACAGCGCCACACAAGTGTACGCCAACGGCCTGCCCTTGAGCGAACGCAAGTTGCCCGACACCTCCATCCAATATCCCTTTGTCACCACCGACGACTTCCTGACCGATACCATCGTTAGGCTGGACAGCGGCTGTGTGATTGACACCGACCACTTCTTTGACGGCAACCTCAAGCCGCGCACCCCGCAACCCACTTGCGGCTACCTATTGCCCTTGAAACCGCTGCTGTTCACCTACTTTGATACCAACTACCTCAAAGGCACTGTCGCCGGGCGACATGTCATTGACATCGAGGAGTTTGCCGACGGCAGCGTGATGGTCACCTTGCGCATCAGGGTAAAGAAAGGCGAGAACCGCTACATCGAGATGTCGCGCAAGTATTTCCCCATCAACGACCACACGTGGTCGTTTGACGAGCGGCGCGCCACGGGACGCGTGGTAGGGACCACCCTGTCCACCTCGGTGTTCCCGTTTGTCAAGACCGATGCCAATGATGACTATACCGTCGAACTGTTCACGATGATCGAGAACGGTGGCGCCACATTGCGCTTCTACAAGGAGGGCATGAGGACCGACGGGCTCAACGTCAGGGATGCCGACCGCTCACACTCGGGCTACAGCACGACCTACTATGACGTGGACGGATCGTTTGACTATATTGACGTTAGCGTGATGAACCACCTGGGGCGCTTTGGTGGAGTGATTATTCCGCAGTGGAAACCCTACATGCCCAGTGCCAAGGAATTAATCTTTGCCGTTGACTTCGGCACGACCAACACCCACGTCGAATGGGCTGAGCGAGGCCAGCCTTCACGGCCATTCACCTTTGAGTATGGTTCCAATCAAGTGCTTGTCGCATCGTTGCACAAGCCCCATTCGTTGGAGTATGCCGAACAGGTGCAACGCGTAGAATTTGTTCCTCGCGAGATTGACAGCGTCTATGGTTTCCCATTGCGTTCCACGCTGGCACGCAACGAGAACAGCGGTGTGGGCAGTAACCTCTTCAGCGATGTGAACATCCCGTTCCTGTATGAACGCCGCTATTTCCACGGCTATGAAGTGACCACCAATCTGAAGTGGAAAGGCGACACCGAGTTGGCCAGAGCCTTCCTGCGTGAGCTCACCCTGCTCATCAAGGCCAAAGCCCTGCTCGAGAATGCCGACTTGCGTCGCACCGAGATTGTTTACTTCTATCCCGTGAGCATGGGCGGTGCCGACCGCGACACGCTTGAGCGCACATGGAGTGAACTGTTCAACACCTACATCGGTGCCGACAGCGACAGGCTGCGTTCCTATCCCGAGAGCCTTGCTCCCGCCTATTACTACAGCGGTGCCGAAGTTGCAGGCAGCAGCTATGTGTCTATCGACATAGGCGGCGGCACCTGCGACACAGTGATTTATCAGCCCACGAGCGACAGGATGAGCAGCGAGCCGGTAGCCATCTCCTCATTCCGCTTTGCCGGCAACGCCATCTTTGGCGACGGCTTTACCGACAAGGATGCCGACAACAACCCGTTGCTGCAGCACTACACGCGCTACTTCAAGCAACTCATCGAGAATGACAAGGGCAACAACATCGCCTACCTGGGCAGCATTCTGAACGACATCATGGCCCAGAAACGCAGCGAGGACATCAATGCCTTCCTGTTCTCGATCGAGAATGTTGAGGAACTGCGTTCACTGCGTGAAATTGACCGCAACCTGTACAGCTACAATGCCTTGTTGCGCAACGACAGCCAGCGCCGACTCATCTTCATGTACTTCTATTCGGCCATCATTTATTACATTGCCATGGCCATGAAGCAGCGTGGATATGAGATGCCCAAGCAGATTTACTTCTCGGGCACCGGCAGCAAGATACTGAACATCTTGGGTTCGCACAGCCGCATCAACATGCTCACCCAGACTATCATCGAGCGTGTGTTTGACAAGAAATACAACGAACTGTTTGAAATCAAGCAGGAAAACCAATGCCCCAAGCAGATTACCTGCCGCGGCGGCATCAAACTCGAGAACCGTCGTCTCGAAGGCCAGGCCGACATCAGCCGTTACAATGCCACGAGCGTGAAACGCATGCGCTACTGTTGCTCGATGGTGGGCGAGGACGACCTGACGATGGCCCAAGTGGAGTCTATCGAGGTGCGAGACAAACTTGTCGAGAAGGTTAAGGAATTCAATCAGTTCTTTGTCAACCTGTGTGATGCGGTTGTCAAGGATGAATTCGGCATCGAGAATAATGTGTTGCGCCTCTTTGAGAGCGTGCTGAGCGACAACCTCGCCAACTACCTCACTGCAGGCATCAACACGTTCCTGAAAGGCCGTTACAATGCCAATGATGTGGTCGAGGATGTGCCATTCTTCTACCCCATCATCGGTGTCATCCGCCACAACCTGCTCAAGAACATGCGCAACGATATCATCAGCAAGTTTAACCAATAATCATATCAATCTCAAGTAATTATGAAACAGATTGTTTTAACATTGGCAGCAATTATCTGCCTCGCAACCTCTGCAATGGCGCAGATTTCAGAGAGCCAGACTCTTTCGACCACCTTGTGGAAGCAGGGTATTGCAACTTGTGCCCATTACACGGCCTATGCACGCGGCTTTGGCAAGAGAGCCGAAGAGATCAAGTCCCAGTATCCCCAAGGTTACACACTGGACGACCTCAACAATGTGTATGAAAACCAAGGCCGGAAATGGGAGAAAATCTACAACGAGTTCAAGGAAGAGGAAGACAAGAACGGCAGCATCAACGACTTGAAGGAACTTGTGACTCCGCAAATCTGGAAGCTCGTCGAGCCTGAATTCCAGGCTTATATCACCGAGCACCCCGAGGCGATGCAGGAGTTGCCCCCTCAACCGGCTCAAGAAAATGCCGAAAACGACGGCAATGCCGAGGAAAAAGCCAACGATGAGGCTGCACCCGCTACAGCTAATGCCAAGTCAGGCATGCCCGCCTGCTCAGCCAACCTTCCCTTGTGGCTCAGCATCATTGGTGCCTTGTTAGGCCTGTGTGCACTGCTCACCGCATTGAGCAACCGCGGCAAAATCAAGGAGATGCGTCGCAACTTCGCCCGCGAACTGGACCGCACAAATGCCAATCTGCAGGAATTCTCGGCCGATGCAGCCGACCAGATGAGGGCACTGTCCATCAGACTGACAGGCAAGTCCATCCGCAAGAACGACATCGTTGAGGAAGCGCCTGCCGAGGAGAAAGATGCCGTTATTGAGGAGGAACCTCAGGCTCAGGCTGAAGAAACCGTTGAGCAGGAGGCAGGTGAGCCCATGACACTGTTCCTGTCCAAGCCCGACGAGAATGACGACTTCACCCGTGTGAGCGATGCCTTTGAACCCGGCAACTCACTCTATGTGCTGAACACCGAGGACGGGGTTCACGGCACCTTTGAAGTGATCGACAAGCCCGAAGTACACCGCATGGCTCTGATGATGCCCACCGAGAACCTGATTCGTGCCTGCTCGGGCAACGCCATCCAGATTCCCAGCGGCAACCGCATCATCACCGATCGTGCCGGTGAGGCAGAGTTTATCAACGGTAAGTGGCACGTCGCCGTTAAGGCCATCATCCACTACGAGGGATAATCACTAACGGGCTTTAGCTCGTGACAAGTGAGGAGTTAGAAGTGAGGGGTGAGGATTGAACCACTTCTAACTTCCAACTCCTCACTTCTAACTACTATCTATTTATGCGCTGGACTTGTCCAAAATGCGGTAAAAAACTGGAAATCAGCAACGAGCAGCTCATAGCCAATGACGGCGTGATCATCTGCCCGCAATGCTTGCTGCAGGCCCACCAACCCATCCCGACAGCCCGCATCGCAGCAAAATATGACCAAGCCGACGCTGTCACTACCCCACCCAAGCGCACCCAGAACACAACACCTCCTCCACCCAAAGCCCGCATGAAACAGGCCAAGACATCCTACCGCTACACCGGCATCGGTGGCAGCAACAATGACAACACACATCCCACCTCCCCCAAGAAAAAAAGCACCAAAAAGAAATCCAAAAAGAAAAAAGGCCAGCAGGAAATCAGCGCCTGGGGCTGCCTGGGCCGCACCGTCGTCTTCACCCTCATCCTCTTTGCCGTCTACGTCTTCTTCGGCCTCCTCCTCGAAGCACTTCAATAAAATCCATCGTTTTTTGAACTTAATAACTAAGACTAAATCTTGCAACTGCTGAATGTCTCCTTTGGGATTTTTGCTTTCCTGCCACAGGGTTGGATGTTCATGATACTGATCATCCTGCTGGAAGCCTGGCTAATGTCTAGATGGCTGTGCAAGAAGCGGCTGGACCAGCGCATTACCGGCACTGCCTTCCTGAGCAACTTCATCAGTGGGCTGACAGGCATCATAACGACCTTGATACTTAATGGTGGCTGGATTCTGGTAGTGTGGTTTCCATGGGTAAGCACCCATGAGATTGACATCAGTTCCTCAGACAGTCTGCTGGTGTTCTGCTTCATTTACCTCATTGCTTTTGTGCTGTCGGTGTTTATCGAGACTCTCATCAACTGGCTCATGCTACGCAAGCATTACTCAACCCGCCAAATCCTGAAATCTACCCTGCTTGCCAATATCGCCAGTTATCTCCTTGGCAGCCTCATCCTTTATGCAATCTCTTTCGGTCCCCTATTTTGACTGTGTTCATCTTGAATCGGGAATAACACTATTTAAGAATAATTCATGAAAGGATGTCGTGCAAAATTTGTAATTTTGCGCAACATTTTTCAGGTCGGGACAGAATAGGTCCCGAAGTGCGGCAAAATCAAGAAATTAAATGATGGATTTTCTATCGACATATCACCTGCAAGGTCTGGTCTTGGGCCTCTGCTCGTTTCTGATTATCGGCATATGCCACCCCATCGTTATCAAGGGGGAATACCATTTTGGGCAACGGTTCAAATGGTTTTTCGTCATTGCCGGCGTGTTGTTGTGCATCGGCTCGGTTCTGGTGCCCAACGTGCTCGTGGCATCACTGATGGGAGTGGGGGCGTTCTCATGTTTTTGGGGCATCAAGGAGATGCGCGATCAGCAGGAACGTGTGCGCAAGGGATGGTTTCCCCGCAACCCCAAGCGCACCTATCCATGGGATGAGAAAAGTGAAAAGTGAGAAGTGAGGAGTTAGAAGTGATGAAGGCAATCATACTGGCAACGACAATGCTCATGCTGCTTGGCACAGCGGTGAGTGCGGCCCACAACGTGAGCGGCACCATCACCTGTGACGGGCAGGGTGTTGCCGGTGTGGCCGTGAGCGACGGCTATGAGATTGTCATGACCGACACCCACGGCTATTATGCGATGACCAGCAACAAGGTCAACGGATATGTCTTCTACACGCTGCCCGGCGGCTATGAGCCGATGCTGGCCGACGGCTTCAACCCTCAGTTCTGGGCTCCCCTTGATTCAAAGGACATCACCATCGAAGAGACACATGACTTTGAGCTGCGGCGAGTGGACAACGATTGCCACCAGGTCATCTTTGCCGCCGACACTCATCTGGCCCGCCGCTGCAGTGACCGCGCTTATATCAAGAAGGGCCTTATTGCCAGCCTCAACGACGAGGTGGAGCGTGCCGCCGACACCCCTATCTATTCTGTCATACTCGGCGACTTGACATGGGACGTCTTTTGGACCCAAAACAGCTACAACCTGACTGACTTCATGGCCGACATGAAGCACTTCAACTACCCCATGACGCTGTGGCCTGTCATTGGCAATCACGACCATGACCCCAGCATTCCTGCCGGGAACGATACCGATGTTGAAGCTGCAGCAGCATGGCGTGACATTATGGGCCCCAACTACTACAGTTTCAATTTGGGCAAAGTGCACTATGTGGTGCTTGACGACATCATGTATCTGAACATCCCCTACGAGGGAGAGACCTATAGCGAGGGGGTCGCCGGCAGCCGCAACTACAAGGGAATCATTACCAACGAACAGATACAATGGCTGCGCAAGGATCTGGAACTTGTGCACGAGAGCACACCCGTTGTGGTGTGCCTGCACATTCCCGCATGGAACTCCAACTCCAATTTCACTAACACCCCTCGGCTCGACAACACCTACACCCTGTGTGCAATACTCAACCGTTTTGAGCAGGCTCACATCGTGAGCGGCCACAACCACTGCAACTACACCGTGCGTCCTACAGCCTATCCTCATGTGGTCGAGCACAACATTGCCGCCACATGTGGCTCATTGTGGCAAAGTGCTGTCCTCACCGGGCACCACATCTGCCATGACGGCAGCCCCGCCGGATACATGAGGTGGACCATCAACAACCGCGACCTGCAGTGGGATTTCAAACCCATCCACGAGGGCGAGAGCCAAATGCGCGTCTATGACATGAACACGGTGCGGGAGTTTTACCTCACCAATTCCACAATGCGTGCCATATTGAATCAATACCCCTCAAGGCAGGACTACTCTCAAGTCAACGACAACACGTTGATGGTTAATGTGTTTGCCTATGATCCCAAATGGCAAGTTACCATCTGTGAGGGTGACAGCATCCTCCAATGCCAGCGAGTCAATGCCGAGGACCCGTTCCACACCTTGGCCTATGATGTTGCCTGCTACAAGATATATGGCAACTACAGCACTTACTACATCACCTCTCCCACCACCCACATGTTCAAGGCTCAGGCCGCTACAGCCACCAAGCCAGTCACCGTGCGGGTGGTTGACACCTTCGGCAACATCCACCTCCGTACTATCACCAGACCACACAAGTATGGATTGGACATGGAAAACGAAGAGAGAGCCCTGAAAGCCGGTGATGTGAACTGCGATGACGAAATCAACATCGCCGATGTGAATGCAGTGATTGATTATCTAGTGGGAGATAATCAATCATTGTGCCCCATCCTCGTTGACTGCAATGCCGATGGCGAAGTCAATATTTCGGATTTAAACAAGATAATAGGTTTAATTCTCAGATAACACTACTATGCGAATTGATATACTCACCGTAATGCCCGATGCACTCGAGTCCCCGTTGCACACTTCCATCCTGCAACGCGCTCAGGACAAAGGTCTGGTCGAAATCCATGTCCACAACCTGCGGGACTGGAGTTTGCGCAAGCACCGCAAAGTGGATGACTACCCCTTTGGCGGTGAAGCCGGCATGGTGATGCAGATTGAACCCGTGTGGCGCTGCATGGAGGAACTGAAGAGCCAGCGCAACTATGACGAGATCATCTTCACTTCGCCCGACGGCGAGCAACTCGACCAACCCATGGCCAATGCCCTGTCGCTCAAGGAGAACATCATGATCCTGTGCGGACATTACAAGGGCGTGGATTACCGCATTCGCGAGCACCTGATCACCAAGGAGATTACCATCGGCGACTATGTGCTCACTGGCGGAGAACTGCCTGCTGCAGTCATCGCCGATGCGGTGGTGCGTCTGTTGCCGGGCGCCATTGGCGACGAGCAGAGCGCGTTGAGCGATTCCTTCCAAGACGGTCTCATCGAGGCCCCTGTCTATACCCGTCCCGAAATCTTCAACGGTTGGCGGGTTCCCGAAATCCTGCTGAGCGGGCATCAGGCTAAAATCGCCGAGTGGAAGATGCAGATGTCGCTGGAACGCACGCGCCGTCTGCGCCCCAACCTGCTCAAGGAATAAAACTGACTATAACAACAAATAATTCTCAATAATCATCATAACAACCGATAATGGCAGCATTCAAATTACAACGTCCCAAGTGGATCCCCCGATGGCTCAACATACCATTGCTCATTTTTGTGGGCTTTGTTGTGGTCTTGTTGTTCTTTGGAGACAACAACTACATGCGCATCAGCAAGTACCGCTCTCAAATCAATGAGCTGAAGAGCCAAATCAAGAACAACGAGGACTCAGCAGCAATGTATGAGGCCAAAATCAACGAACTCAACACCGACAACGAGACGCTGGAACGCCTGGTGCGTGAGAAATACGGCATGAAGCGTACCAACGAAGAGGTTTATATTACTGATATCCCCTGATAACGACATGGCACAGATCAACAGAACCAACCTTTCCAACATACTGGTCCTTGTGGGACTGCTCATGATGGCGATTATGGCAGTAACACCCTTGCTGGTCAATCACGACATCAACATGGAACTGATGAGATGGATTTTCACCGCAGGCGCCTTCCTGGTACTTGTCGGGCGTCTCATCAACATTTATCGCGGGACATCGCTGCGCCTGAAGCGCCTGCATGTCATTCTCATCTTCAGCGCACTGCTGTACTGCGCCAGTGCATCGATGATGTTCGTTTTCCAAGGAACCAATAACTGGATAGCCTTCTTGCTTGCAGGTCTTCTCGTGCAGATTTATGCCTCATGGATGATTGAGCGCGAGCAGAAGAAATCCTAACAATCGCCTTATCCAGACTGAAATATCTTGTAATTACCAAAGTTTTTGTAATTTTGCGGGTTAGTGAAAGGTAATCTCATCATAGACAACGGCAACACGACGGTGAAGGTAGCATTCTTCATCGGCTCCCAGATTGTTGCAACCAATCGTTTTGTCCGTCGCGACGCACGATTGCTGGAGCGTTTCATCAGTACTTATAAACCCGACACGGCCATCGTGTGCAGCACGGCCGCCAGTGCCGCCAGTCAGCGCATTGAGGAACTGGCCGAGCAGCGGTGCCGCCGAGTGGTTCACCTGTCGCACGAAACACCGATGCCCATCCGCTTGGGATACCACACCCCACAGACCTTGGGGCGCGACCGCATCGCCACAGCGATGGGGGCATGGGGAATTGCCCAGCGACTGGACGATGAAAGCGATGTGCTGGTCATTGATGCCGGCACCGCCATCACCTATGACCTGGTGACTGCCGACGGATGCTTCGTGGGCGGTAACATCGGCCCAGGGCTCAAGCTGCGCTTCAAGGCACTGCATGAGCACACAGGACGATTGCCACTGGTCGATGCCGAGGGCGACACGCCACTGGTGGGTTATGACACCGACACGGCCATCCGCAGCGGCGTTTTGCTGGGCCTGGTGGGTGAAATCAGATGCTATATCGCCGACCTCAAGCTGTCTCATCCCAACCTGATGATCTTCATGACCGGAGGTGACGGCAAATTACTGCACAAGCACCTTGGCGACAAGGGCATCATTTATCATGAATATCTTGCGGCTGAAGGTCTCAACCGCATCCTCCTATATAATCAAGCAAATGAAAATCTTTAAGAGAATACTTCCATTGGTGCTCGTCGTGGCTATGGGCTGCGGCACGGCACAGTCACAAACCTCCTATACCCCCTATTCCAAGATGGGCTATGGACTGCTTAACGACAACGTCTCGAGCATCCAGCGGTCGATGGGTGGCGTGGGATATGCCATGAAGGGCGGACGCATCGTCAATGTGATGAATTCAGCCTCCTATGCCGACGTGGACTCCCTCACCTTCCTGTGGGATGTGGGTATTGACCTGACCAACCTGTGGAGCAAGGAGAACGGGAACGAGGGTTACAGCTTTGGCGGTGGACTGGACTACCTTACCGGACACTTCAAGGTGACCAAGAACCTGGGTGCGGCATTCGGACTGCTGCCCTATTCATCGGTCGGTTATTCCTATGGTGGCGAGATCAGCGGCGGTAACGAGTCCCGCAGCGGCAGTGGCGGTTTCAACCAGTTGTTCCTCGGTGTGGGCTATCAGCCCATCAAGAACCTGAGTGTGGGTGTGAATTTCTCTTACCTTTTCGGTACGACATCCAACACGACACTCATCACGTCCAATTCAACGAGCTACTTCACGCGCAACATGAAAATCAGGGACTGGAATGCCCAAGCCGGCATCCAGTACAGCCTGCCATTAGCCAAGGGGCGCGACCAGGTCACATTGGGACTGTCTTACCAGCCCAAGAAATCATTCCACGGCAACACTTGGGGCACCAGCTTTGACAGCCAGGACAGCAAGGTTGACACCATTGCTTACACCTCAATGAAGGGCAACTATGAGCAGCCTGCCTCCATCGGCATGGGATTGAGTTATGAGTGGAACCATCGACTCACCGTTGAAGCCGATTACACCTATCAGGCCTGGAGCAAAGCCAAATATTTAGCTCTGGAAGGCTTTGAGCCGCAAGCGATGAAGTTTGACGACCGTTGGAAACTGGCGGCTGGTTTGCAGTACACCCCCAACAGGCGCGGCAGCTTCTTCGGGGCGATGGCATTCCGTGCCGGAGCATTCTACAACCACGACTACCTGAACTATAGCGGTAACAACGTGCGCGATTATGGTGCAAGCATCGGTGTGGGCCTTCCTGCTCCCGGCAGCAAGACCACCGTCAACATCGGCCTGGAATGGCGGCACCGCGAATCCAGCCCAGTGCACCTCATCACCGAGAACTACCTCAACATCACACTGGGTGTGAACTTCAACGAGCTGTGGTTCTGGAAGAATCGCATCCGCTAACAACGTGAGACGACTATTGCACATAGCGTTTGCCCTGCTCATGCTCGGGACTGCGGGATGCAAGGATGACTCCACCAGTGTGGTGAGTCATGCCACCGACCCTGAAAAAGTGCCCACCATGACGACAACCGATGTGCAGACAGTCATCAGCGACTCGGGGCACACACGCTACCGCATCGTGGCTCCGTTGTGGAACATGTTTGAAGAGTCAAAGCATCCGCATTGGACATTTCCCAAAGGTGTCACATGTGAGGAGTTGGACGACAACTACAACTCGGTTTCCACCATCAAATGCGACTCGGCCTATTTTGACAAGGACAATGCCTTGTGGACGTTGACTGGAAATGTGCACATCACGACTACCTCAGGCGATATCGTGACCACCGACGAGCTCATGTGGAACCAACGCGATCACAAGCTCTACAGCGACGCATTCATCCACATCGAGAAACAGGGACGCATCATCGAGGGTTATGGATATGAGTCGAACGAGCGTCTCACTACCTACCAGTTGAGGCAGGTAGAAGCCATTTTCCCCATTGATGAACGCCGCATGCCTCATCCCGGCAGCGGCAACGCACCCAAGAGGATGCCACCACCCGCCGCAGTAAAATAGCAACAACGATATTATTATAAGTTATTTTGGATCCCATCTACACCACCCCGCTGATTATTGCGCTCATTGCGCTGCTGTGCTCGGCATTCTTCTCGGGCATGGAAATCGCATTCGTGTCTTCCAATAAAGTGCGAGCCGAGATAGAGATGGCGCGCGGCGGCATCGTCAACCGCATTCTCAACATCTATTACCGCAATCGCGAGATGTTCATTTCCACCCTGCTGATTGGTAACAACATCGCCAATATCGTTTATTCGATGGCAATGGCCGAACTGCTCACCATCCCGCTATTGCGGTGGGTCAACAATGATGCCGTCCTGCTGCTGGTGCAGACGATCATTGCCACAGTGATTATTCTCATATTTGGCGAATTTGTCCCCAAGACCATATTCCGCATCAATCCCAATGCCTCCTTGCGCACGGCATCGGTGCCGCTTTTCATGGCCTATTGCGTGCTTTACCCCATCTCCCGGTTCACCGAATGGCTGTCGGCATCGCTGATGAAACTCTTCGGCATCAAGATAGATTCAACGCGCATGCGGTTGCTCACCGTCGACGAGCTTGACGCTTATCTGCAAGAGAATATTGACAAGCGCGAAGACGAGAACAAGAGTGTGGAGCGTGAAGTCAAGATATTTGAGAACGCTCTTGACTTCAGCGACACGAGGCTGCGTGACTGCATGGTGCCGCGCAACGAGATAGTAGCGGTCGATGTCGAGGAGACCACGCGCGACGACCTGGTGAAACTCTTCACCCGTTCAGGCCTTTCCAAGATAGTAGTGTATAAGGAGAGCATTGATGACGTCATCGGGTTTATCCAGGTGAGCGAGTTATTTGTCACCACCGTCGATTGGAAAACACGCCTCAAACCTGTGGTCTATGCCCCCGAGACTCTCCTGGCTCGCAAAATGATGCAGCAGCTCATGGATGAGAAACGGTCGATGGCCATCGTCATTGACGAGTTTGGCGGCACCAGCGGCATGGTGACCCTTGAGGACCTGGTTGAAGAAATCTTTGGTGAAATCGAGGATGAGCACGACAGGAACAGTCTCACGGCCCGACAGCTCAATGAGAACAGCTATGAATTCTCAGGGCGCATGGAAATCGAGGAAATCAACGAGCGCTTCCATCTTGACATCCCCGAGAGCGACGATTACCAGACCCTCGCCGGATACCTGCTCGCCGAGGAAGAAGCCATCCCCAATGTGGGCGATGTGATTGACCTGCCGCCCTACCGCTTCACAATCGAACGGAAGACCGCAGCACGCATCGAACTTGTGCGCATCGACATCCTCGACGAGGGCGATAAAAAATGAGCCACAAGGCCAAAGGTGGGGCTCCATGCGCAAAAAATGCATGTATTTAACTAAAATTTTGCCGAATTATTTGCAGGATTGAAAAGATTTGCATTATCTTTGCACCGCATTTTTAACGAAGTGTAATCAGGTGTGTTAGTTCAGTTGGTTAGAATACCTGCCTGTCACGCAGGGGGTCGCGTGTTCGAGTCACGTACACACCGCAAAGAGGAATCCGCAACGGATTTCTCTTTTTTATTTTAGGCTTCTCATGCCTTATTAAGCTATCAAACAGCCGATTAGAGCACAACGGAAAGATTATTCCAAAAAAAATCCCCGTAAAGCTATAGAAAATCCTAAAAAAATTACTAAATTTGCAATACCTAAATTAAAAACAAGATTCATGGAAAAGATAGACACTCTAGACAAAAAGATTCTGGAAATCATAATGAAGAACGCGCGCATCCCCAGCAAAGATGTAGCACAAGTGTGTGGGGTGTCGCGTGCGGCAGTGCATCAACGCATCCAGCGTCTCATCGACGATGGCATCATCACGGGGTCGAGCTACAACGTCAATCCCAAGTCATTAGGGTACTCCACCTGCACCTTCATCGGGTTGACGCTCGAACGCGGCTCGATGTACCGCAATGTTGTCCCTGAGCTCTTGAAAATCAAGGAAGTTGTGGAATGCCATTTCACGACAGGGCACTATACCATGATGATCAAGGTCTATGCCCGCGACAACGAGCATCTCATGACGCTGGTCAACGACCACATCCAGCACATCGATGGCGTTGCTGCCACCGAGACGCTCATCTCGCTGGAGCAGAGCATCAACCGCACACTGCCCATCTACTATGATGAGTAGTGTCCAGCCTTATATCGATTTCAGTTACTTCAAATCCTCTTGCCCCACTAGTAGTCCACCTCTTGCGGGGATATTGACGCTTCAAGCCAGCATAACCCTTTTTATTTGCCCTCTTGAAAGCGTCAATTCTAACTTATAGACAAAAACTCTTTAAAAACAGCAAACACCATCATGATCGAGAAAAACCGATATTGCGTTATCATGTGCGGAGGTGTTGGCAGCCGTTTCTGGCCCTTCTCCAAGGCTGCGATGCCCAAGCAGTTCATCGACTTCTTCGGGACCGGACGCAGCCTGCTGCAGACCGCAGTTGACCGCATCAGCGACATCGTGCCTCAAGAGAACATCATTCTCATGACCAACGAGAGCTACCGGCACCTGATCAAGGAGCAACTTCCCGAAATTAAAGATCACCAAATTCTACTGGAACCGGCACGCCGCAACACGGCCCCGTGCATCGCATGGGCTGCCCACCACATCCAATCCATCACCCCCAACGCCAAGATGATGGTTGCCCCAAGCGACCACCTCATCATCAATGTTGAGAAATTCAAGCAAAGTGTTGAGCGTGCATTTGATTTCATTGATTCACACGACGCACTGGTGACCATGGGCATCAAGCCGAGTCGCCCCGAAACAGGCTACGGCTACATTCAAGTGGGAGACCCTGTCGAGGGTGATTTCTCAACGGTGAAAACATTTACCGAGAAGCCCAATGAGGACCTGGCCCGCGTCTTCCTTGAATCGGGCGAGTTCTTCTGGAATTCGGGCATTTTCTTCTGGAGCGTCGATAGCATTCTCAATGCACTGAACAACTGCGCTCCCGAGGTGAATGCCGTCTTTGAGCAAGGGAAAGAATACTTCGGCACCGATCAGGAGCAAAAATATATCGACTCCAATTTTGCCGCATGTCCCAGCATCAGCATCGACTTTGCGGTGATGGAGAAGGCCCCGAATGTCTATGTCGAGACCGTTGATTTCGGATGGAACGACCTGGGCACATGGAGGTCATTGTATGACCACTCACCCAAGAACAAAGACGGTAATGTCACACAAAACTGCAAGGCTCTAATGTTCAACAGTCACAATAACATTGTCGCCGTCAAGGGAGACAAACTGATTGTCACCTCCGGTCTTGAAGGCTACATTGTTGCCGATGTGGATGATGCCTTGCTCATTGTTCCCCTGGAGGAGGAACAAAAGATCAAGCAGTATGTCATTGACGTGAAATCAAAATATGGTGACAAATATCTGTAGGACTTGACAATCAATTGTCGCACGACAGAACTATCACGGGGCGCCTGGATTCAACTAGGCGCCCCGTGTAGTTATCTTCAAATGTGATGATTTCTTATTGGCCGGCAGGCTGCTGAGGAGCCTGCTGCCCCATGGTTTCACGAGGACGTGCCAAGAGCTCGAATTGCTCAACATAAATTTCAGTTGTGAAACGCTTTACCTGGTTCCTGTCTTCCCAGGCGCGCGTGCGCAAGCGTCCTTCAAGGTAAATTTGTGTTCCCTTGCGAATATAGCGCTCTGCAATCTCGGCATTCTTGCCCCACATCACGATGTTGTGCCACTCGGTACGCTCAGGGACTTCCACTCCATTCGCATTGGTATACGCCCGATCGGTAGTGGCGAGCGTGAACGATGCAACGGGCTGATTTTGTGCAACATAACGCACATCAGGGTCTCGGCCCACACGACCCAACAGAATCACTTTATTGACAGACATAATTAATGGTATATTAGTTTTACATTAAGTTTAAAAATCTTTTTGGTCCCAGTGTCAACAGCCAGTGCCCTTCAGGGCAAGGCCCGCCTTCTCATGAAGGCCGAACAACAAATTCATGGAATGAACGGCATTGCCGGAACTTCCCTTGAGCAGGGAATCCATCACGGCATGCACGGTGAGCAGCCCATTGCGTTCGTCCTTCTCAATGCGGATCAGACACTTGTTGGTGTTTTCTACATCAGCTGCAACAATAGGGCGATCAACAAGGTACACAAAGTTGTGATCATCATAGTACTGCTCATAAAGTTGACGCACCATTTCGTCATCGACACCGCACTTGAAACGCGCTGCCACGGCAATGGTCCGCTTCTCAGCAATCGGTGACACCGTCAACATGACCGGCTGATCGAAACTTGACTGGCATTGTACCAGAGCCATTCCAATCTCTTGCCGCTGTGCCTGCAGCCACTCGTCGGTAATCGCCCCGCCCGAGTCCTTCGGCACTTCATTATAATCAATTGTACCCAAGCCAAAATGCAGTGTGGGTTGACTGTTCAGCAAGAGATTGCGAGCCATGGGCATCAAGGCAATCATCGCTACTGTTGCACACTTGCCAGGTACTGTCACCAGTTGCGTATCATGTACGAGCACCCGTCGCTGCATTTCACTCAGTCCATATTTCCACAACTTATCGGTGCCATGATCCAGATTGTGACATCCGCTCAAGTCAATCACGCGCGTTTCGGAAGTCAAATTAATCGACTCCATGAAGCGTTGCGTCTGCTCAGGGTTACCACATGTGAAAATGACATCCACCTCACTTGGCGCATCCGGGTCATTCACCATGAGAGCTGTCTCACCGACAATTCCGGGCACAAGTTCGGCTAACGGCACAAGTTCAGCACCGCTAGAGGTTTTAGCCCATAGCAACTCCACATCAGGATGGTTGATGAGTATCCTCACCAACTCAGCACCCCGAAGCATGTCACATCCCGTGATACCTACCTTAATCATTAACACCTATGACATGAGGTGAGTCCTCAGGCATGAATTGCTGGAAGACAAGTCGCGCCTGCTCTTGTGTCACACCCTCGGCGAGGATGGCCACCACAGTGTCGGCACCGGCAATAGTTCCAAGCACTTCGGCGGGACGGCTCATGTCAATATCATATGCAAGACCTGGAGCATAACCATTACGCGTCTTGATGACAGCAATATTCCCCGAGAAGGTCAAGGATACCAAACCCACCTGTTTAGCAGCATGGGCATCGGTCTGGCGCAAACTCAGCAACCGATCCTGCAATTGGTTGCTGTCAGGAATGATATACATGTAGGTATTGCGGTCGGTAGCAACCTTGGAAATTTTCAAGGCCTTCAAGTCGCGCGACAACGTGGCCTGAGTCACATCGATACCATGCTCACGCAACATATCAGCCAATTCACTTTGGCTACCAATGCAATTTGTCTTGATCAAATCGGTGATCAACTGTAAACGATCTCGTTTCCTTTTCACGATTGCTTTCTTTTTTCTTGGTTTTTTTGTTACAACGTTAGTCTCCATGATCACATATACTTAAAAAATGGTTATCGGGGCAAAGGTAATTAAATTTTTATTTCCAACAACATATTTATTGACTTTTTTCTATGAAAATTCAATATGACTACTAATATTCATTATAATTGGTTAGTTTTACCACACTATGCAATTAGCGAACCAACTAAATAATCATCTCCAACAGTAGTTAAAAAGGGTTAAACTTCTTGACATAACACCAATAATATTGTAATTTTGCAACAAAATATTATTGTTTTACCATTTATAGCAATTTTTACCATGAACAACACGTCATCATCAGAAGTCCATCGCTTCCTGTGCCAGCAGCGAGACAAAGAGTTTCTGGCACTCTACCACCCCACCCTTGACGCTTTGCTTGAGCAAGGCCTGCCCATTGCCAAAGCACGCCAGGCTGCTGTAGAATTCACCATTGCCAACGGACACCCTCGCTATCACGTGAACCACGAGAACGCCTACCGTCGGGTATGCCACATGCTCAAGGCAAGCGAAAAGCACGGCAACGGGGCACGCACATTTGACCATGAGAGGAAAACCGGTCTTGCCGAGACTCGCCAACGGCGCCACATGTGGGAAGAAATCACACAACAAGTGCGCGAACTGATCGCTCATGGATTGAGCGTTGACCGCGCCGTTGAGCACGTTTTGGAACACGGCCGCGAATCACGTTTCTTCATCACCCCCTCGACAGCACTGACCAAGATATGCACCCACGCACGGTCGCGGGCCTTGAGATAAATGCAGTACAACTCAATAAACAACATTAAAAAAACATCCATTTATTAAACACAGAAAAACCATGAAATACCGCATTGACATCACCATTGATCTGGACGAAATCCAACAAGCCATCTACAACGAAGGAACCTGGCATCCCGCCGAGAACGCCACCGCTTGGGGCGTGAACTCAAGTAACGAACCCATTGTTGACCGTCGCGTGCGCGAGGGTCTGAACGACCTGCTGGCACACATGAGCGGATATATCGTCAGCCAGAACATCAACTTCAACATCGAGCACCAAAACATCTTTTTGGGCATTGAACTTGAACGCCGTCCCACGCTCACAATAGCCAGCGATCTCAAGAACGCCATCATATCAGCACTTGCCAACTATACGCTGATGACCTTATACGGCGATGAAGACAGCATATACGGCACGGCATGGCGGCTTCAACGCACGCGCACTCTCGTGCTGCTCGCCCGTCCATAAGTGTCAAGCACCAGGTTAGAGCCTCTACATACAACAGGCCACACGTCGTCATTAGCGTGTGGCCTGTTGCTATTTAACCCAGCCGCACCCAATTATCCGAAAAAGCGCAGGAAGATAGCAGAAAATATATTAAAAAGCATTATCTTTGCAGCAGTGAATGACAGTTTCCTTCTTGTTATGGGACAGGCATTTATCAGTAACTTTTAACATAAACTCCCCCTTTGTGAGGAGATCATTCTCAATAATGCACGCTATGGATAAGAAACCGCTAGGGCGCAAACGCTGGGCAGCAATAGCATTATTGCTGGCGGCTTTCCTGTTGACGACACAAGATGCCATCGCAACCAACTATGTAACCTTTAGCGATGGGCGACTTTTCGTTTTTCCCGATTCATGTGTCAAAGCCGTAGAGACCGAGGACGGGATGCTGACGATAACGACTCAAGACGATATGTTTTATTCCTATTCGCTCGAAGGCATCACGTCGATCAGCCAAGAACTCACCAAGGAGCTGCCCACCATCACATCCTACAAATTTGAAAAAGACTACAACTACCAGGTGTTTAGTAATATCACCTGCGAAATCGGTGACGGCGAGATCAATGCTTCGGTTGCAGGTATCGGCAAGCGGCTGACGGCGACATTCAAACTCTCGGACACGAGGGCCAAAGCCTTTGTCGATGGAGTGGAACAAATCACCAAAGTGAGCCGACTGCGCTTTGACGGCAGCCGCACCTATACGGTTGGATTTGAAGGTGACATGATTCTGTTGCCCACTGGGGATGGCCATTACGCCTTCTCCCCTTTCGGCAGGGAATATGAGGTGAACGTTGATTTCCTCACCGACCACAGCACGACCGTGCCGCGCATTGACATCAACACTGTGGACAGTGTCAACATCACGAGCAAAAAATACTATGTTGATGCCCAAATCATCATAGATGGAGAGGGTGTATTCCCGTCAATGACCGACTCGGTGCAGATTAAAGGCCGCGGACACACTTCATGGTCTTCTGATCCCACCAAGAAGAACCCCTACCGATTGAAGTTTGCCGAAAAAGTGAAACCTCTGGGCATGACCAAGGGCAAAAACTGGGTGCTGCTCAACAACAAATATATGGGTTCATTGTTGACAAATGCCATCGGCATGAAAGCAGCAAGCCTGCTGGGAGTCGTTGCTGCCAACCACATCATCCCCGTGAACCTCTATATCAACGGCACTTACAAGGGCAGCTACAACTTTACCGAGAAAATCGGCCTGGCAAACAACAGTGTTGACCTCGATGATGAGAGCGCCGCCACACTGCTCGAACTGGACAGCTACTTTGACGAGGATGCCACCCAAAAATTCAGATCCTCCTATTATAATTTGCCTGTCAACATAAAAGACCCAGATTTCGCTGACTCGGCATCCACAGTACTCACCATTAGTGACATTAAACGGCGTTTCAATGCCTTCATGACAAAGGTTTACAAGGACGAGGATTTTACCGACATTGTTGATGCCGACTATCTGGCCCGATTCCTGCTGTTCAACGAACTAATCTGCAATTATGAGATTTTTCATCCCAAGAGTACATACTGCTACAATGAAAACGTCCTGGATGAGAACAGCAAGTTCATCTTTGGCCCCGGGTGGGATTTTGACTGGGCTTTTGGCTATGAAACTAACAGGTCATATTACAAGTGCGATCCCACCGTGGACTATTATACCAAAGTGAGCATGACTCAAGTACCGTTCTTTACCAAGCTGCGCAATAATGCCAAAGTCTCAAAGCGAACTTATGAAATCTTAAAAGATTTTGTTAAGAACGGACTAGACGAGTTATGTGAATTCTGTCAGGATTATTACATATATGCCAAACCTTCCATTATAAAGAATAAGTATACGAACAAAGACGCGACCGACTATGCCGCACAAGCCGAGCGTGCAGCAACCTGGCTCAGGCAACGCGCCGAATTCCTGCTTGCCGAATTGGAACCCGAGCCGCCCAGGCTGGGTGACGTGAATTGCGATGGCGAAATCAACATTACCGACATCTCTGACCTCATTGATTATATACTCACGGGCAAAATGGGCCACGTGAACCTCACCACAGCCGACGCCAACTGTGACGGAGAAATCAACATCAGTGATGTCACTACAATTATCGACATATTGCTGATAGGGAACTAATTACCTGAAGAGTGTCCCGTGTGTGGGACGTTCGCATCATCAAGAAAACAATCAAGAACCACATGATAATGAAACTGAAACATCTTTTATTGCTTGTTGTGGCCACAGCGGCATTCTTGCCGGCCACCGCCGACGTGCACCCTCGCTACACCACGATGGTGAGCGACGCGACCACCACCTATGTCACCAAACGCCCGCCTGCCGAGGAGCGCCTTTTCACGAGTGCCATCATCGAGAAACGCATTAAGGAAGTGCTCAAACTCATCAAGGGCAACCCACGCCTGGCATGGATGTTTGAGAACTGCTTTCCCAACACGCTCGACAGCACTGTGCACTACCGCCTAGACGAGAACGGAGAAGATGACACCTTTGTCTATACCGGCGACATCCACGCGATGTGGCTGCGCGATAGCGGCGCTCAGGTGTGGCCCTACGTCCGATATGCCAAAAAGGACGAGAAACTGCGTCACATGCTGCGCGGCGTGATTCTGCGCCAGTTGAAGTGCATAATCCTGGATCCTTATGCCAATGCCTTTAATGATGGGCCCACGGGCAGTCAATGGCAGGAAGACCTCACCGACATGAAGCCCGAACTGCATGAGCGCAAATATGAAATCGACTCGTTGTGCTATCCCATCAGACTCGCATATGAATACTGGCTAATAACAGGCGATGACAGCATCTTTGGCAACCTGTGGGTTGAAGCCATGCAGGCGGTACTGCGCACCTTCAAGGAGCAGCAGCGCAAGGGCGGCAACAAGGGTCCTTACAAGTTCATGCGTCGCGACATCGACGCCAAGTCATCACTCACCTGGTATGGCTGGGGACCGCCCGTCAATCCTGTGGGACTTATCGTGTCTTGTTTCCGTCCCAGCGACGATGCCACCGTGCTGCCGTTCCTGGTGCCCAGCAACTTCATGGCAGTGAGCTCGCTCCGAAAAGCGGCCGAAATTCTCCAAAAGGTCAATCAGAACTATCTATTGGCTGAGCAGTGCCGCGGTCTGGCCCAAGAGGTTGAAGACGCCTTGCACAAGTATGCTGTCGTCGAGCATCCCAAGTATGGCAAAATTTACGCCTTTGAGGTGGATGGTTGGGGTGGTCGCATCCTGGCCGACGATGCCAACGTGCCCAGCTTGCTGGCGATGGGCTACCTGGGCGACGTGCCCATGGACGACCCCATCTATCGCAACACGCGCCGCTTTGTCTGGAGCGAGGACAATCCCTGCTTCTTCAAGGGCAAGGCAGGTGAAGGCATCGGCGGCGCCCACACTGCCTACAATCTCATCTGGCCCATGAGCATCATGATGAAGGCCTTTACTGCCGACAATGACGAGGAAATTGCCTGGTGCATGCGCCAACTGCTCACCACCGACGCCGGCACAGGATTCATGCACGAGTCATTCCACAAGGACGATGCCACTCACTACACCCGCGCCTGGTTTGCTTGGCAGAACACCCTCTTTGGCGAACTCGTCATCCACCTGATCGACAATGGCAAGACCGACCTGCTCGTGCATTGCCTTGATTAGGCTTTAAGCTTCAGGTCAATCCGTATTATTTAAAGCCTAAAAAAAATTTACAATCCCTATCAGACGTTAAAATGATAGGGATTTTTGATGCATGCTTGGCAAAAGCATTACCTTTGCCGCCACATTATTATTAACACCTAAAACACTTTCTGAAAAACATGAAAGAATACATACACTTGACCGACCAACAAATCGAATCCTTGAAAAAGAATGACTGTTGGGCACAAGACTGGAATGATATCATGGTGACCGCTGACTTTGAGGCCAGCCGCTGCCATCGTGTACAGTTCTACGGCTGGGCACACTTGGGCAACGGATTAGGTACGGTGGAAATCACCGAAGGCTTTGTAAAGAACTGCGGTATCTACAATGCCACCTTGCGCAACGTGACCATCGGCGACAACTGCCTGATCGAGAACATCGGCAACTACATGAATAATGTCACCGTCGGTGACGGATGCTACATCTCCAACGTGAGCACCTTTGACACACAAGGCGAGCCCAACTATGGCCAGGGACACACCATTGCCGTGCTCAACGAGGTGGGAAACGGCAACCTGTTGCTGCTGAGCGAGCTGAACAGCCAGTTAGCGGCTCTCATGGTCAAGCACGGCGAGAACAAGCCCTTGATGGCAGCCATCAAAAGGATGGTCGCCGAGGCGGTAGAAAAATCCAAGCCCAAATGCAGCACTGTCGGCAACCATGTGCGCATCGTCAACACCGGAGTCATCATCAACACAGTTATCGATGACGGTTGCCAGTTGTGCGGTGTCTCACGGCTGACCAACTGCACCATCAGCAGCACGATAGAGAATCCCATCATTATCCGCACGGGTGTCATCTGCGAGAATACGATTATCGGTGGCGGTTCTCACCTTAACGGCAGTGTCAAGTTAACCGATTGCTTCGTGGGCGAGTCATGCCACCTCGAGAACGGTTTTACTGCTGCCAGCAGTGTCTTCTTTGCTAACAGCTACATGTCAAACGGTGAAGCGTGCGCCGCCTTCTGCGGCCCGTTCACGGTGAGCCACCACAAGAGCTCGCTGCTCATCGGCGCCATGTTCTCGTTCTACAACGCCGGGTCGGCCACCAACTTCAGCAACCATGCCTACAAAATGGGTCCCATGCACTACGGTGCCTTAGAGCGCGGATGCAAGACCGCCAGCGGAGCCTATCTGCTGCTGCCGGCCAACATCGGTTCTTTCAGCGTGCTGTTCGGCAAACTGATGTATCACCCAGACACAAGCGACCTGCCGTTCTCATACCTGATCGCCTATGGTGACACAATGTATCTGAAGCCCGGACGCAACTTTGCGACGGTGGGACTGTATCGCGACATCCGCAAATGGCCCAAACGCGACAAGCGCACAAAGGGCGAGCGCCGCAGCATCGTCAACTTCGACTGGCTCAGCCCGTTCACCATCAGTGAGGTTTTGCGAGGTAAAAAGATTTTGGAAAACCTGCGCGCCGCCAGCGGCGACAACGTAAGCACATATAATTATCACGAATATGTCATCAAAGCGCCCCTCCTCCACAAGGGCATCAAGTACTATGACATGGCGTTGCGCATCTACATGGGTGCAGTGCTCAAGCGCCACAAACCTATTCCTCCTATCACGACCAACGGCGAAGGCAACTGGATTGACCTGGCAGGACTGCTCATGCCACAGAGCGCCGAGGAACAAATGATTGACGACATCGTCAATGGGCGCCTCAACACCATCGATGATGTCAACGCACGCTTCAAGGACCTCGATGCCAACTATAACGAGTTGCGCTGGTCGTGGAGCTATCGTGTCATTTTGGACTACTACGGCATCACCGAGTTGACCGATGAGGCGGTGACACGCATTCATCAGGATTACGTCACAGCCCGCCGCGAGTGGATTGCGCTCATCCGCCAAGACGCCGAGAACGAGTACACCCTGGGCGATGTGGACCGCGAAGTCCTCGACGACTTCGTCACCCTCCTCGACCGCGAAGTGGACTTCGAAAACCAGAAATTGTACATGTAATATTGTGCCTGTAGGCACAATATTACAGTTTAAGGTATCCGAAAAATCCGCAACTAATAGTAATGCGGATTTTAGGTAATAAAAGATGTATCTTTGCATATTCAAAAGGAAATCCATATGACGAAAATCATTCAGTATATTTATTATAGAATTGCGAGTGTAGCATGGAACGCAAGTTCTTGGGGTAAAAGCGTCTATGATGGCTTTGCATATGCTGTTTTAGGCACATGCATTACATTCAATGCTTTGCTGATTTTTTCAATATTACGTTATGCAATTACAGGCGCTTATCCTAGTGAAACCATTGATTTCTTCTTAAAGACAATCTATATCCCACTGATGATAGTGAGTGTTTTCTTTTTACATTCAAAGGACAAAAAAGCATACAAGAAGCTAGAGGCTAAATATAAAAACGACCAGTATAGAGAACTTAAAGGCTGGCTGATTGCCATATATTGCATTCTGTCATTTTTTTCTGTTGTCATTGTATCGTGTATTTGGTAACTGATAGTCAGTATCATGACACAATTAATCAAATATGTATATTATCGGATAGCCCATGCTTTGTTAAATCTCAATCAATGGGAAAAGGGTTACTATGATGTTCATGCTATGATATATTTGTCATTATGCATTGTGTCCAACATAGCTCTTCTAATCATGCTCATTTGTAATTGGGTTTTTAATATTTCTATCCATGATTCATATGTTTTTTATAGTAGTAATCTCGTTGTCATTGTTATCATATGTATGATTTTGGCATGGAGAATATGGCCTGATGATAAAACTTATGAATCGTTGGATCAGAGATATAAGGGAGAAAAGCATCGAGTCATTAAAGGATGGTTGGTTTTCGCTTACTGTGTTTTATCTTTCTTTTCATTGATCGTTTTTATTATCATATATGCGTAATGCAGTGTGATAAATGAAGAGCAATCGAAAACATAAAGCTATAAACTACCATCAAGGGGCCGCACGATGTGCGACCCCTTGAATGTAGCGGGACTGAGAATTGAACTCAGGACCTCCGGGTTATGAATCCGACGCTCTAACCAACTGAGCTATCCCGCCATAATTCGCAAAAGCGACTGCAAAGGTATAACCATTTCCCCAACCGACCAAATTTTTTCCGAAAAAAGTTTTTCTCAGGTCAGTTATTCTTCCAAAAAGCAGGTGTAAAAATGACCAAAACAGTAAAAATCTCAAGCCTTCCCATGAGCATGAGTGCCGAGAGAATCCACTTGACAAACATTGGCAAAACACTCCAAGACATGGTCGGCCCGATTTCAAGACCAAGGGTGGGACCCACGTTACTGGCGCAACTCAAGGCGATTGTAAATGAATTGGTGCTGTCAACTCCCACCAGAATCATGATAAAATAGGCAGTGAGACACAACACGAAATATACCATCAGGAAGGCCATCAACGTGATTTGGCCCGATGAGTGAACTGTCGAACCATTGACTTTGACCGGAAGAATGGCTTTGGGATGCAAGCGGTGAAGAATCTCGTTGCGCAGGATTTTAAAGGCAATCACACCGCGTGCACACTTAAAACCGCCCGCCGTGCTTCCTGCACAGCCGCCGAAGAACATACACACACTCAGCACCACCCAAGTGATGTGATGCCATTGGGCGGCATCCTCGTTAAACATACCCGTTGTGGTGATGAACGAGACGACCTGAAAGAGCGCGTACCTGATGGCATCGGCGATCGAATAGTCGTTGTATCGCAACAGGAAAGCCACGATGATGGCTGTTGCCGCCAACGTCAGAGCGAGATAAAACCGAAATTCGGCGTTGCGGAACAGATTTTTGATTTTTCCCCTGAACATAGCAGCATACAACATGGCGAAACTGATACCGGACAAGAACATGAACACAATTGCCGTGTAGTCGATGGCAGCATTATTAAAGTAGCCTGTGCTGGCATCATGCGTCGCAAAGCCACCAGTCGCCGTCACTGTCATGGCATAGTTAATGGCATCAAACGGCCCCATGCCAAACAGGAAGAAGCAGAGGGCACATGCTGCTGTGAGCACCAGATAAACGCCCCACAATGCTTTGGCGCTCATCGTGAGACGGGGCTGCAGCTTGGACTGGACCGGTCCAGTAGCCTCGGCAGCAAAGATTTTAACCGAACCGCCGACAAACGACGGCAAAATGGCAATTGTGAAGAACACAATACCCAAGCCGCCTATCCATTGCGTCAATGAACGCCACAGCAACACACCATGCGGCATACCCTCCACATGATCGATGGTGGTTGCGCCAGTCGTTGTCAAACCCGACATGGTCTCAAAAAAAGCATCTGAGACGTTGTCGATATATCCGCCCAGGAGAAACGGCAACGAACCGAATGCCGCAAAGGCAATCCAGACAAGGCTAACCAGCAGATAGGCGTCGCGGCGGCTCAAGGTATTGGAGGCGCCGCGTCCCAGCAAAATGAACAACAATGACACAGCGACAGTGACGCCGAAAGTAATGGCCAGCGGCACCATATCACCCTCATGACAACATAACGACACAACTAGGCACAAAAACATGAAGGCAGCCTCAATGTTCAGCAGGGCGCCCAATATCCTGAATATGAGCTTGGTGTTAATCATGTCTCACTTGAAGATTTTCTCGATTTGGCTGATATTGGTGTCCTGGCAGAAGACTACTACATTGTCCCCTGGCAGTATCTGAGTATTGCCGTTGACCAGCAAGCCCACGCCATCGCGAACCAAGCCGCCCAATTCAATCTGACTGGAGAGCTTGAGTTCACACACTCGCTTGGACGTGATGCGCGAGCCTTCATGGGCCTTAAATTCGGCAACATCGGCATTGACCATGAGTAGGTTGCGGATGTTGCGGACATCCCCGTCAAGCAACAGCTGATAGATGTAGCTGGCAGTCAATGCCTGCTTGTTGATGATGGTACCGATGTCGGCGTTTCCTGCAATGCCCATATAGTCAAGATTCTCAATCATGGCGACCGTCTTGCGTACCCCCAGCTCGTGAGCTGTCATGCAAGTGAGGATATTGGCCTCGGCATTACCTGTCAAGGCAATCAGCGCCTGGGCCTTTGTCACGTTCTCCTCGAGCAGATTGGCCACCGACCGGCCATCGGCATTAATCACCATCACCCCGTCCCTGTCAATGACCTCGTTGAGTTCCTCGCAGCGTTGGGTGTTGGCTTCAAAGATTTTGACATTCATTCCGCGCGGCAGACGGTTGACAACTCGCACCGCGGTCTTTCCGCCACCCACGATGATGACATTCTTGACATCAGGATAATCACCCTTACCAACGATTTTCTTCATTTCAGGAATGAACTCCTTGGTCGTCATGAAATAGACAAAATCATTGGGCCGAAGCATGTCATTTCCCGTGGGAATGATGGTTTCGGTACCGCGCTTGATGGCGACGACATGATAGGGGGTTGCAGAGTTGAAGATTTCCTTGAGAGGGCGATTGAGAATATCGCAGGCTTCTCTCATCTTTATGCCCAGCATCGTGAGGGCACCCTCATACACATCCCATCGCTGGTTCACCCACGACAGCTGCAGACACGAGATAATGTCCTGCGCCGCAAGGTCATCGGGGTAGATGATTGAAGAGATGCCGGCACGATGGAATGACTCACTAATAGAGGCCTCGGTGAATTCTACATTCTCGACACGCGCAACCGTTTGTTTGGCACCCATTGATTTGGCAAGCACACACAGGCTCAAATTCAAATTCTCGTCCCGAGTCACCGAAATAAACAGATCGGCATTCCTCACTCCCGCATCCTTAAAGGACTTGATGGGCGTGTTGGACGAGGACTTGATTGTCATCAGATCACAATAGGATGAAATGCGCTCCAACTTAGCCTCATCTTCATCAATGATGACAATATCCTGCTTGATTTTTGAGAATAATTCCGCCAAATGAACTCCAATGGCATCGGCTCCGACAATAACTACTTTCATTTCATTTATTTGTTAGGCCGCAAATATAATGACTCTTTCTTGAGATATACAAATATCTGAATATAATTTTACCATATACGCACTTTTTTGCTGTTTTTTGATTATTAAGGAGAAATGATAGCCATCTCATGAAAAAAGCGTATCTTTGCACAACATGACAAAGTTTTTACCCAAGGTGCCAAACTTGCAAAACACGAATCAGCAGTCAGCAAGTCAAAGGTCATAGGCAAAACCAAGGTATTGTTTCAAAATGGCTTGAACTTATGAAGAAGTTTTTACAATCAAGTGCATTGGTGCTGACAGTGTTGCTGGCACATGGCGCTAGCGCGCAGGGCATCTATGGTGACGTGAACGGCGACGGAGAAGTGAACATTGCCGATGTGAACGAGGTGGTCAACGTGATTGTGGGCAGCACAAGTCCCACGCCACCCCCCAGTGAGCCCGAAACCGACACGGTGGCTGTGACACTCTTTGACACCGATATCGCAGCCCGCCACTACTACCGCATCCCTGCCATCGTGCAGCAGTCCTCCGGCAGGCTAATCGCCATTGCCGACGACAGACACAACAGCAACAACGACATCGGCGGCAACCGGGGCATCGACGTTGTGGGCCGCATTAGCGATGACGGCGGCAAGACATGGGGCGAGACCTTCATCATTGCCGATGGTAACTACCGTCACGAAGGCTTCGAAAACAGCCATGGCGACGCTGCGGCAGTCGCCGACCGTGAAACCGGAAAACTGCTCATCATGTGTGCATCGGGCAATCAGGGATTTCTTGCTTCAACATTGTCCAACCCATTGCTTGTGGGACGCTACACCAGCGACGACGGCATGACCTGGACGGGCCAAGACGTGACAAGCGATATCTACGGCATCTTTGCCGACTGTCCCGAAGTAAATGCCTTGTTCTTCTCCAGCGGACGCATCTGCCAGAGCAGCCGCATCAAGCAGGGTGACTATTACCGCATCTACTCGGCAGTCGATGGTCCAATGGACGTGGGATGCCTGGTGTTGTATAGCGACGACTTTGGTATGACCTGGCAAGCGCTGGGTGGTCCTCAAGCAAGGCCAACGACAACGCCCTGGGGTGATGAGGCCAAAATCGAGGAACTTCCCGACGGCAACGTGCTGCTGAGTTGCCGTTCCAAACAAACAGCTACCAGTGGCAGGCTATTCAATATCTATGACTATGCCACAGGCTCATGGGGCCAGATGGCCACCAGCAACGATGCGGGATCGGGCACCTATAGCGAAGACTGCTCCTGCAATGGAGAACTGCTCATCGTGCCTGTCAAACGCCTGAGCGACGGACGGCACATCCACCTGGCACTGCAGTCGGTACCGCGCGGCTCAGGCCGACAGTGTGTGAGTATCTACTATAAAGAACTGCTTAACAGCAGTGACTATGACGAGCCCCAAGACTTCTCATGGGGATGGAACTGCTACCAAGTGACTGAGGGCTATTCAGCCTATTCCACGATGATTGCCACAGCCAGCGGCAGTATCGCCTTTTTCTTTGAGGACTGCAACAACAACCAGAGCACCTCGGTCTACGACCTGCTGTTCCAGCGTTTTTCCATCGAAACCATCACCAATGGGCGGTACTCCGCCATTAAACAATAACGAACATGAACAACATCAACATACCAGTGCTTGCGGCACCGCTGCAAGGAGTGACCGATAACGTGTGGCGCATGGCGCAGCACGACGTATTTGGCGGAGTGGACGCTTATTACGCCCCATTCATGCGCGTGGAACATGGCGAAGTCAGGCGCAAGGACCTGCGCGACGTCAATCCCGAGCGCAATGCGGGCATCATTCTCATCCCACAGATTCTTGCCTGCCAACCCGACCATGCCCTGATGATGGTCGAAGCCCTACAGCAAATGGGATATCGCCGCATCGACATCAACCTGGGGTGCCCGTTCCCACCCATTGCGCTGCACCGCAAGGGTTCAGGCATGCTGGCCTATCCCGACCTGGCCGAGGCGCTCTTCAAAGCACTGGCCGGTATTGAAGACGTTGAATTCAGTGTCAAGATGCGCCTGGGCTGGGACAAGAACGACCAGTGGCGCGACATCCTGCCGCTGATGGAGATGATCAAACCTGTAAATATCGCCATCCATCCCCGCACGGGCAAACAGCAGTACAAGGGAGAACTGGACATGGAACAGTTCGAGGCCCTACTGGCAGCCTCACCATGGCCCGTGGTATATAACGGCAGCCTGCGCACCATCGAGGACATCGAGCAAACCATCCAGCGTTACCCCACCCTTGCGGCTGTGATGGTGGGCAGCGGTCTTGCCGCCAACCCAGGCATGTTCGCACCCGACGCTACACCCGACGACTACAGCCGCTTCCACGACCTGCTGGTTGAGGGATACACCGAGCTGCTCAACGGCGGCGAAGCGCAGCTGGTGCGTCACCTGCAGGACATCTGGCAGACATTCCTGCCCAACACCAACCGCAAACTGTTCAAAGCCATCCGCAAATCCCGCACTATCGACCAGTACCAGAATGCTGCCGCCGCAGCGCTAGCCGATGTTGAAAATGCCTTGAGCACCCAACCTGAGGACGAAGACCAGTAATTCTTTTAGGCATATCACCGCCACATAATCATGGCGGCACCGCTGTGTGTTAATCTTTTAACAATATATTTGTTAAATTAACGTGCTTTTCACGCAGGGGTGTTGCCTAATGATGTATTTTTGCACCTTGAAAAACGAGATTTACTGACATTAAAAGAATAAACAGAACAATATTTCTATGGCAGAATCAGTCAATATCAGGGATTTGAACGACCTGATTGCTAGTAAGAGTAATTTTGTGAACTTGATCCGTCAGGGAATGGACCAGACGATTGTCGGCCAAAAGCATCTTGTGGACTCCCTGCTCATCGCACTGCTCGCCAACGGACATGTGCTGCTCGAGGGTGTTCCCGGTCTTGCCAAGACCAAGGCCATCAGCACCCTGGCGTCGTTGATTGATGCACGTTTCTCGCGCATCCAGTTCACGCCCGACCTGCTCCCCGCCGACGTGGTGGGTACCATGATCTACAGCATCAAGAAGGAGCAGTTCGAGGTCAAGAAGGGCCCGGTGTTTGCCAACTTTGTCCTCGCCGACGAGATTAACCGTGCTCCCGCCAAGGTGCAGAGCGCACTGCTCGAAGCCATGCAGGAGCGCCAGGTGACCATCGGTGAGCAGACCTTCAAACTCGATGACCCCTTCCTGGTACTCGCTACCCAGAACCCCATCGAACAGGAGGGCACTTACCCGCTGCCCGAAGCCCAGGTGGACCGTTTCCTGATGAAAGTGCTCATCGGTTATCCCAGCAAGAGTGAGGAGAGCGATATCATCAAGATGAACATCGCCCCCGATCCCGTCGAGGTTCGTCCGCTGGTTACTCCCGCCGATATCGTGGACACCCGCAAGGTGGTTCAGCAAATCTACATCGACGAGAAGATCCAAAAATACATCGTGGACATCGTGTTCGCCAGCCGCTTCCCGAGCGACTATGGCCTCAACGACCTTAAGAGCATGATTTCGTTCGGAGCGTCTCCCCGTGCATCCATCAACATGGCACTGGCATCGAGGGCTTATGCCTTCCTGCGCAATCGCGGCTATGTCATCCCCGAGGATGTGCGTGCCGTTTGCCACGACGTGATGCGCCACCGACTGGGACTGAGCTACGAAGCCGAGGCCAACAACATCACGGCCGACGAAATCATCAGCAACATTCTGGACAAGATTGCAGTGCCTTGATATTCAAGTTCTGCTTGAAGTTTAGAGTTTAGAGTTGACGTCAACTAGAAACTAAGAACTAAGAACTAGAAACTAGGGACTAAGGACTAGGGACTATCAATGGATACTAATGAACTGTTGCGCAAGGTCCGAAAGATAGAAATCAAGACCAAGGGCCTGTCGCAGAACATATTTGCCGGCGAGTACCACTCGGCCTTCAAGGGCAGGGGTATGACCTTCAGCGAGGTGCGCGAGTACCAGTATGGTGACGACGTGCGCGACATCGACTGGAACGTCAC
>JAEEGF011686703.1_pt1 | contig 52375 bp, 34 predicted proteins | sample 9134171 | NCBI WGS metagenome assembly JAEEGF01 (sample SAMN16246542, study PRJNA631951) | gut metagenome | biome: gut microbiome; feature: rumen; material: AP-attached | host: Bos | place: Iran: Karaj | collected 2018-10 | reverse complement strand
TGTGGGCACGAAGCCGCGGATGAGGTTCTTGTACTTGCGGTACCGGTGGTTCGAGTTCGTCGTGTGACGAGGCTTGGGGCGCTTCTGCATCAGCTGGAAGTCGCGCAGAAGCTGGAGGAACGCGTCGCGTCCGGACACCCAGTCGCAAAGGAACATCCGCTTCGACATCAGCCACAGCTTGTAGTAGCCGATGCCGGGATCCATCTGGCGGATCTGCTTCACTGCGTCCACGATGCGCATGACGCGGAAAAGGTACACCTCATCCCGCTTCTGCTTCTTGTAATACGCCTGTTTGCTCCGGTCAAGCAGCTCACAGCAATACGCTATAGGATAGCCCGTATTGCCGTTCAGGCGCTCTACTGCTTGACCCCAGCTTTTTTTCGCACCTTGATGCCCTGCTCCTCGATGACGTCGATGAGCGTGTTCAGCGCCAGGTTCTTGTCCTGGCTGTACTTCAGCTGCTTTTCCAACTTGTCAATCTGCTTGCGCTGAGCCTCGATGAGCGACGACATGGCAGCGACGTCCATTGGCTCTTCCTGTCTTTCCTTTGCCATATCTGTGTCCTTTTGAACCGTTGCTGGCTGCAAAGATGCACATTTTTCATGAATTTCCAATGGACTCAGGCAAGATTGTATCCATCCTGACAGTGTTCCTACGTTCGGAAGGTTATATTTCATGGCTATTTCCTTCCGTGATTTACCACTTTGCATGTACTCGATGCAAATACTGCGCTTCAATGAGCGACTGAATTTTTGTCTTCCCATAATTCTTAAATGACTTTGAAAATTTAACATTTAAGGCTCTATAGGAGTCAACCTATTTCAGTACAAGACAAATATGTACTTCCCTTGTTTTTATGGTTGAATCCCCTTTTGGATTATTTCTTCTGATGTGGTTGACAGTCGATTTGCTGAACAAGTGGTTCTTCTCCAATTTAGTTGAAAAGTAGGATTACAGATTGTTGTTCAGACATCATTCAAGCCACAAGAATCTTTAAGTTTTTTTTGTGGTGTTATAATTATGTTTAATTAGCAAACCCTAACCACTTAACTCTTGATTACAAGCGGTTATCGAGTTAGTATCTGACAAACGAACACATCCCCGGCAAGAATGAATCCTGTCGGGGATGTTTGTTTTATTGTTGAGTCGAAGTAAGCTTCACTCTTCGCTCACTTAACCAGCACCTTGACTGCCATCGAGCTGCTTCCCCGTTCGGAAGAGTCGAAGTAAACTTCACTCTTCGCTCACTTAACCAGCACCTTTTTACGGCCTACAACGTAGAGGCCACGAGGCAGATTCTGGAGGCTGGCCTTGCGGGATACGTTGGCGCGAACCAAGCGACCCTGCAGGTCATAGACGTTGACGAGAGCAGGCTCAGTGGCCTCCTCAGCCAGTTCCTCTACTGCCACTTCGATACCACTCTCCACGTTGTAGAAGGTGCCGTCATCGTTCTTGCAAACCACCTGGTGTGACTTGTCGAAGACGGGATGCTCGTCCTTCTCTAAGGTCTGGAACCAAACGATGGTCTCTGGATCTGTATTACCTTCGTTGAGCATGTAGGTCAACTCGCCGTTGATCATCTGCTCCCAAGTGAATCCGTTGACCTGAGTGCCTCCCAGAGAGGTCAGGCAATAGCAGTTCACGAACTCGGCACTACCGCGGCGTGCGAAGTAGTATTCGTAGCCTTGGATACCTGTCACATCACTGGTGGTCCAGCAGTTGGTGACGTTGGCATTGCTGCCCAGCCATCCTGAGATAGCGGCAGATTCCTGCAGACCGTCCACGCGGCCAGTGACGTAGCAGTTCTCGAGCGTGAAGTGGCATGTGCTGCCCATGCAGCAGCCGATAATACCGCCTGCGTTGACGCCAGAGGAAGTGACGGTGCCTTCGTTGCCCACGTTTTGGATCAGGACTTCACCAGAACCCAGCGAGCAACCTACCAGAGCCGTATAGGAACCGCCTGAGATGGAGCAAGTGCTGTCGAGAACCAGGTTGCGCAGGGTGAAGCCTCCTGTGATGCCTCCGAAGAGTCCCTGATACTTGTCTGGGCTGTTGTGAACGAAATGGCTGATCGTATGGCCGTTGCCATCGAAGATACCTGCATAGCAGAAACGTGCATCGTAGATGGTGGACTGGTTGCCCTTGCCGATGGTGATGTGGTTGACCACGCTGGACATGTCAATGTCTGCCGTCAGGGCTCCATTGATGTGGGTGTCGCCGCTGTTTACCTTGGCTGCGAACCACTCGAGTTGCTTGGCGTTGCTGATCCAGTAGTAAGCGATACCGTTGTACTCGGAAGGTGTCATGAAGCCTGGCTGTGCACCCTGGCAATTCACGCAGACAGCGTCGACGTACTGATGGGCAGGAATCTCGTTTGTCTTGGTGTTGGAATAGGTGCAGTCAGCATCCAGCGCACGGCCGTCGCAGCGGAGGTCACCATTGCAGTAAACCTTTCCGTGAGAAGCGAAGGGAACGGGGTAAGCGTCGATTTCGTCGCCCTCGAGGCGCTGGAACCAGTCGCCCTCTCCGTACATCAGAGCGTACTCGTAGGTGAACTCGCCCGTAGCGATTGTGCTGGCGTCGGCAATCTGGATGGAACCATCGTTGGCAGAGCCAAACACTGCCTTATAGAAGCAGTTGCTGATGGTGGCCTGTCCAGGATTGCGACAGATGGTGTAGGAGCCTGATGTTCCTAAGGAGATGTCAGCAAGCATCAAGCAGTGGTCGATCGTGGTCGTCGTGGTACACCAACCTACAATACCGCCTGAGTTGGTGGTGTTGGCGCCACTCATGGACCCTCCGAACGAACAATAGGAAACTGTTCCACCGCCATCCGTCACAGCCACGATACCTGCATGGGTTCCGTCGCCGCTGATGCTGCCAGTGATCTGTACATCGGAAGCGCAGTGGTCAAACGTGCCGCCATAGGAGTGGGCTGCAATACCTGCAGCGAACTTGGCGCTGGTGTTGATGGTACCTGTGGTCTCGAGGTTCTTGATGGTACCGCTGACGAAGCGGAAGAGGGCTGCATCGTCTGAAGTGCGATCGAAGGCCACTGTGATTTTGTGGTCCTGACCGTCAAACGTTCCTGCATAATGTTCTGAAGAAGTACCAATCATGGTGGATTGGCTGCTGTAGTCGATGTCTGTCGTCAAGACGGCATCCATGTTGGGATCAGCCACATTGGTCACCTGAGCGAACCATACGAAGTTGAGGAGGTTGTTGATTTGGTATACACCATCCACCTGGCTGGCAGAGAGTTTGTTCTGGCGCAGCATCTGATGGCCTTCAGTATTGGCTTGCTCTGTGCTGAAATTACCGTCTATGAAGGCTTCCCAGACGTTGTTGTAGGCGTCGTCGACTTCTCTCAGCAAGGGATCACCCTCTTCGATATATCCTGCATCGGACAGGTCGAAGGCTGTGGACTGCAGGGCTTCTGCCTCAGCCACCATCTTGGCATAGGCGCGCTCGCTTTCCTCGATGGCCTGGAAGAGACTGGAGAATTGCTTGATCAGCTCCATCTTCTCCTCGTTGTCGGAAGCCGCACCAGCGGCCTCCACCAGTGTGCGCAGCTGCTCGTTGAGCGACAGGGAGTAGTTGGGGTATGCATTGGGATTCTCCACAGAATACTCGTAGGTATCCAGAATGACATTCGAGCGGGCAACCATACCCTCCAGCGTGGCATCCAGACCTTCTGTGGCATCCTCGAGCTCACCCAGATAAATCAGGCGGAAGTTGCCGTACCACATACCTGAGGTGACAAGCTGACGAGGATTCTTCACGCCCACAGTCAGAGTGCCATCGGTTACCTCTGCAACCAGCTTGTTGATGTATCGCCCATTCTTGTAGGCATACGTACACCCGACGGGCCCCAGAGGCACATAGCCGATGACATTGCCTTCATCGTCGGTCATCTCGTAGTCGGCAGCGCTGCCGGTAAGCAAGCAGTTCTCTCCGTCGACAGCTTCTTCCACAGGCAGGTATTCTTCATATTCCAGAGGCAGATACGTCTGCACACCATTGGCATATACCATACCTGCGTAGTTGACACCCTTCAGGTCGGCATTCCAGCGATAGTGGCCGTTCATCTGCAACTCATACAAACCATTGCTCAGACCTGTAATCGTCTGGCTCAAGTCCACACGGTTGTTCCAGTTCTCAGCAGCAGAGCCCATGCCTTCCACCGTAGCGGTAGAGGGACGTGAGCCATAATTCAGCGTCCAGCCGTTGGAGCCGTCGCTGAAGTCGGGATTCGTCATCAGGCGAGTCACCTCAGAGCCCTTGCTGTATCCGTTGGCAACGGCGGTAGCCAGCATCTCAGCCACGCGGGTGGTCTCTTCCTTGATTTCCGCTGTGCTCAGCGTGTGTTTCTCCCAGATGTGGCTGTAGGAACCATTCACAAACGTTTCGTCGGGCTGCAGGTCTGACTCCAGGTAGTCCACCAGGATGTCGCGATCCTCGCCAGCGAAATCATCATGCTCGTCCAGATAATTCACTACGTACTCGATCTGAGTCTGATAGGCAGCATAAGCGGCCTCACTCTCCTCCACAGCAGTACGCTCAGCACTGATGCCTGAGTATGCCTCAGCGAATTCCACCATGTTGGTGATGGCTGTCAGGTTGTTGAGTGTTTCGCGATAGGCATCCACCAAAGATTGGGTAGCGATGACACTTTCGCAGAACTTGTACTCAGAGTTCAGGCAATCGTTCTGGAACTCCTTGTAGCTTACTGCGTCGTGAACGTCAGCATAGGTGTCGCCACTGGTGTGGTAAACGATTCCGTGGGTGTCGTCCCAAACGGGATGCTCGTCGTCGCCAATCGACTGGTACCAGATAGGAGAGGTAAAACCGTTGCCGTTCATCTTGTAGGTGAGAGCACCGCTGAAGACCTCGTTCTCGTCGATCTTGTTGACCTGTGTGCCGTTGAGTGACCAGCAGTTGGAGTGGGTCTCTGAACTAAAGCGGTAGAAATAGTGGGCATCGTCCTGGATACCTGTCACTTCGGAAATGGACCAGCAGTCGTTGATGACAGCATTAGTGCCCACCCATCCGGAGATGGCACCCGACTCGTTGTCTCCAATGACTGCACCAGTTGTGTAGCACTGAGTGATGTTGTAGGTCGCGGCACTCCCCATGTTGCAACCAATGATACCACCTGCGTTCCTGCCCAAGGCGGTCACTGTACCCTCGTTGCCCAAGCGGGTCAAGGTCACTGTGCCACCAGAAGATTCACCAACTAGACCGACATAAGCCGAACCTGTGATGGAGCAAGTCTTGTCGAGAATCAGGTTCTCGATCGTACAGCCGTTCACGAAACCAAAGAGGCCTACGCCTTCCTCTTCAGGACGGTTGATGGTCAGATTGCTGATGACATGATTCTGTCCGTTAAAGTTGCCCTTGAAGGGATTCGTTGAGGTTCCGATGGGAGCAAAATCTGGGTATTCGTCCATGTCGAGATCAGCAGTCAGCTTACCTTTGATGCTGTTGTTGCCCATGTTCACCATCGAGCCATACCATACCAGATTGGCAGGCTCGCCAATCTCGTAGAAACCTTCTTCGTCCTGTGTCAGGTAGTTGGCATCAGCCTGACCGCAATTGCGGCAGAATCCATCCTCGTACTCGTGGGGAGGAATCTCGCCAGAGGGGGTATTCGTGTATGAGTCTCCTGAACCCAAAGGCGTTCCATCGCATCGCATGGCTGCACCATAATATACCTGAGCGTGGGAGCTGAACGGCCAGGGGTGTTCATCTTTGCCCAGATCCTGATACCAGCCTATCTCCTTCTGGTCACCGTTGAGAATGAAGCAAAGGGCACCTGTCGAGATGGTGCTCTCGTCCAATAGGTTTCCTTGGGTTCCATAGAGGCTGTAGGTATTGGTCAGCGTCAAAGAACCACTGTAGCGAACCACATAATGGTTCTCGTCCTGAATGCCCTCCACTACGGCTGTCGTCCAGCAAGAAGATATGACGGCATTGCTGCCTACCCATCCAGAGATGGCAGCCGACTCCTTGCCTCCAACGATATGACCTGTGGAATAGCAGTTCGAGATGAGGAACGTACAACCACTTCCCACGTTACATCCCATAATACCTGCCGCATTCTCGTTCACGGTACTCACATCGCCCTCGTTAGCAAGGTTGCGGATGGTCACTGTACCAGAGCCAGTGGAAGCACCCACCATACCTGTGAACTTGTTACCTGCGATGGAACATGTGTTGTCCAGAATCAAATTCTCAACAACCACGCCACCGCTGACAGCTCCGACGAATCCGAAATAACCGTCAAAGCCTCCGCTTGCGTTGGGTTGCTCCTCGATGACCAGATTGCTGATTGTATGCTCCTGTCCATCGAAGGTTCCTGTGAATGGATGGGCTAACGTGCCGATAGGTACAAAATCATCACACCATCCTGTCATGTCGATGTCGGCAACCAACTGACCCTTCACAGACGTTTTTCCATTCTGTACCTGATTGGAGAACCATTTGAGGTGCTCAGGACTTGCCAACTGGTAATAGCCATCCACCATATCGATGTAGTCAGGTTGGGATGCACCACAATTCACGCAAACGCCCAGCTCGTACTGATGGGCAGGAACTGCAGAACCCTCTGAATTGGAATAGGTCAGCGTGGTACCTTCTACTGGCGTGCCATCGCAGTTCAACTGCCCTACTGCATATACGCGCTGGTGCCCATTGCTGAAGGGTACAGGATAGGCATCTGTGCCAATGGTCTGATACATGGTGATATTGCTTTGGTCACCATTGAGCATAAAGCAGGCAGCACCACTAGCCAATTCTTCTGGTGTAACTGCGGTGGAACCATCGTTCGCAGTCGCACCCCAGCTGGTACTGGTCACGCAATTATTTGCCACCACATTGCCTGGATTGCGACATAACAAATACGAACTGCTGCGGTTCGTGGTGATGTCGGCAAGCATCAAACAACTGTTGATGATTGTTGTCGTAGATGCCCAGCCGACAATACCGCCGCAACTGGTGGTGTTTCCACCTGCCATTGTACCAGCAAAGACGCAGTTGTTGACAGTCACACCGCCGTCAGCTACCGCCAAGATACCTGCATGGGTTCCATCACCGGCCAGGGTGGAGGTAATGTTCACCAAACTGATACAGTTCTCGATGGTTGCGCCATAAGAATGGGCAGCAATACCAGCGGCAAACTTTCTGGAAACCTTGATTTCACCTTTCACGATCAGATTCTTTACTGTACCCGTGATGAAACGGAAGAGGGCAGCGTCGTCCTGATAATTGAAATCATAATTTACGGTCACAGTGTGGCCCTTTCCATCGAAAGTTCCAGCATACCGATTCTCTGTGGTACCCACCATGAGGGTATCCAATTCATTGGTGTACTCCACGTCAGCCGTGAGCACAGCATCAATGTCTACCTGGCCATCCTCGTTGACCATCTGGATGAATTGGGTCAAATCCGCAGCAGATCCAATCTGGTAGACACCATCCTTCTGCTCCAATGCAAAGACACCAATGGGGGTCATGAGTGCCATGAGCACCACCAATGTTCTAAGTAGTTTCTTTTCCATTGAATTTGATTTTTTATGGTTAATAATAATGTGAATTTCTTTTTGAAAGTCTCGTTAGAACTCAATGTCGGCCCAAAACGGATTATGGTCCGAAATGATGTAAGAGGGATTGTCAGGAGTAATCACCGTCTGCTTGACTGTGATGCTGGGTGTGATGAATATGAAGTCTATCTTACTGCAATCCTTCGGGTCAGTGCGGCTGAAGCTTTGGAAAGTATATGGTACTCCCGTATGCTTAGGACTGATCTTGAAGGCATCTTTCAATACAAACTCATTGGTGGTGATGGTCTTGTAGGCATCACTCTTGTCTGTCACGTTGAAGTCACCTGTCACGATGGCTGGTCGATCCCCCACAATTTCCTTTATCTTGCGGATGATGAGGAGAGCACTCTGCTTGCGGGCCTCCGTTCCGACATGATCGAAATGGGTGTTTACCGACATGAATATCTGCCCCGTCTTCTTGTCCTTGAACTTGCCCCAACTGGCAATGCGCTCCAGGGCGGCATCCCATCCGCGACTGCCTGCTGAATCGGGCGTCTCGCTGAGCCAAAAGTTTCCTTTGTCCAAGGCTTCGAAACGGTCCTTCTTGTAGAAGATGCAGGAATACTCGCCTTCTTCCTTTCCGTCGGTTCTCCCCACGCCAATGTAGTCATAATCCTTCATACGTTCCTGCATGTCCAAAAGAGCGGGATGAAGCACCTCCTGCATGCCCACGATATCCAAGTCGTTATCCAGGATATATTTGGTCACTCGATCACGACGTGCAGCCCATCCCCATCCGGCCTTAGTGTCGTCAGGATGAATCAGACGGATGTTAAAAGTCCCATAGCGTATTTGTGTCTTGTCGGCAGCTACGCTTACCAATGCTGAACTGAAGGTCAGCAGGAATAACAAAAACAGTTTCTTCATTGTATTACATATTTATAATGCCCTGCAGGCAACAACAAACATATTTTGCCCTTTTTCTGGGGAGCGGTCTCTGTATTCAAATATTTGCTCGTATCGATGCCAAGCGTCTGATAATCATCCCTGTTCAATAGCTTCACGCCATCCAACTTGCCCCGTACGTTCTGCAGACTGTTGGTGGGGAGGTAAAGCAGGGCTTCTGTGCCATGAGGAACGGTCACTTTCAAGGTAATCTTTCCTTTCTTTTTCTGGAAAGAGGTTTCCACCATTCCCTTTACGGTAGGAATGCTGATGCTGGCCTCGTTGAACGTCACAATCTGAGGATTCACCTCAAAACGGGTCCATCCTGCCTCGATGGGTTTCACCCCCATCAGGTATTGGGAGATAATGGTCAGCGCTCCACCGCTCCAAGCATGATTGGTAGTTCCTCCGCCAAAGCCATTAGGGCCGATACCCCATCCCTCGTAAAGAGTGGTGTGCACAGGATCCATTACCATCTCGTTGAAACGCTCGCGCACACGTTCCATTCCGAAATCCCCATGTCCCATCTGGAACAAGGCTTCCATCACATATTTCTCCATGTAAGGCGAAGCATGCTTTTGAGTGTGCAGGAGTTGGAATATCTGGTCGTATTTGTCTGCATCAGCAATACCGCTGACCACAGCCAATGCCTGCACTCGATCATCTGTATCGCCCTTGAAAGAAGGATGCCTGTAAGCCTTGCCGTCCCAGCATGCATTGTATCCTTTCTTCACCTGCTCCTTGAATTGACGGTAAGCATCAGCCTCCACAGGTTTGTCCAGTAGGTCTGCCATGCGGGCAGCACTCTCTAAAGCCATATAGTGCCATCCGGCATACAGGAGGCGAATGTCGCGATGGTCGCCCCAATCACCCCAATCCCAACCGCCGTGCCGTTCTGCGGTCAGCCCTGTCTCATCCAGTTTCCAGATGTCCAGATATCTGCGCACAGCGGGGTACACAGCCTCGATGACCTCTTTGTCACCTGTATTCATGTAATAGTTCCAGAATCCATAGAGGCTGACGCTTGCCAGCATCTGTGCGGGTAACTCTGCTTTATAGGTACCAGGGATAGGGCTGGACAAGGCACCATCTTTATGCTGGAAAGCTGCCAGTTCCAGAATTCCCTTTCGCATCAACTGGTGAACTTTGGTGCTGTAGGTGTTGAAGCATTCTCCCATCAGGATGGTCACATCGCCCCACCATTGGGCACGCTCGCGCTCTGGACAGTCATAGAAGGTGTCTCGCATGTTCACGTAGAGTGTGCGCAAACCTTTCAGCCAGAAGCGATTGAAATAATCGTCATCGCAAGTGAACGCTCCCTCTGGCAGACCATCATAGCCTGTCTGGCGATACATAATCTTCTTCACTTCTACGCCCTCAGGTACAATCACATAAAGGAAATCTCCATTCATCCATCCCAGGCTCTCATAGGTCTGCTCGCCTGAACGGGTAACGTACTCAGCCCTTACTCCTGTTTCTGAGCCCACTCTGACGTGGTCAGTTTCCAGTCTTACCAAATGGCCGCCTGTGTTGTCCTGTAGTGTCACGGCAGGTGTTATGTGCATGTTGTAGGGCAGCTGGCACACCAGCGTATCTCCTTCTGGACCTGCATGACGTTCATACTTGATGGCTTTCTGACCATAATCTTTCCATTGGGGGATAGGGCGCAAGAGCAAACGGTTCCAGGGTGCATCGCCTGCATGACCCAGGACTGTCGAAGGGTTGAAGCCGTCCAGTGAGGACAAATCTGCTGTCTGCCACTTGCCGATATCTTGACGGGCATCGAAATGGATGCTCGACTCACTCAGTCGATAGTTGGGCTTGGGATCGCCACAGACACCATAGGCTGGATGGATGCGCGACGACCAGTTTCGTCCGCTATAGAGTCCGATAGCGTCTGCAGAGAAAAGGATGCCACTCTTGCCGCTGTCTGTATGCGAGAAGCCACTCTTGCCAAAATACCAAAGCAACACGGCTATCTGGTTGTTTCCCTTCTTCAGATAGGGAGTCAGGTCTATCTGGTCGTAATAGGAATCCTGAGGTGTGGGGCCTCGTTTCAAACTGCCCTCGAAGACCACTTGCTTCCCATTTATCCATAGCCAGTATCTGCTGTCTGCCGCAATGTTGGCAAGCACTTCCGAGGGGACCTTCCCTAACTTCACGTCCTGCCGAAAAGCCAACCAGGTTCCAGGCTGATTTACCTCGCCCTGGGATGCCGTGATCCATTGGGCTTCAGGATTGAATTCTGCTGCTTGCATCAGGCTTACGCCCAATAGCATCAGTAAAGTGAAAAGTGTCTTTCTCATTTGTTCACGTTTGTATTAGTCGGTTATCATGAAAGTTCTTATTCCATCAGCACTTTCCTGGCTTTGCCGTTGCGTATCTCCACATATATGCCACGAACAGGGGTTTCCACTCGTCGTCCCATCAGGTCATAATAGAAGGTTTTGTCTGACACGATAGATTCTTTCACCAGATCGTCAATGCCGTCGATGATGGGGAAGCCGCACTTCTGCTTGTAGTCACCACGATCATACTGCCACTGCAAGATAGGATATCCATTCCCTGCCGTGGGATCGGCATACCAGGGAGCGCCCCATTTGGCTGCTATCTGCTGAAGTTCCTCGTGAGTCTTGCCTTCCTGTGCCACATCGTTCAGAAGCATTCCGTCGAGGATGTAGGTTTCATTCAACTGGTCATTCTCTGTCACAGTTCCGAATGCACTCGCTGAATTGCCTGATATCACTTGATTCCAGGCAATCACATTCTCGTAGACAGCAGCTGGCGTCTCATTCGTTTGACCTCCAGCCACAATTCCTCCAGCCACAGGACCGTTCACGTTGCCTGCTGCATAACTGTTCTGGAGTGTCAAATTTGAACGTACGCGGCCAACGATTCCGCCTACGTAGTTGGCACTGGCTCCTGTTCCGTTGATTTCCACGTTGGTGTAGACGTTGCGGATGATGACAGGCGAGTAGTTCAGGTATCCGCCTATGACTCCCACATATCCCTTACTGCTGATGTTTCCTGTGAAGTAACAGTTCTCCACAACAGATGTCAACAGATTGCCCTCTGCATCTTTGAAACTGCCGTTTCCGATGAAGCCTGCCAGGATTCCAGCGCCTGCATTCGTCGAGGTCACCTTTGCGTTTACGAATCCCACGTTGCGGCATTCGCCACACAAGGTGCCAAAGAAACTGGGATATCCACTGGCATCCACAGGAGTCAGGTTTTCTATCAGATGACCTTTCCCGTTGAAATTGATGAAATAGCGGTACTTGTTTGAAGAGGTGTTCAGTTGCTTCCACTCATAGCCCTCCATGTCGATGTCGGCTCCCAGTTCGAAATAAGTCATCTGGTCTTGAACGAGGACATCATGCATGTGCTCCAGCTGCTCAGGACGAATGATCACATAGGGATTCTCAGCCGTTCCGTCGCCTCGCTGGAACGTCTTTGCCTGTTCCTCTGTAGCCTTTCTGACGCGGCTGATCAAATCGAGCACCTGCTTGTCTGTATAGGTAGGATCTTTCAGCACGACCTCTGCCTCCTGGAAGATGGTACTCGATGCGGCATGCTCCACTCCATGTTGCTCTGCATAGGCCAACTCGTCTGACAACTTGGCTAATTCAGAGCGCAGAGAATCATAATAGAGTGTGCTGCTGCGGATGCTGTCGAGCGTGGCAGCCATCGCATGCAGCAGTTTGTATCTTGCATCAGCATCTTCCACATCCTTGCTCTCCTCCACATATTTCTTCAAAGAGGTACGATAGCCCTGATAGAAGAGTCCATCGACCTCAGCGATCGAGTCAGCCAGATGCTCGTATCTGGGCAGCAGCTGCTGGCAAATCTCTGCGTTCTTCTCGCGATAAATGATCTGCAAGCCGCCTGCATAGAATCGAGTCGTACTTCCCATCGGCTCCGTTGTGTGCATGCCAATGCTCAGTTTCCCATTCACCACCATTCCATACACGCTTTGGCTGTATCTGCCTGTAATGAAATCAGAGCTGGCAGTAGCGGCGCTCACACTGGCTCGAGCATTATAGATGGCATCGTCTTCTATGTCGTTCAAGTAGATCTTCACCTTGCCGCGAGTATAATCGTTGAGGCGCAACTCGTAGATTCCGTCCTTCAGACCTGTCGTATCCTGATGCACATGGAATTCTCCGCCTTTGGCTGAAAGGAGAGGCATGAAGGGGGTGCCCTGTCCTGTCATAGCTGTGCAATCGTCGCTTTCCTCGTGCTTCCAGTTACGGAAATTGCGATGCATGAAATCCAGGTCGCGGAAGCGGTAGGTAAGGTTCTGTCCGTCACCCGTATAGAAGACGGGACCAACCTGAGGCGTGGTAGAGGGCGTCCCGTCGTTCACAGTGGGCCACCCGTTCGCGTCCCACACAATCTTGTCCAGCAGGAGCAGTCGACCGTTTCCGCCGTTGTTCGCATCGTAAGAGTGGTACAGGATCCAGTCGTCTCCGTTGTCATCTGTGATGATTTCGCTGTTGTGGCCTGGACCTTTGAAGCGGTTGTTGCCTTTGATGATGGTCGTGTAGTTGTTGTCGAACATGGTGCCTCCGTTGCGGTTCACGTAAGGGCCTTTCAGGTTTGTGGATCGCCCTACGACTGTACGGTAGGTAGAATTCAACCCTTCGCAGCAGCTGCCCACACTGGCAAACATGTAGTAATAGTTCTTGTGCTTGTGTATCATCACACCCTCGAAGGCGCCGCCTCCAATCTTTGTCTTCTGGTTGAAGTTCTTCACGCTCAAGCCGTCGTCTGCCAATTCTGCCACATAGATGTCGTGGAAACTGCCCCATACGAGATACTTCTTGTCGAACTCCTCAACGTAACAGGGGTCGATACTGTTCGTCACGCCTATCTCGCTGCTACGGAACAGTTTCCCTCGATCCGTGAATTTGTCAGGAGTATCGCCCGTGGCGACACCAATTCCTGTACGTGTTCCATTGCCCCACAGGGCGCATGCATAGTACATCAGATACTTGCCGTCCACGTAGTTCACATCGCATGCCCAGAAGCTGTAGCTGTCAGTCGAGGTGTCGTTCCAAGTGGGACGGGGGATGACGTTGTTCAGTTTCGACCATCTCATCAAATCCTTGCTGCGCAGGCCTCGCTGTCCTGTGGCATAGGAATAGAAGTATCCGTCAGGGGCTCGCTGCACGCTGGGATCAGGAAAGTCAGAGCCGTAGACGGGGTTCGTGTAGGTTTGAGCCTCAGCACAGAGCATGATGAATCCGCTGGCGAGACAAGTCAAAAGTAATCTTTTCGTGCGCATTTGAGTCAGTTATACCTTATTTTTCTGTACGAAGATACATTTTTTTTTCCATTCTTCCGAATTATCCTCCTTCAAAACCATCTTTTCCCCTCATTTTTCTCCACTGGAGTGTATCCTGTTTTCGAAAAAAGACAAATTCGTAATGATTTCTTTGCGAAACTGACCACAAAAAATGCAGTTGGAAAACACAACACGTTGAATCTGCAAACACAACACGTTGAAACCGCCAAGTCAACACGTTGTGTTTCTCCTTTCGACTGCAGACCTTTTTTCATGCCTCCTGATAACTTTTTTCGTCGAAAAGGTGGCGGGAATGAGATGATTTCGTAACTTTGTGGAAAAATTCATAGAAAAAAGAGAGCCATGAGACGTACTGTTTATGCAATCCTGCTGTTCCTGGCAGCAGCATCCTTGCCCATGAAAGCGAAAGAGACGGAAACTCCACGCATCGTGAACATCATCAACTTCATCCGTGGTGTGGAGCCTCGCGACAATGGAGTGATTACTCCTGAAATCCTTTACAGGACGGTGGAGGAGCAGGCTAAGTGTCTGAGGAAGAATGACCTGACGGGAACTTACCTGCTGATGTACAATGCGCTGATAGAGCCAAGGTATCAGACCCTCCTGAAGGAAGAGAGGAAGCGTGGATGCGAAATAGGCGGATGGTGGGAGATAAGCCAGCCGCAATGCGAGGACGCTGGGGTGAGATGGAGGGCAGATGTGCCTTGGCTGCACCACGCCAACGTGGGTTTCTCGATAGGCTACACGCAACAGGAGCGCGAGAAACTGGTGGATACGTACATGGAGAAGTTCAAGGAAATCTTTGGCAACTACCCAGCCTCCGTGGGTTCATGGTTCATCGATGCCCATACATTGTATTATATGTGGGAGAAATATGGCATCGTGGCTTCCTGCAACTGCCGCGATCAGGTGGGAACGGACGGTTACACGATGTGGGGCGGCTACTGGACAGGCGGCTACTATCCCTCGAAGAAGAATGCGTACATTCCTGCGCAGAGCAAGAAGAACCAGATAGGCGTCCCTGTATTCCGCATGCTGGGAAGTGATCCCATTTATCAGTACGATGCAGGATTGGGCATAAACGTCTGGCAGTCAGTAAAGACGTTGGAGCCGACATGTACTGACGGCGGAGGGAGCGAAAAGTGGGTTGACTGGTACTTCCAGACGTTTACTGAGGACCCTGCTTTAGGGTTGACTTACACGCAGATGGGGCAGGAGAATTCCTTCACTTGGGCTCGTTTCCATCCAGGCTTCGAGATGCAAGCCACGAAATTGGCTCAGTTGCGCCAGAAAGGAAGCATCCGACTGGAGAATCTGGAGGAGACAGGGGTATGGTTCAGCAAGAGGTATCAAGTCACACCTGCTTCAGCGCAGAGTGCGATGTCTGATTATTCAGGCAACAACAACCGCACCGTCTGGTTCAACAGCCGTTACTATCGCACGAATGTGATATGGGAGGGTAATCGGATAAAGCTGAGGGACATCCATCTCTTTCGTGAGGAGTATGCCTCGAAATACTTAACCACGTCCTGCACAACGCCCAACTTCCAATACATCACACTTCCCTTGGTGGATGGCAACCTGTGGAGCACTCAAGAAAGCCTTGCAGCCATGCGCTTCTACAAGAAAGTGGGCGAGACGCTGATTGAGTTGCAAGGTGGGCAGCCTGTGCTGACAGACAAGGGGAAAACGCTGCTGGTGGAATGGCCCCTGCAGAATGCTGAAGGCACGCTGGCATTGCTGTTCGCGGAAGACAAATTGCAAGTGACAGCTCCCAAAGGGTTGGACTGGTGCATGGAACTGCGGACTCAGCCTGAAGCAGACCTTCCCTTCACAAGCATCCAAGAGAAGCAAATAACGGCTCAACAGGACAAGTTCTCCTACTCCGTTATACTGAAGAAGGGTACTGTCAAGGACTTGCGAAACGAGGGACAAGGGAAGGTGATGCGATGGGAACCTCAAGGCAACAAAATCATAGTGGAGATGAAATAGGAATCACCTCTTTTCCAAAGGTTCTCTCTGCAAGGGTTGTCGCTTCTTAGAACTGCTCCAGATAAGCGATGCGGCTGGCTGTGCTGGGATGCGTGCTGAACAGGCTGTTGAGGAAGCTGGAGATGTCTTTGACGAGAGCCTGAGGATGGATAATGAACAACTGGGCAACGTCCTCACGTTCTACCTCACTCAGCCCTGGGTCATTGCTGATCTTGCGAAGGGCAGAAGCCAAAGCAAGAGGATTTCCGCATAGCTCAGCTCCCCCAGCATCAGCCATATACTCACGCTTTCGACTGATGGCAAAGCGGGTAAGAAGGGTGAAAAGGTAGCCAATGGAAGCCAGGACGACAGCCACCAGCATAACGACGATAATGGCTGCACCAGAGTTGCCATTCTTGCCACGCGATCCCACGCGACGATTTCCGCCACCAAAAACCAACGTGTTCCACATGATGCGTACAGCAAGAGTCATGAGCGTACCCATGATTCCCACGAAGATGATGCTTACGATGAGCAGGCGGGTGTCACGATTGCGGATGTGGGTCAACTCATGACCAATCACACCAGCCAACTCGTCATCGCTAAGACGGTCGCAGATACCAGTAGTGACGGTTACGGTATAGCTGTTGTCATCGATGCCGCTGGCAAACGCGTTGAGCTGCGAATCATCGATGACATTAATCTTAGGCATAGGCATACCGCACGTCATGGTGAGATTCTCCACAATGTTGTAGACGCGAGGATTCTCTCTACGCTCCAGCGGACGGGCTCCCGTGGCCTTGCGGATCATTGCGGTATTGGAGAAATACGAGATGGCAAACCAGATGCCAACAATCACCAGCACCCAAGGCAGGACAGCTTTCATCTCATAGTTGACATAGTCCCAATCCACCGTTACAACATCACCGTATCCTGGGTCACTCACGCCAAAATAGGCCAAAGCAACCAGGAACGCATAGATAACTCCCAAGAGAATGCATGGGAAAAGAGCCAGCAGGATGAGACTCTTAATGTTGTTCTTGACCTGCTGGGTGCGAATGCCTACGTATTTCATTCAGGAAAGGAGATTAAAACTGTATCTCTGGTGTTTTCTCGTGCTGTGCACGCTCTATCTCAGGAATCTCGAACATAGGCTCTTTGTGGAAGCCGAACATGCCAGCCAAAAGATTGCTTGGGAAGGTTTGGACAGCATTGTTGAGCTCACGTGTAGCGCTGTTGAAGAAGCGACGAACGGCAGCCAGCTTGTTCTCAATGTCGCCAATCTCAGTCTGCAACTGGAGGAAGTTGGTGTTGGCTTTCAAGTCAGGATAAGCCTCGACTGCAACCTTCAGGTTAGCCAACGCGTTCGACAGGGCATTCTCAGCCTGAATCTTATCGTTGATACTGGAAGCCTGCATGGCGGCAGCACGGGCATTGGTAACACTCTCGAGCACACCCTTCTCATGGGCAGCATACCCCTTGACCACAGCCACGAGTTGAGGAATCAGGTCATACCGCTGCTTGAGCTGAACATCAATGTTGGCAAAAGCCTGCTCACGATTGTTGCGCAAACGCACCAAATTGTTGTAGATTCCGATAACAAACAAGACCAGAACAACAACAACGCCCAAAATAATAATAAGTGTCATTTTCTTGTTGGTTTAAGTTAATTGTACAATTTCGAATTCCGATGGTAAAGTTAGTCAGTTTTTTTCGTTTTTGCATTGTTTTTCGCTATTTAATTGTGCTTTTTTTTGAATTCTTTGCTCATTTCAACTATATTTTTTCCGTTTTTGAACATTTTTTGACACTTCGATTGTGGACTATTGGGAAAAAAAGTATTATATTTGCACCCCTAAAAAGAAATAAAGTTTGTGCTATGAGACAACTAAAGATTACAAAAAGTATCACCAGTCGCGACAGTGCATCACTCGATAAGTACTTGCAGGAAATAGGTCGCGAAGGCTTGCTTACTGTAGACGAAGAGGTAGAACTCTCCCAGAAAATACGTAAAGGAGACCGTATGGCTTTGGACAAATTGGTTCGTGCGAACCTCAGATTCGTTGTTTCTGTAGCAAAACAATACCAAAACCAAGGCCTTTCATTACCTGACCTGATCAACGAGGGTAATGTGGGTTTGATCAAAGCAGCTGAGAAATTCGACGAGACTCGTGGATTCAAGTTCATTTCTTATGCTGTATGGTGGATTCGCCAAACCATTCTGCAGGCTTTGGCTGAGCAGAGCCGTATTGTGCGCTTACCCCTCAATCAGGTGAGCGCAGTAAACAAGATCAGCAAGGCAATGACAAAGTTTGAGCAGGAGAACGAGCGCAAACCCAGTGCAGACGAACTGGCTGAAATTGTCAATGAATTGCCTGAGAAGATCAACGACTCGTTGCGTGCCAGCGGTCGTCATGTCAGCGTGGATGCTCCTTTCGTTGAGGGCGAGGAGAACAGTCTTTTGGATGTGATGGTCAACACGGACTCCCCTATGGCAGATCAGTCTCTGGTGAACGAAAGCCTGAGTACAGAGATCGACCGTGCCCTGAGCATGCTCAACGAGCGCGAGAAAGACATCGTGGAAATGAGCTTTGGCATCAACCATCAGGAAATGACCTTGGAAGAGATAGGAGAACGTTTCGGTCTGACTCGCGAGCGTGTACGCCAAATTCGCGAAAAGGCTATCCGCAAGCTCCGTCAAGGCAACAGAAACAGTCTGCTGAGATCTTACTTGGGTTAAAGCATTAACCCTCACCTTGGGGAACTAGTGGCATCTCCATTTCCCTGTCTTCATGTCTATATCAAACTCGTTGTGATAGGGGAAAAAGCACTTTTCCCCTTGGAAAGCAATGGGAAAAATAATGGTTGGAGAATCAGGCAGATTCTTGTCCCACCAACGGTCCCCTACATAAAGGAGTGTGGGGGATTTCTTGTTTCCCACCTTCAGGATGGAGGCTGCCTGAGTTTCGTATGCCACATTGTCGCCTACTGGGACAAGAGGAGACCAGCCGGAAGTCAGGCTCTTGCTCCACGACATCATGCATTGATTGGGAGCCCATCCTGTGCAAGCACTCGAAAGCATATAATAGGTGTTACCCAAACGAACGATGGCAGGAGCCTCGCGCCGCATTCCCTCCATCAGCATAGTGCACTCCACTGGGCGCAGGTAATCGTCAGAGAGGCGGAAAAAACCCAAGTGTTGGTTTTCCTCAATGGTAGAAATGAAATAAGCCTGACCATCCTCGTCCTGAAAAACATTGCAGTCGCGCGACTTGATGCCTAACGGACGGCCACTCCACACGTACTCGTAATCGCCGTTCACTTTGTCGCACTGGAATACAGCTGCCTCAGATGCGCTGTAGTCACCAGCTTCCCAATGGCACCAGACGACGAATTTGCCCGTCTTCTTGCAATAGAGCAATTTGGGGCGTTCTATCATGCGGCCCTTCCCTAAAAGGGGATGGGTGACACCATTGCGGATAATTTTGTTCTCGAAAGTCCAATGCTGTAAGTCCGTGCTGCTGTACAAGTTCACATCAGGCTGCCAGCGGACACTCCTGTCTTCTCCTACCATATACCAGCGGTCGCCCACGCGTAGGAAACCTGCTGCATGAGCCTGCACTTTCTTTCCCTCAGTATCAATCCATATTGCCCCATTCTCGATGTGACTCCACTTTCCTTTTGCTGAAACGGGGCAGAGAGCCAGGAAGAAGAGCACAAATAACAAAACTCGATTCATAAGCGTTCCTTCTAAATTCATTCATCGACCACAAAATTACGAATAAACGAGAGAAAAACCAAATTTTATTTGTTATTTGAGTTGTTCCGAGTGACAGGAATTTCAGCAAAGTTCTAACCTACACACGCAAGGCACATACTCTGACTCAACACGTTGTCTTTCCTGAGAGATATGCTGCCGCCCTCATTTCCTATGAAAAAAAACTTGCTTGCTTTTACTGCTTATTCCAAATAATTGTAAATTTGTGGAGAAAAATCAACACCCTCTGCACCACCCTTACGAGGTTAGGGGCAGGGAGCTTTCAAAGGATGGATCGCTCCTGAATCTCGAGGAGGGTGTGGATTTCGAAGGTAACGGGCGAGGGTGCGGCAAAGGATTCGGGATGGGCGTTGAAGAAGATGGTGTCCAAACCTGCCTGCTGGGCTCCCAAGATGTCGGTGCAGAAGTTGTCGCCTATCATGACGGTGCTCTTCGGTTGGGCTCCACTGATACGGAAGGCATACTGGAAGAACTCGGGGGAAGGCTTGTTGGCTCCCGCATCTTCGCTTAGGATGATGGTGTCGAAAAAATCGTACAAACAGCTGGCTTTCAACTTGCGATACTGCACCTCGTGAAATCCGTTGCTGCACATGTGGAGACGATACCCTCGTCCCTTCAGGTACCGCATCAGGTCGTGAGCTCCAGGAATCACGCCAGGCTTGACGGCACACGATTCGAGGAAAAAGTCGCTGACCTGGTTGCACAGTTCCACCGATGGCTCCAATCCCTTGCCACAAGCGAGAGGTCGGCGGAAGCGCTCAACGATGAGATACTCGCGGGAGATCTCGCCGTGGGAGTACTGAGTCCACAACTCAATATTGGTCTGCCAGTAAGGCTGATAGAATTCTTCGGGCGTGGCAAAATAACGATTCAAACCGAACTGCTCATACACCTCCGCGAGAGCTATCTGAGCATTCCCATGTGTGTCGTAAAGCGTATCGTCGAAGTCCAGAAAGACATCGGCATAGGGAAGACGTGGACTGCTCATTGACGAGGCATGATGTTGATGGCTACGGAACCCGTTGCACCACCGTAGAGCGTGCTGCTGGTACTGGCAATGCTGCCGCCGTAGGAGGAAGACTGGTCGTAGGTGCGGCCGTCCTGCACCTGGATGCCGTCACTGTAATAGCTGTAACGAGCGGTGAAACTGATAGTGGCGCGACCTGCTGCTTCGGCTGGGATGGTAAACTTGACGTATGGATCATCGCTTCCGTTGGCGCGTCCGTCATAGTTGGTCTTCTTGCTGATCTGGATGATGGAGTCACGGGTGGAGAAGTCTTTGGAGTCGGTCACGACGCATGCGAGCACCCAAGTGTACGTGGTGGCTTCGATGTTGTGTCCTTTTTGGTCCTGACGAGCGGTGACGCGGATGGTGTCGCCAGCAAGGGGACGTGTGGTGGGAGAAACCTCAAAACCTTTCCACGTGGGAGGATAGGACACATTGTCGTCGTCGTCATCGCAAGCCACGAAGGTCATTGCGAGCAGGGGAAGGAGGAGAAAAAACTTTTTCATTTTATTATCTGATTTTTTTTTACATTTTCTATTTCCAAAAGATACGGCATCAAAGGATATGATGCTCGCGGAGTTTGCTGTAGAGCCGCTGGATGGGAAGCCCCATCACGTTGAAGTAGGAACCCTGGAGACCAGTGACTCCAACGAAGCCTATCCATTCCTGGATGCCATACGCGCCAGCCTTGTCGAAGGGACGGTAGGTCTGGACGTAGTAAAGGATTTCCTGGTCGGTGAGCTGGGCAAAGGTGACGTGGCTGACGGAGGAGAAAGAGTCCTGCCATTCGGCTGTGGTGAGCGTGACTCCCGTGATGACCTGATGAGTGCGGCCGCTGAGCTCGCGCAGCATCTGGCATGCTTCAGCCTCATCGGCAGGTTTGCCATAAACGCGTCCGTCGAGATAAACGATGGTGTCGGCCGTAATAAGAACCTCGTCGGGCTGGAGGGAATAGGCGTGCGCCTTCTCGCGCGAGATATACTGAGGTATCTCCTCGCCCGAAAGTCCCTCGGGATACGACTCGTCGATCCCACGCAGGACGCGGACCTCGAAGGGGATATCCAATCCGCCAAGCAGTTCGCGGCGGCGGGGGGAATTGGATGCCAGAATCAATTTGTACTTCATACGCTCTTCTTTCTCTTTTTCCATTCTTTTCTTTTGCACATGAGGCAGAGGTCACCAGCCGAAGGCTCTCTCGTCGGCCATCCACTTCCCTTGGGCACGCATCACCTGCTCGATGACATCGCGTCCGCAGCCGTAACCGCCCTTGTGAGGACTGACGTAAAGGCAGGATTCGATAATCTCAGGAGCTGCATCAGCGGGGCAACAAGGACATCCACAAAGGCGCAGCACCTGATAGTCAGGGATATCGTCGCCCATATAAAGAATCTGCTCGTCGAGAAGACCATACTTCTTGCGGAAGGTTGCGTAAGCTCTGATCTTGACGGTTGCTCCCAGGAAGATGTCCTGAATGCCCAATCCCTCATATCGGCGACGGACGGCCTCGGTATCTGCACCAGAGATAATGCCTACGAGGAATCCCATCTTGATGGCGAGCTGGAGGGCATAGCCATCCTTGATGTTCACCGTGCGGAGTGGAACCCCGCTGACATCCATTCCGATGGTCTCTGCACTGAGAACTCCATCTACATCAAAGATAAAGGCACGGATGCGGGTCAAATCATAATTTATCATGTATACTGCGACTCAAAAGTTTATAAATCTGTTGCATATCAGGAGCGTCAGCCAACAGGTCGAGATGATGATCCATCACGTTCTTGTCGTAGCGGACAGCGGGTCCCGTCTGCGCTTCGTGGGGAGGAAGGGTGTGAACCTTGCTGGCTGTCTCGTCGATGAGAGGAAGCATCACGTGGAAGGGGATATCGTGAGGCTCCAGGATACGGGCACTCAGGTCGTACATGTGGTTGACAAAGTTGCAGGCAAAGACGGCACTCAAGTGGAGATAGCGCCGGCGCTCACCGTCGAGATGATAGACCTGCTGGGTAAGTGCGCGAGCCAACAGCTCCATCAGGCGCATGTCCGTCTGGCTTTCGAGGAAAATGGGAATCTGGCAGAAATCTACATGTCGAGACTTGCTGAACGTCTGCATCGGATAGAAGACTCCACGTCGCAACATGGGCAGGACGTCGAGTGGCATGCTGCCTGCCGTATGAACGAAGAGGGCTCCTGCGCCACGACGAGGATTCCCAGCCGTCGCCACCTGCCTCAGATGGGCATAGAGACGCTCTGCCAAGTCCTGAAGAACAGCATCGCGCACGCTGAAGACATAGACCTCAGCATCAGGCAGAATATCCTCTATACGGGTCGTGAAGGGGCAATCTAGCAAGGCTGCCAAGCTGGAAGCCGACTCTTCCGTGCGACTGTAGACCTGCAGCACACGATGATTCGCCCGCTGGAACGCCTGACTGAGATGTGTGGCCAGATTGCCCGCTCCGATGAAGATGATGTTCATTTCACAAATGGATTCGAGAAAACTCCCATGTGGATTTTGTTCATGAGGAAACGTTCCTCGTTAAATGGTTTGCGTTCCATTCCCTTGCGTCCCAATGCGATGATACTCAGCACTTCCAGGTTCTCAGGAATCTCCAGCAAGCGCTTCACATTATCGCCTGCCGGACGACCTTCTGCGTCGAACCGCCCACGAATCTGAACCCAGCAGCTGCCTAGTCCCAAATCCTCGGCCTGCAGGAGCATCATGGTGCTCGCCACAGAAGCATCCTCTATCCAGACATCGCTGACGGCAGGGTCACCCAAGACAACCACAGCCTCAGGGGCTTCTGCCAAGAATTCGGCTCCCTGAGTCTTGCATTTTGCCAACTCGCGGAGAACATCAGGCTCAGTCACCAAGACGAATTCCCAACTATGCAATCCTTTGCTGCTGGGAGACATCAAGGCTGCCTTCAATATGAGATTCAAATCAGCAGTATCCAACAATCCTGGCGTGAACTTGCGCATCGAGCGACGCCGTCTTACCAAACTAATGAAATCAAGCATACAATAAAAATTGTTTATTGGGACCAACTTCCGATCCATTGGACAGCCGACTGCATCAGCCATCCTTCTAGACCCATAAAAAACGAACTCTAAAGTGCAAAATTACACAATAAATATCACAAAACAAACAAAAATTCCAAAAATTGCGTTGGACCAAACAAATCGTGGAGTTACTTACTCAGCATCTTCTTGCCGTCCACGATGTTTATGCCCTGACGCACATGCTGGAGCCGTTGTCCAGAAAGGTTATAGATACCGCGGAAGGCAGGCTGCTCGAGCTGCGGAAGCGTGGGAAGTGCGATGCCTGTGGGTTCGGTTGGAGTGAGAGTCTCGTAGGAAACACCCTCGAGTTTGAAGGCGCTGATGCCGAAACTTGCCTGCCCCGTAAGGTTGACAATGATTCCCAGCGACACCTGGGTTTCCTCGGCAAGGCTGAAACTGAGACTTCCGTCCACGAGCTTACACCAAGCTATAGCTTTTCCCTCGCAAACCTTATCGCTTACCATCATTTTTCCTTCGCAGACGACAAGACGGCTCTCCTGAGCATCGCTGCCATCGCTGAAGGTGACACTAAACCGATACCTGCCAGCTGGAAGGAGAACGGGTTGCCAGAGGCGGTAATCGAGAAGCGGGCTGGCAAAACCGCTCCACTGCGTCTCGAAAGTGATGTCGCTGCGATGTGCCGTATCAATGTGTGCTCCTGTGGTAATGCTACCAGCAACGACAGCATTGGCATCTTGCCACTTGGAGCGGCTGTTTCTCATGGCAAGTCGGAGGAAACGGCTGCTGTTGTTGGGGTTGACCGTACCTGATGCGGTAATGAAGGGATTCTTGTAATTCGTAAGGTAGATGGAGGAAATGTCGCCATGCATGAGAGCCTTCGTGTCAAGCGTGAAGACTCCTAATGATGAATTCCATGCATCACCATCAGGACCAAAGCCTATGCGCTGGGCATGACATAAAGAGGAGGTACGGTCGAGAACATCTCCACCATTCTGGTTGAAATCGTAGTAGAGCAACAGCTTGTCTTCTTCCTGAGCTGCCTGCACATCGCTAATGTGCTTGTTGCAGTATGCCGAAATTCTGTCTTCATCAAGAGCAGCACCCCAAAGGCGTACTTCATCCATCTGACCACTGAAGCAACTGGTTTCTGAACCCATTGTGACGCTCTCCAGAGCTGGGAAATTGCTGGCCAGTTTAGAAGCAGGAGAACTGAAAAGCAAGGCATCGCGATAGAACTTCACGGCTCCCTGACGGAAAACGATTGCATAATGGTGCCATTCGTTGCAGACGATATACCCTTCGTCGGATTTTATGGTCTTGCTGCCCAGAGTGATGGAAAGCACTCCCTTGGAATCAACTGAGGTAGAAAACTTACCCTGAGATGAAGAGAGATTCACACTACCCTGATACTGCTGGGGCCGCATCCACCACTCGAGGGTGAGGGCGCTCTGCTGCTGTGAGAAGGGACAGGAAAGCTGCAAGCGTTCTTTGCCTGTAAAATTGAGACAGGTACCAGGATCGTCATTGCTGACAATCAGATAGCGGTTACGGGTAAGGCTGTTGCTGCCCAGCTGATTGGTGACCTGAAGACTGATGTCGTAGATACCTGGGGCAGTAGGCACAATATAGGGAGATTGATCCTCGACCAAAAGAGCACGGGAACCGTTGTTGAGTTCCCATTTCCAAGAGAGAGGAGTGTAGCGGCTGTTGTCGATCAACTGAATCGTATCGCCCAGCATGATTGCTGTTTGGGAAAGTTCGAAGCGAGGGCTTGGAGCTGACTCGCGCACCGTGACCTGATGGGTGACGCTATTGGAGCCGTAAGGATTGGTAACGGTAAGAGTGACGGAGAAGGTTCCCGTCTGAGGATAGAGAGCCGTAGCATTGGTGCCTCCAGTTTGCTCAACTTCAGCTCCAGGCATACTCCACAGATAGGTACATCCATCTCCCTTGCTTCGGTTGATGAAATTGAAACGGTCGCCAGCAGGCAGATCTGCATCGAGGACGTCAAAAGCTGCCACAGGAGCAGATCCCTCTACCACCACGACTTCCTTGGTCTCTGTCAACGTTTCACCCGTAGCAAAAAGGGCGGTGCAGACAATCGTGTAGGTTCCTGCCTGAGAGAAGGTAAAAGTGGGGCTCACGCCATGCAATGCTGGCATCTGGGTGTCAGCCACCGTCCAAGTCCAATCCGTAGCATTGAGCGCACTCTGTGCCATAAGACGGAAAGGAATGCCCGCCAGATGGGTAGTCTCTTCGTCGTCAATCGTGAGATAAGGATCATTCTGCACACCTGTGAATGGGCCTTTGATATCCTGGATCTCCCAGGAACCGATAGAATGGAAAGAAGCATGCTTTCCACTCACACACTCGCGCAGATAAGTCTTACCATCGATTTCAATGGGATCCATAGGAAGGTAAATGAGAAGGTCAGGCATGAGAGCTGGCATAGCGATTGGAATACGCATGTTGCTCCTTATCTCCGTTTGCGTGCGTGCCGTGCTCCAAATACGTATGTCGTCCAGTCCGCCCAACCACCACTGATTCTCATTTGTATGACCGAACTGAAGGTCGCCAAAAGCGGGAAGGCCAGAATAGGTGCGAGAGGTTATCTGACCTTTCTTGAGCCCATTGACATAGAGAGTGAGCACATTACCTTTGATGACGATAGCAATGTGATTCCAACGGGAGGTACTGGAAAAGACATTGCGTACATCCAGGCGGTCTAAGCTGTTGCTGTCCCACCCCACTGAAAGGGTTCCATTGGAATCATTGTGGAAGAGGAACTTTCCCCATCCTGGACCCACCTGATCGATATAGCTGACATTCTTGGTTGCGCGTATCCAGAACTCTATGGTGGCCTCGTTGAGAATCTCAGAGATAGCGTTGGGAATCGTGAGTCCACCCTTGTTGAACATAACCAGATTGTTGGTTTCATGCTGGAGAGGCTGGAATACTACAGGGTTGGAAGGAGCAGACTCCTGCATATACTCTCCCGCACGATAAACTGCTTTTATGGTGAAAGGACCTTCTGCTCCATCAGCCGGAGTATAATAGCTCTGCCCGACAGGCAACTGTGCCACCAGAATATTGTTTTCGTAAACATGGTATCCAGTGAGTGTGAGACTGGAGACCTGAGGAGCCGACCAGACAAGCACACCATCCTGGAAAGTTAAATTCGCTACTGGATAGAGTTGCTCACCAGGCACCACAACACTGATAACCACTTCTCCGCTCCCTTTCTGAATCTCAACATCGGATTGGTCGAAGGGAATCTCCACACCTTCGTTCTCTATCTCATAATTAATAATGGAAGCCTTGTAAATATGGCCGCTACCAATGGTGTTTGCATTTCTTTTGACAATGAAGAAGTACTTGAGAGGCTTGGTGCGGTCGACCGTTGCAGTGAGGTCAGTCAAGTCGTAACCGAACTCCATAGGTTCATAATGCATGCCATCTGTCCAATGCCCCAGCATGGGCACTTCAGGTGCAGGACTTGCTCCCAACGTGTTGCCTGCATTGCGAAAATGCTCGAAGGGGATAATCTTATCGGGCTTGGTGGCATTGATGTCCTCAGAAACTCCAGCACAGAGCAAAAGCTCGCTACGATGGCTGTAATCCATCAATAGCTTGATGGTGCGCAAAGGGCGATAATCCTGACGTACGATATGCGCTCCAGGAGACCAGGCCCACGTATCATTGCCTACAGAATAGCTATACTTATAGGGACAATAAATGAAACCCTTGTTCTCCCAGCCGTCGCCCCACGAGTTGGCAATAATCCATGCTCCTACCTCGTCTTCATCAACCTCACCTACAATACCGTCTCCGTCAAGGTCGAACTCTATGCGGTCGTCGTATCCGCATACAGTAAGAGCATGATTGAAAGTATCGCCCCATGCCTTGACATACTTCATGCCAGCCACGCCTGCTGCCTTGTTGGCTGGGGAAGAAGGGATGGCGGCCCAAGTGCCATAAGCAGCCACGCCGATACCAGCCACACCACCTCCGTGCATAGTCGTATCGCCACTATAATTATAAAGCCACTCCTTAAGTTCCTGCCTACCTTCTGGGGTATTGGTGGGAGCAAAACTGATATCGTGGGAAATCTTGTTCCACATGGCGCTATACCACTTATCATAACCCTGCATCCACCCATAATCAGGATCATCGTGAGTCTGGGAGCCAAAGAGTCGGCTATAGGTGCGTCCTCCATAGGTGGAAACGTTAGGAATGCCTATACCACTTGCTATGTCTACTATGTTGCTGGTCTGATAGGAAAGCAACCATGTGAAATGGGTAGGATACTGATTCTCAGGCAAGGAGGAATCGAGGTCGCGATAGCTGTTCATCTCGTGAGTGAACATATAGCCGACACTTTGAGCCGAACCGCACGAACCGCCATCCTGATTGAAAATGGGAGGGAAATACTTGTCCTGCCCGTTATTGACAAATGGGGGCAATTCTACTCCCCCTTGCTTAGCGCGAGCCTTACGGCGTGCCACATAATCAGCTGGCTGGGGCTTGCTTGATACATCATAACGAAGATTGGGAAAAACACTACGGTCTATCTTGACTATCTTCCCATCAGGCATAGTATACTCTTCGATTTGTGCCATAGAATGGAGAGATGGCACGAGAAACACTATCAGAAGCAGTTTTTTATTCATCTTTTTCTACAGGTCTTTTTCAATGGATTCAAAAAGGACAGAATGAAGGATGTTTTCCATATTGCCTATTCACGGATCTTTCTTTCGCGCTCACCGTCCCAATAGCCGCAGTCCAACTCGAAGAAAGTGGAGGTATAAGGAATGGTAAGCGAGGTCTTGATGATGACAACCTGACAGAGACGACTCACTTCGTCAAGGCGGGCAATCAGTTCCTCGTGAGGCATCCAACGCACGTTGCTGAGGTCGAGAGCCTGACTCATTCTGGCTTTGTATTCGTCCCATCCAGGTGCCAGTTCTTCAGAAAGGGCCTGCTGCTCCTGATCCTGATAGATGTGGGCAAAGACGTGGGGAGCCTCTTCAATCATGCTGTTGACCGTCTCGACAACTTCTTCGTATGGCTCTGCTGCGAATATGGTCTTGATGCCAGGATTGGTCTGCAAGGGATAGGCCATATCTGTGACAACAATCCAGTTGCGATGTCCCAGGAGAGGCAGCTCTTCTTTCAGGAAAGTCTTCCAGTCAGCAACTTTATTGTCATCTTTCTGCGTGGTGTGAGTAATCGCTGGTTGGCAGGCAGCCAACAGGATGCTGCTGCACAGGCTCATTGCGCTAAGAATCTTCATAAAACTAAAGGATTTAGAGAAAAACATGGGATAGAATTGTATGGCTATTGAGCAGAAGGAGTATACTTCTTCGTCTTGCTGCCTATTGTTATTTTTTCGAGTGGAAGTTCTCCTTTCAGCACCTTGAGCTGGGCAGTTCCATCAGCCTTGACCTCACACGTTCCCCACGCATAGCCCGTACTCCAGAAGTAACGCCCTGGCTTATCTGTGAAGGTGATGTGACGATCCACACCTGAATAATGGAAACCGCTCAACGGCAGGATGGATGCCCAACTGGCCATCGAACGGGCATAATGATGTCCGCACTCAGGCTCACTGAAGGGATTTCGCTTGGCGCCATCAAAGCGATCGCGTATGGATTTTATGCACTTCAGTCCATCAGCCGTCATACCTTCGTAAAGCATTCCTACGGCTGCACAATACTCGAAACCCGTCATCGCCTCAGCGAAATAGGGGAAAGGCACTTCCAGACGTCCTTTGGGCCACGAGGCCATGAGGAGTCCTGATTCCTTCCCATAGACGAAGGAGCGCATGTTGTTGAAGTGACGGCTGAAGTCGCTGAGATAGTTGTATTTCATGATGCTCTGCAAGGTCGTGCGAATGTGTTCCTTATCACCCAAGTAGCCCAAGCCGCAGATATGCGCCATATACTGCCCCACAAGCTGATCCACAAGGCATCCACGGCCCAGCTGGAAGTCAGGAATTTTCGTTGCAGGGTCGTCCATGTCGATAAACTCAAACGTCTCTGGGTTGGTGATGTGATGCTCGTAATACTCACCATTGAACAGGTTCTCGTCCATCCATCTGCTGCCCTTCTCGAACAAGGTGCGGCACTTCTTTGCAAAAGCTTTGTCCTTCATGGCTTTTGCCATCTCCTCTGCGGCACGCAGGGCACCCATATACCAAAATCCCATCTGAGGATTGGGGCCAAAGTAGTTCACGTCCATCGTGTTGTGTTGCGAGCCTTCCATCACACCATCCTGATTGGCATCCCAACTTCCCTTTCCATCGATGCCGTTGTCGGCAAGCCAGGCATAGCCCAGCACCTTCTTCACCTGCTCCCAATTCTTGGCAAGGAACTGGTTGTCGCCCGACAGTTGCCACTCGCGATACATCTTCATGACACATCCCATCTGTCCATCTGCCGCAGGAGAATTGCGCTTGGCTGCCTCAGACAAAGGCAGGTCGGCGCGGAAGTTCATCAGGCCATTATCTTTCGTCGCGTAGTTGAATTCCACGTCACGCATCGTCTGGGCCAAATCGCCAAAAAGGAAAGGTGTTGCCACCTCGTAGTTCCACACGTGCGTACAGGAGCCGTGACACGATCCATCTCTGTTCCAAACGCCTTCCCATCCCATCATGTGGCCGTCAGGCAGACGGAAGACGGTCTGAGAGCGCAGTACGCAGAGGTTGAAGAGGGCAGCCTCTTTGACCACATCAGGGTAACTGCTCTCCAAGAACGAATTGACGAAGAGACGTGTGTCTGCTTCCAGCTGTGCCATGCGTGGCACAATCTTTGCTGCTGCCTCCCAAGCGTCTGCATAGAGTGTGCTGTAGTAGTTGCCTACGGTCGTGGGAGACCACGATTTGCGGTTAGGGTAGTTCCAGGTAAGATAGAAGACGAAGGTTTCCTTCTGCCCTGCCCCAATACGTTTCTTCACGGCAAGCGAGCCCATAGGATCGACCTCGAGCGGCCAAACCTTTTCCTGCAGCACGCCATCGCTGCTGAAGTCGTCCCAGAAGTTCAGGATGGTGTTCTGCCAGGCATTGGGTTTGTTGCACGTGCGGTAGCTCACTCCCTCGCGACTCGTTGTTGTCAGGGCCATCGTGCCCCAAGCCTGGTCTTCAGGATTCACGCCTTCTGAGTAGTAATAAATGCCTCGCAAGCCATCAGCTTCTCGATAGGCGTTCTTGTTGTCCTTGCATCCTGCCATATCATTCATGCCTCGCCCATCACGGCCGATGAAATTGCGCAAAGTGGCGCACACGGAAACATCCATCGCACTGCTCGACGTATTCGTCACCTCATAGGCAAGCACAGCTACAGGCAAGCTGCTGTCGTCGCTGTTGCAAGGAACGAGGGGATTGAAACCCTTGATGCGCACCTTGACTGGAAGTTTCGAATCCGAAAGATTGACCTGTCCGAAAGGATAGGCTGCATCGAACGAGGCACTCTCGAAGCGGGGCAAACCATGATGGTTGACTTCCTCGCCACCACCCCCACGAACGTATTCATGAGGATAGATCGGTCCCTCGAGCAACGTTGTCGTAGCTGCCTTATTGTCTGGCTTGACGTAGATGGCAAAGAAGGGAGTGTTGCTGCTGCCCGTATAGACTGTGCTGAACCCCTTGGCTGGGATGTTCATAATCTCCCAGTCGCGCAGTTCACCACGTCCTCCCAAAGAGACTTGTCCAGTGCCGATACCACCCAAGGGCAGGGCTACCTGGAACAGATGGTTCTGGTCATAGTGTTTCAGTACAGGCCACTCACTGGGTGTCCACTCTGAGGCATGCATGCTCAGCGCCACAAAGGCCATAACCAGTGCGGAGAATAAAACTTTCTTCATGGTGCTTTAATCAGTTTTCTTAAACAATCAATGCACAAAGATACTGATTTTGTTGGACATTATGAAATATAATGTCATAAATTCCTCAAAAAAAAGAAACAGAAAGTTTCCCGCTTCCCTCCATATTCTTATATTTGTAAAGAAAATTTACAATCAGAAAGAATTACTTAGAACCATCAGCGAACCCCTTGAACTGCAACTCCAATTGAACCCATCGCGGCTTGTTTGTGTCCGCTTCCACCCGCTGGTTCGAGACGCCAAGCCCCAAAAGGCGGATAGGATGGGAACGGAACTCCACCTGGCTCAACAACTGCTTGGCCAGAGGAAGCATCTCATCCTTGGTGCGCAACACATGCTCTACTGTGATGCTGCGCGTTATCTGACGGAAGTCCCAGAATTTGACCTTCAGCGTCAGCGTACGCCCCTCGAAATCATTCTTCGCAATGCGCCGTTCCAGCTCCAGGACCGCATGATACAATTCTATCGTGGCAGCCGAAGGCTCGCTGATGTCCTTCTCAAACGTCTGCTCACAGCTGACGGATTTTCGCTCCCATTCAGAGATGACTGGACGCTCGTCGATACCACGGGCGAAATTGTAGAACACCTGCCCCATCTTTCCGAATTCCTCCGTCAGATGCAGCAGCGACAGCTGGCGCAAGTCCGCACCAGTAAACACGCCCATGCGATGCAGCTTCTGGGCAGTCTTCTGCCCCACTCCCCATATCTTCTCCACCTTCAGCTGTGAGATAAACTCGAGAGCACGGTCTGGGTGAATGACTGTCAAGCCATCTGGTTTGCGCCAATCAGAGGCTATCTTGGCAAGAAACTTGCAGTAGCTTACTCCTGCTGAAGCAGTCAACCCTGTGGTCTCGCGTATACGCTGCTTGATTTCCTTGGCAATATCGACTGCCAACCCGATGCCCCGCTTGTTCTCCGTCACGTCGAGGAACGCCTCATCGAGCGATATGGGTTCTATCAGGTCGGTATAGTCGTGGAAGATGGCTCGCAACTGTGCAGACACTTCCTTGTAACGCTGGAAATGAGGTTCCACGATGATGAGCTGCGGACACAGACGCTTAGCCAACTGGATGGATTGGGCAGAGTGTACGCCAAAGCGGCGGGCCTCGTAGCTGGCCGTAGACACTACACCACGCTCTGCATCATGTCCAACCGCTATCGGCATACCTCTCAGTTCTGGCTGGTCGTGCTGTTCGACAGCCGCAAAGAACTGGTCCATATCCACATGTATGATCTTCATTGGCGAGAGGATATCGTAGCAAGGGCAAAGGTACAACATTTTTCTGACACTGCCGCCTCTTCATGCCTAAAATGCACCTACAGTCCAGTCGTTGATGTACTTCTCCACGCCACTTTGCCTGCATTCTCCATAAAGTGTTACAACAAGCTCGTTTTCAACGTCTTTCCATCGCATTGAAAGAGCTTTTTTGACTCGCCGTTAAGAAAAAGTTGACAAGAGATATACAAAAAAGGGTATGTTTTCCGTTTATTAGTTTGATGAGACGAGTATACATATTAATATATGTAATGGTTTTGTGTCCCTTCTTCATGCTTGCCCAGGAGGCAAAGGAGACACAAGACACGGCCACTGTACACCTGAAAGGACGAGTTGTGGACGAAGACCAGTCACCTGTGGAATTTGCCACCGTTCGCGTTGAGGGGCAGCCCATTGGCACCACAACGGACCTGAACGGACAATATCGGCTCAGTTTCAAGACAGCCGACAGCGTGGCTATTCTCTACAACATGATAGGCTACGAGAAACGTCGACGCGTACTGAAAAAGCCGCAGGGAAACCTTACCCTGAACATCGTGATGAGAAGCGCAGGAAAGGATATGACGGAGGTGACAGTGAGCGACACACGGCGCCAGATGGGGACGACACAAGAGCTGAACACCAAAGACCTGAAACGCATGCCCAGCACGACTGGCAACGCCGTAGAGGAACTGGTGGCTACCCAGGCAGGAGTCAGCACCCACAACGAGCTGTCGAGCCAGTACAACGTGCGTGGAGGCAGTTTCGACGAGAACTGTGTCTACATCAATGGAGTGGAAGTCTACCGCCCCTTGCTCATCAGCAGCGGACAGCAGGAAGGACTCTCCATCATCAACAGCGATATGGTGGAGAAGGTGAACTTCAGCGCTGGCGGATTCGAGGCAAAGTATGGCGACAAGATGAGCAGCGTGCTCGACATCACCTACGCACGGCCAGAGAAGGCAGAGGGCAGCGTGCAAGCCAGCCTGCTGGGAACCAACGTCTATGGCGGATACGGCAACGGAAAAATCAGCTTCAGCAACGGGCTTCGATACAAGACCAACCAGTACATGCTGGGGAGCCTGGAGACGAAAGGCGAATACAGGCCAAAATTCCTGGATTACCAAGGCTACTTGAGCTGGACTCCCAACAAGAACTGGTCAGTGGATGTGATAGGATACATCAGCAAGAACAACTACAACTTTACCCCCAAGAACCGCGAGACAAAATTTGGTACGCTGGAGGACGTGAAGAGTTTCACCGTCTACTTCGACGGCAAGGAGGCAGACCTCTTCCGCACACTCTTTGGAACCATGAAAATCTCACGAAAACTGGGCGCTGGAGCCCTCAGCCTGGCAGCCTCTGCCTTCAGCACAGCTGAGCGCGAGACCTATGACATACAGGGGCAATACTGGCTCAACGAGACCACAGAGGACGAGCAGCTGGGCGTGGGGACCTATATGGAGCATGCCAGGAACTACCTGAACAGCAAGTCCCAGACGCTGAAACTGGCCTACGAATATGCCAAGAGGCACCACCAGCTGCAAACGGGACTCTCCTGGAAACACGAGAGCATCGACGAGAACAGCCGCGAATGGGAATATCGCGACAGCAGCGGCTACAGCGTGCCCCACACAGGAGAGGACCTGAAGGTAATCTACAACCTGAAAAGCGTGAACGACATCAGCAGCAACGCGATGGAATTCTTCGCTCAGGACACCTATCGCAACGAGAGCAAGGTGGGCATCCTCAGTCTGAACTATGGAACTCGACTGAGCTACTGGAGCTGGAACAGCGAATGGCTCGTCTCGCCACGCGTGAACCTGGGATTCGTTCCCTCCTGCAACGAGAACCTCACCTTCCGTCTGGCCACAGGCATGTACTACCAGCGGCCCTTCTACAAGGAACTCCGCGACACAGTCACCACCAACGGCAATACGGTGGTTCAGCTCAATGGGAACATCAAGAGCCAACGCTCCTTCCAGGTCGTGGCAGGCATGGAATACAAGTTCCGCATGAGCCAACGCCCCTTCAAATTCACTACGGAGGTGTACTACAAGGCTCAGAGCCACCTGAATCCCTACAACGTGGACAACGTGAAGATTGTCTACTACGGAAACAACATTGCCGACGGATACGTCGTGGGAGCCGATTTCAAGCTCTATGGAGAATTCATCCCAGGAACGGATTCCTGGATAAGCTTTGGCCTGATGAAAGCCCAGATGAACCTCAACGGAAAGAGCATCCCCCAGCCTACCGACCAGCGCTACAACTTCAATTTCTTCTTCAGCGACTTCTTCCCTGGCACCACCAAGTGGAAGATGAACCTGAAAGCCAGCTTTGCCGACGGCCTACCCTTTGGCCCTCCGCATACAGGATTGGAGAGGAACGCCTTCAGGGCTCCTGCCTACAAGCGCGTCGACATAGGCATGAACTACCGCCTCCTCGACAACGAGGACCGTCACCTGCGTTCCGACCTGGTGAAAAACATCTGGCTGGGGCTCGATTGCTTCAACATCTTCGGCCTGAGCAACGTGAGCAGCTATTACTGGGTGACCGACATCAGCAACCATCAGTACGCTGTCCCCAACTATCTGACAGGAAGAATGATCAACGGGCGCATCCTGATTGAATTCTGACACGAAGGAAGCACCTAAACATAAAAAAAGGATAAAAAAGAGAACGTCGAAAGACATAATTTCGTATCTTTGCCTACAGTTAAACACTATAAACACTAAAAAAACAACAAAATTATGAAGATTTCACGTATTGAGCATCTGGGCATTGCCGTACAGAGCATTGATGCAGTACGCCCCTATTTCGAGGACGTTCTGGGTTTGAAGATTTACAAGGAAGAGGTTGTCGAGGACCAGAAGGTTAAGACCGCCTTCATGAAGGTTGGTGAGGTGAAACTGGAGCTGCTCGAGCCCACGTCACCCGACAGCACCGTACAGAAGTATCTCGACAACGGCGGTCGTGGCATCCATCACGTTGCCTTCAAGATCGAGGACGGAGTGGCCGACTCTTTGGCTTACTGCGACTCCAAGGGCATCCGTCTCATCGACAAGGCTCCTCGCGGCGGAGCAGACGGTCTCCACATCGCTTTCCTCCATCCCAAGAGCACCTGCGGCATCCTGACAGAACTCTGCGAGGAATAATCCTTGCTGTGCGATACTGACACATAACTTTAATCCCCCTTTAAGAATCCTGCCCTTATGAGAAAGTTCACTAAACTGACAATAACAGGAGCCCTGCTGATATCAGCCTCCATTTCATCCCTGGCTCAGGACATCACGCCAGAGAACAGATACCTGCAACTGCGCGACCAGATGGAGAAGACAGAGAATGTGAAAGAGCAGAAAAGCATCTTGACCCAAATGGGCGAGACGGGTACCTTCCAAGCGATGGCCTATACGGCAAACTGGATGACCAACCGCAGACTGAGAAAAACGGCAGCACAGGTTACCAAGAAGATTGCTATGGCTCACCCTGAGTACAACGGCATCAATTACCGCCTCCTCCTGAAGACTGCGCAAGCAGTTCTGAGCGAGAAAGAAGAAAGGGAGATTGAGGACTTCCTCGGCGGACTCTCGAAGGACGAGGAAGGATTCGTGTCCATCTTCAACGGAACCAACCTGAACGGTTGGAAAGGACTGGTGCAGAACCCCATCGCTCGCGCCAAGATGACGGGCGAGGAACTCGCCAAAGCCCAGGAAAAAGCTGATCAGGTGATGCGCGAGGACTGGAAAGTGGAAGACGGAATGCTCACCTATGTGGGCCACGGATACGACAACATCTGCACCGTCAACCAGTATGCCGACTTTGAGATGCTGGTCGACTGGAAACTCGATCCTGCAGGCAAGGAGCCTGACGCAGGAGTCTATCTGAGAGGCACTCCACAGGTCCAGATCTGGGACATCGCACGCGTGAACGTGGGAGCACAAGTGGGAAGCGGCGGACTCTACAACAACCAGAAGAACCGTAGCACTCCCCTCGAAGTGGCAGACAACAAGCTGGGCGAGTGGAACACCTTCTACATCCGCATGGTGGGCGACAAGGTGACTGTGAAGCTCAACGGAAAGCTGGTGGTCGACAACGTGGTGATGGAGAACTACTGGGACCGCAAGCAGCCCATCTTCCCACGCGAGCAGATAGAGATGCAGGCTCATGGAAGCCGCACCTGGTTCCGCGACATCTACATCCGCGAGATCAAGTAATCAGGCTGTAAAAATTTTTCATACTCACTCCCAAGAAGGGGACGTGCCGCCTGGCATATCCCCTTCTTTTTTTCGTTCCAAGAACAATCCGCTGGAATGTTGTGGTCATCTTCTGCACAGGCGCAGACGGAACGATGAAGCCGACTATTTGTTTTAGGGCGATTCTGGTACATTTCTTTTTACAAAATCAGAAAAAAAAACATTTTGCACTGTGCTTTTTTTCATTTTTCTTTGTATATTTGCGGAGTGAACTTATATGATACTGCCCAATCAACCATTATAACATATAAAAAGAAAACTTATGAAGATGAGATTTTGGATGGTGCTGATACCGTTTGCAGCACTGATGCTGGGCTCGTGCGGTTCTGACGACCCCACCCCCAACGTCCCTGAGACTCCTGTAAATCCGCAGGACCCTGACTGGAACTACACAATCGACCCAGAGCCTGGGTTCGAGAACCTGACGGAGGCTCAGTACGACGAGATGCTGGCCGACTTCATGGCGCGTGTGATTTATCTGTGTATCTCGCCAGATGCCGAATACAACGACGTCGAGCTGCTGGACCATTACCTCAACGGCTTTGCCTACGCTCAGCGGCAGACGCGCGGCATTTGGGGACAGATGAAGGCCGCATACGACTTCGCCAAAGTGATGAAGGATGCCAACGTGCTCCACCGTACGGTGCTGGTGGGAGCAGTTGCCAACTATGGCTACTCGTCGAGAGAGAAGCGTGCTGAGATTTGGCGCGACATTCGCGACTCAGGCTGCCTGCCAGGCAAATACCAATCGATGGATAGCGACGAATTCTGGAAGGAATTCTCGTTGGGCAGAATGGACAAATATGCCCGCCAGGTCTACAACGCCGTGATGGAAAAGAGCAGTGAAATAGGGCAAGACAGAAACGTGACGGGGGACCTGGCTGCGGAAATGGCAAGCAACAAGCTGCGGCACATCGACCTGACGATGACCATTGCCCCCAAACTGCTCGAGGCTGGCTGCAACGTAGTGTTCGCCTTTGGCGACGACATCATCTCCAACGGCCAGCTCGCCTACGACTTCGTGAACAAGAACGGCAAACTGGTGCTGGAAGTGATGGATGGCAACATGACAGCCGACACTTGCCTCGACGCTGTGAACAACAACCTGAAGCTGATTTCAAAGGCACTGGAGGAAGTGGTGCCGACACAGCAGGAGCTGTTCGAGCTGCTGAGCGACATGTCGTTTGAGCAGATCAGCGAGTTGAACAAAGAAATTGAGACGGCGGTCAGAATGTACGGCGACATGACAATCAGCAACGACGACCTGGGAGTGTTCGTTGACCGCGCAAGGGAAATCCTGGGCGTACACCCCTGGGTGATGAACTTCGCCGACCTGGTTTATGAGGCAAGCGACGGTACGGAGTTCGAGATTGTCACGAACGAAGGCAAAGCCTTTACCTTCTACTATACCGACAAGAACGAGAACGTCCTGCTGGAGGCCAAGTGTGCCGTAACGGAAAACTACATCAATATCCGCGTGGATGATATGGATGAGCGTTGCGACCTCCTGCCCCGTGATGCATCGCTGGGAGACGTGTTCGCCATCCCCTACAAGTCCTACGCCAACTATCCCGACCCACCAGGCACTATTTTACTGTGGTGGCAATCGAACTTGCATGCCTTCAAAGATTTTACAAGAAAGAAGGAAGATGTGTTTGATGCCATCCGCTTCCACTGTATGCTGAGTTTCGACTTGAAGGGGGAACAAGGCGGCCGTGGCTCATGGAATACGGACGTGAATTTCGCCAGCGACCAGATGGTGATTACCAAGGGGAAAGAAAACACCTATACACTGGTAGCAGAAAAGGACTCAAAGGAAATCAACGACCTCCAGGAGGTACACCGCACGTTGAAGATCACTTACCGCGACCTGGGGCAAGACGAAAAACGCAAGCCGAAGATGAGCGACATCATTGAACTGGAATACCATTACTATCCGCATGGAGATTTGGTGCTGAGTGGAAGTTGGGGTGTGGAACATGTTTCCATTACCATCAAGAACCTGTGGTTCCAGGGCTACAAGAAAGACACGTATGCCGGCTTTACAGACTCTGAGTGGCTGTCATGGACCAATCGTGAACTGAAATGGCAGGGTGACGACCGCGTGACAATCTATCATCCATTTACGGTCACTGATTTCACTTACTACGAGAAACATGTCCCATACGGCGAGGAAGCCTATACACTGTCTGGCGTGTTCCCATCGGCAACGATTGAATCTGGTGAACTGGATGTTGAAGCGTTCATCGTGGACAATCGCGAATATTAATTGATTAGCTGAAGATACTGTCCGTTACAGACGATTCCCATTGACATAAAATTAGGGCTGAAACCTACTCTATTGGTTCCAGCCCTTTTTGGCTGCTTTTGTTCTCGCCAAACAAAGCCCAATATATCCATGGGCAGAAGTACACATTTTTCAGACAGCAATTGAGCCACCAAAATCACATCTTGCAACAGAAAAGATAAGTTGTGAGCCGAGATTCGCACACTTTTTTAATGTAAAATATTTTCAGTTTCAACACTGGGTAAGCCGGATGACATGGGCTCCAGGTTCAACCCCTGCCAGGGATAGGGATTAAGGTATCAAACAGGTATTCAACCTATGGCAGGGTTAAGGTAAATCATTCAACTTTTTCTATGGTAGTGCAGGTGTTTTTAGTCTGACACTGTTACACTGTTACACTGTTACACTGTTACATTACGATTTTCAATTTTGTTACATAAAGAGTGAGATGAAATTTTATATTTTATATTATATATAATATTAATATTATATATAATATAAAATATAAAGGTATTTTTCATTATGAGGGGGATAGGAAGCGTCCATCTTGATTTTACCAAATGTAACAGTGTAACAGTGTAACAGTGTAACAGTGTTCACAAATCCCCTTCATCTATTCCGTATGCTTTGCATATCCACTGCACCGCTACGGGAGGTAACAGCTGTGTTCTTGGTGTAACACCCCACTGACAAAACATCTCACTCTGCTGACGCAACCAACGTTTGAATGTGCTGCAACTGACTCCCGCTGCTCGAGCCAACTCACTCTTCAGGTAACTTTTCATCGTTCTTTTCCTCCTTATTTATTATAGCACAAAGTTACAAAAAAACATCGAGATGTACAAGAAATTTCATTACAAATTATGGGCAATAACGGTCAATATCGGCCAATAACGGTCAAAGTCGGTCAATAACGGTCAACGGCTCACCTTTTCTTCGTACCTTTGCTGTCGCTAAGGTACTTCCGCTCGACCATACAATTAAAACGAGTTTTATTGTATCGTGCTCGCTTAAACGTACCTTTGCATCGTGTTAGAAAGAGGAAATCATCGAGTTGAAAGTCCGGAGTCAACACGTTGAGGAACTTCATCCGACACTTCGCCCTGAGCGCAGGGAGAAGAAAACAATTGAAATATTGAACAGAATTGGAGTACTCGGAATAAGAATCCTTTTCAGCAAACTTTTTTCTAAAAACTTATAGGTATTGGAAAAGTTTTTCTATCTTTGCAATGGAGACGAGTTGAATAACTCATGAAAACATGATGAAGAAGAGGCTTTTTTTCATTCCTTTCCTGCTCACGGCGATGATGTTGTGGAACTGCACGGAAACGGTCGACACCTCTGCCCGCTATGTGTTCAAGGGGAATACGATATCAGACTATCTGTCGAAAAACAGCCAGTTCAGCGAATACTGCAGGCTGCTGAATGAGGTCAATGTGAGCAAGGTATCGGAGACAAGAGTCTTCCAACTCCTTTCCGCTCGCGGGCACTTCACAGTCTTTGCTCCCACCAATGACGCCATCCAGGCTTATCTGGACACGCTGGTTGCCGACGGGGTGATAGAATATCCCTCCTGGGAGGCGTTTGACGACAGCGTTGAGCTGGACTCCATCCGGCGGGTTATTGTACTGAACAGCATCATCGACTCAGGCGACGACGAGGAAGCCTATCAGACGTGGGACCTCCCTGTAAGAAGCGGATGGGAGATGGTGCGGACCAACATGAACGACCGCAAGCTTTCCGTCTACTATACAGACCAGCCCGACGACATCCTGATCAACGGCCTCTGGCCCATCAATTATGTGAACCGCGACATGCGCATGCTCAACGGCGTGATCCACCAGATGGATGAAGTGGTGGCGCCCCGCACCATCACCGCTGCCGACTATCTTTGGGAGATTGTGAAGGAGAAACGCGAGGGGTATCTCGTCATGGCCCGTGCGATTGAGGCGTGCGGTCTCCTGGACACGCTCAGGGCTTGGCGCGACGAGGCATACGAGACGCTGCGGCTGACGGGTGTAATAACGGATTTGGATAACATCAACAGCATGGGGTTTGCCGACAGCGGACGGGCTTACGCGCCTGAGCACAGGCTGATTGGCTTCACCATCTTTGCTGAGCTCGACAGTTTCTGGCGCGAGCAGGGCCTCGACCCCGCAGATCCTGACCTCCTGCCCAAACTCCTGCAATGGATTCAGGAAAACCACCTCTATTCAGACGGCGACGTCTTCACCACAGACAAGAACTATTCCAGCCCAGAGAACCTGCTCTATCAGTGGGTGACCTACCACATGCTCCCCATGCGCATCTCCTCGAACATGCTGGTCATCCACCACAACGAGAGCCGCTTCAAGCTGAGCAACCCTGCGAAACTGGGCATGGCCAGCGAGGAACTTTACACCACGATGGGAAAACGACGTCTGATCAAAATCTATGAGAGCGAGGAGAGCCAGGGAGTCTACCTGAACCGCTTCCCTGTGCTTGACTGCGGACGAAACGGCAGCGGAGGCGAGCTGAGCTGCGCTGAGGACAAGCGGGGCCTTCGCGTGGGAGCCGACCAGAAGGAAGCTGTGCTGAGCGACATCATCAACTGCTGCATCTATCCCTTGGATGGTCCGTTGGCCTATACGGATCAGGTGCGCGACAACCTCCACAAACAACGCTTGCGCATCGATGCGATGGGGATGCTGCCAGAAGCCATGACCAACGGCATACGGAAGCGAGCCTCTGAGGACCAGCGCTACCAGCAGGTCTATATCCCCAAGCATACCATCTACCAGTATTTCAACGACATGTGGATGAACGAGGACTGCAACATGGTCTACTTCAACGCCTACCGCTACGGATGGCCAGGCAAGAACGGAGACGAGATGAAGGCCGTGGGACGATACGAGGTGACCTACCGCCTGCCGCCCGTTCCGCGTCAGGGCATCTATGAGCTGCGCTATGCCATCATCGCTACTGACAGGCGAGGCGTAGCACAGGTCTATTTCGGCTCTGACTTCGACAAGCTGCCTGTGGCAGGCATCCCTATGGACTGGACCATTCCGCCACAGAATCCCATCACGGCGTGGGAAAAAGATACGGAGGACAAAGACTACAATGCGGAGATTGACAAGCGCATGCGCAACAACGGCTACATGAACGGCGACAAGAGCAACTGTGTGCTGGGCGACCCAAACAACTCCCTGCGCGAATACACGTGGGCGATGCGCCGCATCCTCCTGCGCCAGTACATGGACCCAGAGAAGACTTACTACATACGCATGAAGTCCGTCCTCGACACGGATGCCAAGGAATTCTACATGGACTACATCGAGCTCTGCCCCAAGGAAGTCTTCGACAATCCTGAGACTCCAGAAGACATTTGGTAAACCGTCTGCCTACTCTTCCAGCCGTATGTCCAGAATCTGGGCATAATGGCGAGGCTCCAAGGTGAGGACGAGGCTGCCTTTCCTTACCTCAGCAGGAATCTGCTCGCCAGCGAAACTCACTTTGGCTGACCTGACGCCTGAGGGAACGGGCATCCAAACCTCTGGCTGGCCATAGGCGCGAAGACGATAGTGATGCGTGTCACCATCCACAGGCGCAAAGGTCAACTCTGTGATGCGCTGAGGGCCAAAACGGTACTTGCGGCCATCCAACGTGATTCCGTCGCAATGCTGGCCAAGGAAGGTGGTGAGCAGGCCGTCGCGAACAGAGAATCCCATCGTGAGGCGACCCTGATAGGTGACTCGATGACCGTTGACGCGCGCCTCCTGGAGGCTCATGCTGTCGGAGGGCAAAGGATTGGCTGCCAGCACCTGGGCGTCGTACGCTGGATCGCGAGAGAAACCGCCTGCCCAGTTCTCCACATGATGGCGATAGTGGTTCACGACCATCGTGGTGCCGTTGGGGAAGGTGGTGACGAAGTAGGGAGTGGTACGCGAGAGATACGTGGGATTATCGTTCACACCCTTGAACGTCCCTGTGCTGGGATAGGCTCCACAGGCATTCAGGACTTCGAAGAGGGTGCGCGTCTCGTAGCCCAGGCTCTCGCTCTGGTCATCGCGTGGACGGAAGCCGCAGAAACATGCCAGTCCTCCCTTGGAATACTTGCGGAGGGTGCCCACAACGGCTCCATCCATCGTGGCTACCGTCTCTGTCCCTTCGGCTGGCTCAACGCTGAAGATGTGGTCCACCAGGAAATTGGACAGGATCTCCTGGGAGGGAACCTGGCTGAAGGAACCGCTGAACGTGATGCGATGGCCTGCTTTCTCCTCTCCCACGCTCATCTGCGGCTGACAGGTAACCCCAAACAGGCTCTGCCACTCCTGAAGACACTCTGCCCCACCCTTGTCGAGAACGGCTGGAGAACTGCACCAGATAACCTTGCCGCCAGCTTCCACAAAGGAGCGGAGCTTCTGGATCAGTCCTTCGTCAGGAAGGGGAGCAAAGGGTACCACGATGGTCCCATACTGCTTCTGGCACACCTGCATGTGTCCGTCCTGCGTCAGGGTTCCCAACTTCATCAGCTGGTCGCTGGTCAGATAATTGGCATAGCCGTATTGCGTCATCCAACTGCCGAAACTGGGATTCATGGCTACCAGGTCCATCGGATAGATCATCAGCACCTCGATGTCGCGAATCACGTTCCCTGTGACCATCTGATAATGGAAAGGAGGCTGGCATCCAAAGGCATAGTTGATGGCCATGCGGCGCTCATACGAGGCGGAAGGCATTCCCCAAGCGGCAGCATAGGCATTGGGGTACTTGTTGATGACTGCGATGGAGGCTGCCATAGCGGCACCATAGTAGTCGCGATCGAGCCAACCGCCCTCGCAGAAGTCATTGCCTGTGGGCTGCAGGTACTCGCCCCACTTGAAGTAATCATAGCAGGCGGCTGCTGCCTGGTGGACCGTATTGCTCCAAAGGAAATTGGGAGTGTACTCGTAACTGTTGGCATAGGTGGGATGGAGAGAATGCCAGTAGTCGATGGTGGGAGACTGTGCCCACGAGGCATGTGCGCTGGTGCGGAGCTCGTGTCCAAAGAGCTGCTCGCCATAGTGCTTTGCTTCCTTGAAGAGGTCCACCACGCTGTTCTGAAGCAGATGATAGTAGCGGTCGCGCAAAAGGGCTGTGCGGAACACGTCGCCCACCTCCTTGCCCTTCACATACTCCACAGGAATCTCGCCTGTCACGCTGGCGGAATGGGTGGGTTGGTAGACGAAATAGAGCAGGTAGCGCTCGTCGAAGGGTTGCTTGTAGCGCTCTTCAAAGACCTTTTGCATGGAGGGCGTCAGATAGCGCATGTTCAGCTGTCCATCCTCGTGATGTCCAAAATAATTCCAATCCTGCTGGATGTGCATCTCGTCGCTGTAGAGCGACATCAGGTTGACTCCATAGTCGTGGTACTTCTTGAGGAGGTTCTTCAGAAAGGGCAAGGCGTCCTGAGCGAAATAATCCATCTCCTGAGTCTCGTACTCCAGGAGGACCATCACACGGTCGTATCCCTGGAAGGCGGGCTCTTCTCCATAGACGCGCAAAAGCAGGTGGAAGGAATTCCCATGCAGGGAATCCAGCACTTCATAACTGACATTCTGCAAAGGTTGGATGTCGTTGGGATCGACGCAATACTTCCCTTCGAAGATTTCCTGGGATTTGAACGCATAGGCTCGCACGCCCACTAGTTTCAGCGTGGTCCTGCCCTTGTTGTTGTTCCAAGTGGTCTGCTGCCACATCTCCATGCTGAAACGACCTGTCGAGCGGTTGCGCCGCCCCACCTTAAAGGCTACCCAGCGGCCTGTATTGCCTGTCTGATGATGGTAGGCCTGCCCTAGTTCCAAGGGACTAAGCAGACTCAACTCGAGCCCCATCCCGTTGCCTTCCTTCTCGACAAACTTGCTGATGCGCGACACTTTCTCGACGTACTCGTCCATATCAGGGGTGAGCAGACGCGTCGTATTGGCATCATCGCGATACTGGCGGAAGAACTCGTCGAAAGCCAAAGCGAACTCCCTGTTCCCTTGCCGCTTGTTGGACTCCACCACTTCGCGAAGGCTCTGGAAGCTCTTGGTGAGTCCTGTTGTGTTGTCGATTTTCTTGTCTGGATCATCCGCCAGATCCGTCAGCTGCTGGTCACTCGTCAGGATGATGGCTTGAGCTCTCACGCTCATGCAACCCATCCAACACAGCGCCATCATCAGCGCCACACCTCTCTTCAGACTATACTTTTCCATACGCTACAGATTCAGGTTTTACTTTTCACGATATCGCTGACAAATTTACGCATTTTTATTTTAATGATGCAGGAAAGACACGAAAAAAGGACTGAAAACCTGCAGGTCCCAGTCCTTTTTCTGTCTATGCGAGCAATCGATTGTACTATTCTTTCTTAGGTGCCGCAGCTGTCGTGTCTGCTGGAGCGGGAGCAGGAGTGGACTCGCCTGAGGGCACAACCTTGTCGAACTTCATGCCCACGTAGAGGCCCTTCACGTTCTTGATTGAGCTGAGCAGGTCGGCAAAGGAATCGTCTGAATTGGTGGCATTTGAATTGAGGTAGGAAAGCATGGCAAGCATCTTCTCAGCACTTACGGTCAGCTGAAGCGTGTTGCCGTTCATCTTGGCATTCACTTTGGCATTATAATCCTGCTGAGTGAAAACCACACAACTGTCCTCCACAGCCCACGTGAATTCATCCGTCTTGTCGTTGTTGGTCACGCTGCCCTTCTTGTCCTCCTTCAGGGTCACAGAGAACTTTCCTGGCTTGATGCCCCACTTCTCGAACTGGGCCTTCAGCACAGGCTCCACCTTGCTGCTTACAGCTTCTCCGCCAATGTCGCTCAACAGGTTCTTCGTCTCGACAGTCACACACGGCTGGGTGTATGCCCATGTTCCCACCAGGACGCTGTCGTTCACAGTCTTCATCTTCTCCACGCCAGTCAGGATGCTTGTTACGGCACTCACTTTCTTGTTGTTGGAATTGGCCAAAGCTGTTGAGGCAGCATTCTTCAAGGTTCCCAACAGAGCCGACTGAGCCAGCGATATTTGAGGCAGCGCCATCATCAGGGCAACTGCAAGAGCCATTTTCATTCTGGATTTCTTCATACGATGTCTTTTTCTTGATTCTAACACGTTAATACTTTAGTTTCTACTTGTTGATTTCAACGATGCAAAGATAGGAGATTTCTCCCAAACGAGGTTTGTCTGTTAGGATTTTTTCACACACATGACCAAGTCAACGGATTCTATTTAGGAGTTTTTTACTTTAATGGACATCTCCTGTCGAATAAAAAAGTGCCTCATTGCCTGAAAATCACACTACCGCTTGCCTGATGGGTGGCAAGGACCAACACTTCAGCAATCTGCACATGCGCAGGCGCACTGGCAGCATAGAAGACAACATCGGCTATATCATCGCCCGTCAGAGGCTGGATGCCACGATAGACGGTCTCTGCCCGCTCATCATCCCCATGAAAGCGCACGTTCGAGAAATTCGTCTGCACCAAGCCTGGTTTCACGTTGGTCACTCGAACTGACGTTGGGGCCAAATCGATGCGGAGTCCGTCCGTCAAGGTCTTGACAGCCGATTTAGTGGCACAATAGACACCTCCGCCCGCATAGGCCGCATCGCCTGCCACAGAGCCTATGTTGATCACGTGTCCACGATTGCGCTCCACCATGCCAGGAACAATCAGTCGAGTCATCGTCAGCAGGCCTTTGATGTTGGTGTCTATCATCGTTTCCCAGTCATTCTGGTCTCCTTCGTATTCTGGCTCCAGGCCCAAAGCAAGACCTGCGTTGTTGACCAGCACGTCGATTTCCTTCCACGCTGGAGGCAAACTCCCAACCGCTGCAACTGCTTCTTCCCTATCCCTCACGTCGAAGCAGAGCGTCAGCACCGCTGCCTCAGTCTTGTTCTCCAGCTCGCGGGCCAATGCCTGCAACCTGTTCTCTCGACGCCCTGTCAGAATCAGGTTGTACCCTCCTGCAGCAAACTTGCGGGCACACCCCTCGCCTATTCCACTCGTCGCACCTGTGATGAAAGCTATTCTCTTGTCCATACGCTTATGATAAATAAGGATTGATGACCGCCAACAACTGCTGCAGGGAGAGCGCTCCACTCTGCCTCCACAACTGTTGGCCGTTGCGGAAGAGCATCAGCGTGGGAACGGCCTGCACTCCGTATTGCATAGCGGTCTGCTGATGTTTGTCTATATCGACCTTGATGATGCGGATGCTCTCGCCCAGCTGACGTTTCAGGTTCTCGAGCACAGGATGCATCGCCTTGCAAGGGCCACACCAGGTGGCAAAGAAATCGACCAGCACAAGGCGGTCTGAGGAAATCACGTCATTGAATGTCTCCATAGCAGAATGCTTTTCCATTAATTCGCGTCTTCTACGACTTCCAGCTCTCCAAGGGCAAAGGATCCGTCATCCTTGAGAGTTACGCTGGCGGAAAGTGTTGGCATATCATCGTATGTGAGAACAAGCCCCGTCGTGAATTTCACGCCAGGTGTCACATGAACAGAAAGGCTCTCGCCTGTCAGGTCATACCTGATTTGCTCTCCTATCCAAACAGGATTCTCCTCATCGAAGCCTCCCATATCCGTTGTATGGTTGGTAGAGACACACAGCTCCTGCTCGCCATCATAGAACGTGATGCGCTCCCCATTGATGCTGTAGCCCAGCCGTTCCAGGAGAGCCTGCTGCACATCATAGGGGTCCAGGGAGGAGACGATGTGAGCCGAATTGTCGTCGCTGAAGCGGAACTTATGGAGCCGCTCCACCAGCACTCCTGTCCCTTCCATATCCCCACAGGAAAGCCAAAGGACGTCCTCCTGGGCATCATATCGTGCAGCAGGATTCTTTCCATGATGGAGGTCAGGCAGCTTGGTCGACTCCTTGTCCTTGGTAACAATGATGCCGAATCCTTCAGAAGAAACATCCGGATTGCAGTTCACCAGACTCCACACGCTGACATGATTCTCTCTGTCGTCGAGAACATTCTCGAAACGGTCGATGAAGGCACGATGGATCGCCTCGTAAACAACCGCTGGCGCTGTATCGTTGGGAAGCTTTTCATCCAACACTCCAGACACAGGGAGGATTTCAACACGTTCTTCCTTGCAACTCGACACGTTGAAACCTGCGACACAACACGTCGCGATGGCCAACATCATCCATAATCCCGTCTTTCTCATATCATTCATTCTTCTTTAAGTCTGCATAAGCCTCACCCATCAGCAGGTGTTCGCCCATATGAAGCAACTCAACTTCCACACCACGCTGAAAGATCAGCACGACGTCTGAGCCTCCAAAAAGGAAATACCCCATCTCGTCGCCTCGATGGAGAGTTTGTCCCACATGGAGCGAAGGAATCCAGTTGCACGAGCAGATCTGCGACATACCGACTGGCAACATGGCTACCAGGCCATACTCCTCGTTCTCGATGATGGCACACGAGCGAGTCTCCACCATCTGGAATCCCATATCGTTGGAATAGTAGTAGAGCTTCTCCTCATCGTCCCACAGCGTGTATCCTCCACCTGCTGCCACGCCTGGAATCTTGCGCAGCTCACGCAATATGCCATCCACAGGCGCATGATAGCGGTGGTAGTCGTTCACGTCGAGGAACGTATGAGTCAGCGTTCCGCCAGCAAAAGCATCCTTGTACTTCGAATCCTCGCCAATAAGCTGGCCTATGTCGGAAAGTTTTGCTGTCTTGATCTGCAGGTCAGATGGGTACTCGAGCTGGTTGTTGTCATTGATGGCGAATGTAGTCTTTGGCCACGAATCAACTGGCGACACCACATCTGCCTCAGCTATCGGCCTCATGTCAGGAGAAGCGAGCTCGCGGGCGAAGAACTCGTTGTAGGTGTGCCATTGATTCCCCTTTCCATACCAGCCATAGGTGAGTCCCCAGTCAGGATCATCAGCCACCATCCTATAATATCCATCGTTCCAGCTTTCCTCACTCGAAAGCCATTCTCCCCACGATTGTGCATAGGTGGTGAGCCACGAGGAGAAAGGCTCGACGAACTCCACTGTGGGATAGTAGAAGCCACGTCCCTTCAACTCTTCCAACGGCTGGTCGACAATGAACCAGAAGTATCCTATTCCCTGGTCAGTACGTCCATAGAGGGACTGTCCGTAGGAGTGGGGAGCCTTATGAATCATCACGTCCCAAGGGAGCTGGCGAATGTTCCAATCCACGAAGTCATAGAATTCCGTAAGCGATTGAGCAGGATTATAGCGTCGATCAGGATTTATCTCAGCCGCCTGGCGGATAGCGTGCTCCAGCAATCCTTTCACCTCAGCGTTCTTGTTGCATATATCGATAAGTGCCCACACGGCCTCTGTGTGCTCCTCTTTCGGTTGGGGATCAGGCAGATCGTAATCAGTACAGGCGGTAAGGTAACCACAGAGGACGAGGATAAGGAGTTTCCAAAGTTTGTGTTGTTTCATTTCAATTCATTATTTGCTTGACAGGGAAAGTAAAATAAGTATCAGGGAAAGGCTCATTCTTGAGCGTAAAGTGCCACCATTCAGATTCGATGGCCCTGAATCCGTGGCGGAGCATAGCCTGACGAAGTATCATGCGATGCTGGAACTGCTCTGGAGTAATGGAACGTCCCATAGGACTTTTCTGGTTGTCACCCGTATATTCCTCCGTATCAGGATTTCCGCAGAAGTCAGGATGGCTCTCAGGTCCAAACCAGTCGAAGGTGCCACCCATATCGAGTTCCTTTTCCGTATTCATGTCGAAAAGTGTCAGGTCGACGGTAGAACCACGTGTATGGCCGCTCCTTTCCATAATGTATTCCTGTTCGAAAAGAACAGATTTGTCCAAATCAGGATAGAAATAGAGCTTCATGAGCGTGTCAGGCACATCCTTCGACCAGCGCACGAAATGATCCACACCCTTTTGTGGACGGTAGGCATCGTAGATTTTCAAGCGGTAACCCAGCTTCATCACGTCGCCGCTCACAGCCTTCAAACTGTCAGCAGCCACTTTGGTGAGCAGGGCTGTAGGCTCGAGATAGCCATCGATACGCTGCCCCACGAAGTTGTACGTGCTGAAGTATCGTATCTCCAAAATGGCATCAGGGACGACATCCGCAAGCGTCACGAACTGGCTCATGTCCTCAGTAGGACTGACTGGTAAAGTCCTATCCTTATTGATGCAGCGTTTAAGCAGGAAGAAGCAAATGATTGAAAGGGAGACAATAATCAACCTTGCCAATACTGCATTTGTTCGTCTCATAGTCTTTTTCTTTTGGTTTTCTATGATTCCTGCTATCAAATCATCTCTATTTTCCCTTGAGATTCCATTCTGCCTGAATACTGTAGGGAACTCCGTTCAAGACATCCAGGCGTCCGCTGTACTGAGTGCCATAGGGCGTCTGAGTGGACTCCACCGTCGTGTTGCAAAAGACAGAGACGAAGAGACGGCCAGCTGGAGGATTGGGGATGATGAGCGTCTTGTCGCATCCTGCACCAGCATGCTTGTATGTGGCAGTCTCGAGATAGGCATACTCATTTGGCTGTGCCAGCAGGAAAAGGTCGAAATTCACAGTACCAGGCTTAGGCTTCAGAATAATCCTAAGAGTGTCTGCATCATGGGGCACATCCACTGTGAAATGGTGGTACTGACGGTCTCCAATAGCTGTGAAGTCAGGATCGTTGTCGCGAGTCTTCCTGTACATCTCACGCTTCTGTCCATTCAGGAGAACTCCCTTCAGGCGTGGAGCAACGGTACCCTCCATCGCATATTTCACCATCGAAAGCATCAGATCCAGTTTCTCGCCACTTCCCACAAACTCAGGGTGGGAGCCGCAAAGGAGGACACGACCTGTGTGGTCATCTGCCTTGTAAGCCCAGATGGCAGGTAGCCCTTGAATATCCCGCTTGAGCTTCAAATCCCTGCCTGTCACCTCGTAGCGTGCCAGAATCTCCGTTCCTTCTGGCCACAGGGTATCCGTCACGGCAAATCCACCTCCATTATGGTATACGCTGTCCACCTGATGATCTCCTCCAAAGTCATAAAATCGAAGCAGAGGCGCATTTTCCTCGATGGTCAGGTTGGTTTGGGAGGTCTCGAGTCCAGTACTGATGGTCAAGCCTGGCCAGATGCCCAGATAGGCATCGAGATACTTCAACGCAGAATCTCCCTTGACAGCTCGACTTCCCAGGAACATACCAGCGCAGTCGCCCACGTAACTCCCTCCATTGCGAACATATTCGCGATAGCGGTTGCGTCCATCCTCGCCCAGCGAGCGTCCGTGTCTGGCGGCTGCTCCACCATTCATGAATACCATGCGAAAACGAGGCTGCCCATCAGGGAAGAGCAAGGCGCCATTCTCGTCGAGAGGATTGCCCACAATGAACTGGCGCTGCATGAGGGTGTCGATAGCGCTGTAAGTGGTTGTGTCGCGCCCCTTCTGTGCTGTGCAGAGAAACGACTCCCACTGGAGTTGCATGAAACGTGCAGAGGGCAGATAGTCGCGCGAGGACACATTGATGCCTCCATCCACAAAAAGGTCCTTGTAGAAGCCTTTCGTGTTGTCAGAAACAGGTTCCTGAGCGACAGCCTCAGCTTTGGCTTTAATCTTTCTCGCTCCTTGGGTCGGCATACCAACCATCATGCAGGAGAGAATGGCAAAGATGCAGAAGAGGCTTTTTCTTCTGTTCCACACTTTTATAAACATGTGACGCATGTGCATATACCATATTATTTATATTGTTACTTTTCCTTGTTCTTCTATAATCGTATGCAAAGTTACGATTTTTTTTAATTATCCAATAGTTTTCAAAAGTTTTTGCTGGAAATCTCAAGCAACTGCCCCATTCTACTGCTATTGCCAAGTCACCTATACATCAACTCCACAAACACAAGATTTTCTTTTTTCTGATGGGAATGCTTGGAAGTATGGCAATATTTTTGTAACTTTGTGACCTAAAACACGAAACATAATCCATTGCAAGAAATGACACGTAGAAAATTATATCTCATAGGATTGCTGCTGACGCTGGTTTGCACTATCAGCTGGGCAACCGATGGCCCCACGAATGCCAAAGTACTCGAGTTTTATGCTGGAGCCAACGGTTTGAAAGGCAGTGCGTTGAAAACGAAGATGTATGAACTGATCAA
>JAEEGF010087445.1_pt1 | contig 52389 bp, 30 predicted proteins | sample 9134171 | NCBI WGS metagenome assembly JAEEGF01 (sample SAMN16246542, study PRJNA631951) | gut metagenome | biome: gut microbiome; feature: rumen; material: AP-attached | host: Bos | place: Iran: Karaj | collected 2018-10 | reverse complement strand
TCGTAGCAAGGGAGGCAAGGATATAGGATGGCATGAATGCCCCCGCCGCCAACCCCTCCCCTTGAAGGGAGGGGATGGCTGCGCATTGAGCTACGTGAAGGGAGGGGATGGCTGCGCATTGAGCTACGCTGCGGCCAGGGCAACGCCCCTGCATCATGGCATCCCCACCACCCAAAGCCCCGTAGAACAACAGATTCTTGTGCATCGGGTCTGTCGTCCCTCGGCACTCATTATGCAGGGCAAGAAGTTTTTTTGAAAAAAAAACCGCAAAAGTGTTGCGTTTACATTTTTTTTATTATCTTTGCACCCAATAACGCGTCAATAATGACAAAAAGACCCGAAAAAATGATTTGAGACCAAATACCATTTTCTTAATTAACAACCTATTTACTAACAATTTTAAAAAAACCAATGCTTATGAAATTTTCAAAACTACTCGTTTTGAGTGCACTATTAGCTGCATCAGTCAGTAGTGCAAAGGCAGGGGTTCCCGACGGAGTCTGGACCATGCAGGATCCGCAGGGACTGGAGTTTACGACGTTTACCGACGACGGTACTCGCTACTATCTCTACAACCCCACCACAAAGATGTTCTTCTCCAGCGGTAACGGATGGAACACGCAGGCCAGCCTTAGAACTTTCGGTATGGAGATGTGGCTTCAGGAAGCTACTGAGGCCGATGCACCCGAAGGCTCCTATGAGCTGTGGGACAACAACGTCAACAACAGTGCCCGCAACACTGGTGAGCACAACATCTTCACCGACGACGGCAATGCCTCGTGGGTAGACCACGGCACACAGGGCAACTACTCGTGGGCCTATGAGATTGTGGGCGACTGCGTCCGTTTCCAGAACGTGGCACTCATCGCCGACAAGCCTGAGTTTACCGGCATGTACCTGGGCTTTGACGGCACCTTCGTCACGGCCGGCAACACAGCTAGCGACGGCAACCATCGCGATGCCTACACCGCCATCCTGCGCCATGTTGACCCCTCTGCTCCGGGCGTCAGCGTTGACTGGAAGGCTGTAACCCCAGAGTCGTATGAGGCTTTTGTTGCAAGCGAAGGCTATCAGGCATACACCGAAGCTGCCAAGCAGTACATTGCTTCGATAGGCTTGAAGGTTGCCATTGAGGAGGCAGAGAAAATCTATATTGATGTGACAGCCGCACTGGTTATCTACACCAATACTGCCAGCACTGCTGACCAGATGATGACTGCCACCAGCGACCTGAACAAGCTCATCGACGCAAAGAAGAAGCTGCAGGCTGCCATCGAGGACTACGAGGGCAAGGGCTTCTCTGCTACTGGCGATGCCAAGGCCGTGCTCACCAATCCGCAGGCCACCTTGGCTGAGGTAGAGCAGGCTCACAAAGACCTTGACGCTGCCTTCATAGAATGGGGCAAGTCACAGGCTTCTGTCGAGAATCCCAGCAACATGACGACGATGATTGTCAACTTCAGCTTCGACAACGGCGACTGCACCACTGGCTGGAGCGGCACTGCCTTCGGTCGCGGCGGCACGGTCTCCGACGGTGCTGAGCACTACAACAAGACCTACGACACCTATCAGAAGATTTCGGGACTGGCTCCCGGTATCTATGCTGTGGGCGTGAATGGCTACTATCGCGCTGGTAACTTCGGCGGTGATGCAGAGAATCACTGGCTGGCCAACGACGCTGCCTCGAAGGCTGCCAAGTTCTATGGCGTGGTGGGCGACAACTACTTCGAGACTTCCATCGCCAACGTGTTAAGCGGCGCACAGCCTGAAAATCAGAACGTAGGCGACGTGGCTGTGAACTACACCGACGAGAACGGCGACCCCGTCACCGTTTATGCTCCTAACACCATGGCTGCTGGCGACTACTACTTCCACACCCTGCATCAGTATGCCAACAAGCTGTATGTCGCAGTTGACGAGGCCGGCGAGCTGACCATCGGCGTGAAGAAGCCTACCACCATTGGCGGCGACTGGTCGATGTTCGACGACTTCTCGCTCACATTCTTCGGCAACGGTGCCGACGCATGGAAGCTCTTCCTCGAAGACGGATGGAACTACGAGGAGCTGGAGCTCGACGAGGATGAGGTGCTCTTCACGGCATCCTATCTCGAGGCTTACAATGCAATAGCTACGCAGGACCTCAGCTCGCTGAACACTCCCGAGCAGATCAAGGCTGCTCTGGCTGAAGTGAAGGCTGCTTACGATGCTCTGCAGAAGAACATCGACCTGTGGAAGCAGTGGAAGGCTGCTGTGCAGAAGACCAACGACCGCGTGACCGACCTCGGCTGGACCGACCCCTGGACCATGCAGGACGGCGTGGCCGACTATCTCTATGAGGTAGAGGACATCGAGATGGACCGCGAGCTGACCAACGAGGAGCTGGAGGCTGAGATTGCCAAGATTGCTGCCCTGATTGAGGCTTGCGAGAAGTTTGCTAAGGAGAACCTGAAGCCCGGCACCGACGTGACGTTCTACATTAAGAATGCTGACTTCGAGGGTGGAATAGCAAGTGCGTCTAATCCCTCCGGACTTACTGCTTCGGGCGACATGAATGATGACGGCAGCTATGGAACCGCTGAAGGTTGGCATGCCGACAAGACACGCAAGGGTAACTTTACTCCCGGTCCTCTCGGCTCTGACTTAGACCAACTTATGATTAATGCCATCGGCAAGACCAACCATTGCTTCGAAGCATGGCACTGCTGGGGCTTCGACCTCTGGCAGGAGGTGAACGACCTGCCCGCCGGTGTCTATCAGCTTGAAGTGCAGGGCTATGTGCGTAACGAGGGCAACGCGACAAACATTCCTGTGAAACTCTACCTGAACAATATGATGACCGACTTCCCCGACGTGTCATCTGAGGAGGTGGCCCCCGAGCACTACCTCGAGGACGGCACACTGCCCGTCATTGAGAGCTGGTCGTGGTCGAACAACTATCCTAACTCCATGGGTGGTGCCAGCCTTTGCTTCGAGTGGGGCATGTACAAGAAGAGCGCCTTCGGACTGGTGAAGGAGGGCGAGCCCATGCGCATCGGCGTGAAGAGCGTGGATATGAACTCACACTGGTGGTGCATCTGGGATAACTTCAAGCTCACCTATCAGGGCTTCCTGCCCGAGTATGTGAAGCCTGCCCTGCAGGAGGCTGTGGCCACTGTTAACATCGAGGGCCTGCTCATTGGCGCCGATGTGAGAGCCAATGTGGAGAAGCTCTTGGCCGACGCCGAGGCACTCATGGCTGAGACTCACGACAGCGACGATACTGCTTGGGGCCATGCCATGTACGACCTGCTGGATCAGATCTACGACGTGAAGCCCGCTGTCGACGCTTCCGTGATTCTGTTCGATAAGCTGAGTAAAGCCCTCACTGAACTCGAGAACGCTATGTATGAGGCTGTGGCCAGCGCTGATGTGCAGAATGAGGCTGCCGCTCTGAAGGCTGAGGTGGAGAACGGTATCTTCAACGAGACCTTCACCGACGCACAGGCTCAGGAGTACATCGACAAGATCAACGTGATGATGACCCGCCTGGTTCTGCCCGACTTCTCAGGCGCCAGCGACCAGAATCCTGTTAACATGACTGCAGCCATCAAGTCGGCCAGCTATGAGGCTCTCAACGAGTACGACGAACTGATCAGCACCGACGCCGGCTGGACTGGCAACAACGACTTCCTGGGCATCAACGACGACCAGAAGGCTGCTTGCGCTATGGAGGCCTACTTCAAGCCCATCGACCTCTATCAGGACATCATCGGCCTGCCCGAGGGTACTTACATCCTGCAGGTTGACGGTCTCATCGAGATGGCTGCCGTGAACTATGAGCACTCCACTCAGGAGCGCTTCGACGACAACTATCAGGTATGGACAGCCGACAAGAACGCCTCCGCTGCATTCCTCTATGGCTCCAACGGTACTGGCGAGATCTTCTCAGCTCCTATCACCAACCTGATGAACGGTGCTCCCTCTGGCGAGGAGAAGCCCGACTTCAACGACGACCTGGCTTGGGAAGAGACAGTGGCCGTGACGCTTGACGAGACCACATACTGGTGGCCCACCTCACTGCGCAGCGCTCGCGCATTCCTCGACCTCGGCAAGGCTGAGACGGAGGATGGCCGCATCGAAGGCGCATTCACCAGCAAGGTGGTGCTGAAGGTGAACGAGGACGGCAAGCTGCGTGTTGGCATCAAGAAGGATCCTCAGCCCACCAATGTTTACTGGGTGGTTTGGGACGACTTCCGCCTCTACTACTACGGAAAGAACAGCACGAAGGGCCTGAGCGGCAACCCGCTGTCAGTGGAGAGCATCGCCGTGGCACAGCCCGTGAAGGTGGAGTTCTTCACCCTCGACGGCCGCAAGACCACCAACGTGCAGAAGGGTATCGTCATCCAGAAGATCACTCTCGACAACGGCACCGTCGTGGTTCGCAAGGTTCGCAAATAGTAATAATGTTTGCGCACGCGCACACGCACGCATGAGTATTAATAATGTAAAGAACATTTAGCTCGATAAGGATTGGTGGCGGCAGAAAATGCCGTCGCCAGTCCTTCGTTTTTTTATTATAAGGCCCAAAAGCCCACAAAACCCACAAAACCCACAAGGCCCACAAAGCCCACAAAGCCCACAAAGCCCCACAAGCCCCCCACAGAAGCCGCTTTCGGCTTCCCCTCCATCAGAAAACCCTCCAGTCCGCAGTGGCGGTCTGACTACATAAAGAACTAACAACTATATAAACAATTTCCATACTATGAGACGAACCTCTATCATCAAACCTGCACGGAACATGACTGCCGCCTGCACGCTGATGATGGTTGCCGCCATGCTCACCACCTCGTGTAAGGACGAGGTGCTGAGCGGACAGCCCGAGTGGCTGGGCAACTCCATCTACGAGCGCTTGCAGGAAGAAGGCAACTACCAGACCGTGATGAAGCTCATCGACGACCTTGGGCAGCACGAGGTGCTGGCACACACTGGCTCGAAGACGCTCTTCGCTGCCGACGACTCGGCCTACGGCGTGTGGTTCCGCAACAACAACTGGGGCGTGAAGAGCTATGACGACCTCTCTTTGGCGCAGAAGAAGCTGCTGCTGAAGAACGCCATGATCAACAACGCCTACCTCATCGAGCTGATGTCTAACGACAAGGCTAAGAGCGACAACTCCACACCATTGGAGGGAAGGGCCATGCGCCGCGAGACGGCAGTGTCCATCTACGACTCCGTCTACATCATGCCGCCATCGAAGTTCCCGGCTGCAAAGGCATGGGACGAAGTGCGACAGCGCAACAAGCCCATCCCCATCATGTGCGACATCACCGAGCCGCCCATGATTCATTTCCTGCCCGCCTTCATGCAGTATCACAAGATAACGGATGAAGACCTGGCCATACTGACCAACCAGCAGGCCAAGTCGACGGCAGAGGCGTGGGTCAACGGCAAGCGCGTCGGCGTACGCGACATCACCTGCAAGAACGGTTACATACAGAAGGTGGACGGCGTCATAGAGTCGGCACAGAACATGGCGCAGATCATGCACCAGCATCCCAACATGTCGCTGTTTACCAGCCTCGTAGACCGTTTCTCGGTGCCCGTGCCCGACGTGGACGAGAAGGGCGGATTCGGCACGTTCAGCAGCGAGTACAACCGACTCTACAATCGCGAGGACACCGTCTACGTGCTCGCCTATTATGCCAACCGCTATGCCAACAACAGAATCTTGTCAGAAGCACAGGACAAGAACGACTGCGGCGGCCAACTCGTCTTCGACCCGGGCTGGAACCAGTATGTCGACTCCAAGCTCGACATCACCCTGCACAACGATGCCGGCGTGATGATTGTTCCCACCAACGATGCCCTTAACCGCTTCTGGAACAACGAGGGCCGCGCCCTGCAGGATGAGTTCGGCTCGTGGGACGAGGTGAACATGAAGGTGCTCACGTCGCTGGTGCGCAACCATCAGCTCAGCTCCATCACCGCCGCAGTGCCGTCGAAGTTCCACACCGTGCTCAACGACGCCTTCGAGCCGCTCGGCATCACGAAGGAAGACATCGACTCGTGCTTCGTGGGCTGCAACGGCGTGGTGTACATGACCAACAAGGTGTTCATGCCTGTGGAGTTCGTCTCCGTGCTTTCGCCCGCCTCGTTCCACAACCAGACGATGAGCATCATCTACTGGTCGCTGACAGGCGCCGAAGGCTACTACAAGATCACCTACGACGGCTACGGCCACATCAGCGAAGTGGAGACCTACCCGTTCAACTTCAAGCCCTATCTGCTTTCCATGAGTTCGCGCTATGCCCTGCTCCTGCCCTCCAACGATGCCATGCAGACCTACATCGACCCCGTGTCCTACGGCGGCGAGCAGATGCGCATCAGCGAGGAAGGCGACACCACGACGCTGATGAAGGTGAACGCCATGAGCTGGGAGTATGACACATCGAAGAAGCAAAACGAGTGGGTGCAGGCCAAGCCACGCCCCGTAGTGGTGGAGGAAGACGGCTCGCTGACCCTTGCCAACACGTCAGCCCAGCAACCCGTAGCAGCGACGAAGGTGCGCAACATGCTGGAGAACCTCATCAACCAGCTCATCATCGTCGTGCCCGACTCTGCCAAGCAGAAGACCCTCGACGACTATCTGAACGAGGGCTATCCCTACTTCCTCACCAAAGGCGGCAGCATGGTGCGCATCAGCCGCGGCGCCAACGGGCACCTCGCCTTCGAGGGCGGATGGCAGATGGAAGGCAACGGCAAGCCCGTGGAAGTGGCAGAAGTGTATAAGGAGGTCAACGGCGTCAGCTATCAGTTAGAGAACACCCTGCCCCTGCCCACCACCAAGTCGCTGTCGATGATGCTGAAGTCGCACGACGAGTACAGCGCCTTCCTGCATCTGTCGAACAACGACCTTGCTGCCCTCTTCTCGAAGAGCATCAAGGCCGGTGGCGACGAGACCTTCACGGCAGGCAGCTCGGCACAGAACAATGTCAACCTGACGCTCTTCGACAACTATAACTACACCGTCTACGTGCCCACCAACAGCTCCATCGAGCAGCTGCAGAGAGAAGGCAAGCTGCCCTCATTCGATGCCATCGACGCCGCATGGAACACGTCGAAGACTGCCGAGTTCGACAGTCTGCTGGAGGCTGAGCACCTGCTGATAGAAACCTTTGAAGAGCTGAACGCCTCGCAGAAGACCAACTACCGCAAGAAGGCTAAGGAGCTGGTGCAGAACCTGGTAAGAGACTTCGTGCGCTATCACGTGCAAGACCACAGCGTGGCCATCGGCCTGGCCTCCGACCGCTACAGCGGCCAGTTTGAGACCATGAAGCGCAACCCCGTGAACCGCCGCTTCTTCACCCTCGACGTGAGCTTCGACAACAAGCAGATCACCGTCACCGACGAGCTGGGCAAGCAGCACCGTGTCGTCACCACGCCAGGACTCTATAACAACATAGTACGCGAATACTGGCTCAAGGGCGGCTTGCAGCGCATGGTGAGCGACGCCGTCGTGCACCTCATCGACAGCCCGCTCATGTATCATGAGATGCGGCCCTGGCGCCAGGTGGTGCTTGAGGAACTTGAAGCAGCATACAAGAAATGACCTACCACAACGGATTAAAACGGAATAAACGGATGAAACGGATAAGAATATTTATTTACGGACTGCTGCTGGCCCTGTTGCCTCTGTGCGCATCGGCTCAGGAGATCACCTCCGTTCACGGCACGCTGTCTGATGAATACGGCCCGCTGCTGGGCGCCACCGTTTGCGAGATTGACGCCAACGGACGTATCATCAACTCAGCCGTCACCGACCTTGACGGAAACTTCACCATGAAGGTGAAGGACACCAGAAACAAGATACGCTTCAGCTACATCGGCCTCTCCACCATCACGCAGCCTATCAACAAGACGACCTACAATCTGAGGATGAAGTCGGACAAGCAGCTGGAGACCGTCGTGGTGAAGTCGAAGCGCCGCGCACAGGGCAACGGCCTGCCCATCCCCGAGCGCGAGATCTCCTACGCCTCGCAGACCATCTCGATGAAGGAGTTCGAGGGCTTAGGCATGACCACCATCGACGAGGCGCTGCAGGGCCGCATCGCCGGCCTCGACATCATCGGCAACAGCGGCAACCTCGGCTCAGGCTCTACCATGCGCCTCCGCGGTGCCAGCTCGCTGTCGACGCTGACCGACGCCAACCCGCTCATCGTCGTCGACGGCAATATACGCGAGGTCAACCTCGACAACTTCGACATGGCCGGAGCCAACGACGAGAAATTTGCCGAGCTGCTGAACATCAACCCCGAGGACATCGCCAGCATCACCGTGCTGAAGGATGCTGCCGCTGCCGCCGTCTACGGCTCGCAGGGCGGCAACGGCGTCATAGAGCTCATCACCAAGCGCGGCGCACGCGGCAAACCACGCGTGAGCTATCAGCTGCGACTCACTGGCACCTATCAGCCCAAGGGATACAAGCTGCTCAACGGCGACGACTACACCATGATGCTGAAGGAGGCCTACTTCAACCCGCAGCAGGACGACACCAAGTCGGCCGACGTGCGCGAGCTGAACTACGAGGACGACTTCTCAGAATACGAGATGTACAACAACAACACCGACTGGCGCGACGCCGTCACGCAGTGGGGCCTGCGCCAGAACCACTACGTCACCATCAGCGGCGGCGGCGAGAAAGCCCTCTTCCGCATCAGCGGCGGCTACGACCATGAGACGGGTACGGCCATCAAGCAGAAGATGAACCGCTTCACCACCCGCGTGGCATTGGACTACAACGTGTCGGAGCGCATCCGCGTGAGCACCAACTTCTCGCTCACCTACACGAAGAACGACATGAACTATCGAGTTGGCAATCAGGACCTCCTGCACTGGGCTCTCATCAAGATGCCAAACATGAGCATCTATGAACAGGATGCCGATGGCAACGACACTGATCGCTACTACACTATGTTGCAGAGCGGCTCCTCTATTTTCAACGAGAGCAAGGCTGGTGCCAACGACAACCAGAAGGCATACGTCAATCCCGTGGCTTTGGCCAACCTTGCGAAGAGCCAGCGCCGCAGCTACGACATGAACCCCGAGCTCATTATCGACTACAACCTGCTGGGCCTTGACGAGGACCACTGGCAGCTGAAGTGGCGCGGCTCCGTGCTGATGAACATCGCCAACCAGTACAACGAGTCGTTCTATCCCCAGGAACTGGTCAGCGGTGCCATCACCGGCAGCAACATCAACCAGACCGCCAACAGCTCGGCGAAGAGCGTGTCGTTCAACACGAAGCAGACGCTGACGCTGACGCCCGCCTTCACCAACAAAGACCACAGCATGATGATGATGGCCCGCTTCGAGCTGACCAGCGGCAGCAGCAACTCGCAGTCCACCAGCGGCTACGGCCTGCCCTCCACGGGCGGCGTCATCACCAGCCCCGCTGCCGGCGGCATCATCAGCAACATGGACTCGCCCTACAACCAGTGGCGCTCCATGTACTACACCTTCTCGGCACACTATGCCTACAAGGAGCGCTACATCGCCGACTTCACCGTGCGTGCCGACGGCACCACGAAGTTCGGACCGGGCCACCGATGGGGATACTTCCCCTCCGTGTCGCTGAAGTGGATTGTCAGCGACGAGCCTTGGATGCAGAAGCTGAAGCCCACCCTCTCGATGTTCGCCATCCGTCCGGGTTGGGGACGTGTGGGCAAACAGCCGCGCGACAACTACCTCTACACCTCCACCTACGGAGCCGGCGGCACCTACATCAACCGCTCGTCGATGGTGCCCCTGCGACTGCGATTGTCAGACCTGAAGTGGGAGCTCGTCACCAGCTATAACCTCGGTATCGACCTCGGATTCTTCGACGGACGGCTCACCCTCGCCCTCGAAGGCTACCGCAGCACCACCAGCGACATGCTGCTCGAGAACTTCCGCATACCCTCCAACTCAGGCTATGCCACCAAGCGCTATCACAACAACGGAAAGATGCGCAACACAGGCTGGGAGTTCCACATCAACACAAACCGCCTGCTGAAGGTCAATAAGTTCACCATGGACATGAACGTGAACTTCGGCAACAACCGCAACGAGATACTGGAGATGGACAAGTACATCCTCGAGAACAAGAACTCCATCTACGGCTATCATAACGCTGAGCGACTGGTGCGCGTGCAGCTGCACAACCCCTTCGGCGCCATCTACGGCTTCAAGTACAAAGGCGTGTACCAGTACAACTATAATACCATCAGGAACGCTGTCGAAGGCATGACGCGCGAGCAAATCTACGACTATTGGAACCAGTTCGTGGCCGAGGGCAAGACCGCCCCTGTGGCCGTCAATGCCGACGGACAAATCATCCTCGACGGCAACGACGTGCCCAAGCGCATCATGTACGACTACCGCATCGACGGCACCGGCCACAACCAGTCGTTTGCCGGATTCAACGGCGGTGATGCCATCTACGAAGACATCAACCACGACGGACAGATCAACGCCCTCGACATCACCTACCTCGGCTCATCGCTGCCCAAGCTCACCGGCGGCTTCGGCTTCACCTTCAGCTACGGCGAATGGCGCCTGAGCACACAGTTCACCTACCGCGTGGGCAACAAAATCATCAACATGGCACGCCTGCGCTCGGAGGCCATGATCAACAACGACAACCAAAGCCAGGCCGTGAACTACCGCTGGCGCAAGGAGGGCGACATCACCACCATTCCGCGTGCCATGTACGGCGCATCCACCAACTACAACACCCTCATCAGCGACCGCTTCGTCGAAGACGGTTCTTACCTGCGCATGAGCTACGCCCAGCTGTCCTACTCGCTGAGGAAGCAGCAGCTGAAATGGATTGGACTGAACCGCATATCCATGTATGCCAGTATCAACAATCCCTTCGTCATCACGAAGTACAGCGGCGTCGACCCCGACATCGCATTCGGAGGCGAATGGCCGGCCACCGACGATGCACAGACACCGCGCTCACGCTCCTACACCCTGGGTGTCACCGTTGAGTTCTAAGGAGAATTGAAGACTACAACAATAAAAGAATCAAAAGATATGACTACCACGATAAACCAAAAGGCAAAAAGGCAGACAAATTTGTTCTTTGTTCTTTGTTCTTTCTTGCTGGGCATAACGCTCACCTCCTGCTCCGACTTTCTCGAAATCAAGCAGATGAACGAGATTATCCTGGAGGATTTCTGGGACGAGAAGTCTGACGTGGAGAATGTGGTGACCGGATGCTATGCCGAGCTGCTCAGCAACGACATCCGCGAGCGCATGATGGTGTGGGGCGAAGGCCGCAGCGACAATGTGGCGGGAGGCCGCGACATCACCAACCAGCTCAACCTCTACAACGTGCTGCGCGAGAACATCACTGCCATGAACACCTACACGAAGTGGGATAAGTTCTACACCGTCATCAACCGGTGCAACACCGTGATGAAGTACGCCCCGATACTCAACAATGTGGACCCCAGCTTCACACAGGCCGACCTCAAGGCCACCGTTGCCGAGATGACCGCCCTGCGCTCGCTCTGCTACTTCTACCTCATCCGCACCTTCCGCGACGTGCCCTTCAGCCGTCAGGCATACACCGACGACGACCAGCCCATGGACCTGCCCGCCACGCCGTTCTACGACGTCCTCGACAGCCTCATCTATGACCTGGAGAGCGTGAAGGGCGACGCCGTCACACGCTATCCGCTCACCGAGCCACGCGACCAGACAGGACGCATCACACGCGATGCCATCTATGCCATGCTCTGCGAGATGTATCTGTGGAAGCAGGACTACGACAACTGCATCCGCTATGCCGACATGCTCATCGCCTCGAAGAAGGACTACTTCATAGAGAAGGTCAACACCGCCGGCAGCCTCATCAGCGCCAGAGAAGCCGAGCAGATGCTCTTGCGCACCAACGGCTACCCGCTGGTATGCGACAACCTCAACGGCAGCACTTACGGCAAAGCCTATTCCGACCTCTTCATCAAGGGCAACAGCTTTGAGACCATCTTTGAACTCGTCTATGCAGACAATCCTGCCAGCAGCGGACAGACGGCCAACGCCGCCATCAGCAGCCTCTATGGAAACAGCAGAAACCAGAAAGGCTCATTCGTGGCCACATCACTCATCACCGAGGATGCCACCAAGGAGTCGGGCCGCACCATCTTTGAAGATGCCAACAAAGCCTTCGACGTGCGCCTCTACACCAACTTCAGCTCCAGCACCGGCTACATCACCAAGTATGCCACCAGGGCGCAGGATGTCAACGCCTCGCACTCGAAGGTGTCCGACAACGAGAAAGACACGGAGAGGGGGCGCACCTATTACGGCGATGGAGAAAACGGCAGCAAGTGGATTATCTACCGTCTGTCAGACATCATGCTCTTAGAGGCCGAGGCCCTGTGCCAGCAGATGACAGAGGGCACCGACAGCGTCGCCGCCAGCATCAACCGTGAGAAACTGGACAAGGCCTTCTCGCTGGTCAACGCCATCAACAAGCGCTCTATCTGCAAGAACACCCTGCAGGCCGCCGACACCCTGAAGCGCAGCAGCTACAACAGCAAGTCGCAGATGGAAAGCCTGGTGGAGCGCGAGCGGCGCCGCGAGCTGATGTTCGAGGGCAAACGCTACTACGACCTCGTGCGCTATGCCATGCGCATCGGCAATACCAATGACTTTGCCTCCATCATGTCGAAGCGCGAGGACGTTAATTCCGGCTACGTCAGCAATTTCTTCAAGAAGATGGACGCCATCTTCTGGCCCTACAACTATGAAGAGATGCGCGTCAACCGCAACCTCAAGCCCAACCCGGCCTTCGGTACGGGAGAGAACGAGAGCTATGAGAAGACGGCTAAATAGTGGATAGTTGATAGTTTATAGTTTACAGTTATGATTACCAAGATAAGCAAAAAGATTGCGACAGGTGCGGCAGGGATTCTTTCCTTACTGCTTACTCCTGCCTCCTTATTCCTGACCAGCTGCTCCGACGAGCCTGACAGCGAGTATTTCTACACGTTCACGGGCGAGATGATCAGCGACTACCTGGCCAACCGTCCCTGCTACAGCCAGTTTAAGGCCATCGTGGAGCGGGCGCAGCTCATGGACCTTCTCTCCACCTACGGCAAGTACACCTGCTTCGTGCCCGACAACGACGCCGTGGATGAATATCTGAAGAAGCGCGGACTGCAAAGCGTGGACCAGCTCAGCACCGCCGACTGCGACACCATAGCACGCACACACCTCGTGGACAACCTCTACACCACCTTCTCCATGAACAGCCAGACCATACCCACCACCAACATGCTGGGCCGCTATCTCGCCACATCGCAGGGCGTGGATGCCGACAGCAACGCAGTGGTGTTCATAGAGAAGAAGGCACACGTCATCTTCGAGAAGACACTGGCCGACGGCACCTTCATCCATCAGAACGACTCGGTGGAGAACGGCATCATGCAGCCCATCGACAAGGTGATAGAGAAGTCGAACAGCTTCATCTCCGACATCTTGCGCGACAACCCCGACATCAGCATCTTCTACGAGGCGCTGGAGAAGACCGGTGTGCGCGAGCAGATACTGCTCATCGAAGACCCCGACTACAGCAACAAGCAGCCCAAGTACCGCTACCGCTCCGACATCTGGGAAGAGGTGGCCTGGGTGCCCGACAAGAAGAAATACGGCTACACGGCCTTCATCGAGCCTGACTCGCTCTACAAGGCCAAGTTCGAGGAGTACGGCATCTCCACCAGCCAGGGCAACCTGCATGCCCTCTACGAACTGGCGTGCCGCTTCTATGACCCCGTCTATCCCGGCGACACCAAGGCCGAGGGCCATGACTTCAACCACCTCGACAGCCCCGTCAACCCGCTGCACCGCTTCGTGCAGTACCACATCCTCAACCGCTATGCCGGCCCCGACCAGCTGACACCCTTTGAGCCGACGCAGACGAAGGAGGCCTTCGGATTCGACACACGACTCTGCAACCCCGTGGACTGGTATCAGACACTGCTGCCCTACACCATGCTGAAGATTGAGCAGCTCAGCAAAAACAAGAGAAGAGACCCGCTGGGGCTCAACACCCACTTAGAGGAGCTCGACATCTACGGCACCGATGCTTCCTTCAAAGGCCAGCACTTCATCAACCGGCGCTATGAGTCGCCCGACTATGAGTACCGCGGCGCACATATTATTAATGTGTCCAGCATGAACCCCGACGTGGAGTATGATGCCGTCAACGGTCATTATTACTACGTCGACGACCTCGTGGTCTTCAGCAAGGACGTGCGCGACGTGGTGCAGAACATGCGCATCCGCATGGACTTCTCAGCCATCTTCCCCGAGGTGATGAACCAAGGCATCCGCCTGGAGGGCAATTACGACAAGGACGACGACCAGAACTTCCCCGACGAGAAAGAGGTGCCCGACAACGGCCGCAACTACTACTTCCCAGAGGGATACCTCGACGGTGTATCCTTCACCAACTGCTATGTGGTGCTGCGCCGCCCCCACTGCAACTTCTGGTCGTGGCAGGGCGATGAGTGGAACCTCAAGGGCAAGTACGACTTCACCTTCCGCATACCGCCCGTGCCCTACAGCGGCGAGTGGCAGCTGCGCCTCGGATTCTGCGCCATACCGCGCCGCGGCATCATGCAGACCTACTTCGACGGTGAGCCGCAGGGACTGCCCCTCGACATGACCAAGTTCCTCAACAGCGACCTCTACATCAGTGACCGCTTCGTGGACGACGAGAAGCTGAACAACTACAAGGGCATGAGCGACGAAGAGCGTGCCGCAGAGCAGAAGCTGCTGCGCAACCTGGGCGCCTACCGTGGCGGACGCAGCATCTACCACTTCCCCGCCACCGTCTCCGACGACCAGTTCAGAAACTACTTCGCAGGCAACCCCAGAACGTATCGCAAAATCCTCTACCAGGGATACATCGATGCCACCAAGGACCACTACGTCCGATTCCGTGTAGGCAGTGGCAACACCGACGCCGGACAGGACAACGAGTTCATGCTCGACTACTTCGAGATGGTGCCGAAGACCGTCTATGGCGTTGACGGCGACGGCGAGCTCGAGGACGACCTGTAGACCCACCCCCATGCCCCTCCCTGCGAGGGAGGGGAGCGGTTACCATTGTTATCAATAAGAATAATATAGTACGATTATGAAACAGACAATATATGAAAAGGCAAAGGGGCTCTTCCGCTTCACAATGTATCTTCTCCTCCTCGCAGGGGGAGGCTGGGTGGGGGTCTCCTGCACCGACAAGTGGGACGACCACTACGACGGGCAGGCCACGGCTGAGTACGGCATGAGCGACAACACGCTGTGGCAGGCCATCAAGGACAATCCGCAGCTGAGCAACTTCGCCAGCGTCATAGAGGATTGCGGATTCGACCGCACACTCAACTCCGCACAGGTGCTCACCGTCTTCGCACCTACCAACGACTGCTTCTCCAAGGAGCAGGCGCAGGCGCTCATTGCCCAGTACCGCACCGAGAAGAACAACGGAACGCTGGAGAGCGACAACACCGTGATGAAGGAGTTCATACAAAATCATGTGGCCCTGTTCAACCACTCCGTCTCAGACCACACCAACGACTCTATCCGCATGATGAACGGCAAGAAGCTGTCACTGCTCAACAACAAGCTGGGCAACGCGTCGTTCCTCTCGAAGAACGCCCTCTACAGCAATGGCATCCTCTTCACCGTCGACCATACGGTGGAGTTCCTGCCCAACGTCTTCGAATACATCCGCAAGGACCCCGACCTCGACAGCCTGCGTGCCTTCCTCTATTGCGGCGACCCGCTCATCAGCGGACGCAGCTACCCGCAGTTCTACTACAAGGAGTTCATGCCCAGCCTCAGCGTGGCCGGCAGCATCAAGGACGGCAAGACGCAGTATCTCGACTCAGTGTTTATCCAGCGCAACAGGCTCTTCAACACCTTGGGCAACCTGCACATAGAGGACAGCTCCTACGTCTTCCTCACGCCCACCAACGATGTGTGGAGCCGGCTGGTGGAAGAGTATGAGCCGTACTTCAACTACCCCGAGGGCGTGGACAAGCGCGACTCACTCGTCTACCGCAACACCCGCCTCGCCATTGTGGAGGGCACCGTCTTCAGCCGCACGTTCAACAGCGACGAGGCATTCAAGGACTCGGCCATGTCCACCAACTGCATCCGTGAATACGCCTTGCGCAGCATGACGTGGGGCAAGCCCTTCGAATACTATCAGTATTACAAGCCGCTGAATCCCAACGGAGCACTGGCAGGGGCCGACATCATCAGGTGCAGCAACGGAGAGGTGCGCAAGACCTCGCAGTGGAACATCGACAAGCGCATGACCTTTGCACAGTACATCATCGCAGAGGCAGAATACAGCTCCAACATCAAGGCCGTGAAGCGCGCTTACGACACGCAGCTGAAGGACTCCGTCAACCTGGCCAAGATCACCGACTGCTTCGTCTCCACCGACAACGACTTCTACGGACGTGTGTGGAACAACGCATTCATCGAGGTGTCACCCACATTGTCAGACAACATCTACATCGACTTCTACCTGAAGGGGATGCTCTCCAACATCGGATACGACATCTACCTCGTCACGGTGCCGGCACTGGCCAACGACAGCAACGCCACCATGACCCAGCGCCTGCCGACGAAGGTGCGCTGCACCATCAGCAGCCCCGGCGTCAAGAAAGACTACAGGACAAGCGACCTGACCACTACACCCAATGCCATCGACTATCTGCTGGTAGCCGAGGACTACAAGTTCCAGAACTGCACTTACGGAGTGGACAACAACGACCTGCAAACGGTGATGAGGGTAGAGACGCGTGTCAAGAGCAATGAGAACGATGTGACGTTCTCGCGCACCGTCCGCATCGACTGCATCCTCTTAGTGCCCCACGGCACGCTGCAGCTCGTCGATGCCCTCAGCGGCGAAGGCATACCCGCCACGGTGCAGGGACAGCCCGGCGTGCTACTCTATCCTCACGGGCAGTACGACGACCGCGCCTATAAATACTGGTATATGCTCCGCTAATATGTTCCACGACTTATTCACAAAGAAAGACACTATGAGACGATATATCTTATTTGGCATGACCCTCTCACTGCTGGCAGCATTGCCGGCCAGCCTCTACGCTCAGGACGAAGAGACGGAAGAGGTGGAGGTGAGCGCACCGGTCAGAAAACCCGTTGTGCAGAAAAAATATCCCACGCGCACCGTCCGGGGACAGGTAATCGATGCGGCCACGCGTCAGCCCGTAGCAGGAGCCATCGTCAGGGCGGCCGAGATTGACGGCTACAGCACACTGACCAACGACGACGGTACTTACGAGCTGAAGGTGCCCGTCTTTGCCAGCGCGCTCTTCGTCACCACCACCGACTACGGACCGCTGCGCCAGGGACTCACCGGCGAAGACGAGCAGCGCCCCACCCTGCTCTATCCCATGACGTTCAAGAACGACTACTCAGCACAGACCAACGTCCTGGGGACGCAGGAAGCCACCGACTTCCGCTACACCAACGCCATCAACATCAAGGATGAGATGCAGGACCAGCTGGGCGCCTTCGTCCACACCATCAGCCGTGGCGGCGCCCCGGGCGTTGGCTCGGTGATGTTTGTGCAGGGCCTCAACTCGCTGAACGTCAACGCGCAGCCGCTCGTCGTCATCGACGGAGTCATCATCGACCAGCAGTACACACGCACCATGCTGCACGACGGCTTCTACAACGATGTGCTGTCGAACATCAATCCGGCCGACATCGAGAAGGTCACCGTGCTGCGCAACGGCACCGCGCTCTACGGAGCCAAGGGGGCCAACGGCGTCATCCTCATACAGACACGACGCAACAAGTCGATGGCCACACGCATCACGGCCAACATCTCAGCCGGCGTCACACTCGAGCCGAAGTATTATTCGGTGATGGGCAACGAGGAGTACAGAGGCTATGCCTCAGAGCTGCTGAAGACCACGCAGACGCTGACACGCACCTTCAAGTTCCTCAACGAGAATCCCAGCTATTACTATTACGACCTCTACCACCAGGACACCGACTGGAAGGACTACGTCTATCGCACCGCCTTCACCCAGAACTACGGCATCAATGTGGAGGGCGGCGACGATGTGGCCAACTACAACCTCTCAGTAGGCTACAGCAACCAGCAGAGCACGCTGAAGAAAAACGACATGGACCGTCTGAACGTGCGTTTCAACACCGACATCGGCCTCAGCCCCAAGCTCGACGTGCGCTTCGATGCCTCGTTCTCCAACGTCACACGCAACCTGCGCAACGACGGCGCACCTATCGGCTATGAAGAAGGCACGCCCACAGCGTCCTCGTTCCTGGCCTACACCAAGAGCCCGTTCATGAGTCCCTACAGCTACGGACACGACGAGACGGGGTCAGGACGGTTCTCAACGTCAAAGTTCGACATCGCACAGGAGAATTATCTGGAGGAGGCCATGGTCAGATACAATGGCTACAACTGGCAGTTAGGCAATCCGGCAGCCATCCTCGAGTGGTCGGACGCTGAGAACAAGAACCATTTCGAGAACTCCATGCTCAACCTCACCATCACGCCGAAGTATCTCATCAGCAAAGACCTGTTCGTCAGCGAGCACTTCAGCTACAACCTGGTGAACACCAGCGAGATGTTCTACATACCCATCAACGGCACGCCCAACTATTACGTCTCCAGCCTTGCAAGCACGGTAGAGAACGAGGTGCGCTCCTTGGCATCGAAGCAGAACTCCGTGATGAGCGACACACGCATCGACTGGACCAAGCGATTCAGCGCCCACCACCTCCACCTCTTCGGCGGCGCACGCCTCAACTGGGAGAGCTACTCCGTCAACCGTCAGTGGGGCTACAACACCGGCAGCGACAAGACACCGCGCATGCACGCCGGCCTGCTGGGCAAGGGTGCCAAGAGCATCAATGAGAACTGGAACAGCCTGGCATGGTATGCACAGGCAGAATACAACTACAAGAGCCGCTATTATCTCCAGGCCAACCTCACCATGGAGGGCTCGTCGCGCTTCGGCTCCGAGAGCGGCGACATCAAGCTCTTCAAGGCACCCTGGGCCTTCTTCCCCGCAGTGCAGGCATCGTGGGTGATGAGCAACGAGCCGTGGATGGCCAAGGTCAGCGGCATCGACTATCTGCGACTCACCGCCGGCTATGACATCAGCGGCAATGACGACATCGACTACTACGCTGCACGCAGCTACTTCAGCTCCTCGCTCTACCAGAACCGCATCTCGGGACTGGCCTTCGAGGGCATCGGCAACAACAGCATCAAGTGGGAGACCACACGACGGATGAACGTCGGCATCGACTCACGGTTCCTCAACAACCGCCTCGGCCTCTCGCTCAACTATTTCCGCTCAGCCACCAACAACCTCCTCACCCGCCAGACGCTGGGCTATCTCAGCGGACTGCGTGAGAACTGGTCCAACGACGGCAAGCTGAAGAACGAGGGCTTCGACATCGACGTCAACGTCAAGCTGCTGGCCGCGAAAGACTGGCAGTGGCAGGTGGGCGCCAGCGCCGGACACTACAAAAACGAGCTGACACAGCTGCCGCAGACCGCACAGCAGCTTGCCGACGGCACACGCTACTTCGACACCGAGGTCTACGGAGCCACCGTCCGCTCGCAGGAGGGGCAGGCATCCAACCTCTTCTACGGATACAAGGCGCTGGGCGTCTTCGCCACCACCGACGAGGCCATACAGGCAGGACAGCCAGGCGAGAAAGGGCTGTACTTCATGGCCGAGAACGGCATCGACAAGTTCTACTTCGGCGCCGGCGACGTGCACTTTGCCGACCTCAACGGCGACGGCATGATTACCGATGCCGACCAGACCGTCATCGGCGACCCCAACCCCGACATCTATGGCAACATCTACAGCTCGCTCACATGGAAGCACCTGCGCCTCGACGTGCGCTTCAACTACTCCCTGGGCAACGACGTCTACAACTACATGCGCTCGCAGCTGGAAGGCGGCAACCGCTTCATGAACCAGACCACAGCCATGGAACGGCGATGGCAGGTGGAAGGACAGCACACCGACATGCCGCGCATCACCTTCCAGGACCCCATGGGCAACGCACGCTTCAGCAACCGATGGATAGAAGACGGCTCATACCTCCGACTGAAGAGCGTCACGCTGAGCTATGACCTTCCCATGAAGTCGGAATACCTGCAGGGCATGCAGTTCTGGGTACAGGGCAACAATCTGCTCACACTCTCACGCTACCTCGGATGCGACCCCGAATCAGCCCTGACGGGCAACGTCATTGGGCAGGGCGTAGACGTGGGCTACTTAGGCCACAGCCGCAGCATCGTGGCAGGAGTGAAAATCAACCTGTAAAAGATTGAGAAAATGAGAAAATAAGATAATGAGAAAATGAGAAATTGTAAGACAATGAATAGATTATCTTTTAACAGTAGGACAGGAATGAGAATCCAGAAAATGAAGAGAATGACATGCGCAGCATTTCTCATTTTCGCATTTTCGCCATCTCTCATCCTCCTCACCTCCTGCGACGACTTCTTCAACCAGGAGTCCAACGACGTGCTCTATGCCAACCAGGAGCATCTCGACAATGCCGTCGACTCAGCATGGTCGGTGGTAGGCATACTCGGCAAACTGCAGCTGGTGGCCGACCGCACCGTCGTGCTCGGAGAGGTGCGAGGCGACCTCGTGGACCTCAGCCCCACAGCCAGCAAGGACCTGCGCGACGTGGCCAACTTCACCGTAGGCGACGACAACATCTACAACAACCCCACGGACTATTATGCCGTCATCAACAACTGCAACTACTTCCTCGCTCATGCCGACACAGCCCTCAGAAGCCGCAACGAGCCGGTGTTCATGGCAGAGTGGGCGGCAGTCAAGGCCATACGCGCCTGGACATACCTGCAGCTCGCGCTCAACTACGGCAAGGTGCCACTCATCACCGAGCCACTGCTCAGCCGTGAGGATGCAGAGGCAGCAGAGAAGGGCAACATGGCAAGCATAGAGGACATCTGCACCTATTTCATCGACGACCTCGCCACCGTTCCTGCTCGCTACAACAACGACTTCCCGCTCGACAGACGCTACATCTCAGTGCCCAATGTGAGCAACACCGAGCTGCTCTTCTTCCCCGTCACACTGCTGAGGGCAGAGTTCTACCTCTGGAGGGCAACAGCGACAGCCAGCGTCAACGACTACAAGCAGGCTGCCTTGCTCTACTTCCAGTTCATCAACGAGCGCGGAGGCACATCAACAGCCTACCCCACCAAGACCGAGAACCTGCGGTGGGCTGCAGGATCAACCGACTTCATCGTGCCCCAAGGCACCATCGATTATGCAAGGAGCGAGGACCTCATCACCATCATACCCGGCAACTCCTCGCCAACAGAAGGGGCATACAGCCAGCTGAACAACCTCTTCTGCTCTAACGAAAACAACAACTATCAGGTCAGCATCCTCGCTTCGCAGCGCATCTTCGACATCTCCGAGGCACAGGACTACTGTCTGCCGGCCAACAACGGACAGTCCTACTCCTTCGCACCCAAGGGATTGCGCAGCTACCAGTCGGGCGACCTCAGGCTCAGCCAGGTCTACGACGAGGACTACACCTACGACCCCTTCACAGAGGAGCGCATCCGCACGAAGTACATCAAGAAGCACAGGTCGACCAATGTCACCGTCTACCGACGCATCATGGTTTACCTCCATCTGGCAGAGGCCCTCAACGGCGCCGGCTATCCGCGCATGGCGTGGCTCGTGCTCGCCACAGGACTCAGCAACAGGCAGATCAAGGAGCAGGCCATGCCTTACTACATGACCGACGACCGGGCCGACTCGCTCTTCCTCGACCAGTTCCAGTTTGACGACAGAATCTATCAGGTGGCCACGTTCAACAACTACAACAACGGCAATGGCGAGGGCAACCAGCTGGGCATCCACAGCCGCGGCTCAGGATGGACGCCGCTCAACGACCACTATGCCCTCATCAACGACACCATTGAGCCTGACCTTCAGAAGCGCCGGCAGCTCATAGCCGAGCAGCAGCTCTTCGTCGACAGTCTCTTGCTGAACGAGAACGCCCTTGAGCTGGCTTTCGAAGGCACCCGCTACTACGACCTCATGCGTTTCGCCATGCGCCAGCCCAATCCCGCCACCTTCATGGCCAAGCACGTCTTTGCACGCCGCGGCGAGGACAAGAGCGCAGAGGTGCAGGCTGAGGTGCAGACCACCTTCGCCGACCGCGCCACCTGGTTCCTCCACTGGAACGGCAAGATAGGCTACTAAGCAGCTTCTTTCTTTTAAACGCGAATGACCACACGCTCGGCCGAGCGCGTGGTCATTTGTGTAGCGTCGCAGGCAAGACTTTAACTTGAATTATTCCTGGATGATATTTTATATGTCTGCGACGCAGACAAAACTTTTAAACACGAATGACCATGAATTAAACACGAATTTCTCATGAATTTTTTATTTACGATTCATTCTTGCGTCCCTTCGGTAGCAAGCGGCAGAGCCGAGCGCGTGGTCATTCACGTATATTCGTGTAGCGTCGCAGACAAGTCCTGAAGGACTTTATGCTGCGCCTTTGGCCGCCGCGTAGCTCAATGCGCAGCCATCCCCTCCCTTCAAGGGGAGGGGATGGCTGCGCATTGAGTTGCGTCGCAGACAAAACTTTTAACACGAATGACCATCAATTAAACACGCGCTCGGCTTTGCCGTTTGCTACCGAAAGGCTACGGGTAGGCGCGTTAGCGGGAATGGGGACGCAAGAATTTCTCATGAATTATTATTTATGAATCATTCGTGGTCATTCATGAATATTCGTGTTGCGTCGCAGACAAAACTTTTAAACACGAATTATTCATAAATTATAATTTACGAATCATTCGCGTGCCATTTACGTATATTCGCGTTGCGTCGCAGACAAAACTTTAAACACGAATTTCTCATGAATTATTATTTATGAAAAATTCTTGCGTCCCCATTCCCGCTAACGCGCCTACCCGTAGCCTTTCGGTAGCAAGCGGCAGAGCCGAGCGCGTGCCATTCACGTATATTCGTGTTGCGTCGCAGACAAGTCCCGAAGGGACGACAGGTTACAGACAGGGGCGGGGGGAGAGGCGGAAATGCCTCAAGGAGATGTGTATGAAGAGCTGCCCCAAAAAAGTCCGAAGCCTTCGGACTGTTTGTCCGAAGGCTTCGGACAAGTTGTCCGAAGGCTTCGGACTCTTCGTCCGAAGGCTTCGGACGGTTTGTACGAAATGTAAAGACAGATTTCGGACAGCTTTAAATCACCGTTTTTGCTGCCCGCCGCCGTCGCCCGCGCCTTCCTCCCCCTGCCCGGTTACGACGAGGTCAGCGGCATTGACGACGTACGCGTGGGAGGCGATGCCGAGTGGTACTCACTCGACAAACGCCGCCTCGACGACAGAAACCTGAAGAAGGGCATCTACATCCACGGAGGCCGCAAGGTTGTAGTGAAGTAAATGTTAACAACAAAAAAGTAAAAACATTAACACCAACCATATCATGAAGAAGAATATCTATCAGAAGCCCGCTGTCTGCATAGTCAACATCCATGCCGCCGCCATCATCTGCGTCAGCCCCTCCCCCCAAGCCTACGACCGCCTGGGCAACACCGAAGTACAGTTCTCCCGCCAGAACGACGGCTGGAGCGACGACGACGAGTAAGCAAGCAACCGAGAGAGAGGAGCAGGGGGAAAGCGGCAGAGGTGCTCAAGCCAATAGGCAGCAGCACGGCCCCTGATAAAACGTCGACACACCAATGAGTCCCGAAGGGACGACAGAACCGAGTGCAGGCTCCGTCGTCCCTTCGGGACTTTTTGTTTTTTCTTTTTAAACACGAATGACCATGAATGAACACGAATTATTCATGAATTATTATTTCTGAATCATTCTTGCGGCCCTTTGGTAGCAAGCGGCAGAGCATCATCGCCTTGAAATCAGCAAGGCGTCAGAGCGGATACGCTTACTGCCAAGTTGGGTTAGAGTCTCAGTAAATCCTTGACGGAATAGATGCGGCTGAGAGCTTCGAAAGAGAAATACTGGTCGTCCATAATCATCCATTCCTCGCGCTGCTTCTTCGTCAGGTGCTTGATGTCGGGGAACATAGAGACAGGGACGATAATCTCGCGCCCGTCGGTCAAATATGCCGCCATCGCGCCGCGCTTCACGTTGAAGTCGAGCTTCTTGATGCCCAGATTGGTGTCCTTGAATTTGCACATATTCTTGTCCTCCTATTAAATTCGTTTAATCTTTATCTTTTTGCCGGCAAAGACGTCGTCAATCATGCGGTTCAGTTCGTCCCAGTGCTTGTCGATAGTCTCAATGATCAAGGCTTCTTCGTCGGCGGTGAGTTCCGACCATGCTACCTCTATCTTCTTCTCTCCGTTCTCCTCAATCCATATCTTCGCCACGGTGTCGCCCCGGTGAGACTTCTTGCTACCCCGCCGCACCACGTGGATGTGTCGCCGGTTCTCCGTTGCGTCGGCAGGGAACACGGAGAGAATGAAGTAGAGAAGTATCATCAGTTTGCCCATAATGGTGCACATTCGGGTGCAAAGTTACAAAATGTTTCTGAATTACAGCGCAATCGTTCCTCCTTTTTTTGATACAAATTAAGGTAAAGCGGTAGCGTCGCAGACAAAACTTTAAACACGAATGACCATCAATGAAACACGAATTTCTCACAAATTATAATTTACGAATCATTCGCGTGACATTTACGTATATTCGCGTTGCGTCGCAGACAAGATTTTAAACACGAATGACCATCAATGAAACACGAATTTCTCATGAATTATTATTTATGAAAAATTCTTGCGTCCCTTCGGTAGCAAGCGGCAGAGCCGAGCGCGTGGTCATTCGTGGATATTCGCGTTGCGTCGTAGACAAGTCCCGAAGGGACGACGGCGTGAGCCCATTCCCCTCCTTTTCCAAAGGAGGGGTCAGGGGTGGTTTGTCAGAGATGTTCCAACCTATTTTCAAAGGAGGGGCTGGGGGAGGGGTGTTGGCCGGGAATGGTACGGCGTGAGCCCCTCCCCTCCCTTCAAGGGGAGGGGTTAGGGGTGGGGTCTGTAACTTTTTCGCTGCCTCATATTCGCTGAAACTTCTTTGCTGACAGGATATTACTGATATTACAGACCCCACCCCTAACCCCTCCCCTTGAAGGGAGGGGATGGCTGCGCATTGAGTTGCGTCGCAGACATGACTTTAAACACGAATGACCATCAATTAAACATAAATTTCTCATGAATTATTATTTATGAATCATTCGTGGTCATTCATGATTATTCGTGTTGCGTCGCAGACAAAACTTTTAAACACGAATGATTCATAAATTATAATTTACGAATCATTCGCGTGACATTTACGTATATTCGCGTTGCGTCGCAGACAAGACTTTAAACACGAATTATTCATAAATTATAATTTCCCATTCACGTATATTCGCGTTGCGTCGCAGACATAAATTTTAACGCAAATTTGTGATGATCAATTTACGGTAACGGTATCGGCGCAGTTACCAAATGTCAAGGATGAATGAAAAAAAAATAAATAATCATGCCGGTTCGCCGTTATTTGAGGAAAAACATGTATCTTTGCAGTTCAAATCAATAGGAAAAGTTTGAAAATGGGAAAGATTATTGCTTTGGCAAACCAAAAGGGCGGCGTGGGCAAGACCACGACGACCATCAACCTTGCTGCCTCGCTGGCCACGCTTGAGAAGAGCGTGCTGGTGGTGGACGCCGACCCACAGGCCAACGCCTCCAGCGGACTGGGCGTGGACATCAGCCAGGTGGACTGCTCGCTCTATGAGTGCATCATCGACAAGACCGACGTGCGCGAGGCTATCTACACCACCGACATCGAGGGTCTGGACATCATCCCGAGCCACATCGACCTGGTGGGCGCAGAGATAGAGATGCTGAATCTGGACAACCGCGAGCGGGTGCTGAAGAACCTGTTAGAGCCTATCCGCAAGGACTACGACTATATCCTCATCGACTGTTCGCCCTCGCTGGGCCTCATCACGGTGAACGCGCTGACGGCGGCCGACTCGGTCATCATACCTGTGCAGTGCGAGTACTTCGCCCTGGAAGGCATCTCGAAGCTGCTGAACACCATCAAAATCATCAAGTCGAAGCTGAACACAAAGCTGGAGATAGAGGGCTTCCTGCTGACGATGTACGACTCACGCCTCCGCTTAGCCAACCAGATATACGACGAGGTGAAGCGCCACTTCCAGGAGCTGGTGTTCAAGACGGTCATCCAGCGCAACGTGAAGCTCTCGGAGAGTCCCAGCCACGGTCTGCCGGTGATCCTCTATGACGCTGACTCGACAGGAAGCAAGAACCATCTGGCACTGGCGAAGGAGATTATTAGTAAGGGCTGAGTGTTGAGAGTTGAGTGTTGAGAGACATTTCTACTTCATCAGTGAATGTTGAGAGATGAGTGTTGAGAGACATTTCTACTTCATCAGTGAAGGTTGAGTGTTGAGACATTTCTTATCATTATACGTAATCTGAAGGATATGGAGTTCAATTTCAGAAAATTAAATGTTTACTATAGTGCCTTAGACTTGGTTGAATATGTGTATGAAAAAGCAGGTCATTTCCCAAAAGAAGAAAAATATGCACTTAGTGACCAGTTACGTAGGGCAGTCGTTTCAGTTCCTTCAAACATCGTGGAAGGTGTTGGCAGGGCTACAGATAAAGACAAAGCTCATTTTGTAAGTATGGCGTATACTTCATTAATGGAGGTTTTATGCCAAATGGAAATTGCTTACAGAGTAAAATATATAAGTGAGGACGAGTTTAGAACGGCAGAGCAAAGGATTGAAACCGTTGCCAGGATGCTATCCGGTTTAAGGAAATCGTTTGAAAAGTCTCTCAACTCTTAACTTTAAACTCTAAACAAAAAAAAGGCTGTACAAAAAAAAAATAAGACAAGAGAAACCGTTGCCAAGTAAGGAAATCGTTTGAAAAGTCTCTCAACTCTAAACTCTAAACTCTAAACAAAAAAAATGGCTGTACGAAAAAAATACGACAAGAGCGTCATTGGCCGCGGCCTTGACGACATGGGCATCGGCAAAGGACTGGATGCCCTGATAGACACGAGCGACGTGAAGACACAGGGGTCGTCGAACCTCAACGAGATACCTATCGAGCAGATAGAGCCGAACCCCGACCAGCCGCGACGTGAGTTTGACGAGCAGGCCATGCAGGAGCTGGCCAGCAGCATCCAGACGATGGGCATCATAGCTCCCATCACACTGCGACAGGTGGCTCCCGACCGCTATCAGATCATTGCCGGCGAGCGGCGCTGGCGGGCCTCACAGCGCGCCGGCCTGAAGACCATACCCGCCTATATACGCACCGTGGACGACGAGAACGTGATGGAGCTGGCTCTGGTGGAGAACATACAGCGCGAAGACCTGAACGCCATCGAGATAGCACTGGCCTACGAGCACCTGGCAGAGACGACGGGCATGACGCAGGAGAAGATCAGCGAGCGCGTGGGCAAGAGCCGCACCGCCGTGACGAACTATATGCGCCTGCTGAAGCTGCCGGCACAGATACAGATGTCGCTGAAGAACCACGAGATAGACATGGGCCACGCACGGGCACTGCTCGCCCTCGACTCGCCGTCGCTGCAGCTGAAGCTGTTTCGCGACGTGCAGAAGAACCAGTACAGCGTGCGCAAGGTGGAGGAGATGGTGCAGATGCTGAAGCAGGGCGAGAACGTGCAGTCGGCGAAGAGGAAGATCACGGCGAAGGCACAGCTGCCCAAGCCGATGGTGGAGGCACGCCAACGCCTCGCCTCCGTCTTCGGCTCGAAGGTGCAGCTGAGCTACTCGGCCAACGGCAAGGGAAAGATCAGCATCCCCTTCGGTGACGAGCAAGAACTGGCAAGGATTATGGATTTGTTGAGAGTTGAGAGTTAAGAGTTGAGAGACATTTCATTTTGAGTTGAGAGTTGAGAGTTGAGGGTTGAGAGATGAGAGATGAGAGTTGAGAGACATTTCATTTTGAGTTAAGAGCTAAACGATGAGTGATATTTTCAAGAATAAAAGAAAGATGTGGTGGGTGAAGGTGCTGGTGGCACTTCTCACTTATCACGCATCGCTCATCACTGCACCGGCGCAGACGGAGGTGAACGACTCTATCGTCATGGCCCTCGACTCGATGTACAACAAGCTGAAGGCTGAAGACCTGATGAACGGTGACAGTCTGCTGAAGAGGGACTCGATAGCTGCGGCCGAGCAAGCGTCGCTCGATGCTCAGCAGTCGTCACTCAGCAAAGAGCGTGACTGGAGCACGTGGCGCCCTGACCCCCAGCGGGCACTGTGGCTGGCGCTCGTCATCCCCGGCGGCGGACAGATATACAACCGCAAATACTGGAAGCTGCCGCTGGTCTACGGAGGATTCATGGGCTGCATCTATGCCATGCGCTGGAACAACATGATGTATAAGGACTATGCCCAGGCCTACCTCGACATCACTGACAATGACCCGGGCACAGCCAGCTACAACAAGTTCCTGCACTTAGGACGACAGATAACACCCGCCAACGAGGCGCGGTACAGGGAGATATTCAAGAAACGCAAGGACCGCTTCCGGCGCTACCGCGACCTCAGCTTCTTCGTGATGTTAGGCGTCTACGCCATCTCGGTCATCGACGCCTACGTGGACGCAGAGCTCTCGGTGTTTGACCTCTCGAAAGACCTGTCGCTGAAGGTGCAGCCGGCTGTCATCAACAACAGTATGCTCAACGGAGCCAGGTCGCTGGCCAGCAATGCCATCGGCGTGAACTGCGTGCTCGACTTCTGATAAGTCCTATAAGCCCTATAAGTCCCATAAGCCCTATAAGTCCCATAAGTCCTATAAGTCCCATAAGTCCCATAAGCCCTATAAAAAAACCATGAAGAAAACGATATTAATGCTTTTAGCCGGCCTGCCATTCATCGGCATGGCACAGATAGTGACGACCGAGTTTGACGAGAACGACGACGCAAACATCGACGAGAACGAGGTGGAGGTGCTGAACGAGAACGAGGTGGAAGTGCTGAACGAAGACGTGAGCGAGACAGGCTTCGACTTCCCCGAGGCACTGACCGACGCCAACCTCGACAGCCTGATGAACCTCTATATGACGAAGACTTACCTCAGCACTGCCGACGACTGCCAGCAGCTGAGCGAGAACCCCGACGTCAGCCACGAGGTGTACCGCGACCGCCTGAAGCGCATGCCCACCATCATGGACATGGCCTACAACGACGTGGTGCGCTCGTGCATCGACCGCTACATGGTGCGCCTGCGCCGACAGGTGAGCTACATGCTCGGCGCCGCCAATTTCTACATGCCCATCTTCGAACAGGCCCTCGACACCTACCAGCTGCCCTTAGAGCTGAAATACCTGCCCATCATCGAGTCGGCCCTCAACCCCACCGCCGTGTCGCGCGTCGGCGCCACCGGCCTCTGGCAGTTTATGATGGCCACGGGCAAGGCCTACGGCTTAGAGGTGACATCGCTGACCGACGACCGCCGCGACCCCGTGAAGTCGAGCTATGCCGCAGCACGCTACCTGCGCGACCTCTACCTCATCTTCGGCGACTGGAACCTGGTCATCGCTGCCTACAACTGCGGACCGGAGAACATCAACCGCGCCATACGCCGCTCGGGCGGCAAGCGCGACTACTGGGAAATCTACCCCTACCTGCCGAAGGAGACACGCGGCTACGTGCCCGCCTTCATCGCCGCCAACTATGCCATGACCTACTACTGCGAGCACGGCATCTGCCCGATGCAGAGCAAGCTGCCCGCCAAGACCGACACAGTGATGGTGAACCAGAACGTGGACTTTGCGAAGGTGGCCGCAGTCTGCAATATCGACATCGACATGATCCGCTCGCTGAACCCCGTCTATCGCAAAGACATGGTGCCGGGCTACAGCAAGCCATCGCCGCTGCGCCTGCCGCTGAGCGATGTGTCGCGCTTCATCGACATGGAAGACTCGATCTACGCCATGAGCGGCAAGCGCGAGGTGAAGCCTGCCGAGCTCGTCGTGGAAGAGCCGCCGGTGACAACGAAGCCCTCACGCCGCGAGCGGGCACAGACAGCCACCCGTGCCGTCTACTACACCGTGAAGCGCGGCGACACCCTGAGCGGCATAGCACGCCGGCACGGCACCACCTTAGCAAAGGTGAAGCGCCTCAACGGACTGCGAGGCAACAGCATCCGCATAGGCCAGCGCCTCAGAGTGAAATAGCGCACCAGCACATCATCTACCATTCAAAACTCATAGTTATTTAACTTTTCCTTTATTACGCCTATGAACGACGACGAACTGAAACTCCGTGAAGCCGCTGACGACAAGCTCATCAGCGCTGCTTACGACAAGCTGATAGACAGCTACCTGAATAGCCGCCACCGCAAGAAGGTGGACCTCATCAACAAGGCCTTCAACTTCGCACGGCAGGCGCACAAAGGCGTGCGCCGACTCTCCGGCGAGCCTTATATCATGCACCCCATCGCCGTGGCACAGATAGTGTGCTACGACATCGGCCTGGGCTCCACCAGCATCTGCTCGGCCCTGCTGCACGACGTGGTGGAGGACACCGACTACACCGTGGAGGACATAGAAAACATGTTCGGTGCGAAGATTGCGCAGATAGTCGACGGACTGACGAAGATCAGCGGCGGCATCTTCGGCGACCAGGCCTCAGCACAGGCCGCCAACTTCAAGAAACTGCTGCTGACCATGAGCGAGGACATACGCGTCATCCTCATCAAGATAGCCGACCGCCTGCACAACATGCGCACCCTCGACTCGCAGCCTGCCAACAAACAGTATAAGATAGCGGGCGAGACACAGTATCTCTACGCTCCGCTGGCCCACCGCCTCGGACTCTACAAAATCAAGTCGGAGCTGGAGAACCTCAGCTTCAAGTTTGAGCATCCCGACGACTACGCCGCCATTGTGCGCCAGCTCGATGACACACAGATATCGCGCCACCAGTCCTTTGAGCAGTTTACCGAGCCTATCAAGAAGGTGCTGAACGACATGGGCTTCGAGTACGAGATACGCGAGCGGGTGAAGACGCCCTACTCCATCTGGAACAAGATGCAGAACAAGCACGTCACCTTCGACGAGATATTCGACATCCTGGCCGTGCGCATCATCTTCAAGTCGAAGCACAGAGACGACGAGGTGGGCGACTGCTTCAAGATCTACGCAGCGCTGACCAAGATTTACCGCCGTCACCCCGACCGTCTGCGCGACTGGGTGACGAAGCCGAAGGCCAACGGCTACCAGGCGCTGCACGTCACGCTGATGTCGAAGCAGGGCCACTGGATAGAGGTGCAGATACGCTCCGACCGCATGGACGAGATAGCCGAGCAGGGACTGGCCGCACACTGGAAGTACAAGGAAAGCCTCATGAAGAAAACCAACAAGAATGAGGAAACCGACGACATCATGGCCGACAAGCTGGCCTCAGGCTACTCAGATGGCAACAAGGACGAGGACAACTCGGAATACTCCGAAGACGAGATGAGCGAATGGCTGCACACCATCAAGGAAATCCTCGACGACCCGCAGCCCGACGCCATGGATTTTCTCGATGCCATCAAGCTCAACCTCTATGCCAGCGAGATTTTCGTCTTCACACCCAAAGGCGAGATCAAGACCATGCCGCCCAACTCCACCGTCCTCGACTTCGCTTTCTCCATACACACCGTCCTCGGCTCACACTGCATCGGCGCCAAGGTGAACCACAAGCTGGTGCCCCTGAGCCATCGGCTGAACAGCGGCGACCAGGTGGAGGTGCTCACATCGAAGTCACAGCACGTGCAGCCCTCGTGGGTCAACTTCGCATCGTCGGCCAAGGCGAAGGCGAAGATTCAGGCCATCCTGCGCCGCAATCAGCGCGAGGTGCAGAAGAACGGCGAGGAGCAGCTGGCCGCATGGATGGAGAAGAACGGTTTCGAGATGACACCGGCACACGTTGACCAGCTGGTGAAGTTCCGCGAGGCATCGTGCAAGGAGGAGCTCTTCCAGCGCATCGGCGAGAAGACCATCCTCTTAAACGACGACGACGCCAACGAGCTGAAAGGCAAGAACAAGAAGAAGAGCGAGAGCACCGGCGGCGGCGGATGGCGCAAGTATGTGCCCTTCGTCAAGGCGAAGAAAACCGAAGAGGAGGAGAAGAGCGAGCTCTTCATCGTGCCGGAGAAGTTCAACCGCAAGAAGCCTGTCTTTCTCAGCGAGGAGAACATCAGTCAGTACATCTTCCTCGACTGCTGCCACCCCATTCCCGGCGACGACGCACTGGGATACATCGACAACCAGAACCGCATAGAGATACACAAGCGTACCTGCCCCGTGGCTAACAAGCTGAAAGCCAGCTACGGCAACCGCATCCTCGACGTGAAGTGGGACATGCACAAGCAGCTCTTCTTCGACGCCACCATCCGTCTGGGAGGCATCGACCGCCGCGGCCTCGTCAACGAGGTGACACGCGTCATCAGCAACCAGCTCAACGTAGACATACGCCGGCTGGCCTTCACCACCGAGGACGGCATCTTCGACGGAACCATCGACCTGCGCGTCCACGACCGCGAAGATGTCAAGCAGATCATCGACAAGCTCAAGGGGGTGGAAGACCTCAAGGAGATTTCGCAGATATTGTGAGATTGAGAGAATGAGAAATTGAGAGAATGAGAAAATGAGAGATTGAGAAAATGAGAAAATGAGAGAATGAGAAAATGAGAAATATGATACGCGAAAAACTATTTGTTCTATTTTGCTTTTGTTCTTTTATGCTTTCAGCGAATGCTGCGGGCAAGTATGACAACCCCGATACGCTTGTGGTGGCCCGCGACGGCACCGGACAGTTCCGCACCGTCGACGAGGCCATAGAGGTGTGCCGCGCCTTCATGGACTACCATAAGGTGATCTACGTGAAGAAGGGCACCTACAAGGAGAAGCTCATCATACCCGCCTGGCTGCAGAACATCGAGATTTGCGGCGAGGACCGCGACCAGACCGTCATCACCTACGACGACCATGCCAACATACGCACCGCAGAGCGGCCCAACGGCATGGGCACCTTCCGCACCTACACGCTGAAGGTAGAAGGCAATGACATCACCCTGAAGAACATCACCATCGAGAACAACTCTGCCCGCCTGGGCCAGGCCGTGGCGCTGCACACCGTGGGCGACCGCCTGACGTTCATCAACTGCCGGTTCCTCGGACACCAGGACACCATCTACACGGGCACCGCCGGCACAAGGCTCTATTTCAAGGACTGCTACATCGAGGGCACCACCGACTTCATCTTCGGTCCGTCGACGGCGTGGTTTGAGCACTGCACCATCTACTGCAAGTCCGACAGCTACATCACAGCCGCCAGCACGCCAGAAGAGATAATGTACGGGTACATATTTAATAATTGCACCGTCAGCTGTGCGCCCAACGTGACGAAGGTCTACCTGGGCCGTCCGTGGCGCGACTACGGCTACACCCTCTTCATGCACTGCTCGCTGCCCGCACAGATACGCCCCGAGGGATGGCATCACTGGGAAGAGCAGCGCAAGCAGACCGCACGCTACCTGGAGTTTGAGAACACCGGCGAAGGCGCCAGCCCTGCCACCCGCGTGGCTTGGAGCCGGCAGCTCACCAAGAAGGAGGCTAAAGACATCACCGTGGAGAATGTGTTCCGCCGCGCCGACAGCTGGACCATAGAGTAGACGCTATCCACCTCTTCAGAAACGAGGCCATAGCATGGAGGCACCATCCCGTCAAACGGAATGGTGCCTCCATGCTATCGATGCGTAAGGATAGAAGCTTACTGCAGCCCGTCGAGCTGGCGCTTCAGCGCTTGCAGATCTGTGCGTATGTCGATGAGACGGGTGATGACCTCTGCCTTGCGGTCGGAGCCGTCGCGGTTGGCGTTGATCATCTTGCGGGCGGCAGCAATCTTGAAGCCGCGCACCTTCACCAGGTTGTGGATGAGGCGTATCTGCTCAACATCCTTCTCTGAATACTGACGCACCTTGTTAGGGCCTGTCGTCTTCGGCTTCAGATAGGGGAACTCGGTCTCCCAGTAACGAAGCGTGCTCTCGTTCAGGTCGAACATCTCTGCTACTTCGCGGATGGAGTAGTAGAGCTTCAGGTTCTTGTCAAGATTCAGGGCCATTTGAGTTGAGAGTTGAGAGATGAGAGTTGAGAGTTAAGAGTTGGCCATTACGGCACAACTCTTAACTCCTGACTCAGTTACAGGTTGGGGTTGATTTTGCTCCACTCGCTGATGGGCGGCACGATGTTGAGCGTCACCAGCTCGTCGCGCATCTTGCAGAGGTGCTCGTAGCTCTGGTCGAGCTTGGCGTTCTCCTCGGGCAGGCCTTCGGGCACTTCAAAGGTGGCACCCTCGGCGGTCATGGTGGTCTTCATGGCCATCATGATGTGGTCGTACTTGTCGGTCTTCACGTAGGTGCCCACGGGGAAGCGGAACGGCTCACCGCCCATGGCGGCACGGATCATCTCCACGCTGAGGTATGAGGGGCTCTGGAACGAGCTGCGTCCGCGCAGCTTGATGATGGCGGCACCGCCCTTGGTGACGTCGGTCTTCATCTGCTCCCACTCCTCGGCGGGGAACTCCTCAGTGCCGATGATGTCGGTCAGCTTGCGGCCCTTGATGGTGACGTGGCTGCCGAAGACGGCCATCTGCTCGCCGTGTCCGCCGTAGGTGGCGCAGCCCTTGATCTCGCTCTGCAGCACGCCGAACTTCTTGGCCAGTGCGCTCTGCAGACGGGTGGTGTCGAGGCCGGCCAGCGTGGTCACCTGTCCGGGCTTCAAGCCTGAGTAGAGCAGCGTGACGAGGCCGGTGAGGTCGGCAGGGTTGAAGATGATGACGACGTGCTTCACGTCGGGGCAGTATTTCTTGATGTTCTGTCCCAGCTCCTCTGCAATCTTGCAGTTGCCAGCCAGCAGATCCTCGCGCGTCATGCCTTCCTTACGGGGTGCGCCACCTGAAGATATGATGTACTTAGCGCCGGTGAAAGCCTCCTCGGCGTCGGTGGTGGCGGTGATGGTGGCCTCGTCGAAGCCGCTCTGACGCATCTCCTCAGCCACACCCTCGGGTGAGAACACATCATAGAGACACAGGTTGCTGGTGAGCCCCATCATCAGGGCGCTCTGGGCCATGTTCGAGCCGATCATGCCGGCTGCGCCGACGATGACCAGTTTGTCATTTGTCAAAAATGCCATAGTGATTTACGATTTTGTTTAGATTGACAATTTAAGTGGTTTAATTGTGGGGCAAAGTTACGAAAATCTTTCGGCAATCCATCGAAAAAGCGCACTTATTTTTCGGAGTGGTCTTATTTTTTTAGAGAAAAAGAATGGCCGATAGTTTTTTTTCGCTATCTTTGTCACCTCAAAATGACAAAACCCCGAAAAGGGGGATGAAATACGTCCCCGTCTTCTATTGAACAACATCCCCAAAGCCCGCGACAGCCGCGACGTGATAACAAAAACTGATTGATAAATACATGATGAAGAATCCAGAAAACAACGGCGGCATGAACGAGCGCATACGCCGCTTGCGCCAGCAAAACATGGACACGCCGACGACGCTCTCCATCGAGCGGGCGCTCATCGAGACCGATTTCTACAAACAGTACTACGGCACGATGTCCACCCCCGTGCTGCGTGCCCGCAACTTCTACGAGATCTGCAAGAAGAAGACCATCTACATCGGCCCCGACGAGCTGATTGTAGGCGAGCGCGGCCCGAAGCCGAAAGCCGTGCCTACGTTTCCTGAGCTGACGTGTCACTCGGTGGAGGACCTGCACACGCTGAACGAGCGCGAGCTGCAGCGCTATGCCATCGCGCAGGACGACATCGACACCTACGAGCGTGAGGTCATCCCCTACTGGAAGGGCAAGACGCAGCGCGAGCGCATCTTCAACCACGTGTCGAAGGAGTGGGAGGAAGCCTACCATGCCGGCGTGTTCACGGAGTTCATGGAGCAGCGTGCCGCCGGTCACACCGCCATGGACGGCAAGATGTATCACGAGGGGCTGCTCGACGTGAAGGCCCGCATCGAGAAGCGCATCGCCGAGCTTGACTATATCTACGACCCCGAGGCCACCGACAAGCAGCAGGAGTTAGAGGCGATGGCCATCTCGTGCGACGCTGCCATCCTCTTTGCCGAAAGGCATGCCGAGCTCGCAGAACAGCTGGCAGCCAAGCTGGAAGCTGATGAGGCTGATGGAACCTATGAGTCCTATGAGTCCTATGAGACCTACAAAACCCGCCGCATCAATGAGCTCCGAAAGATCGCTGCTGTCTGCCGCTGGGTGCCCGCCCACGCCCCGCGCGACCTGTGGGAAGCCATCCAGATGTACTGGTTCGTACACCTGGCCACCGTCACAGAGCTGAACGGCTGGGACTCGATGAATCCCGGCCACATCGACCAGCACCTCTTCCCCTTCTACGAGCAAGGCCTGAGTGACGGCACGCTGACCCGCGATGAGGCCAAGGAGCTACTCAGCTGTCTGTGGATCAAGTTCAACAACCAGCCCGCGCCGCCGAAGGTGGGCGTTACGGCCTTGGAGAGCGGCACCTACAACGACTTCACCAATATCAACATCGGCGGCGTAGACCGCAACGGCAACAGCGCCGTCAACGAGCTGTCGTACATGATTCTGGAGATTCAGGAGGAACTTCACCAACTGCAGCCCGGCCTCTCCATCCATATTGCGAAGAACACGCCCGATGACTTCCTGCTGGCGGGCATCCGCGTCATCCGTCAAGGCCACGGCTACCCCAGCATCTTCAATCCCGACACCTATATTCAAGAGTTGGTACGCGAGGGCAAGACGCTCGAGGATGCCCGCGAGGGCGGCTGCTCCGGCTGCATCGAGGTGGGCGCCTTCGGCAAGGAGGCCTATCTGCTGACGGGCTATCTGAACACCCCGAAAATCCTGGAAATCACGCTGAACAACGGCGTTGACCCTGAGACGGGCAAGAAGCTGGGCCTGACGACGGGCGACCCGCGCACGTTCCAATCCTTCGACGAGCTTTACGACGCCTGGCACCGCCAGATGGTGTACTTCGTCAACCTGAAGCTCTCGGTCAACAACTATATCGAGCGTATGTTCTCGCTCTATGCCCCCGCCACGTTCCTCAGCCTCTACATCGACGACTGTATCGACAAGGGCAAGGACTACTACGCCGGCGGTGCACGTTACAACACGACTTACATTCAGTGCACGGGCCTCGGCACCATCACCGACTGCTTCACCGCCTTGAAGAAACATGTGTTCGAGGACCATCGCTACACGATGGACGAGCTGCTGGAGGCATGCCGGAATAACTGGGAAGCAGCCCCCCTGTCTTCCCCCGAGGGGGACACAAATGTCCGCAAGTCAACAGAAGCTTCCGTCATGCGTGCCTACATCCGCAACCACACACCTTTCTTTGGCAACGACGACCCTTATGCCGACGCCATCGCCGTGCGCGTCTACGATGACTTAGTGAAAGCCATCGAAGGCCGTCCCAACACCCGAGGCGGCAAGACACAGCTGAACATGCTCAGCACCACCTGCCACAACTACTTCGGCTCGGTCTGCGGCGCCACGCCCAACGGACGCTTCGCCCATTTCGCCATCAGCGACGGCACCTCGCCTGCCCACGGCAGCGACACCCACGGCCCCACCGCCGTCATCAAGTCGCTGGGCAAGCTCGACCAGACGAAGAGCGGCGGCACCCTGCTCAACATGCGCTTCGTGCCCGCACTGCTGAAGCGTGAGGAAGACCAGAAGAAGCTGGCCTCGCTCATCCGTACTTACTTCAAGTTCGGCGGGCATCACATCCAGTTCAACATTGTCGATACGGCCACCCTGCACGATGCCCAGCAGCATCCCGAGGAATACCGCGACCTGCTGGTGCGCGTGGCCGGCTACAGCGACTACTTCAACGACATGACCGAGCAGTTGCAGAACGAGATTATCGCCCGCACGGAGAACGAGGAATACTGAAGCTTTCCGTGTGAACAACGCAGTGATGCCGTCAATACGGGAACACAAGAAAAAAGCTTGCGAAAGTTGTAACTCCCTTAACTCCTTTAACTCCCTTAACTCCTTTAACTCCCTTAACTCCTTTAACTCCAAATTTTCCCTTTTTATTTGCATGAAAGGATAAAAAGCTATAACTTTGCAACGTGTTTGCAAGGATATTCGACATCAAGCGCTACGCCATCAACGACGGCCCCGGCATACGGACAACCATCTTCATGAAGGGCTGTCCGCTGCGCTGTGCCTGGTGTCACAACCCGGAGAGCTGGTCCACAGAACCGCAGGTGCTCTACAGGCAGAGCAAGTGCATCGGCTGCAACGGCTGCGGGCTGTTTCCGCATTTCGTCCTGACAGACCACGACGACATCGCGGCGGCCATAGCCCAGTGCCCCGCCACAGCCTTGGAGACATGCGGCCGCGAGTGGCCGATGGACGAGCTGATGGCGGAGATAGAGAAGGAGCGCGACATCATGGAGGACAGTGGCGGCGGCGTGACCCTGAGTGGCGGCGAGCCGCTGATGCACCCCGAGGAGGCACTCGGGCTGCTGCGCGAGCTGGGCCGCCGCGGATTCCACCGCACAGTAGACACCACGCTGTATGCCGCACCCGCGGTGGTGGAGGCCGTGGCCGAGGAGTGCGAGCTGCTGCTCATCGACCTGAAGCTGATGGACGCAGAGAAGCACCGCCGCTACACGGGCGTGTCCAACGAGCTGATACTTCGCAACATCCGCTCTGTTGCCCAGGCAGGACATGCCTTTGTCATTCGCATTCCGCTCATCGACGGCATCAACGCCGATGACGAGAACATGGAGAGCACCGCGCTGTTTCTGTCATCGCTTTTGCAAGAATCGGCAGAGGTTTCCTCTGAAGCCACTCGCCCGATCACGGTTCACCTGCTGCCTTACCACGACATGGGCAAGGACAAGCACCGCCGCATCCTGCCGCCCACACCCTACAATCCACAGCATTTCCCCATGGCCGTCCCCTCTGACGCCGTCATTGCCCGCTGCCAGCAGCGCCTGCAGTCGCACGGCCACCGCGTCGTCATCGGCGGATAGGCCCCAAAAACGAAACAGCGTGATAACGTCATAACGTGATAACGTAATAACGAAACAGCGTAATAACGTGATAACGTAATAACGTTATAACGAAAAAAACAAAAATAACGAAAAAAAAAATCATGACTACCATTCCCCTCCGCCTTCAGGCCCTGCGCGAAGAGATGCAGCGCGAGCACCTGGCTGCTGTGATCATCCCCAGCAGCGACCCGCATCAGAGTGAGTACACCGCCGCCCACTGGAAGGGCCGCGAGTATATCAGCGGTTTCGACGGTTCGGCTGGCACTGCCGTCGTCACGATGAACAGTGCCGCCCTCTGGACCGACAGCCGCTATTTCCTCGCCGCCGAGGAGCAGTTGCGCGGCACAGGCTTCCAGCTGATGAAGTTGAAGATAGACGGGACGCCCACCATAGCCGAGTGGATCCATGAGCAATGCACCACGAGCCATGAGCCATCGACCGAGGTGCTCATCGACGGCATGGTAGCCTCGGCCAACGAGGTGCGGCAGCTGACGAAAGAGCTGCGCAGTGAGGGAGGCCTGACGCTGCGCACCAATACCGACCTGCTGGGACGCGTGTGGCGCAACCGCCCTACCCTGCCCCCCAACCCCGTGGAGATTTTTCCGATGGAGTATGCGGGCGAGTCGTGTGAGAGCAAGCTGCAACGCATACGCCAGGCGCTGCGACAGCAGCATGCCGACGGAATGTTGATGGCTGCCCTCGACGACATAGCATGGACGCTCAACCTGCGCGGCACCGATGTGCACTGCACGCCCGTTTTCGTCAGCTATTTGCTCATCACTTCCCGCAACGCTACATTATTTATAAATAAAGAGAAGCTCACGCCCGAGGTGGAGCGCTACCTGAGCGGGAACGGCGTGCTGGTGGCCGACTACACGGCGGTGAAGGAAGGGCTGCGAAGCTATTTCGAGTACAACATCCTGATAGACCCCGACGAGGTGAGCCACACGCTCTACAAGGAACTGTGCGACAAGGAGCTGTGGAGCAAGGACTTGCCCGGCAGCCGAATCATTGAGGCCGAGTCGCCGGTGAAGCGCATGAAGACGGTGAAGAACGCCGTGGAGCAGGAGGGCTTCCGCCGCGCCATGCTGCGCGACGGTGTGGCCATGGTGAAGTTCCTCTACTGGCTAGATGAGGCTTATAAGGCATATGAGTCTTATGAGTCTTATAAGTCCTATGAGACCCATGAGTCCCATAAGTCCCATGAGCCTCTCACCGAGCTGTCAATCAGCGAGAAGCTGCGGCAGCTGCGCGCTGAGCAGCCTCTCTTCCGCGACATCTCCTTCGACACCATCGCCGCCTACGGACAGCACGGCGCCGTGGTGCACTATGAGCCGACAGCCGAGAGCGACATACCGTTGCAGCCCGAGGGACTGCTGCTCCTGGACAGCGGCGCACAGTATCTCGACGGCACCACCGACATCACCCGCACCATCGTCCTCGGCCCGCTGACGGAAGAGATGCGACGCGTCTATACCCTCGTGCTCAAAGGGCACATACAGGTGGAGCTGGCCCGCTTCCCCTCGGGCATCAGCGGCACACAGCTCGACGTGCTGGCCAAGCGGGCGATGTGGCGCGACGGACTCAGCTACCTGCACGGCACGGGCCACGGCGTGGGAACCTACCTCAGTGTGCACGAAGGCCCTCACCAGATACGCATGGAGTGGAAACCGGCACCCCTCGTGGCTGGCATGACCGTCACCGACGAGCCGGGCATCTATCTCGCAGGGCGCTTCGGGGTGCGCATCGAGAACACACTGCTCATCGTGCCGGCTAAGCCACGAGGTGCCGACGACCGCATACCACAGGACGGCGTGACAGAATTTGGGCAGTTCCTGCAGTTTGAACCCCTCACGCTCTGCCCCATCGACAAGCGTCCCATCGTGACGGAACTGCTCGACGACGAAGAGCGGCAGTGGCTCGACGACTACCATCAGGTGGTTTATGAACGGCTTGCGCCAATGCTCGCAGAAAGCGAGAAAAAATGGTTAAAAACAGTCTGTTCGCCACTTTAAAAGCTAAAAATTGCATAATATTGTCGGATTTTTAAGTATTTTTTTGCTTATCTGACAAATTAGCTGTAATTTTGCACGCTAATTTGTCTATATGCCTTTGGAAGGCAACGAACAGATAACAAATAATAAGAAAATACAGTCAAATGAAGAAAAGGTTAGCATTGCTGCTGGTGGGCCTCTTCCTGTCGATAGGAATGTCGTGGGCCCAAACATCCATCAGCGGAACTGTCTTCGAGGAAAGCGGAGAACCTTGCATCGGTGCCACTGTGATGATACAGGGCACAAAGCAGGGCACGAAGACAGACCTGGACGGTAAGTTCACCATCACCGTCCCGGCAGGTAAGAAAATTGTCATCAGCTACATCGGCACTGTGACGCAGACCGTTACGCCGAAGAACGGCATGAAGGTGACGTTGCAGAGTGACGCTCACACCATGGGCGAAGTAGTGGTGACGGGTATCGTGAAGCAGGACAAGCGCCTGTTCACCGGCTCATCGACGAAGATAGATGCCGACAAGGCAAAGCTGGCAGGTATGGCCGACGTCAGCCGCTCGCTGGAAGGACGTGTGGCAGGCGTGCAGGTGACCAACGTCAGCGGCACATTCGGTGCATCACCGAAAATCCGTGTGCGCGGTGCCACCTCCATCTACGGCAACTCCAAACCGCTGTGGGTGATTGACGGCGTCATCTATGAGGACAACGTCGACGTGAGCGCCGACGAGCTGGCCTCAGGCGATGCTAAGACCCTCATTTCTTCAGCAGTAGCTGGCCTCAACAGCGATGACATCGAGTCGTTCACCATCCTGAAGGACGGATCGGCCACCTCCATCTACGGTGCTCGCGCCATGGCCGGCGTGATTGTCATCACCACCAAGCGCGGTGCCAAGGGACGCGCCACAGTGGGATACACAGGTGAGTTCACCACACGCCTGAAGCCCTCGTACAACGACTACAACATCATGAACTCGCAGGAGATCATGGGCGTCTACAAGGAAATGGCCGACAAGGGATGGCTGCAGCTGGAGAACATGGTGAACTCGCAGAACACAGGTATCTATGGATACATGTTCCAGCAGCTGCGCAAATACGACCCGCGCACAGGCAGCTACGGTCTGGTGAACACCGAGGCAGCACGCAACCAATACCTGCAGGAGGCCGAGTTCCGCAACACCGACTGGTTTGACATGCTGTTCTCGACGGCTGTGTCGCAGAACCACTCCGTCAGCATCTCCAACGGTACGGAGAAGTCGCAGAGCTATTTCTCCATGTCACTTATGCACGACCCCGGCCAGTACGTGAACCGCTCGAAGGTGGACCGTTACACGTTCAACGGCAACACATCGTATGACATACTGAAGAACCTCACTGTGAAACTGGCCGCACAGGGCAGCCACCGTGAGCAGGAGGCGCCAGGCTCGCTCAACCAGACCACTGACGTGGTGACGGGAGAGGTGAAGCGCGACTTCGACATCAACCCCTTCAGCTATGCCATGAACACCAGCCGATGCCTGGACCCCAACATCAACTACACCCGCTTCTACAGCCCCTTCAACATTTTCAACGAGCTGGAGAACAACTACAACGACATCACTGTTGACGAGCTGATGTTCCGTGCCGAGCTGGAATACAAGCCGATACAGACCGTCACCATCAGCGGCCTCGTCTCGACACGTATGTCGCACACACGCCGTCAGCACAACGTCATGGACCTGTCGAACCAGGCCAACGCCTACCGCGCAGGTACCGACGCACAGGATGACAACAGCACCATTCGCTATGCCAACCCCTTGCTCTTCACCGACCCCGACGACGAGCTGGCTCTGCCTGAGAGCGTCCTGCCAGAAGGCGGTATCAAGTACCAGTACGACGACCACATGCGCTCGAACAACTACCGCTTCATGGCCGAGTATCGCGATGTGTTCAACGACCTGCACACCGTCAACGCCATGTTCGGCACGGAGTTCAGCAGCGTGAAGCGCACACCGACCAACTGGACGGGATGGGGATACCAGTTCGACAACGGCGGCATCGTCTACACACCCTATCCTTGGCTGAAGCAGTACAACCTGGAGGGCACCAACTATTTCGGCGAGTCCTTCACACGCACCAACACCCTGGCATACTACGGACAGGCCGTCTACAGCTTCGCGCAGCGATACACCATCAACGGTACATTCCGCTATGAAGGCACCAACCGCCTGGGCAAGAGCCGCAAGAGCCGCTGGCTGCCTACGTGGAACATTTCAGCAGCCTACGACATGACCAACGAGCCATTCCTACAGTCGGCACAGAGCTGGCTCTCACAGCTGAAACTGCGCGGCAGCTACTCACTGACAGCCGACACAGGCCCATCATGGGTGACCAACGCCAACGCCATCTTCATGCCGCGCACGGCATGGAGACCCTACACCTCAGCACAGGAGTCGCAGATTTACATTTCAAATCTCGGCAACTCGGAGCTGACCTACGAGAAGAAGCACGAGCTGAACATCGGCATGGACCTGGGATTCCTCAACAACCGCATCGCACTGAACTTCGATATCTACTGGCGTAATAACTTCGACCTCATCGGCCCCACCTACACACAGGGTGCCGGCGGCGAGATCTTCAAGTATGCCAACGTGGCCGACATGAAGTCAAACGGTATGGAGATTGGCCTGAGCACCGTGAACATACAGGGCGAGAAGTTCAGATGGACCAGCGACCTGATCTACTCGAAGGCTGAGAACGAAATCACGTCACTCGACGTGGCCAGCCGTGCTGTCGACCTCGTCAGCGGACAGGGCTACGCACTCGAGGGCTATCCCGTGCGTGCCATCTTCAGCTATGAGTTCATGGGCCTCAACGACGAGGGTCTGCCGCAGGTGAAGAACGAGAGCGGCAACACCACCGTGGGCGACGTGAACTTCCAGGAGACGGAAGGCTTGAAGGACTTCCTCATCTACGAGGGTCCCTCAGATCCCACGTGGTACGGCTCGTTCAACAACAGCTTTACCTACACCGACAAATGGGGACGCCTCAACCTCGACGTCTTCGTGACCTACAGCGGCGGCAACGTCGTGCGCCTCGACCCGGTCTTCCACTCAGGCTACAGCGACCTCTCCGCACTGCCGCGTGAGTTCAAGAACCGCTGGATGATGGCTGGCGACGAGCTGAAGACCAACATCCCCGTCATTGCATCGCGTAACCAGATTGACCGTTACGGCTCAAGCACCATGAGCATGGCCTACAACGCTTACAACTACTCCACGGCACGCATCGCAAAGGGCAACTTCGTCCGACTGAAGGAGGTGGCACTCACCTACGCCGTGCCGCAGCAGTGGCTGGCCAACAGCTTCCTCAGCAGCGCATCGCTGAAGCTCGCCACCACCAACCTCTGCCTGCTCTATGCCGACAAGAAGCTGAACGGACAGGATCCGGAGTTCATCAATGCAGGCGGTGTGGCATCGCCTATCTCCAAGCAGTTCACAGCCACCCTGCGCCTCGGTTTCTAACAGATTGAAAACAGAAAAAAGATAAAGATCATGATGATGAAGAGATATTTCAACAACTATGTAGCTGGGCTTCTCGTAAGCTGCGGCATCGCCGCAGCCCTCACGGCCTGCGACAAGCTGGACGAGGTGCCCGACAACCGCTCAGAGCTGAACAACGTGGAGAAGGTGCAGCAGCTGCTCGTCTCGGCCTATCCCGCAGGTCTGCCCAACGTCATCTGCGAGCTCAGCGGCGACAACCTCGTCGACAACAACGTCGTCGTGCCCGCCACGCACTACGACGCCTACTCGCCATGGAACGAGGAGGCATACAAGTGGCTGGACATCACCAACTACAGCACAGGCGAGCAGGACACACCCTACCAGACCTGGGAGGGATGCTATCAGGGCATTGCAACAGCCAACCACGCCATCGAGGCAATGGAACACCTGAGCAGCGACCCGAAGAACGATCCCGACTACTCGCACTCATGGGGAGAGGCACACATGCTCCGCGCCTGGCTGCACTTCACCCTGCTGAACGTCTTCGCAGAGGCTTACAAGGACGACACGAAGAGCGAGCAGGACATGGGTATACCTTACGTCACAGAGCCGGAGACGGTGGTCAACGTGGATTACAGCTCGCCAAAATACCGCAAGAGCGTGGCTGAGTGCTACCGCCTCATAGAGAAGGACATCCTGGAGGGCATCGACCTCATAGACGACTCGAAATACAAGGTGCCGGCCTATCACTTCAACAAGAACGCCGCTCACGCCTTGGCCGCACGCTTCTACCTGTTCTGGCGCAAGTACGACAAATGCATCGAGCACGCCAATGCAGCACTGGGCAGCAACCCGGCATCGATGCTGCGCAAGTGGTCGTCGCTGAACACCAACACCATGGACACGCGCCTGAACGATTTCAACGACGAGAAGGCGGCCTGCAACTTCCTCATCGTACCTACCAACTCCATCCAAGACCGCATCATGTCGGCTTGCCGCTACTGCATCAACAACGGCAAGACAAGCGACGACGGCGACCTGACGAAGAACATAGACGGAACCGACAAAATCCTCTACAACGGCGGCGGCCCCAACTGGACGGGATACATCCCTGCCTACGCCGGCAACCTCTTCATCTGGGGCGACCAAGACTACGGTCTGTGGCTCTTCCGCGTCTATGAGTATTTCGAGTACACCGACAAGATTGCCGGCATCGGCTATGTGCATATCCTCTACCAGCCCTTCACTGCTGAAGAGACGCTGCTCTGCCGTGCCGAGGCCAAGCTCTTCACCGGCGACCGCGAGGGTGCCATCAACGACCTGGGCTACTGGACAGCAGCAAAGATGGTGGAGAAACCACTCGACCAGGCTGGCATCGATGCCAAGTACGGCGGCGTCCCCACACAGTGCGAGCCTAACTGCTCAAACAACTATGACGCTGCTGCCGGTCAGAACATGTTCATCAGCGACCTGCACATGCAGGACATCAGCTCTGAGTTCAAGACGCTCACTGACCAGGAGATGCGCGTTCTCCACTGCATCCTGCACTTCCGCCGCATAGAGAATATGTACGAAGGCCTGCGCTGGTTCGACATCAAGCGCTTCGGCATCACCGTGCACCACGCCTACCGTGGACCGCAGGAGGACGAAATCCACCACGACTGGCTCCGCTGGAACGACCAGCGCCGCGTGCTGCAGATTCCTTCCAACGTCATCAATGCCGGCTATCCCTCTACCGACCGTGGCGAACCTTACACCGTCAATCAGGACAGCTACATCACCAAACCGGCTTACGCTACGTATCAGATAAAATAATAAATGTACGCATACGAGATGAAAAAGATAATTTCCCTTTTGAGCATCGCCGCCATCGTGGCTGCCTTCTCTTCATGCCGCTCTGAGGACGACCTGACCGACTCCATCTTCGACACCACCGTGCCAGTGGTGGATCCCAGCAAGGCTACGGCACCATTCGACCAGTGGCTCTACGACAACTTCGTCAAGCCCTACAATGTCGAGGTGCAGTATCAGTTCAACTACCCTGCATCCGACCTGAGTTTCCAGCTCGCACCGGCCGACTACAACCGTTCGCAGCTGCTGGCTCACATGATCAGATACCTGTTCTACGACGTTTACACCAAGTTTGCAGGCGATGAGTTCATGAAGCTCTACGGGCCGCGCATCTTCCACTTCATCGGTTCCACAGGCTACAACGCCACATCGGGAACCGAGGTGCTGGGAACAGCTGCCGGAGGTGTGAAAATCACGCTCTACAACGTCAATGAGATGAAGCCGTTCTCCGACAATGTGCAGTACAACAACGACGACATCACCGTGCTCAACGAGCGCTACTTCCACACCATGCACCATGAGTTCTCGCACATCCTGCACCAGACGAAGGCTTATCCTGTGGCTTTCGGACAGGTGACATCAAGCACATACGACCCCATGACATGGCAGGAGCGCGACTCCGTCATCACTCACCAGCTGGGATATGTCACCCACTACGCCTCCAGCGCTACCTATGAGGACTTCGTCGAGACACTCTCGTGTATCATCACCGACACCGACCACCGCTGGATGAACCGCATCATCGACGCCTGCTGCAGAGGCATGCGCCAGGGCGACCGCGAGGAGGTGCTCACACTCGTCGACTCACTGGGAGTACGCAGCCTCGATGTGCCGGAAAGACCGTGGAACCACTTCAAGCTCTTGAAGCAGACACATGTGTTCAATGAGAACACCAACGAATACGACGTGGACACCACCTACGTGCCGGAATTCTTCAGAAACACAGCGACTGTCTACAACTCAAAGTCGGGCAGCAACGTGGCAAAGTACAAATACACCACCTTCAAGGAGTTCAACTCATTCCGCGAGTTCCTCGACTGGGTGCCCTACACCACCGACGCCGCAGTGAACGGCATCAACGCCCTGCTGAAGAAAATCAACATCGCCACAGAGTGGTACACCGACCGCTGGGGGCTCCACGCCTTCGAGCTGCGCGAGGAGGTGCGCTACAGGCAGGACCACATCAACGAATGGCTGAAGAGCGGCGAGGTGAAAGTCTTCGACCTCAACAATACTGAGAAATGAGATTTGAGAGTTGAATATTGAATAATGAAGATTATGAATAAGATATGTAGGAACTTACGCCATGTGCGTCCGTCCAACAGAAAGCACCTGGTAAGCTGGTCATCCATCATTTGTTTATCGTTGAGCGTCACGCTCACTTCCTGCCAGTTTGAGGACGAGGACTATTTCGACACGCCTGCTGCCCTGCGCATCGAGCAGACCACGGCCGACATACAGAAGACCCTCGTGGAAGCTCCCAACGGATGGGTGATGCAGTATTTCACCGGCACTGACGAGGTGGAGGGCTTCAACATCCTGGCCCGCTTCGACCAGAACGGCAAAGTGACCATGGCCGGCAACCACCGCTTCTTGCGCGATGGCAATGCCAACAAGTACTTAGAGTTTGCATCACTTTATCAGATGCTGCGCGAGGATGGCCCCGTGCTGGCCTTCAACACGTGGAACGACGTCCTCACGCCGCTTGTCGATCCCGTAGACCCATCGGCCGCACCTGCCAACCTGGTGAAGGACGGTGAGGGCATGAAGGGCGACCACAACTTCGTGGTGCTTTCCTACAGCCCCGAGGAGATAATGCTGCGCGGTGAGCGACACAACGCACGCGTCAGAATGATTCCCTGCACAGGGGCATGGGAAGAGTACCTGAAGACTGTCAATGACTTGAAGAATTACTACGCCAACACGACCATCCCCAATTTCTATGTGATTGGCCCCAAGGCAGACACGCTCTACTTCAAGAACCTGCGCAAAGGTGTCATCACCTATTGCGAGCGTATCGACGACCCGCTGTTCCCCACCGTCATCAACTGCTTGTTCACACCCACAGGATTCCGCCTGCACCACGAGAACAACATCAAGGGCACCAAGTTCCAGGAGTTTCACATGGCTGCCGACAGCACCTGCCTGCTCTCAGAGAACGACAGCGTGCGCGTGGTGGCACTCTGGGACAACTACATCGTCAATGTGCGCAACGCCACGTGGAACTTCGACCTGGAGCAGCTGACGGCCGAGCAGAAAGCGCTGGCCGACCAGATTGGCGAAGAGTTCACAAAGTACAGCAAGAACTACTCGCTGGCCAGCATCGGCCTGGGACGCTCAACGGGCAAGAACGCCGTCAAGGGCCTGGTCTTCACCTACTACACCAACGCCGGCAAGACCAAGACCAACACCGCCGGCCTGGCTCTCAACACGACTCGCTCCGCCTTCGGAAAGATGCAGATAGACTACGACGAGACCTGCAAGGTGGACGGCAACATGGAAGCACTGGCTAAGAAAACCGATGTGGAGACGCTGGCACGACAGCTGGCTACATCACTGGCCGGTGTCTACGACATCATACCCAATAACTATTTCCTTCCCACGGGCTGCACCATCCAGGCTGCTGGCAGTGGCAACAAGTATGTACTGAAATAACAATTATAAAAAGAACCCCATTATGAAGAAACTTTTACTCATTGCGGTGATGGCTGTGACAGCCCTAACCGCCAGCGCCCAGCGCAAGTACAGTCCGACGGACGTCACGATGAGCCGTCAGCACATAACCCACCAAGCTGCACAGAAGGGCTTCTTCCAGGCTGCTGAGTTTAAAAATGCCCCCGTCATCAGCATGGGACGCATAGGCAAGAAGCTCACTCTCGATGCCTCACGCCTCCAGCCCGTGCAGCACACCAAGGCCATGCCGGTGATGAGCCAGCGTCAGGCCAAGATGATGAACACCAAAGGCCGTCTGGCCAGCGGAAGGCTGAACAACCTGAAGCCCACCATGACGGTGCAGACCAACGCTCCCCGCAAGGCTCCCACGTTCCGTGACAGCTACACCGGCAAAGCCACCGACTATTTCACCAAAACGGACACTGCCTGGGTCATGCAGCCTGCTGTTGCTCAGCTCGAGGATGGCACCAGTGTCAACGTGCTGGTGGACGTCATTCCCCTGGAGGCACAGCTGAAAGAGGCCCTGTCCGCCCTTTATCCCAACGGTGTGCCCGTGGAATTCACCATAGAGGACGGTGCCATCACCATCAAGCCGCAAGCCATTGCCTCCTACGAGGATGAAGGCGTGAGGAACTACGTCACCCTCTTCTGCGCCAACAGCGACGATGAGGACGGCGTTATCCGTATGCAGTTGGCCGACGACGGTCTGCTGAAGGTTGTCAACGGCAACTGGATTGCCCTCGGTGAGTTCGCTGGAGTGCCTTTCGACGAGGACATGGGCGACAGCGAGGCCTTCCTCGGTATTGACGAGCTCTATGTCGGCGTGCGCTATGTCTACGACGGACAGAAGCAGGGCTTCACCGCCGAGCAGGAATATAAGGCCTATGGCTTAGATATTCGTACAAGTGAAGGCGTTAGATGGACTATGGGCCTTGGCACATGGACAGAGGACGGCGAGGACCACCCCGTGTTTATCAACCTCTCACCCCTCGACGACATCTTCTCTACCATCTATCCTGATGGCATCTATGTGGATTACAAGAAGGAGGGCAACACCTATACCGTGGAGCCTCAGGTAATTGCAAGTTCCAGAAACGAAGATGGGACCACTGACTATATCATGATTTTCAGCGGAACAAATGAGAATACTGGAGATATTGTCTTCAAAATTGCCGAGAACGGCACACTGACAACCATTAAAGATGAAAGCATTATTATTGCAGCTTGGAGCACCGATAAGTATGATCCGACGTTTGAAACCTATTTAGGCTATTACACCTACACTGACAGAGTTAAATACCTGTTGCCAGACGCTCCCGACCCTGCACCCGAGAATGTTTCGTTTGCCCCCAATGAACTGGTGCTATTTGCGGGATGGGGAACCACAGGTTATAGCTATTCTTACAATTTAGCTGTTGGTGCGCCATACGTGCCCACCAATTTTATCAATGGAACAAAAGATTTGGCAACTTCGTTCAATTGGTCTGCACGCGAATTGCTCCCAGACGAAGAAGAGAACCTTATAACTGCTAATACAAAAGACTTCTCTCTTACGCTCAATCCAGATGCCACCTATACCGACATTGCACTTGTTGCAGCCAACGGAGATGCTAAGAGTGATTCTGTCTATTTTGGACGGCGCTATATGGAAACAGATAATGAAGGCAATCCTACAACGACTCCTGTATCTGAGGGCTTCTATTTGTATGCTGGTGGTGGTGAAAGTAGTTTTGAATTTGATGACGGCAGTTATGCTATGGTGAGCCGCTACAACCCCGACGGTGAGGTGGCTTTCTATATCAACTGGGCTACGCCTGATTTCACTACAGATCCTGAAAGAAATAGTAACCCGTACAGCATATCAAAGATTTATTCTTATCAGGGGAAACCCGCAGAACCTCTTTTCCTGACAGGCATAAAGCTGCCTGTGCTCAACCTCACCAACACGACAGATGATTTTAATCTGCATGTAACGTTGTACAAATGTAAACGCTCAAGCAATGAACGCATAACGTTAGGTGAAGTAATAGCCGAGGGCGATGCCACTTTAGATAATGTTACAACGGAGGAGTTTTCTAACGCGACTTATAGCATAGTTAATTTTGACGAACTATATGTAGAAGATGAGGAAGGCATGAGTGAGACCCTTGATTACTTGTTCATTGAAGACGAGTTTCTCGTAATGATCAGTGGTATAGACAACGGTACCTTCAGCGGTCGTTTTGCCAGTATGTCAAACAATAGCGAGGACTTGACAGTGACGTGGTTTGAGGAATCGTCAGAGGAAGGATCTATGTATTCTTTCACTGGTTGGAAACCAGCAATAATGCTTGGCCTCAATGATGCCACCTACGGCTATCTGCACACCGAGGACAACACCAACCTGACCTTCGGCGCTGAGGGCGGCACCTCCACCATCCACATCGATCCCATGTTCTATGGCATTGACGAGGAGACCGAGGAGATTACCCACAGCCTCTACGTGGAAAGCGTCACTGAGAACGGCGAAGAGGCCGACGACGTGCCCGAGTGGATCAACTTCGACATAGCCAACGAAGACTACACCACGGCCGTCCAGGTGGACGAGGAAGGCAATGAATACGAGTATTTTGTCAACGGCATCGACTATGACCTCGTCATCAACGCCGACCCGCTGCCCGAGGGCACCGAGAGCCGCACGGCTGAGATTGTCTTCTTCCAGCGTGGTGCCAAGCTCACCGTCAAGGTGGCTCAGGGCATCAACCAGGGCATCACCACCGTGGTGACCAAGAAGCCGTTGAAGAACAGCCACGCCTACAACCTCGCCGGACAGCGCATCGGCGTAGAGAAGGGCATCGTCGTCAAGGACGGACGCAAGGTCATCGTGAAGTAAGCATACATCATTCATTTAGGGAAGACCCCTTTTATTGCATCCAGGCTCCGCAGAATAATCCCAGGCCGTGGGACAATTCTGCGGAGCCTGGATTTTTTTGTACAGCATGTGTCTTTTTGCCATCAGGGGCTTTTATGCAAAAGTTTCCTGCCGAGAAACCTTTGGTTTCCTGCCGAGAAACCGATGGTTTCTCGGCAGGAAACTTTTAAAACCCATGCTGCCTTGAAACTGCAGGATTCTCACATAGGTAGAAATCCATAGAAAAGTTTTGTGTTTAACT